>Ga0299914_10002198_pt1 | contig 13349 bp, 8 predicted proteins | sample RVTome_10_FD_201361 | JGI IMG/M metagenome (GOLD analysis project Ga0299914, IMG submission 201361) | Soil microbial communities from uranium-contaminated site in the Upper Colorado River Basin, Wyoming, United States - RVT153D57 (version 2) ...
CCGCTTGCAGCTCGGTCCAGAGACCCTGGACGCCAACCGTTTCGAGACGGCGGTGCAGGTGGCCCGCGATCAGGCAAAAGGGGGTGACACGGTGGGGTCGGCGGCGACGCTGCGCCATGCGTTGGGGTTGTGGCGTGGCGAGGCCTACGCCGACGCCCAGGGCTGTTTCGTTGTGGAGACCGAAGCGGCCCGGCTGGAGGAGTTGCGACTAGAGGCGATCGAGGCACGCGTGGCCGCCGAGCTCGCCGATGGCTGCCACGACCGGCTGGTGCCGGAGTTGGATGCGCTGGTGGCGGCCCATCCTCTGCGGGAGGGCTTGTGGGAGCAGCGGGTGCTGGCCTTGTACCGCTGTGGTCGCCAGGCCGACGCCCTGCGGGCCTGCGCGGCGGTCCGCAGCCGTCTTCGTGACGAGCTTGGGGTCGAGCCCGGCCACGGGCTGCGTACCGTGGAGACGGCGGTACTGGCACAGCAACCCTCGTTGGACTGGACACCCACACACACGGCACGCAGGGTCATACCTGATCCGTTCCCACCTCGAAGCGGAGTCGCCGACTCTGCTGCGGATCGGCGTGACGGGGTCGGATACACCGGACCAGTTCCCGAGGTTCGCTACGCCAAGACCAGCGACGGTGTGCACCTCGCCTACCAGGTGGTGGGCGAGGGCCCTCCCGACATCGTGCTCGTGCCCGGCTACGTGTCCGAGCTGGACAACTGGTGGGAGGCCTGGTCCGGTCGCCTGGTGCGCCGCCTGGCCGGGTTCTCGCGGCTGATCATCTTCGACAAGCGGGGCATGGGCCTGTCCGACCGACCCCCTCGCTTCGACATCGAGGACTGGGTACAGGACATCCGGACCGTGATCGATAGGGTGGAGGCCGAGCGGCCGGCCGTCGTAGGCGTTTCGGGTGGGGGCCTCGTCGCCGTCCTGTTCGCCGCTACCTATCCTGAGCGCATCGGACCCCTCGTCCTGTACGGCGCGTTCGCCCGCGCTCTCACCGACCCAGCCGACGACTATCCGGCGACGGACACAGTCGAGGAGCTTGACGAGCTACTCGCTCGGTTCGAGGCGGACTGGGGCAGCGGGTTGGCGCTCGACTTCTTCTGTCCCAGCGTGGCCGGCGACCTCGAGTTGCGGGCAAACTTCGGGCAATACCAACGGCGGTCGGCGAGCCCTGGGGCGGCCACCCAGTACCTGAAGACGGTCCTGTGCGCCGACGTCCGTTACGCCCTCCCCTTAATCAGCGCGCCCACGCTCGTGCTGCACGGGGCGCGTGATGAGGCGCCGCCGATCGAGCTGGCGCGCTACATGGCGGAGCACATACCCGGAGCCGTGTTGCACGAGCTCGACACCGCCGACCACCTCATCTGGTTCTCCGAGGCCATCGACACCATCACCGACGAGATCCAGGACTTCGTGATCGGTGCCATACCTGCGGCAGAAACGAACCGACTGCTCTCGACCATCGTGGCAGTGCGAACGGTCGAGTCCGGATTGGACGTTGCCGAACGAGTCGTGGAGCGGTACCGGGGCCACACGATCGAGCGGACGACAGACGCGCTGGTGGCCGCGTTCGACGGTGCCACCCGAGCCGTCCGCTGCGCGGCTGCGATGGTGATCGAGATCGAAACTGCGAGCGTCGGTGTGCATGCCGGTGAGTGCAGCGAGGTCGGTGACACCTTGCAGGGCGACACCGTGTCGTTGGCTCGCCGGGTAGTCGAACAGGCCGGGCCTGCCGATGTGCTGGTGTCCGAGAGCGTGCGCGAGCTGGTGATGGGCTCGTCGCTCGAGTTCAACGACCGTGGCTCCCACGCCCTGCACGAGTCGTTGCCGGACTGGCATCTCTACGCATTGCAGATCCCTGTCACTTAGCTGGACTCGTCCGCGTTGACCTATCACTCGAGGACTGGAGTGGGAAGGCCGCTCCACCAACGCTGGGCTGTAGGCGTTCCGTAAGAGCGGGGCCGCATGATCGGGCGCGGTGTTCGTCGTAACGGCCACATACGAGGGCACTTCTCGGGACAGCTGACGAGGTGCCGTCCCGTCGACTTGGTCGGCGGGGACTGGCCAGAAACCAACTTGGAGCTCAGGAGTGGTGTCCGGCGCGTGGACGTCGAGCTGGCGGTGCTCGGTGAACTGCGCATGCTCGTCGACGGCCTCGACGTGACGCCGACCTCGACCAAGGAACGGGCCCTGGCGGCGATCCTGGCCATCCGGGCAGGGCAGACAGTCGGCGTGGACCGGTTGATCGAGGAGCTGTGGCCCGATCTCGATGCCGAGTGCCCGGTGCTGGAAGCTGAATCAGCGCGGCTCGAAGAGGTGCGCCTCGTCGCGCTCGAGGATCGGATCGCCGCCGAGCTGGCCATCGGTGCACACCGCCGCCTCGTGCCTGAGATCGAGGCGCTTGTGACGGCACATCCACTGCGGGAACGGCTGTGGGAACTGCTGGTCGTCGCTCTGTATCGCTGCGGCCGGCAGGCCGAAGCGCTGCGGGCGTGCACCGAGCTGCGGCGTCAGCTGCGCGACGAGCTCGGCCTGCAGCCCAGCCCGGCACTGCGGAACCTGGAGACGGCGGTGCTCAACCAGAGCCCGACTCTCGACTGGCACGCCAGCGAGAGCTCGCCCGACGTGGTTCCGGACCCGTTCGCTGCCGACCCAGCCGAAGCCATGCGGGTCGCCGTCGACGAGCGGCAAGAGGTTCGCTTCACGAGAACGCCCGATGGTGTCCACCTTGCGTACCAGGTCGTTGGCGACGGGCCGCAGGACCTGATCATCGTGCCTGGCTACCTCTCCCACTTGGACACGTGGTGGGAGGCCTGGTCGGGCCGGCTGATCCGGCGGCTGTCGTCGTTCAGCCGGCTCATCCTCTTCGATGCGCGGGGCCTGGGGCTGTCGGACCGACCGCTTCACCTCGACGTCGACGACTGGGCTCAGGATGCTGTCGCCGTGCTCGACGCAGTCGGTACCGAGCGCGCTTCGATACTTGGCATGTCGGCCGGCGGCGCCATCGCCGCGCTGGTGGCGGCGACACACCCGGACCGGGTGAGCGCGCTGGTCATGTACGGCTCGTACCCCCGCTGGCTCGCCGATCCGGACGACCCGCTCTTTCCCGGCCCCGGCAGCACCGAGATCCTCGAGGAGCGGATCGCGAGCGTCGAACAGGGGTGGGGCAGCGGCGCCGCGCTGGGCCTGTGGTGCCCGAATGCGGCCGGCGACCCCGAGCTGGTCAAGCAGTTCGGATTGTTCGAACGTAGCTCCTGCAGCCCCGACGCCTCCGCGAACTACCTCCGAGCCGTGGGGAAGCTAGACGTGCGCGACGTCCTGCCGGTGATCAGCGTGCCGACGATGGTGCTGCACCCCAGCCGCGATGGGATCGTCCCGATCGAGCTGGCGAGATGGACTGCAGCGCGAATCCCGGGGGCAGTGCTCGTGGAGCTCGTCACCGACGACCACCTGCTCTGGTACACGAACGCCCTCGACGCCCTCACCGATGCCGTCGAAGAGTTCCTCACTAGCGCGGTGTCACAGGCCGAACCAAGGTTGGTGTTGAGCACGATCGCAGCGATCGATGCCGAGGGACACGACGTCGATGACCTGGCCGCGGCTCGGGACCTTGTGGCCAGCCACCGCGGCGCGGTCGTCGAATCTGGCGGCTCGGTCATGCTGGCCTCGTTCGACGGGCCCTCCCGGGCGATCCATTGCAGTGCGGCCATCGCGTTCCAGGTGGGTCGGGGCGGACGCCGACCGAGGATCGGCGTGCACACCGGCGAGTGCGAACCGATCGGCGGGACGGTCAGGGGGAGCGCGGTCGACGTCGCACAGCAGGTGATGGGTCAGGCTCAGCCCGGCGAGGTCCTGGCGTCACAGGCGGTCGTGGGCCTGGTCACCGGCTCGGCGTTCGAGTTCGCCCGGCGCGGCCTGCACCGCTTCCTCCAGACGGCCGGCCGGATGCGCCTGTTCGCCGTGACGTCGAGCTGAGCCGCATCGCGCCGCGTTCGCTCAAGGTAAGGGCGCGATCTCCGCGATAGGCCGACCCCGGTCGTAGCCCGATCACGGGGTGCCATGGCGGGGCTACGGTTGTCCTCGGTGGACGTGGAGTTCGCCGTGTTGGGCGAGCTGCGGGTGCTCATCGGCGGACTGGACACAACGCCGCACGCGGCCAAGGAACGGGCTCTGCTGGCGCTGTTGGCCATCGACAGGGGCCGGGTTGTGTCGGTGGACCGGCTGTTGGAGGAGCTGTGGCCCGATCTGCCGCCCGAGCGAGGTCGCCGCGTCCTCCAGGTCCGGGTGGCGGAGCTGCGCAAGCGGTTCGGTGGTGCTGGGGCCGGTGGGCTGTTGCAGTCGGTGACGGCCGGCTACCGCTTGCAGCTCGGTCCCGACGCGTTGGATGCCGACCGTTTCGAGGTGGCGGTGGAGGAGGCGCGTGCCCTTGCGGGGGAGGGCGATACGTTGGGTGCTGCGGTCAGGTTGCGGGATGCGCTCGGTCTGTGGCGTGGTGCTGCGTACGCGGACGCTCAGGACTGTCCTTCTGTGGAGACGGAGGCCGCTCGTCTCGACGAGCTGCGGCTGGTGGCGATCGAAGCGCGCATCGCGGCTGAGCTGGCCGACGGTTGCCACCAGCGGCTGGTGCCGGAGCTGGATTCGTTGGTGGCGGCTCATCCGCTGCGGGAGGGGCTTTGGGAGCAGCGGGTGCTTGCGCTGTACCGCTGCGGTCGCCAGGCAGATGCCTTGCGCGCCCACAGGGAGATCCGGGAGCGTCTGCGCGACGAGCTGGGGGTCGAGCCCGGCCCGGGGTTGCGGGACCTGGAAGCCGCCGTGCTGGAGCAGCGACCGTCGCTGGACTGGGCTTCCGCCGGAGTCGCGTCGCCCACGGTTGAACCCCCTGCGACCAACCTCCCGGCGACCGAACCGCTGGTCGGGCGTGAGCTGGATGTGACCCGCGTGGTGGACCTGGTGAAGTCGCACCGTCTGGTCACCATCACGGGACCGGGTGGGGTGGGCAAGAGCCGCCTGGCGTTGGCGGTAGCCGACCGGCTGGCCGGCGAGTGGGAGGACGGGACCTGGCTGGTGGAGCTGGCCCCTTTGGGCGATCCGTCCAGCGTGGTCGGTGCGCTGGCTGGTGTGCTGCCACTTCCGGCCATGCCCACCAACGCCGTCGAGCTCGTCGACCAGATCGGGTCCCGACAGATGCTGGTTGTCCTGGACAACTGCGAGCATCTGATCGAGGACGCGGCGATCCTCGCCTCCCAGCTGATGACATCCTGCCCAGGGGTACGGCTGCTGTGTACCAGCCAGGAGGCCCTTGCGGTCGATCGGGAGAACGTGTGGCCGCTGCAGCCGCTCGCGGTCGAGCCGGCGGTGGAGTTGTTCGGCGAGAGGGCTCGGGCGGTGCGTCCCGATGTGGTGGATGACCCCGAAGCCGTGGCCGACATCGCCCGCCGCTTGGACGGCCTGCCGTTGGCCATCGAGCTGGCCGCGGCCCGGTCATCGACCCTCAGCCCCGTCGAGATCGCCGCCCGCCTGGACGACAGGTTTGCTCTTCTGTCAGGCGGTGTACGTGGCCGGCACCCACGTCACCAGGCCCTCTCGGCCATGGTCGATTGGGGTCACGAGGTCCTCGATCCCGACGAACGCAGGTTGTTCCGCAGGCTGGGAATCTTCAGTGGAAGCTTCACTCGAGACGCCGTCTCCCGCACAACCACCATCGACGCCGACGATCCGCAGGCGCTTACCGATGGGCTCGACCATCTGGTGCGCCGTTCGCTGGTGGTGGCCGAGATGGGAACCAGGAGCACCCGCTACCGGCTGCTCGACACCCTCCGCCACTACGCGCTCGACCGGCTCACCGAGGCAGGCGAGACCGAGATCATCGGCCGCCGCCACGCCGAGTACTACGCAGGGCTGGCCCTGAACTTCGCGGGGGTCAACTCTCCGGACGAGACCATGTGGTTGGAGCAAGGCGTCGCCGAGTTCGACAACCTGCGCGCCGCCGTCGGTTTCGCCGTCGGCCACTGGGACACCGACCTGGCGGTTCGGCTCGTGGGCCGGCTGTGGCCTCTCTCGGTCCTGTGGCGCGCCGAGCTGCTCGACTGGGCCCGCCACGTGCTCGCCCTTCCCGGCGCCGCCCACCATCCCGGCATCGGCTACGTCGAAGTGGTCGTCGGAACCCTGGCCTGGGTCACCGGCGAGATCGACGAGAGCCTGGACGTCAGCGGCCAAGCTCTTCGCCGGCAACTCGATGAGGATGCGTGGATCCGAGCCAGCTCCGCCCGGACGAGCACGCTCGTCTACCGGGGCCGGTTCGACGAGGCCCGGGCGACAGCCGCCGCGGCGCGGCAGCGCGCCACCAGCCTGGCGAACCTCACCTACCTGCGCGCCAGCGCGATCAGCGCGGAGGCCTACACCGGCGTGCCGTCGCCGCGGGATCCGGAGATGGTGATCGCCGACGCCGACGCCACTGGGATCCCCTTCGTGCGATCCCTGACCCGCACCATGGTCGCCCTCGCCCTGGTGGCGCGGCACCAGCCCTCCGCGGCGATCGACCTGGTCCACGAGGCACTCGACATCGCCCAGCCCGGGCTCAATCGCCGTGCGGTCAACATCGCCAGCGAGATCCTCGCCCTCGCGACAGGCGCTGCAACCGAGGCGGAGTCGGCCGACGACCTCGCCGACCGTGCCGGCCGCGCGCTCGACCTCGGCCGGGAGTACCCCCTCGGAATTGGATATGCAGTCATCGGCCTCGTCGTCAAGGCCCACCGATTGGGTCGCCACGAAGACGCCGCGCTCCTGACCGGCTACCTCACCGCCCACCTCGAGGAGCTCGGGCTGCCGGCCCGCAGCGCGGAGGTCATGGCCGGCAGGCCGCTCGACCAGTTCGTCACACCAGACACCGAAGGGCAGTTCCTGCGAGGCCAGGGCATGACGCCAGCTCACCTCCACGCCGAGCTCGAACGGCTCGCCGGCCACGAGCCCGCCTAGCACGGCAACCTCAGGTAACCGGTGCGACCTCGGCCAGGAAGTCGAGCAGGAAGCGGTTCACCTCTGCCGGCCGCTCCTGCTGGGTCCAGTGGCCGCACCCATCGAGGATCTCGCTGCGCCACAGGCGTGGGAGCGATTCCCCGAAGCGATCGATGGCGGCCTGACCCAGCAGCGTCGGCCCGTCGTGGCTGCCTCCGATGAAGGCGGCCGGCACCGTGATGGCGGCGTGGTCCCAGGCGGCCAGATCGGCCCAGTCCCGGTCCACGTTGCGGTAGCGGTTGAGCCCCCCAGTGAAACCGGTGCGTTCGAACTCGCCCACGTAGAAGGCCAGGTCCTCCTCGCTCAGCCAGTCGGGCAGGCTGTCCGGCGTCGCCATCTGGTCACGAAGCAGCCTGCCCTGGGGCACCCGGCCCAGGTTCGCCGCCTTGGGCGCGCCCTCCCCCGATGCCGAGTAGTAGAAGCCCAGCAGCCATCCGGCCACGTCCTGCTCGGCCTCGGCCTCGGCCCGGCCGGGCTCCTGGAAGTATTCGATGTAGAACTCCTGGTCACCGCCGATGGCCCTGAAGGCCTCCGACGGCCGCCGCGACGACCGCGGGTTGTAGGGGACCGACAGGCCGGCCACGGCGGTGAACACGTCGGGGCGGAGCAGGGCCGAGTTCCAGGCGATGGGGGCGCCCCAGTCGTGACCGAACACCACGGCGTGGTCGGTACCGAGGGCGCGGACCACGCCCACGTTGTCGCCCACGTGGCGCAGCATCCCGTACGCCTCGATGGCGGAGGGCGCCCCGGAGCGGCCGTAGCCGCGCACGTCGATGGCCACCGCCCGATAGCCGGCCTCGGCCAGAGCGGGGAGCTGGTGGCGCCACGAGTACCAGCTCTCGGGGAAGCCGTGCACCATGAGGACCAGCGGGCCGTCGGTCGGCCCCGTCTCGACTACGTGGATGCGCACGTCGTCCAGCGGGATGGTGCGGTGGGTGAGTTCGTCGGCCATGCATGCCCCCTTGGTCGGACGTGAGGTTGCCACGTCGGCAATAGCGTCTCGGTCGTGATCACCGCCCGTCAGATCGAGACATGACCGATGCTGCTCGCCGACCTCGTCGCCGTCAGCGCCAGCGTGGCATCCACGACCAAGCGGTCGGTCAAGGTGGCCGAGCTGGCCGGTTTGCTGGCGCGCCTGGACCCCGCGGAGGTCGTGCCCGCCGTCGCCTTCCTGACCGGCGAGCCACGCCAGGGCAAGATCGGCGTCGGCTGGGCCTCCCTGCGCCGCCTGGAGTCCGACCCTGCCGATCGGCCCTCCATCACCGTCGGTGAGCTCGACGAGGCTCTCAGCGAGGTGGCGGGCACCACCGGGACCGGTTCGGTGGCCAGCCGCTCCGCCCTGTTGGCCGCCCTGTTCGCGAGGGCCACACCACCCGAGCAGGACTTCCTCCATCGGCTGCTGTTGGGAGAGCTCCGTCAGGGAGCCCTTGCCGGGGTCATGGTCGACGCCGTGGCCCGCGCCGCTGGCGTCCCCGTCGACCGGGTGCGACGGGCCCACATGCTGTCGGGAGATCTCGACCACACGGCCCGGGTGGCGCTGGCCGAGGGAGCGGATGGCCTGGACGCCATCGGCTTGCAGGTGGGCCGGCCCGTCCAGCCCATGCTCGCCTCCACCGCCAACTCCGTGGCCGAGGCGCTGGCCGGCGGTATGGAGGCCTCGGTGGAGTGGAAGCTCGATGGCGCCCGCATTCAGGTCCACCGCAGCGGTGATCAGGTCGGTGTGTTCACCCGCAACCTCAACGACGTCACCCACCGCCTGCCCGATGTGGTGGAGCTCGCCGCTGGCCTGCCTTCCGCGTCGTTCGTCCTCGACGGCGAGGTCCTGGGCTACATCGACGGCGCCACCCCTTCGTCGTTCCAGGACACCATCAGCGTGTTCGCACGGGACGATGGTTCGCCCGTGCGCGGTCTCGTGCCCTTCTTCTTCGACGTGCTCCACCTCGACGGCGACGATCTCATCGACGAGCCCCTGGCCGAGCGGCGGCGGGCGCTGGTGCAGCTCACCAGCCGATTCGCCGTTCCTGCCGTGGCCACCTGCGACGCGGACGAGGCGGAGCGGTTCCTGCAGGAAGCGTTGGCGTCCGGCCACGAAGGGGTCATGGTCAAGGACATCGGGTCTCGCTACGAGGCCGGGCGGCGGGGCAAGGCGTGGCGCAAGGTGAAGCCGGTGCGCACCCTCGACCTGGTGGTGCTGGCCGTCGAGTGGGGACACGGCCGCCGCCGCGGTCGCCTGTCCAACCTCCACCTCGGCGCCCGCGACCCCGACGGCGGTTTCGTCATGGTGGGCAAGACGTTCAAGGGACTCACCGACGAGGTGCTGGCCTGGCAGACCGAGCGGTTCCTCAGCCTGCGGACGAACGAGGACGGCCACGTCGTGCACGTACGACCAGAGCAGGTGGTCGAGATCGCCGTCGATGGGGTGCAGGTGTCGCCCCGCTATCCCGGCGGTGTCGCTCTGCGGTTCGCCCGTGTGCGCGGCTACCGGGCCGACAAGGAGCCGGCCGACGCCGACACCATCGACACGGTGCGGGCCATGCTGCCGGGGGCATGAGTAGCTGCGAGGCGCGCCTTGCGAGCCGGGGAGTGAGTAGCTGCGAGGCGCGCTTGCGGTCCGGGGCTGACGCTCGGGTCAGGCCGCGGCAACGTCGTGGGCCAGTAGCTCCTTGATTGCGGCCACGGCCTCGATGGACTGCTCCGTGCTGGCGGCGATGGCCTGGATGTTGAAGTCGCGGCAGCCCAAGGCGACGTACGGGGCCAGCTCGGCGGTGATCTGCTCGGGCGTGCCGCAGGGACAGAAGCGCTCGAAGCGGTCGAAGGGGATGCGGTAGACGTCCTCCATCACCTTGGCCACCCGATCCCGGCCCCGGCCCCGATCGTGGTCGACGCCTACCCAGTTCTGCAGGCCGTGGCGCCAGTCCTCGACCTGGCGGCCCATGCGCTGCGCCTCCTCCTCGACTCGGGCCACGGCGCGGCCGTAGCGCTCCGGCGTCGACCAGGCCCCCAGCCAGCCGTCGCCGAAGCGTGCGGCGCGGCTGAGGGCGGCGTCGGAGCGGCCCCCGACCACGATGGGAACGGCAGGATCGGGTGCGGGGAGGATCAGGGCGTCGTCGAGATCGAACTGCTCGCCGTGATGGCTGTAGGGCCGCCCGGCGAGCACGCCCCGCAGGATCTCCAGGGCTTCGTCGGTGCGGCGGCCCCTGGTGGTCGGGTCGACACCGCACACCTCGATCTCGTGGCGGTCCTCGCCGCCCACGCCGACGCCCAGCACCAGCCTCCCCGGGGCGGACTCCGAGAAGGTGGCGATCTGGCGGGCGGCGACCATCGGGTGGCGCAGGGCCAGCAGGAAGACGCCTACCTGCACCGTCAGGGTCGGCTCCATGGCGGCCAGGGTGGCGGCCTGGATCAGGCCGTCCATACCGAAACCGGTGTGGAAGCTGACGTGGTCGGCGACGAACACGTGGTCGAGCCCCGAGTCGGTCACCCGTCGAAGAAGTCGCCGTCGCCGGTCCCATGGTCCTGTGAGCAGGTCGGGACCGGCGTAGGGCCCGACCCGTACGGTCACCCCGTTCGCCCCGGGCTCAGCTCGCCACACGCACGAAGCGCTTGCCCACGTTGCCCCCGGCCAGCAGGTCCACCAACGCCTCAGGGGCGGACTCGAGGCCGTCGTAGGGGTCTTCGAGGACTCGCAACTCCCCGGAGTCGATCCAGCCGGCCAGCTCCTCGATGGCGGCACCGTGGCCGTCGGCGAAGTCCATGACGATGAAGCCCTCCATGCGCAGGCGCTTGGTCACCAGCAGCCCGGGGACGCCACGCGGGCCTGGCGCCGGGCTGGAGGTGTCGTACTGGGAGACCACGCCGCAGCACACGATGGTCCCGCCCTGGTTCATGCGGAACAGGGCGGCCTCCAGGATGTCGCCGCCGGTGTTGTCGAAGTAGACGTCGATGCCGTCGGGGCAGGCGGCCTTCAGCTCGGTCCGGAACTCGGGCGAACGGTGGTTGATCGCTGCGTCCAGGCCGAGGTCGTCGACGAGCATGCGGCACTTCTCGTCGGTGCCGGCGACCCCCACGGAGCGGCAGCCCACGATGCGGGCGATCTGGGCAGCCACGTTGCCGGCTGCTCCTGCGGCAGCCGAGGTGACCACGGTCTGACGGGCGACGGGTCGACCGACCCCGAGCAGCCCGTGGTACGCGGTCAGCCCCGACACGCCGAGCACGCTGAGGTGGTGGGACAACTCGCCCCTGAGCTCGACGCGGCTGACGGCACGAGCGGGGTGCACGGCCAGGTCCTGCCAGCCGTTCTGGCACTCGACGATGTCGCCCACAGAGATGCCGTCAGCCTTGGAGTCCTCCACTCGGGCCAGCGTGAAGCCGTCCATCACCTGCCCTGCGGACAGGGCACCCCGGTAGGTGGCACCCTGCATCCAGGCTCGGTTGGCGGCGTCGATGGACAGCAGCAGCGTCCGGCACAGCACCTCGCCGTCTGCGGGTTCGGGCACCGGCCCGGTAGCCAGCTCGAAGGCGTCGACTGTCAGCTCTGCCGTCGGCAGCTCGCGGATCAGCACCTGGTTGTTGGTCTGCTCGTCCCCCATGGTCGGCAACCTATAGCGACAACCGGTCCGTCCCTGCCTCCTGGGTGAGGCGCGGGCCGCCGGGTCGTCGCCCACGAGCACCACTCCTTCGCTACGGAGTGAGCTCGAGCTGCTGACCGCAGCCCGGCTGGGCTACCGGCGGTCGTGTCGAGCCATCTGGGCCTCCCTCAGCTCGGCGTGCATCTCCCAGGGTGCTTGGGGGAGGACCCGACCGGTTTCCATCAGCGACTTCAGGTTGGCGAGGACGGCGGGCCAGCCAGCCGCACAGGCCTCGTAGTCGGCTTGGTCGGCGATGTTCTCGTGCGTGACGGTCAGCCGGACGATCTCGCCGTGGGGCTCGATCTCGAAGGTGACCAGCGAGGGCTCGTCGTCGGGTGCCTCGTCGGGTCCGCCGAAGGTGAGCACCAGGCGCTTGGCTGGCGTCGTCTCGACCACGGTGCCGACGACGTCGGCGACACCCGAGCCGTCGGTGCGTTGGTGCTCCCAGCGGGAACCGGCCTGCCAGTCCGAGACGTTGCTGTGGCCCCAGTACTGCGCGGTGAGGTCCGCATCGGTGAGGGCGTGCCAGACGCGCTCGGGCGTGGCCTGGATGTAGGTGACGTACACGAAGGTGGGCTTGTCAGCCATGACGTACTCCTCTGCTCGGTGTTTCAGCATGCTCAGCGCTCGAAGCCGCGCAGGCTCGAACTTGTGGATCCACCGCTCTTGGATCTCGTGGAGAGGAACCGGGTTCAGGTAGTGCAGCCTCTCCCGCCCCCGGCGGACAGTGCTGACGAGGTTGGCGGCCTCGAGGACATCCAGGTGCTGGGTCGCCGACTGGCGAGCCATCGCGAGGTGCTCGCACAGCTGGCCCAACGTCTGGCCATTGTTCTCGTGCAGCCTGTCCAAGAGATGCCGACGTGTCGGATCGGCCAACGCCTTGAAGACCTCGTCCATCTCGGGGGGCACGAACGACATTATGCAGGTATTTACCTGCATAACGCAAGGCGACGTTCGGGTCAGGCGTCGTCGAACACCTGCAGGAAGTTCCATGCCGTTCGTCGCGGGCGATCGGCGTCGAGCGTGTAGTGGCGTTCCCTACCGGACCTGCGGACGTGGACCAGGCCCGGCACCGGGGGCCCGGCACCGGGCAATGGCGGGTTCAGCCGCCCGCACCGGCGAGCAGTTCGTCGAGGCGTTCGTAGCCCTCGCGGACACCGTCCTCCATGCCGCTGGCCACGAAGGCGTCGCGGTCCGCGAAGGAATCGACCAGCGAGGTCCCGGTGAGGCGCGTGCGACCGTTGCCCAGATCCTCGAACACGAGCTTCTCCAGGGCGACACCGTCGGGCGCGCCGTCGAAGGTGAAGGTCTGGACGATGAGCTCGGCCGGCCGCACCTCGTGGAAGCAGCCGTAGAAGCCGAACTGGTTGCCCTCGTCGTCGGCATGGAGGTAGCGGTAGGAACCGCCGGTACGGCAGTCGAAGTGCTCGACGGTCATCACCAGGCGGCGGGGACCGAGCCACTGCACGACGAGCTCGGGGTCGGTGTGGGCCCGGAACACCCTCTCGTGCGGGGCGTCGAACTCCCGGGTGATTCGGACGAGGGGGACGTCGGGATCGGAGACGATCTCGGTGGTGTTGGTGTGCTGGGCAGCGGTCATCCTTGTGCTCCTGTCTGGGTGCTGTCGGCGGGTGGTTCATCGCCCATGCGTTGCAGGAGGGCGTCGAGGCGGCGATAGCGCTCCTCGGCCTGCTGGCGGTAGCGCTCGA
>Ga0299914_10002199_pt1 | contig 13347 bp, 14 predicted proteins | sample RVTome_10_FD_201361 | JGI IMG/M metagenome (GOLD analysis project Ga0299914, IMG submission 201361) | Soil microbial communities from uranium-contaminated site in the Upper Colorado River Basin, Wyoming, United States - RVT153D57 (version 2) ...
TTGATCGGTGCGCAGACCCGCCTCCAGACGCCGCTCTCGGTCGCCGTGTTCGTGCCGGGCAGGGCGCTTCGCATCTGGGATCTGGCGCGCGACCAGTTCGGGTCGGTGACGCCCATGACCAGGGTCGAGAGCGCGAGCCAGGCGGTACGCAGCGTGAGCGACGGCAGCGCGGCGGTCGCCGTCCTGCCGCTGCCCGGCGACGACGATCCCTGGTGGCTGGCGCTGATCGCCGAGCAGCACGATCGCCTGCGCGCGTTCGCCCGTCTGCCCTTCGTCCCGTACGGGCCGGGCGATGGCGAGCAGTCGAGCGCCCTGGCGCTGGGCCGGATCGAGCCGGAGCCGAGCGGCGACGACCTCGCCTTGCTGGCGATCGAGGCCGAAGGCGGAGTGTCGCGCGCCCGGCTGCGGGATCTCCTGGCGACCGTCGGGCTCGAAGCGGTCTGGCTGGCCGTCCACCGTCCGGCCAACCTGCCCCAGGCGGTCCATCTGGTCGAGGTGAGCGATTTCGTCGCCGAAGGAGATCAGCGCCTGGCAGAGGTCCGGAAAGCGGCCCAGGCCGAGGTCTTGCGGATCGTGCCGGTCGGCGGCTACCCTCGGCCGTTGTCGTCGGGCTAGCAAAAAGCCCGGCCGTCCGCTTCGCCGCTCATCCAGCCCCGCAAGGTCCTCCTCATGGCCAGCCTCAGGCCGCGTCCCGGCATTCTGGAGATCGAGCCCTACGTCGGCGGCAAGGCCGAGGCCGAAGGCGCGGCCCGGATCGTCAAGCTGTCGGCCAACGAATCCGCGCTTGGGCCGAGCCCGAAGGCGATCGAGGCGGTACACGCGATCGCGCTGGCGATGCACCGCTATCCGGACGGCGGCGCCCGGGCGCTGCGTCGGGCGCTCGGCACCCGCTTCGGGCTCGATCCCGCCCGGATCGTCTGCGGCGCCGGCTCGGACGAGCTGATCCAGCTTCTGACGCGCGCCTATGCGGGGCCCGGCGACGAGATCCTCTACAGCGCGCACGGCTTTCTCATGTACAGGCTCTCGGCGCTCGGCGTCGGCGCGCTGCCGGTGGCCGCGCCCGAGCGCGAGCTCTGCGCCGACGTCGACGCCCTGCTGGCCCGGCTCACGAGCCGCACCCGCATGGTCTTCCTCGCCAACCCCAACAACCCGACCGGCAGCTATCTGAGCTCGGACGAGCTGGCGCGGCTGCACGCCGGCCTGCCGGACGACGTCCTGCTGGTGATCGACGCCGCTTACGCCGAGTTCGTCCGCCGCAACGACTACTCGGCCGGCCTGGAGCTGGTCGACCGGGCCGAGAACGTGGTGATGACCCGGACCTTCTCGAAGCTGTTCGGGCTTGCCGCGCTCAGGCTCGGCTGGCTGTACGCGTCGCCCGCCGTGGTCGACGTGCTGGACCGCATCCGCGGGCCCTTCAACGTCGGCATGCCGGCGCAGGTGGCGGGCATCGCCGCCCTCGAGGATCTCGAGCACCAGGAGCGGGCGCGCGAGCACAACGACCGCTGGCTGGCCTGGCTCGCCTCGAAGATCGCGGGGCTCGGCGTGATCGTGCATCCGAGCGTGGCCAACTTCGTCCTGGTCCGGTTTTCTCCGGACGGCGACAGGTCGGCGGCCGCGGCCAGCGCACATCTGGAGACGCACGGCATTCTTGCCCGGCCGATGGCGGCGTATGGTCTGCCCGAATGCCTGCGCATTTCGGTCGGGCTCGAGGACGAGAACCACGCCGTCGTGCGAAGCCTCGCGGAGTTCTTGGCATGAAGGACGCGCCAGCGCCCCATTTCCGGCGCGTCGCGCTGATCGGCATCGGCCTGGTCAACGGCTCGCTCGCCCTGGTCATGAGGCGGGAGAAGCTGGCGGACGAGATCGTCGCCTGCGCCCGCACCGAGACGACGCTCGCAAAGGCCCGCGAGCTCGGCCTCGCCGACCGCACCACCACCTCGCCGCTCGAGGCGGTCGAGGGGGCGGACCTCGTGGTCATCGGCACCCCGCCGGGGTCGGCCGGCCCGGTCGCGAGCGCCATGGCACCGGGACTGGCCGAGCAGGCGATCGTGACCGATGTCGGCTCGATCAAGGCCCCGATCATCCGTGACGTGGTGCCCCATCTGCCGGCGCGAAGCCGCTTCGTCGCCGGGCATCCGGTCGCCGGCACCGAGCACTCCGGCCCGGAGGCGGCGTTCGACACGCTGTTCGAGAACCGCCACTGCATCCTCACGCCGATCGAGGACACCGATCCCGAGGCGGTCGCGGTGGTTGCCGGCATGTGGCGGGCGGCGGGCATGAGGGTCGAGACCATGACGCCCGAGCACCACGACCGCGTGCTCGCCATCACCTCGCACCTGCCGCACCTGATCGCGTACTGCATCGTCGGCACCGTCGCCGACCTGGAGGAGCACCTGCAGAGCGAGGTGCTGCGCTACGCTGCCGGCGGCTTTACCGACTTCACCCGGATCGCGGGCTCCGACCCGGTGATGTGGCGCGACGTGTTCCTGCACAACCGCGAGGCGGTGCTGGAGATGCTCGGCCGCTTCACCGAGGATCTCGCGGCGCTGCAGCGGGCGATCCGCTGGGGCGAGGGCGACAAGCTGCAGAGCCTTTTCACGCGCACCCGGGCGGTCCGCCGGGGCGTCATCGCCGAGGGCCAGGCCTACGATCGTCAGGCGCTGGCGAGAGCCCGCCCGAACGACGCCGGCTGAGGCTTTTTTCTGGACCGGGCCGACTCGGCCATGGACGACGGAAGCGAATCATGAGCCGCATCAAGGCCGAGCTGCGCAGCTATTTCGCGACGCCGGTGGCGATCGCCACGCTGGAGGATGCGGAGGCGCTGAATGCGGAGCTGGGGCGCCTGATTCTCGAGCAGGAGCGGAAGGAGGCCGGTGTCCATCACAGCAATCTCGGCGGCTGGCAGTCGAGTTGGGACTTCGAGACGTGGGGCGGTCCGGCCGCGAAGCGCCTGCTCGACGCCGCGCGCGAGCTCGCCACGCGGCTGACCTCGGATCGCGCCGGCAAGGCGCTCCGCGTCGCCTGGAAGACCAATGCCTGGGCCAATGTCAACCGCAAGGGCCACGGCAACGAGTTCCACACCCATCCGGGCTGCTTCTGGTCCGGCACCTACTATGTCGACGACGGCGGCATCGGCGAGGACCAGGCGCTGGGCGGCGAGTTCGAGATGCAGGATCCGCGCGGCGTGGCACCGGCCATGTACGCGCCGCTCCTGGCGTTCGCCACGCCGGGCGGCCAGTCGGTCGGCGCCAGCGAGCTGATCTACCCCAAGGCCGGCCAGATGGTTCTGTTCCCCTCCTGGCTGTCGCACGCGGTCCGGCCCTATCTCGGCGAGCGCGCGCGCATCTCGATCGCGTTCAATCTCAGCCTTTGAGCTCGATTCCTCAATCGACCGAGCCGATCTGGGTGTTCGCCTACGGCTCGCTGATGTGGCGACCGGGCTTCCCGTTCGAGGAGGTGATCGAGGCGCGGCTGCACGGCTATCACCGTAGCCCGTGCGTCTATTCCTGGGTGCATCGCGGCACCCGCGAGCTGCCGGGCGTCGTGCTCGGCCTCGATCGCGGCGGATCGTGCCGCGGCCGGATCTTCCGCATCGAGCCGGCCCGGGAAGCCGAGGTGCTGGCCTATCTCGACGCGCGGGAGATGGTCACCGCGGTCTACCGGCGCAGACGGCTGTGGGTGACCTCGAAGGGCAGCCGTCAGCTCGCCTGGTGTTACGTGGTCCGCCGCGACCACGAGCAGTACGCCGGCAAGCTCGACCACGCGAAGCTGCTCGAGCTGATCCGTCAGGGGAAGGGCGTCTCGGGGCGCTGCTGCGACTATCTGCTCAGCACGGTCGCCCACCTCGAGGGGATGGGGATCGTCGACGGCCCGCTCCACCTGCTCGCGGAGCGGCTCTTGCGGGGCTAGAGCGCGCAAACATATCGAGCTTCTCAGTTCAGCCTGCGCCCGCTCTCGGCCAGTTCGACAGGATAAACTTTGTCGGACGCCTTATGCCGATCGGCAAGTGCGGCGCGCACAGTATCCGCCATCGGGCTCCAGGCGAACCACTCCGGGAACTCGCGAATATCCGCGGGCGCCCCGTCCAATTGCACCTGCTTTCGCCGCAGGGCCTCAGACAGGGTCGATCGACCAAGCCAAACTCGGTAAAATGCTATGATGTCGGCCGTCACGAGCACATCGATGTCGTGCCCGGGATCCTTGAGACAAACTGAAACGTCATTTTGCTCGATGAGCAGCCAATAGCTTTGCTTTGGTCCGCCGCGAAAGTCGAACCGAATCACCACGCGGCGTCGGGGAACGCGGTCGAGACAGACGCGTCGGCGCATCCACCACATAAGGACGATCGGATCGAGCTCGTTCGGTCGCGGATTGCCGAAGGCCCAACGTGCTCCCCAGCCTCCCAAGTCATCGATGATCCGCTGGAGGTCGCGTCCGGCGGGTGTCAGGCGATATCCGGTCCGCTTGCCACCCGCATCGATGCGCTGCTCCAACACGCTCGCTCGCTCCAGCCGCCGCAGGCGCTCGGCGAGGAGGGTGCGGGATATATGGGGAAGGCCGCGCTCCAGCTCGTTGAAGTGACTGACGTCGGCCAGAAGCTCACGGATGATGAGCACCGTCCAGCGATCGGCAAGGATTTCCGCCGCCCGCGCCACCGGACAATATTGGCCATAGCGGTGCATGACCCAGCATAGCACGCGTTACGCGCGCGAGGGCAGTCCATTCTTTGTACTAGTGCTGCTTGCTGCAAGAGGACGATTATCGCGGTCGCGACGTTTCGATGTGCGGCTCACAACAGGAGATTCTCATGGTGGGCGATCAACCTTTCCGACGGAATGTTCTTCAAGCTCTGGCAGGCCTGCCATTAATGGCGTCGGCTATCTGGACAAGCGAAGCGGCTGCGCAAACGGGCGGCAGCCCAGTGAAGGTGGATACCAAGGCCTGGTTGCCAAAATTAAGTTCGAGGCGCCCGTTGCGGGCTTCCTCAGCGGAATCAACGAAAAGTACAAGCTTCGGGTCACCGAACTGACGCTTGCCCCAGGCGGCCATGTGGGTGAGCACAACCATGTTGGTCCTGCATCCGACAGGTCACGTCCGGCCAGATGACTTACGTGCTGCCGGACAAAACGGTCGTCTTTGGACCAGGCGATTATTTTTTCGAATCCGGTGACATCAATCACACAGTCCTTAACGAGACCGACGCACCCATGGTGCACTTGCTCTTCGAAATACTACCTGCTGACCTGAGTGGGCCATCGTTGATTCCGGTAAAGCATCACTGAAACGGCCATTCGCGAGACTATGGAGTAAGGGTGGAGGTCACTCTCGCCGAGGCGATGGCACCACGGCTCGCGTAGTCTCAGCACCGGGTGAAAAAGGGTACTCATCGACGCGGCGCCAGCAGCGGATCAAGCCGGTCCACGCGGCCTATGCTCGAACTGCCAGACGGCCTCGGCGAGGAGGCGCTCGCTGGCGCCCTCGAGGCGCCGCTCGAGTTCGGCCATGAAGCTCCTGCGGTCGAGGCCGGGCTCGATCGGCTCGAGGAACTCGACGACGATTCGGCCGGGGCGCTTGAGGAAGCTGCGTCGGCTCCAGTACATCCCCGAGTTGAGCGCGACCGGCACGACCGGGCGCTCGAGTTGCAGGTACAGTGCCGCGATCCCCGGCTGGTATGCCCGCCGCCGGCCGGGCGCGACCCGGGTACCTTCCGGGAACATGACCACCGACGAGCCGCGGCCCAAGGCCCTCCTCGCGCCATCCACGAGCGAGCGCAAGGCCCGGGCGCCGGCGCCGCGATCGATCCGGATCATGCCGGCGCGCAAGAGATACCAGCCGAACAGCGGGATCAGCGTCAGCTCGCGTTTCAGCGCGATCGCCGGATCGTCCAGCAGGGAGTGGACGATCATGGTCTCCCAGGCGGACTGATGCTTGATCGCGAAGATCGCCGGTTCCCGCGGGATGCGCTCCCGGCCCCGCACCTCATAGGAGAGCCCGACCACGGTTCGGGCCAGCGCGTCGATGCTCTGCCCCCAGAACCGCCCCATGGCCTGCATCGCCCGACGCGGCAGCGGCAGGAGCGGCAGGGCCGCGAGCGCCAGAATGCCGGTCCAGACCCAGAACGCGACGTTGAACAGCAGCGAGCGCGCGACCACTCCGAGGCTCGCGCGGCCGGCTTCGGCAGGCAGGCGCTGGACGGTCGGCTCGGGCATCGATGGAGATATCTGCTTGCGCACCGCTCGCCGGCGTTCGCCCGGCTCAGGGCATCTTCGCCAGGCCCTGCGTGGCGGCCATCCGCGCGATGGCCATGGCCAGAAGCGCGCAGACCACCGGCACGCAGGCCAGGAGCGCCCAGTCGCCCGGCTGAAGACCCAGGCGGATCGTGCCGGCCACCTCCACGCCGGAGCCGCTGTAGAGCAGCGCGACCAGTGTCGGGACGGCGAGACCGAATCCGACCGCGCCGCCGCGCAGGGCGCCGAGCAGCGCGTGGCGCTCGAACTGTCGCGTCAGGTAGCGGTCCGGTGCGCCCAGGCACCGGAGCAGCTCGACGTTCGAAAGCTGGGTGTTCAGGCTGACCCGGGTGATCAGGATGACCGCTGCCAGGGCGCTCAGCAGGACGGCGACCCCGGCGGCGCTTCCCCAGGCGCGCACCAAGCCAGCCATGCGCTCGCCGCGATCCCGCGCGATGGTCTCGACGCCGATCGTCGCTCCCGCGACCACTGTCCGGAGCTGCTCCTGCAGGGCCGGCAGATCGATCCGGATCGTCGGATCCAGCGTGACATCGATCAGCCTGGGCAGCGGCAGGCCGATACCCTTCCCGGCCTGGCCGAGCCAGGGCTCGACCAGCTCCTCGAGCTCCCCGATCGGCACCGGTCGAGCCGACGTGACGCCTTCGGTGCCGTTCAGCAGCTCGAGCGCCGCCGCAATCTGGACCTCGCCCGGCCGCGCGTCCTCGCCCGACGGCAGGCTCACGGTGACCAGCTTGGTGCGCGCGGCGTAGGCCTCCAGCACCCGGCCCGCGATCGCCGCGAGGCCCAGCGCCACCACCGAAAGGTAGACCAGCGCGGCGAGAATCCAGGGCAGGAAGCGGCCGGCCACCGACTGCTCGAGCGGCAGATCGAAGCGCCCCAGCCTCACGCTCGCGGCGAGCATCATTCGGCGGCGGCCATCGCGGGTGACGGCACCGGCGTCTTCAGTCGCCCGCGCGTCATGTGCAGGATCCGGTGCGCATAGCGGTCGACCAGGTGCTCGTCGTGGGTCGCGATCACCACGGTCGTGCCGAGCTTGCGCAGCTTGGCGAGCAGGTTCATCAGGCGGCGTCGGCGCTCGTGGTCGATGTGGCTGATCGGGTCGTCGCACAGCAGGAGATCGGGCCGGGTGACGATCGCCCGGGCGATGGCGATCAGCTGTCGCTGGCCCATCGACAGGGTTGGAGGTTTGGCCTCCATGGCCTCGGTCAGGCCGAACCATGCCAGCATCTCGGATACGAAGCCAGCGATCTGATCGTCCCTGCCGCCATGAAGCCGTAGCGGCAGGGCGACGTTGTCGAACGACGAGAGATGGTCGAGCAGGCGGATGTCCTGGAACACCATGCCGATGCGGCGCCGCAGGGCAGTCCGTTCCTCCCGGCCGATCGCCGTCGGGTCGCGCCCGAGCAGGCTGATCCGGCCGCGACAGGGTGCCTGGATCAAAGCCAGCAGCCGCAGGAGCGAGGTCTTTCCGGCGCCGCTCGGGCCCCTGAGGAGCACGAGCTCGCCCCGATCGAGCTCGAGGTCGACGTCGTGCAGGACCTCGGCCCCCCGACCGTAGCGCATGGCGACGTTCTCGAGCCGAAACATGGTCACCGGGTCCGATGGAAGATATCTTGCATTTTGAGAATTGCACCGCCGCCGGTTTTGGTCCAGTGAATGCTCAACTATTGCGGGAATAGTGAGCGCCGCGCAAGCATCATGATCCTGACCTGCCCGCACTGCGCCACGCGCTACCACCTCGACCCGTCGTCCCTCGGCGGCGAAGGGCGCACGGTGCGCTGCGCCAGCTGCGGCCATCGCTGGAAGGCGAGCCCGCCGAGCGATGCGCCGACCGTCATCGAGCTTACGCCCGTGCCGCTCGTCACGCCGCGCACGCCTCCCCGTGCCGAGCCCGGGAGCCAGTCGCGGCACCGCTCCGTCAGTCTCGTGGGCTGGCTGGTGGCCGCCCTGGTCCTGCTCCTCCTGACGGGCGCCGTGGCCGGACGAAACGAGATTGTCGAAGGCTTTCCCGCCAGCGCCGGGATCTATCAATGGTTGCGCCTGCCGCTCGACACGGAGCCGGGGCTGAGGATCGAGCAGTTCACGCCCAAGCACCTGACCGAGGGCGGCATCTCGATCGTGGTGATCGAGGGCGCAATCATCAACCTCTCGGACCACCAGCAGACGGTGCCGCCGATCAGGATCACTCTGCTCGACGATGCGGACCGCCCGCTCCAGGACGGAACCTTCAAGGCCGAGGTCGAGCGGCTGGACGCGGGCGCCAGGACCAGCTTCTCCGGGCGACTGATCAATCCGGCGCAGCAGGCTCGCAAGGTTCACGTCGTCTTCGACGCCGGCTCCTGACGCAGGGGCGGACGGCGCTTCAGACGTTGAAGCGGAAGTGGATCACATCGCCGTCCTGGACGACGTACTCGCGCCCCTCCTGGCGCAGCCGCCCGGCTTCCCGGGCTCCGGCCTCGCCGCCGTAGCGCACGAACTCCGGATAGGTCACCGCCTCGGCACAGATGAAGCCGCGCCTGAAGTCGGTATGGATGGCGCCGGCGGCATCGGGCGCCTTGGTGCCGCGCGGCACCGTCCAGGCGCGCGCCTCCTTGGGTCCGGCGGTCAGGAAGGTGATCAGGCCGAGCAGCGTATGGCCGGCCTGCACGACGCGCTCCAGGCCGGGCCGCTCGAGCCCGAGCGACCGCAGGAACTCGCTCTGCTCCTCGGGCGCCAGGGCGGCGAGCTCCGCCTCGATCGCTGCCGAGACCTCGATCACGCCGCCTCCGTGCTCCGCGGCCCGATGCGCCACCGCCGCGCTGAGCGCGTTGCCGCTCGCCGCCGACGCCTCGTCGACATTGCAGACATAGAGGATGGGCTTGGCGGTCAACAGATTGAGGCCCTTCAGGATCGAGCGGTCTTCGCTCTCCAGCCGAAGGCGTCGTGCCGGGCACCCCTCCTGCAGCTCCGGCAGGATGCGCTCGATCAGTACCAGCTGCGCGCGCGCCTCCGGATCGCCACCCCGCACGCGCTTGACCAGGCCCTCGAGACGGCGCTCCAGGGACTCCATGTCGGCGAGCAGGAGCTCGGTCTCGACCAGCTCGGCATCGCGCACCGGATCGACCTTGCCTTCGACGTGGCTGACGTCGGGGCTCTCGAAGCAGCGCAGCACGTGCAGGATCGCGTCGACCTCGCGGATCGCGCCGAGAAAACGATTGCCGAGCCCCTCGCCGCGGCTCGCCCCGCGCACCAGCCCGGCGATGTCGACCACCTCGAGCTGGGTCGGCACCACGCGCTCGGACCGGGCGATCCGCGCCAGCACGTCGAGCCGCGGATCGGGCACCGGCACGCGTCCGAGATTGGGCTCGATGGTGCAGAAGGGATAGTTGGCGGCGGCCGCCGCGGCGCTGCGCAGAAGCGCGTTGAACAGGGTCGACTTGCCGACATTGGGCAGACCGACGATGCCGCAGTTGAACCCCATGGGACAGGCTCAGCGCGCGTGAATAAACCGCTGCGGGGTAGGCTCCACCCCCACCCCAACCCTCCCCCATCCAGGGGGAGGGAGGCTGGGATCTGCCCAGCATTCTTCCCTCCCCCCTTGTGGGGGAGGGACAGGGAGGGGGGTCAAGCGCGGCAAGTGCTCGTCTCTCTCGCACACAGGCTCAGCCAATCTCGCCCGGCCCGGAAGGCTTCGGCACGGAGGGCTCGGGCTCGGGCCTGGCGGGCCGGGTCAGGAGCGCGATCTTGTTCATGGCGCCGGCGTCGTCGCCGGCCGCGATCAGCGGCGCCGCCGCCGCCACGGCATCGAGCAGCGGATCGAGCCATTCGCGGTCGGCGGCGCCGAAATCGCCCAGCACGTGCCCGTGCACGCGATCCTTGTGCCCCGGATGGCCGACGCCGAGCCGCACGCGGCGGAAATCGGGCGAGCCGAGCTGCCCGGCGATCGAGCGCAGCCCGTTGTGCCCGGCCACGCCGCCGCCGGTCTTGATCCGCACCTTGCCGGGCGCGAGATCGATCTCGTCGTGGCAGACCACGATGTCGCCCGGCGGGATCTTGTAGAAACGGGCCGCCTCGGCGACCGCATGGCCCGACAGGTTCATGTAGCCCTGCGGCTTCTGCAGCAGTACGCGCTCTGCGCCCAGCCGCCCCTCGCTGACCAGGCCCGAGAACCGGTTGCGCCAGGCGCCGAAGCCATGCGCGCGCGCGATCGCGTCGGCCACCATGAAGCCGATGTTATGCCGGTGTCTCGCGTATCGGGCACCGGGATTGCCGAGCCCGACCAGGAGCAGCATGCCGCGCCGTTCGACCCAGGATCGATCCTATGTCTCTTCGCGGGAGGGCTCGGCCTCGCCTTCGGCCTCCTCTTCCTCCCGCTCCTCGGCTTCCGCGGCGGCCTCGGCGGCTTCGGCCGCCTCCTCGCGCACCACGGTCGGTGCCGAGATGGTCGCGATGGTGAAGTCGCGATCGGTGATCGTCGGCCGGACGCCCTCGGGCAGCTTCACGTGACTGATGTGCACGCTGTCGCCGATGTCGAACGGCTGGAGATCGACCACCAGCTCCTCAGGGATGGCATCCGCCGGGCAGCGCAGCTCGACCTCGCGACGCACGATGTTGAGAACGCCGCCGCGCTTCAGGCCCGGGGACACGTCCTCGTTGATGAACGTGATGTGGACCTCGACCTCGATCGTGCTGCCGCGCGAGACGCGCACGAAGTCGGCGTGCAGCGGATCGTCCGAGACCGGATGGAGCTGCACCTCCCGGGGCAGCACCTGAACGTCCTCGCCGTCCATCCGAAGCGCATAGAGGGTGCTGAAGAAGCGGGCATGGCCGACCTCGCGGCGCAAGGCGCGCGCCTCGACCGAGATCATCTGCTGCGGCTTGCCCTCGCCATAGATCACCGCCGGCACCCGCCCCGCCCGACGCAATGCCCGGGCGACGCCCTTGCCTGCGCCTTCGCGCATCTGTGCGGCCAAGCTCGTCATCTCAGCCATGACTTTTCGTCCCCTCTCGCCGAGCCGTCAGTCGAACAGGCTCGATACCGAACTCTCGTCGCTGATCCTGCGGATCGCCTCGCCAATCAGCGCCGCTACCGACAGCTCCCGCACCTTGGGCGACACCCGGACCGCCTCGGTCGCCCGGATGCTGTCGGTGATGACCAGAGTCTCGAGGCGGCTCGCCTGGATGCGCGCGACCGCGCCAGCGGAGAGCACGCCATGCGTGACGTACGCCACCACGGAGGTCGCGCCCGCATCGAGAAGCGCCCGGGCGGCGTTGCAGAGCGTACCGCCGGAATCCACGATGTCGTCGACCAGCACGCAAAGGCGCCCCGAGACGTCGCCGATGACGTTCATGACCTCGGAGGTCCCGGCGCGCTCGCGGCGCTTATCCACGATCGCCAGATTGACGTCAAGGCGCTTGGCGATGCCGCGCGCCCGGCCCACGCCGCCGACGTCCGGCGAGACGATGATCAGGTCCTTGGGGTCGTGCTGGCGCTTGAGGTCGGCCGCGATCAGGGGCGCGGCGTACAGATTGTCGACCGGGATGTCGAAGAAGCCCTGGATCTGGCCGGCGTGCAGGTCGAGGGTCAGGACGCGATGGGCGCCGGCGATGGTGATCAGGTTGGCGACCAGCTTCGCCGAGATCGGCGTCCGCGGCCCGGGCTTGCGGTCCTGGCGGGCGTAGCCGAAGTAGGGCATGACCGCGGTGATCCGCCGCGCCGAGGCGCGCCTGAGCGCGTCGATGCAGATCAGGAGCTCCATCACGTTGTCGTTGGCCGGATAGGAGGTCGACTGGATCAGGAAGACGTCCTCGCCGCGGACGTTCTCGTGGATCTCGACGAACACCTCCATGTCGGCGAAGCGATGGACCGTGGCATCGGTGAGCGGCATGCCGAGGAACGCGGCGATCGCCTCGGCCAGCGGCCGATTGCTGTTGCCGGCAAGCAGCTTCATCGCACCCTTCGCTCCCACCTGCCCGGACGGCGCCGGACATCTAGCAGGCGGACCGCGCGAAGTAAACCATCGGACCCCGCGCCGCGCCCTCATCGGGAGCCTGGAGGCGGACCGGCCGGAGTGGCGTGCAGCCTACGTCGAGGCGTGGAAATCACGGCCCGCGTGGGTGGGCGCGACGTGACCGGCGCGGATCGCGAAGTCGCCGAAGCGCTCGCCCGACATGCGCTCGCGGGCATAAGTCTCGATCAGCGGGGTGAGCGCCGCGACGATCTCGTCGTGCTTCACGTCCTGCCGGTACAGCTTGTTCAGGCGCGTGCCCTCGAACGCGGCGCCGAGATAGAGGTTGTAGACGCCGGGATTGCGCCCCACGAGCCCGATTTCCCCCAGATAAGGGCGGGAGCAGCCGTTCGGGCAACCGCTCATGCGGATCACGATCTCGTCGTCGCGCAGCCCCGCCCGCTCGACCACCTGGTCGAGGGCGTCGACCAGTTCCGGGAGGTAGCGCTCGCTCTCGGCGAGGGCCAGGCCGCAGGTCGGCAGCGCGACGCAGGCCATCGAGCTCAGCCGCAGGCCGGTGTACGCGTTGTCGAGCGCGTACTGCCGGAGCAGCTTCTCGATGCGCGGCTTCTGGCGCGTCGGAACGCGCGCGATGATCAGGTTCTGGTTCGCGGTCAGGCGGAAATCGCCCTTGTGGATGCCGGCGATCGCCCGCAGCCCAGTCCTCATGAGCTGATCGGGCGCGTCCTTCACCCGGCCGTTCTGGACGAACAGGGTGTAGTGCCAGTTGCCCTCGTGGTCCTGCACCCAGCCGTAGCGATCGCCCATGCTTTCGAACCCGAAGGGCCGTGGCTCCTCCAGAGAATAACCGAGCCGGCGCTCGACCTCGGTCCGGAACCAGTCGAGGCCGCGATCGTCGATCGTGTATTTCAGGCGCGCGTGCTTGCGGTTGGCGCGGTCGCCGAAGTCGCGCTGCGTGGTCACGACCTTCTCGGCGACGTCGACCGCCTGCTCGGGCCGGCAGAAGCCGAGCACGTCCGCGGTGCGCGGGTAGGTCTCGGGCTCGCCGTGGGTCATGCCCATGCCGCCGCCGACGGTCACGTTGTAGCCGACGACCTCGTCTTTCTCATCGGTGATCGCGATGAAGCCGAGGTCCTGGGCGAACACGTCGA
>Ga0299914_10002200_pt1 | contig 13346 bp, 12 predicted proteins | sample RVTome_10_FD_201361 | JGI IMG/M metagenome (GOLD analysis project Ga0299914, IMG submission 201361) | Soil microbial communities from uranium-contaminated site in the Upper Colorado River Basin, Wyoming, United States - RVT153D57 (version 2) ...
ATGCCCACACCGCTGCCCCGGAATTGGACAAGGCCTGGCGGCTCTGGCAGGAGATCGACCTCCCCTACGAGGCTGCCAGGGCGCGGACACTGCTCGGAAGGGCCCGAGCAGCCTTGGGCGACGCGGCCGGCGCCAAACTCGAGTTCGGTGCCGCCCGTTCGGCATTCAGGCGGCTGGGAGCCGGAGCCGACTTGAGGAAACTCAACGACGAGATGGGGGGCGACGCAGGCGCCGCTGATGCCGCCGGGCCGAGGGTAGTGCGAGCGTTCATGTTCACCGACCTGGTGACCTCGACCGACCTGATCGGACTGATCGGAGATGCGGCATGGGAGGAACTGCTGCGGTGGCACGACCGAACCCTGCGCGCGGTCTTCGTCGACCACCGGGGGGAGGAAGTCAAGCACACAGGCGACGGTTTCTTCGTTGCGTTCGAGCAGGCACGGCAGGCCGTGGAGTGCGCCGTCGCCGTCCAGCGCCGACTCGAAGGGCATCGTCGAGAACACGGCTTCGCCCCCTGGGTCAGGATCGGTGCTCACTTTGCAGAGGCGTACCGCCAGGGGGGCGACTATTCCGGACAGGGAATCCATGTCGCCGCCAGGATCGGGGCGTTGGGGGACCGGGAGGAGATCGTGGTCTCCACCCAACTGTTGGAGGCCGCCGGCGTGATCCCCTTTCCAACATCCGACGCTCGTGGCGTCCAGTTGAAAGGAATCTCCGAACCCGTGGAAGTCCACACCGTCGACTGGCGGTGAACCTTCTCCAGCGACTCCCTCAACCGGCCAAGAGAGGCCCGTAACCCCAGCTGTCGGCCGCCTCCCGGGTCTTGTATTCCACCAGCCGGGCAACGGCGGTGTCGACGAAATCGGACCATTCCTTTGTCTTGGCCGTGATCGGGCCGAAAAGGTGAGGGTCGTTGGTCGATCGCTCGAGATTCGGACTGGGCTCTTGAAGAAGGTCGTCCGAGAAGGTCTCCCCCAGGTACTCGCAGATCAACTCGAGTTCCTGCCGCGGGTGGTGCGTGAGGCGCTCGTAACCAACCGTGAGGAAGCGTTGGGGGTGGGCGGCGGCCAGGTGCTGGGCCTTCCGGGTGTGAGTCCGGTACATGGCTGCGAACTCGTCGACGGTCAGTTTGGCCCATGTCGCCCGTGGATCGACCTCGGCTCTGCGCAGGTATGAGGTGTAGGTGTCGAGCGGGTGGCGATGGACGAACAGCAGCCTGGCCGTGGGCAGCGCATCGAGTAGCCACTCGGCCCGATCGATGTGAGTGGGCGTCTTTTCAACCAGCCGGTGACAGCGGCGGACCTGAGAAGCATGCTCCACGAAGACCTCCAGTACTTCCTTCGCCCACGGAGGCTTGTCCTCGGGGTGGGTCGACTCCCGGCCGGCGGTGATGGCCCGCACCTCGTCCAAGAACCGGCCGTATCCCTCTTCGTCTCGGAGAAAGAACAGCCATAGGCGGGGAGGGCGAGGGGCTTTCCAGCGAGGTGCCGAGCCCAGGGCCTCGAGCACGGCCGACTCGGCGAGTTGGAGCGCCTCGTCGCCCTCCACGGAGAAGCTGGGGTGCTTGAGCAGCGTCCGATAGAGGATCGAGCTACCGGAACGGGGGGCCCCAACGATGAACACGCCTCCGGCGCGCATTGAGGACCGCACATGGTTCCTGAAAGTGCCCGAACGCACCACCGGGGCAGTCTGCCAGATCGGCACGGGTGAGTGTTCGTCAGCGTTTATCGACCCGAAACAGACTCGAAACGTGGCCCGGGTTCGCTTCCGGCTTCAGGCCGACGGAGTCCGGCGACAGGCACCGGGCGCGACCGAGGAGCGAATGTGAAGAGGAAGCTATTCACTGCGGGGACGCTGACGATGGTCTTGGTGGCGTTCGTGGCCAGCCCGGCGCTGGCTCAGGACGACCCGCCGGCGGCGTCGCAGTTCATTCTCGACAACCTGTGGGTCTTCATCGCCGGAGTGCTGGTCTTCCTCATGCAGGCAGGGTTCGCCCTTGTAGAGGCGGGTCTTACCCGGTCGAAGAACGTGGCCAACATCATGATGAAGAACATGATGGACATGTCGGCCGGGGTGCTGGCGTTTGCCCTCGTCGGGTTTGGTATTGCCTTCGGGGGCGCCGAGCTGCTGGGCGGCTGGTTCGGATTTGGCCTCGGCATCTCGGGAGTGGAGGAGACGGTGGCTGACGGTTTGCTGCCGTCGACGTTCTTCTTCTTCCAGGCGGCCTTCGCCGCCACCGCGGCGACGATCGTCTCAGGGGCGATGGCCGAGCGAACCAAATTCCGGAGCTACTTCGTCTACAGCGTCTTCATCACGGCGCTGATCTACCCAGTGGTGCTGCGCTGGACCTGGGGCGGGGGCTGGCTGGCGCAACTCCGGTTCCCGTTTTCCGACTTCGCCGGCTCGACCATCGTTCACGCCACCGGGGGCTGGGCGGCGATGATGGGAGCGATCGTTCTCGGACCGCGTCTGGGGCGCTACACCAAGGACGGGAAACCACGAGCCATCCCCGGGCATTCGATCCCCTTCGTGGTGCTGGGGGCGATGATCCTCTTCATCGGCTGGTTCGGGTTCAACCCCGGTTCCGAGCTCGCCGCCGACGAGTTCGTGATGCCGATCGCCCTCAAGACTCTGCTGGCGGCGGCGGCCGGCTCGGTGACGGCCATGGTCGTGAACTGGGTCCGGGACGGAAAACCCGACGTCTCGATCGCCGCCAACGGGCTCCTGGCGGGGCTGGTGGCCATTACCGCTCCGGTCGGTGCCGTCGAGACGTGGGCGGCGGTGCTGATCGGCGCCCTCGGCGGGGCGATCGTGGTCGTCTCTGTCGGGTTGTTCGACCGGCTCAAGATCGACGACCCGGTGGGGGCGATCTCGGTCCACGGGGTCGTCGGCACGTTCGGCACGCTCTCGATCGCCTTCTTCGCCCGCTACGACGACGCTTTCTTGGGTCGTGAGAACGCCGGTCTGTTCTACGGCGGTGGCTTCGACCAGTTCTGGACTCAGCTCATGTTCGTCGCCGTCCATTTCGTGTTCGTCACGGTGGCGGCCGGGGCGCTGTTCCTGGCCATCCGGGCGACGCTCGGGCTGCGGGTGAGCGAGGAGGAGGAATTGGCCGGCCTCGATGTGCTAGAGCATGGCTCGCCCGGCTACGGGCACGACCCCGGTGTCCCCGGTTCCGACTCGATAGGCGCCGGATCTTCCCGCATGGTCGACCGGCTATGACGGAAACTGCTACGACGGTGGGCAGGCCGGTGCCGACACGATCCGAGAGGACCGCTCTATGAAACTCATAATTGCCTTCATCAAGCCGTTCAAGCTCGACGAGGTCGGCGACGCCCTCAAGGCGGTAGGCGTTTCGGGCATGTCGGTCGGTGACATCTCCGGATTCGGTCGCCAATCCGGCCAGACGGAGGTCTACCGGGGAGCCGAGTACGAGGTCGAGTTCGTGCCCAAGGTGCGGCTCGAGATCCTGGTGCCCGATGAGCTCGCCGCCCCGGCGGTGGCAGCCATCGAGACCACGGCTCACTCCGGGGATATTGGCGACGGGAAGATCGCCGTCCTCGGGGTCGAGGAGGTCGTCCGGATACGAACCGGTGAGCGGGGCGCGGACGCGGTCTGACGGAGACGCCGGGCTCCTGGGCCGTTTCCTGGAGCTCCGCGGATCCCTCCGAGCCGAGCGCATTGGCCGTGGCGGCTCGGAAGTCTGTGCAGCGCTCACCGCGGCGCTCGATGAGGCGATCGGGGCATTGGCGGCCGACTTCGGGCCCGGGTCGAAGTTGGCAGTCGTGGCCATGGGGGGGTACGGGAGAGGCGAGCTCAGTCCTTTCTCCGACGTCGACCTGATGCTGCTGCATGACGTGGGGGACCCGTCGGAGGCGGCGGCCACCGTGTTTCGGCCCCTGTGGGACGCCGGCTTGCGGTTGGGTCACGCCGTGCGCAACCCGAGGGAGGCGGCGAAGGCCGCCCGAGAGCGATTCGACACGTTCACCACGTTGCTCACCAGCCGGCTCGTGGCCGGCGATCCTGAGCTGTACGAGGGCCTGGCCACCGATGTCGCCTGGGTCACCAAGGCCCGCCTCTTGCGTCGCTACCTGGTGGGGGAGGAGATCGAGCGAAGAGGGGCCAGTCCGTATCTGCTCATGGCCACGGACGTCAAAGAGGGTCGGGGGGGACTGCGGACCCTGCACGGGTTCGAGTGGGAGCGCCGGAGGGAGGCCCTGATCGGGCGTTACTCCGCCGAGTCAGGCCCGGAGGAGGAAGCGGCCCGGGAGACCCTGCTCGGGGTGCGTAACGCCCTTCATGCGGTGGCCGGCCGCCGATACGACGTCTACTCATACGATCTTCGCCAGTCCGTCGCCCGCTGGCTCGGCACTGACGAGTACGAGGTGGGAGAGGCCCTGGTGGAGGCGATGCAGACGGTTGACCGTCTGGCCGCCGACAGATGGTCGCGGATCGTGGCGGGAAGCGATCCCCCGGACAGACGAACGTGGTGGCGGAGGGGAGGAGACGGCGGGACGGTCGGTGAGTACCTGCCGTCGGTGCACGAGCTGGTCGCCATCCTCCGCGCCGGTGAGCCGGGGCGGCGCACCATCCAGCAAATGCGGGAGTCGGGTCATCTCGACGATCTTCTGCCCGAGTGGGAAGCGGTCAGAACGGCTCCCCAGCTGGCCCCGTTCCACGAGCATCCGGTCGAGGCCCATCTGTGGCGCACAGTCGACGAGATGCAAGGGTTGGTGGATGGGGCCGACGGTCATTACTCGGCCGTTGCCGCCGAGATCGATTCTCCGGACCTGCTGACCGTGGCGGCTTTCCTTCACGATATCGGTAAGGGTGGCGGCGGTGCGCATGCCGAACGGGGCGCCGGCATCGCCCGATCGTTCTGTGAGCGGCTCATGTGCCCGGCGGACTTTTCAATGGCGGTGGAGGCCGCCGTCCGTCATCACCTTCTCCTCAGTCGCACGGCAACCCGCCGCGACCTGGACGACCCGGCCGTGATAGCCGAGGTCGCCGAGACGGTGGGCGACCTGAGGCTGCTCCAGGTCCTCTACCTCTTGACAGTGGCCGACTCGAGGGCGACGGGGGCGACGATGTGGAACAACTGGAAGGCAACGCTCGTGCGGACGCTCTTCATCCGATGCGCCGCCCTGTTCGGAGCTGACCAACTCGACAGCCCGGCGCCGGGCACGACGCGGGCGCAGGTACTGGGCGCGGTGGGATCCGGTCGCCGCCATGCCGTCGAGGCACACGTCGACGGCATGCCCGAGGAGTACCTGCGGAGTACACCGACGGATGCCGTCCTGTGGCACCTCAGTCTCATCGACCAGATGCGAGCCCAGTCGAACCTCGATATTCGAGTGGGGGAGGCCGCCCAGACGGCGGCGGTCGTGGGTCGGAGCCGCCGGCACTTCCGCCGCATCGTTGCGGAGTCGTTCGCCGCCAACGGCATCGACGTGTTGGAGGCCCGCCTAACCACACGAGTGGACGGGATCATCGTCGACTCGTTCCAGGTTCGTGACGACCGCACCGGGGGTACTGTCTCGCCCGAGCGATGGGATCGGGCCCGCGCCGACATCGAGGCCGCCTTCGCCGGCGGGTTGGATACCGAGTCAAAGGTCGCCGCCCGGGCCGAGGCGTACTCGACGGTGGCGGCGACGGGCGTGGAGCCGCAGGTGACGGTATCGATCGACGACGCTTCGAACGACGGTGTGATCACCATCAGATGCGCCGACCGCATCGGCCGCTTGGCTGAGGTCCTGTCGATCCTGCGTGAACTCGATCTGGAGATTCGCTTGGCGAAACTCGACAGCCGGGGAGGAGAAGTGATCGACGTCTTCCATGTCCCGATTGCTTCCGTGCCCGCCGAGTCGTCGGAGGTGCGCAGGCTGGAACAGCGCATCCAACGGCTGATCAAACCCTGATCTGGTTTCTTATGAACGAAACAGGCCGTGGAACGGCCGGTTTCGTTCATAAGAAACCAGTCCGGGCGCGAGTTGGCGCCGGTGTTGCCCGGCGCCAACTCGAGGCCGTGTCTTGCCTCGCTTTACCCCCTTACATGTCCGGACCGAGCCGTCTCCAACCACGGAGATAGTGTTGGGTTCGGTCGCTTCCGGACATTGATTAGGTGGAAGGAGGCTGATGGACGGTTCCGCCGAAGCCGAGGCGATGCTGACCGTGCTCTACCAGGAGCACCGGCCGGCCATCGACGCCTACTGCCGCCGCCGCGGCGTGCCCTCCGAGGCGGTCGCCGACGTCCTATCCGATGTGTTCCTGACGGCGTGGCGCCGGGTGGCCGACATTCCTCCTGACGCCGAGCTTCCGTGGCTCTACGGCGTGGCCCGCCGCATCGTCCTCAACCATCAACGCAGCGGCCGCCGACGGATGAGGCTCAGCGCTGTCCTGGCGTCCCAGCCTCCTCCCCAGTCACCCGACACCGAGACACAGGTTGTGCGTCGGGCCGAGGAGCGAATTCTTCTTGCTGCCCTGGCAAGTCTCCGCCCTGACGACCAGGAGATCATTCGCCTGAGAGCCTGGGAAGAGCTCTCCAGTGTCGAGATCGGGATCGTGCTGGGTATCAGTCCACCCGCCGTCGACATGAGATTGACCCGGGCGAAGCGTCGCCTCGGTCGCGCCTTGTCGGCGGCCGGGTATTTCGAGGCCGTGTCACCGCCCCGCACCGTGAGGAACGGAGGAACGTCGTGAGCCGCGAGTTCGACGTCATCGAAGCCGTCCGGCGCGCCAACCCGGTGCCGCCGGCCTCGGTGACGGATGAGGTCGTGCCGCCGCTGAAGGATGTCCTCGGTTCCCGGTTGGAGAGGAGTGGCGCAATGTCGCCAATAACGAAAGAGAGAGAGACCCCAACCAAGGCTGTCCCCCGGCGCGTCAGGTACCTCGGGTCGGCGGCTGTCGTGGTCGCGATGCTCGGGCTGGCCGGGTCGCTGGTGCTGTCCCAGCGTTCCGGTGTGGATTGGGGAGCGGTGGCGCCCGACCAGCGGGCCGTTGTCGCCCAGGTCACTGAGGCCATCGAGAACAACGACCCGGATGCCTTCGCGTCCGCCTTCGGTGAGGGCGCCGTGTTCGCCACGCACCTCGACTTTGTCGACCGGTCGTCGTGCTGCGACGCCTACCCGGTGGAGCGGGGCGACCTGGTGACGGCGTGGATGGCAGTCAATGAAGCATGGGGCTTGGAGTCAGATCTCCGGTCGTGCGAGCCGGAGGGCGACGCCGCCGTCCGCTGCTCGGTCCGGGCCAGCTGGCAGAACCTCCAGTTGGAGATCCGTGAGTCCTGGCTATTCGTCTTCGAGGGATCAGAGCTTCGTAGCTTCGGGACGCTCTTCGACGACTTGAACCCGGTAGAGCGGTCGATGCCGCTCGACTTCTCAGGTCTCGAGGCGTGGGAGGCGTGGCTCCAGGAGAGAGACCCGGCCGAGTACGAGCGACTGCTTCCCTACGGCGAGGGGTTCGAGAGGGTGATCGACAGTGTCCCCTTCTGGAGCAACATCCTGCGCTACGACCCTGCTCTTGCCACCGAGATCCGGGCCTCGATCGACGACTATCTGGCGACCCGCTGAGGGTTTCTTATCAACGAATCAGGCCGTTTTACGGCCTGATTCGTTGACAAAAACGGCAGTCACGCTCAGGAGGCGAAGGCTCGCTGGAAAACTGCCTCGTACTCGGGGGTGGCAAGGCCGCTGTAACCGCACCCGTTCACCACACCGTCGGTAGCGGTGATGAGATATCGCTGACCCACCTCGAGGGCCGGGGTGCCGATCAGCGCCTCGAAGCCTGAGGTGTACTCGATCTCGACGATCTCGGCGTCGCCTTCGGTGAACCAGCGGTCCACCTCCAGAGTCGCCACCGTGTCCGTAAGCTCCGACACGGTCCCGGCAAATGCCGGACCCATCTCGGCCAGCGTGGCCACATCGAACTCCAGGCACATCGCCATGGAGTCGCTTCCGTCGGCGGTCAGGATCACGGGATCCGCGGTCGGACCGAGTCCGCCCACCAGGGCAGTTCCCCCGATCACGACGACGAGGGCGGCGGCCGCCGCGGTCAGGATGCGGGCGAACCGTGGTTCGGCTCGGGTCGATGTCGTTTCCGTTGACATGATGTCCTCCATCAAGGCTCGTGCCCGATCGCTTTCGATCGGGTCCACCGGATCGGAAGGAGGCGTCGGGTTGGCGGCGGTCAGCCTGTTTCTCAGGTCGTCGTCGGTCATGCCCGGTCCTCCTCTCGCTTTTCACCGTGTGAGTGTCCGGAGAGAGCCTCGTCCTTTCGGGCGATTCCAAGATTCTCGCCGAGTCTCTGTTTGGCCCGATGGAGGCGGATCGAAGCCGCGTTGGCAGTCAGGCCGAGCACTACCGCGATCTCGGCGGGTGGCAACTGCTCCCACGCCCACAGATGGAGGAGCTCCCGGTCGGCTTGGTCCAGCGCGGCGAGGGCGGTATGCAGTTCGGGGTCGAGTGGATGGTCGGCGACGGGTATCGGCGCCGGCTCCGCCTCGGCCCGGCGGATCAGACGCAGATGCCGCCCGGCGGCGCGGCGGTGGTTGGCGATGTGACGGCGAGCCACACCGTAGGCCCAGGGCAGTAGGGCGTCTGAGGGCACATCGTCGAGTCTCCGCCACAGCGTCAGCATCGTCTCCGACACGATGTCGTCGACGGCATGGGCGGCGATCCGGCGGCGGGCGTAGCGTTGGATAGGCTCGTATACCTCGGCGGCGAGGGCTTCAAAGCGTCTGCGTCGCTCCACGGAAGGACCGTCGGTGTCCATGGCGGATCCGACGTCCACCGGCGTCACCAGGTTCCTGACCTTTCTCACCAACGAAACAGGCCGTGAGACGGCCTGTTTCGTTCATAAGAAACGATCCGACTCGCCGTCGGGGTGGGGTGGGGCATAGCTTCTATGCCTCCATGATCCCTCCCACGGAAGCAAGCAGGACGTGCTCCGGCTGACCGGGCTCACCTTTGCCCATCCCGCGGTCGACTCGACCCGGAGGGCGGAGCTGTCCGTTCCGTCGGGCGGCGTCACCGCGGCTCGCCGGCGTCTCAGGGCCGCCGGTCATGAAGCGTTCTTTTTGGCGACGTGCCTGCGGGTGGAGGTGGCGTGGCTCGGCGAGCCCGAATCGGCCGCCGAGGTGTTCGAGCTCCTCCATGGGTCGACCGAGGCCATGGGGGAAGGGGCAATGCGCCAGGACGAGGCGGCCTTCCAGCATCTGTGCCGGGTGGCTGCCGGTCTCGACTCACCGCTGGTGGGAGAGCCCGAGGTTCTCGGTCAGTTCCGCCGGGCAGTGGCGACGCTCCAGGATGCCGGGCAACCGGCGGGGAGCCTGGGACGGATTCTCGAAGCGGCCGTGGGCACCGCCCGGTCGGCTCGTCGTCTCCTCGCCGAGACTCCCCGGGGCTCATTGGCCTCACTGGCGGCTACCCAGGCCGCCCCGAGGGGCCGGGTGGCCGTGTTGGGCGCCGGGACCATGGCCCGGGCAGCCATCGACCATCTGGGCGATGCCGAAGTGACGGTGTTCGCCCGCCGTCCCGAACCGGTGGCCGGTCACAACCCTCGGAGTTGGACGGACCTCCCCGAGGCGCTGGCCGACTTCCCTGCCGTCATCTCGGCCGTTCCCGGCAAGGCCCCTCTTTTCGACCCTGACCGGGTGGCGCAGGTGCTCGGCCGCCGCCGTGAACCGCTCCTCCTGGTCGACCTGGGAATGCCGCCGGGTTTCGCGCGACCCGATGACTACCGCGTCGTGACCTATCTCGATGTCGACGACATCGCCTCGTCGTTTGCCAGTCCCTCGGTTTCGCTGGCCGATGACAAGATCGCCGAGGAGGCGACCACCAACTGGCGTCGCCTGGCGGCCGCCGACCGTGTTGGGGCGGTCATCGCCGCCGTGATGGGCCAGGCAGAGGCGGCCGTGGCCGAAGAGGTGAGACGGTTTGCTCCCCGGCTGGCGACGGTCGACGATCCCGAACAGGTGTTGCGCCAGGTTGCTCGCACCGTCGCCCGGCGCGTGCTGCATCCTGCGATCTCCTTTTTGGGGAAGACCGACGACGATGCCGTCGAGGTGGTCGCCGAGGCGTTCGGGGTTGAGAGATGACAGAGGTCCGCATCGCCACCCGCCGCTCGCCCCTCGCCCTGGCCCAGGCCCGACAGGTCGCCGAGCTGATCGAGAAGGCCACCCGGGGCGTCACGGTGACGTTGCTCGAAGTCGACACCCTGGGAGACCGTGACCAGGCCGGCCCCATAGTCGACCTGACGGAGATCGGCGCCTTCGTCCGGTCCGTCCAGCGGGCAGTCATCGACGGATCGGCCGACCTGGCCGTCCACTCGCTCAAGGACTTGCCGGTGTCTGGTCCGCCCGAGCTCGAGATTGTCGCCATCCCGGAGCGACGATCGCCCCACGACGTTCTGGTCGGGGCGACCCTCGAGTCGCTTCCGGAGGGCGCCGTGATCGGAACGGGGAGCCCGCGTCGGTCCGCCCAGTTGCTCGAGTTGCGACCCGATCTGAAGACCACCTCGCTGCGGGGCAACGTCGATACCCGCCTGGGCAAGATCGCCCGCGGCGAAGTCGACGCCGCCGTGTTGGCCGAGGCGGGGCTCGAGCGCTTGGGCCGTACAGAGGTCATCGTCCAGCGTTTCGCGACGAGCGAGATGGTCCCTGCCCCCGGGCAAGCCGCCCTGGCGGTAGAGGCCCGTCGAGAGAGCGACGCTGCCGAGGTCGCCCATTCGATCGACGATCCCTCACTCCGGACACTGGTTTCGGCCGAGCGCCTGCTCCTCGCCGCCACCGGCGCCGGCTGCCGGTCGGCCCTGGGAGCGCTGGCGACATGGGAGGGGGAACGGATACGTCTGGAGACGTTCGTCGCCGACGAAGGGGGGGCACGAAGGTCGACCGTCTACGGCGAGACCCCGGCGACCGTAGTGGCGATCGCCCGCCGGGAGCTCGCCTTATGACCCGGGTGGCGGTCACGACGGACCGTTTCGAGGAGGTGGCCCCGAACTACGCCCGGGTCGGATTCGAACCGATCTGGCTTCCCTGCGTGAAAATCGAACCGGCGGCCGCCACGGTCCTCGACCACGCCCGGAAGGCCGCCGCCGCCGCCGATCTGGTCGTGATCGCCTCGGCTCGCACCGTCGACCTGCTGTGGCCCGACGCCGATATGCCGGCGGTCGACGTCGCAGCCGTGGCGCCGACCACGGCTGGCGTCGTGGAAGCCCGTGGCGGCCGGGTGGTCGTGACGGGCACGTCCGGCCTGGCCGACCTGGTCACGGCCGCCGCCGATCGTCTCGCCGGTGCCGTCGTGTTCCCCCGGGCCGGCGGGTCGGACCCCAGGGCCCTCGAAGCGCTTCGCAACCTGACACCGGGCCTCATGGAGTTCGAGGTATACCGGGCCGTCCCGGTCGCCCCGCCCAACCTCGATGTGTCTGCCGTCGCCTTCGCCGCTCCCTCGGCGGTGGCGGGGTGGTTGCTCTCCCGTGATCTCGGCGGGGTCGTCGTCGGCGTCATCGGGAACACGACAGGCGCCGCCGTCGCTCGGTGGCGGGTCCCCGATGTGGTCGCTCCCGAGCCTTCCCATTCGGCCCTCGCCGTCGCCCTGGCGTCCTATCTGGAGGTATCCCCATGACCGGTTTCCCCACCGTTCGGCCTCGTCGTCTGCGCATGACAGAGGCCCTGCGCCGGGTGGTGGCAGAGACGCGGATCCACCCGGCCCAATTCGTCCTGCCTGTGTTCGTGGTGCCGGGAGAAGGGCTGCGTAATCCCATCGCATCCATGCCCGGCCACGCCCAGATGTCGGTCGACCAGGTCGCCTTGGTCGCCAAGGAGGCGGAGGCCGCCGGCGTCGGCGGGATGCTGTTCTTCGGCGTACCCGACGACAAAGACGAGACAGGATCGTCGGCATGGGACGCGGCGGGACCGGTGCCCCGGGCGATCGAGGCGGTCGCCGCGGCGGCCCCCGACCTGGTTCGGTGGGCCGATGTCTGCCTGTGCGAATACACCAGCCACGGCCATTGCGGGCCGCTGCGCGACGGAGTGGTCGACAACGACTCGGCACTGCCGCTCCTCGCTCGGGCGGCCGTCGCCTACGCCGACGCCGGGGCCGACGTGATCGCCCCCTCGGACATGATGGATGGGAGGGTTGGGGTGATCAGGGAGGGACTGGACGAGAGTGGCCACCCCAACTCGGTGGTCTGCTCGTACGCGGTGAAGTACGCCTCCGCCTACTACGGACCCTTCCGTGACGCCGCCGGGTCGACGCCGGCTTTCGGTGATCGGCGTTCCCACCAGATGGACCCGGCCAACGCTCTCGAGGCCATCCGCGAGGTGCACCTCGACTTGGCCGAAGGTGCCGACATGGTGATGGTGAAGCCAGCCGGTCCCTACCTCGACGTCGTCTCGGCGGTGCGCAACGCTGTCGAGGTCCCGGTCGCCGCCTATCAGGTGTCGGGTGAGTTCGCCATGATCGAGGCCGCCGCCGCCCAGGGCTGGGTGGACCGCGAACGGGTGATGCTGGAGTCGTTGACCGGGATCGTGCGGGCGGGGGCGGGCATCGTCCTCACCTACTTCGCCATCGAGGCGGCGCGACTCATCGGGGAGTCCCGATGACGACGCGATCCACCGAGGTGGTCGGCCCGGGTCCGCTTTCGGTGGCCTGGCACGAGCGGGCGGCGGCGGTCATGCCGGGCGGGGTGAACTCGCCGGTGCGGGCCTTTCGGGCCGTGGGCGGCACGCCGCCCTTCATCGCCTCGGCCCGGGGGGCCCGCCTCCTGACCGTCGATGGTGTCGAACTGATCGATTTCATCGCCTCGTGGGGTGCCCTCATCCTCGGTCACGCCCACCCTGAGGTGGTCGAGGCCGTCAAGCGCGCCACCGACCAGGGCACCTCTTTCGGCGTCCCCACCACCGACGAGGTCGAGCTGGCCGAACTGGTCTGCTCGCTGATGCCGGCAGTCGAGGTCATGCGGATGGTCAACTCGGGCACCGAGGCCACCGCCTCGGTCCTGCGTCTCGCCCGGGCGGCCACCGGGCGTGCGGGTGTCATCAAGTTCGAAGGGTGCTACCACGGGCACAGCGACTCTTTCCTCGTGAAGGCCGGGTCGGGGCTGGCCACCTTCGGCGAGCCGTCCAGCCCGGGCGTCCCTCCCGCGGCGGCCGCCGACACCCGGGTGGCCCGCTACAACGACCTCGACTCGGTCGCCCAGCATCTGGGCGACGGGGGAGTTGCGGCCGTGATCGTTGAGCCGGTCGCCGGCAACATGGGATGCATACCCCCCGCTCCGGGTTTCCTTTCTGGGCTGCGCGAGCTGTGTGACCTCCACGGCGCCCTGCTCATCTTCGACGAGGTCATGAC
>Ga0299914_10002201_pt1 | contig 13346 bp, 9 predicted proteins | sample RVTome_10_FD_201361 | JGI IMG/M metagenome (GOLD analysis project Ga0299914, IMG submission 201361) | Soil microbial communities from uranium-contaminated site in the Upper Colorado River Basin, Wyoming, United States - RVT153D57 (version 2) ...
CGCGAGTTCACCTTCGAAGCGGCCCATCGGCTGCCCCATGTTCCGGAGGGCCACAAGTGCGCCAGACTGCATGGCCATTCGTACCGTGTGGCGATCCATGTGAGCGGGGAAGTGGGTGCCGAGTCCGGTTGGGTGATGGATTTCTCCGACATCAAGGCTGCGTTCAAGCCGCTGCTGGATCAGCTTGATCACTACTACCTCAACGAGGTGCCTGGGCTGGAGAACCCGACCAGCGAGGTATTGGCTCGCTGGATTTGGCGGCGTCTGAGCGACAGGTTGCCACTGTCGCAGGTTGTGGTGCGTGAGACGTGTACCTCAGGGTGCGTGTACCGGGGTGAGGGGACTGATGTTGAAGGACGTGCAGGCCGAGCCTGACACTCGCGGCATCGCGTTGAACGAGGTGGGCATCGACGAGTTGCGTTATCCATTGCTCGTGGCGGACGGTCAGGGTGGGAAACGGGAAGTTGTCGCGTCGGTCACGATGTCGGTCAGCCTGGACGCACACGTTAGGGGCGCTCACCTGAGCCGGTTTGTCGATGTCCTGCACGAGTGGCGTGATCAACTTGGGCCGGACACGGCGCTGGGCATGGTTGATGACCTGCGACGCCGGATGGGCAGCACGATCGCCCGTGTGACACTGGCCTTTCCGTACTTTCTTGAGCGCCGCGCCCCGGTGACCGGGAGTGCCTCGTTCATGGACTACGCGTGCACGCTAACTGTGTCCGCCACGGGCGCGGAGCAGGATCTTGTTCAGCAGGTGCGGGTGCCTGTGACAAGCGTGTGCCCGTGCAGCAAAGCGATAAGCGACCGTGGTGCCCACAACCAGCGCGGCTGGGTAACCATCGACGTTAGGCCGCGCGACCCGCGCGGCGACTTGTGGTTCGACGACCTCATCGACGTGGCCGAGTCGGCGGGCTCGTCACCGGTGTACGCGCTACTGAAGCGCCCCGACGAACGTCACGTGACCATGGCTGGCTACGACAAGCCGGTCTTCGTGGAAGACATTGCCCGCGACGTCACCCGCGCTTTGGCCGCCGATCGGCGTGTCGCCGAGTACCGGGTACGCGTCGTCAACGACGAGAGCATTCACAACCACGCCGCGTATGTGCAGATTCCGTGGACCACCGCGATGGGACCCGATGGAGGTGGCGGGTCGTGAACACGCCGAGTCACCCCCCGATACACATCGTGGTGACGTGCACCAATCGCAAGCGGGCCCGGGTACCTCGGCACCTGCAGCTAGGCAGCCTTCGCGAGCGCCGGCCTGGTCCGAGGTTCGCGGCGTGGACGCGACGGCTCGCCGCGGAGGAACCTACGATCGCTGCCCGCGATCTCTACAGCGGCGAGCATTGGCGCATTGCGACCAAGTTGCCGTCCGTTGTTGGGGGCTCGGCTCAGTTATGGGTGTGCTCGGCCGGCTACGGACTGGTCAGTGTGGTTACTGCCTTGCATCCGTACGCTGCGACGTTTTCACCCGGCAACCCCGATTCGGTCGGCAGGAATGTGAGCGAGTTGCGCCGCTGGTGGCAGCAGTTGGCGGGTTGGGCTGGTCCCGTGGCTGCCGGACAGCCGCGATCGGTGGCTGATCTTGCCGGGCAGAATCCACACGGGTCGGTTGTGGCGGTGATGTCTCAGCCTTACCTCAGGGCGTGTACGGACGACCTTCTGGAAGCGGCAGCTCGGTTGACAGACCCCGATCGGTTCGCGGTCATTGGGCCATCGGAGTCCGGCACTGATGTTGAGGCCTTGCTGGTGCCAGTCACCGCACGGCTGCGCCCGGTTGTAGGAGGGAGCCTGCACGCGTTGCACACGAGGGCGGCCGCCTACCTGCTGTCGAATCGGGCTGGCGCGCCGGTGAGCCGCGAGGTGTTGCAGGAAGCCGCACGGCGTGTCATCGCGTCGGCGCCCGTGGACGCGAGCCGGCGCGCGCCGGGCGTTCGGCTGTCCGATGCGGCGGTGCGTGCATTCATCCGGCGGCAAGTGGAGCGTGGTGGTTTGCCTAGCGCGACCGTGTTGTTGCGCCGCCTGCGTGATCAAGGCATGTCGTGTGAGCAGTCCAGGTTCAAGCGCTTGTACGACGACACGGTGGGCAAGGGGGTGGTGGTCTGATGGCGTTTGGAAATGGCGCGGAGCACCTGCGCCGGCGCGCGCTGTGCTTGGCGCAGACTAAGGACTTTCCGTTGTACGTGTTTACCCTTAAGGCCGAAGAGGTGCTGCAGATCGCCGACATCTCCCGCGTGAGCCGCGACGAGGCCGGCAAGCTCATCGGCTATCAGCGACCGAAGGTGCGTAAGCACATTGAGGAGATCGTTGAGTATCTCGACAGCGACGTGCCGGTATTTCCCAACCCGATCATTATGGCGTTGTCCGAGCGGGTTCAGTTCCATGCCATTCGCGGCAACCGCATCCCCGGCGATGAGCTTGGAATCACGGGTACGGTGACGATCCCGCTGCCCTTGAATGGGAGCCCAAAACCGGCATGGATCGTCGATGGACAGCAGCGAGCGATCGCGCTGTCTCGTATCAAGCGCTGCGACTTTCCTGTCGCGGTCGCTGCGTTTGTGGCCGACTCGGTAAGCCTGCAGCGCGATCAGTTCATTCGTGTCAATAACACCCGGCCACTACCACGCGGACTGGTGACCGAACTGTTGCCTGAGGTGGATAGTCCATTACCGCGCCGGTTGGCTCTGCGTCAGGCGCCATCGGCGCTGTGCGAGGTGCTCAACAGCGACGAGAAGTCACCCTTCTACGGCATGATCAAACGCTCCTCCACACCGGCCGAGAAGAAGCTCTCTGCGGTCATAACTGACACCAGTGTGGTCGACATGATGCAGGAAAGCCTTACCAGTTCCTCCGGTTGTCTGTACCCCTACCGCGACGTGTCGCGCAACGAGACCGACTACGACGGCGTGATCCATGCATTGTCGGTGTACTGGGCGGCGGTTCGGGACACCTTCCCCGACGCCTGGGGCAAGCCACCGAGGGTCAGCCGCCTCATGCATGGGGCGGGCATTCGCGCGATGGGCCGACTCATGGACCGCATCCTTGGCATCATCGATCCACGCCAGCCCAGCGCCCCAACTCTCATCCGCGAGCAACTCGGTTTGGTCGCACCGCATTGCTGCTGGACCTCCGGCGTCTGGGACGACATCGGGTTGGAGTGGAACGAGATCGAGAACGTCCCCAAGCACATCCAGGAGCTGTCGAACTACCTGATCCGGGCCTACCTCAACACCAGGACGGGTCTGCGATGAAGTTTTACTTCCCAGACAGCCAGGACCAGATCGACCCAGGGTTCGACTTCCTGACCGAGGAACGCGATCCCCGGCGGATCCGCCAGCGCGATGACCGCTACGCACACGAGGTCCTCACGCCCGCACCGTATGACGGGCTATTGGTGTCCAAGACCATCGTCGACGGCACCGCAAAGGCCTCGACCGGCAAGTACACAGGTGCGCAACGGCACCGACTCTATAGCGAGGGCGCCCAGGAGTTCTTCAGGCTATCCAACGGCGCCAGCACACTTGAGATCATGGGTGACTGCGGTGCTTTCTCCTACCGAGATGAACCTGAGCCGCCCTACACCATCGACGAGGTGATCGATTTCTACGACGGCTGTGGATTCGACCACGGCATTTCCGTCGACCATCTCATCTTCGACTACGACCCCAGCGTCAAGCGGGTCGATGAACGGGCCACAAACTGGGTACGCCGCCAGGAGATCACGCTACAACTGGCGGCTGAGTTCCGCTCCCGTTGCCGTGCTCGAGGAGTAACGTTCAACCCGATTGGGGTTGCGCAAGGGTGGAGCCCAGCCTCCTACGCCCACGCCGTGGCGAAACTGCAGCAGATCGGATATGACCGGATCGCGTTGGGCGGAATGGTGCCGCTCAAAACCCATGAGATACTCGCGTGCCTCAACGCTGTCGACGATGTACGTTGGCCGGGCACTCAACTCCACCTGCTTGGAATCAGCAGGTGTGACGACGCTCGATCGTTCGCAAGTCGCGGAGTCAGTAGCTTCGACAGCACCTCCCCCTTCAGAAAGGCGTTCAAGGATGAGCGCGACAATTACCACACACCCGATCGAACCTATGTCGCCGTGCGCGTCCCTCAGGTTGGTGGCAACACGAGGCTGAAGAACCGCATTCAGGCTGGCGAGATCCACCAAGGGCAGGCAATCAAACTGGAACGTGCGGCATTGGAGTTGTTGCGCCGCTTCGACTGCGACGAGGTTGACCTCGAACCAACCCTACAAGCGCTGAGCGACTACAGCACGCTTTGGGGCGACAAGACGGATCGCACCGCTGCTTACCGGGCGACATTGGCTGACCGACCATGGCGGCGCTGCCCTTGTAACATCTGCCAGACGGTGGGCATCGAGGTCGTGCTTTTCCGGGGCTCTGATCGCAATAAGCGCCGCGGATTCCACAATCTTTACGTCTTCGAACAGCAGCTTCGGCACGAGCTCGGAAGGGACTACAAGTGACGTCCGCAAGCCCCACCCCCGCCCAGGCCACACTGCCCGAGCCAAGGCAGATGCGACTACCTGCGCTCGAGATCGCACAGGGCCCTGCTCGACGCCTCTACACCTTCGGCATCGACGGCAAGTTAATTCCCCACATCGCGACTGTGTCTCGCGTCAGGCGTGACGGCGATGCCAGACTCCACGGATATCAACGGCCAGAGAACTTGACACATGTCGCGGCCATCCGTCGCTACATCGACACCGATGACAGTCCGATACTGCCCAACGCCATCGTTATTGCGTTCGACCAACGCGTACGCTTCGAACCGGTGATCCCGGCAGGTGGTGATGACAACCTCTACGCTCGCCATGGGCACTTGATCATTCCGGTCGACCCCTTCCTCGACGACGCGGACAAACCTGGGTTTATCGTTGATGGTCAACAACGGTGCGCTGCGATCCGCGACGCACAAACGGAGTCCTTTCCAATAGCCGTCAGTGCCTTCATCACCGAGAAACTCAGCGATCAACGCTCTCAGTTCATTCTTGTTAATTCGGCAAAGGCACTACCGAAGGGACTAATTCACGAACTCCTCCCGGCCACAACTGGAACACTTCCGGCATCGTTAATGATGCGGCAAGCTCCCGCGACCATTTTGGAACGGCTTAATTTTGACTCTGCTTCACCTTTGCGCGGTCGCGTCCGAACCCCCACTAACCCAACAGGTGTGATAAAGGACAACTCCATTCTGCGTATGCTGGAGAACAGCATGACCGACGGCGTTCTCTATAGGTTCCGCGGTGGTGCGCATAACCTCCCCAATATCGGAGAGATGGCTACGCTCGTCGCAAACTACTGGACAGCCGTAGCCGAGGTGTTCAGCGATGCGTGGTACGATAAGGGGCCGCGAAGCTCGCGGTTACTGCACGGTGCTGGCATCGTCGCAATGGGCTTCTTAATGGACGAGATTGCTCGACACATACCTCATGAGATTCCGGCTCCCGAGGATTTCGCAATCGAGCTCAAGGTGATCAAGGATGATTGCGCCTGGACAGAGGGTGCATGGTACTTTTCCGATGACAATGTCAGGCAATGGAATGACCTTCAAAACACCACAAGGGACGTCAAACGCCTAACGGACTATCTCCTGGACCGCTACCGCCGGGCGAAATACCGGAGCAATGGCCGCAGCAGTGGGTAGTTGCACGCGCGGAACTCTCCTCTGCCGCCGTCACCAGTCGTGTGTGGCCATGGCCGATCACGTCACCGTGATCCGCTCGCGGCCAATGTTTGACGTGTTCTGCCGGGTGCACCCTGCTGACAATCTGGTCGGCGGTCTGGTCAGATGGAGCAGTTGCAGTGGTCGTTCCATCCGTCGATGAAGGCGCGGATTCTGGCGTTGGGCTCCTTGCCGGAGGCGGGACTGCCCCAGTTGATCGCCGGCCGTACTTCCTCGGTGAAGCCATGAGGTGTCGGCCCCCTTGCAAGATCGACACCTCAGGCCGATTCGAGACGATTCACTCGACTCCGCGTTCGACAATCCGAGGGCGCCAGAGCAAGAAGATCGCCATCTAGTTCGAAGTGGTTCTACTTCTGCCCAACCCCGCCGGACTCGGCCGAACCCTGCGGCCGTGGTGTGTGCAATCTCTGGCGACTTGTCCGCTGCCCGAGCCAAAGGCACGGTACCCTGCGTCAACGGCATCATCGAATCGACGCCGCTTCGCTCGCAGCTTCCGCAGCCCACCGACTACCGACCCCGAATGGATCATCGGTGAGCCAGACGTTCAGTTGTGTCCCGACCTGTAGGTAACCTCCTAGAAGTGCAGCAACGAGGGGGGATGCATGAATCCGGCGGTTCGGTGCCCTGTCTGCGGGAGTCCCATGACTCTGCGTACCGCCCGGTTCGGACCCAATGCCGGGAATGAGTTCTGGGGATGCACCAGGTATCCCAACTGCAAGGGCCTGGTGAACCTTGACGGGTCGATACCGGATCGGTCAGCCAGGCGCGCGGCAACCAGAGACGCTTCAAACAGGCTACCTGCGGCGGCGAGCGCAACCCCACCGAACGTGTCGCCCTCACGTAGAGGCGTTCGCACTCGAAGGGCGACGCGTCTCCGTCGGGGCGACCTACTTGTCTCTGACAGCAATGCGCTTGGCCCCGGCAAACTGATCGGCGTCGACGGCGACGACCTGGTACTCGAGTACTTCGACACTCCGGGGCAAGCTGCGGAGGATCGTACGCGACTCGCCGTCTCACGCCAAGGATTGCGGCGATTTGTCCTGAAACCTGAAACCCGCGTCTTCTGGATCTCGGCCGGGAAGTGGCGCTCGGGTCGCGTCATTGAGACGACCCCGCACGGAGACATTTACGTTCGAGCAAGTGGCTGGGAAGGCCATGTGCCTGAGGAACACTTGTTTGTGCGGTGGCACCTACCTCTCACCGACCCTGTCGGCTTCGCCGCGGGAAGCCTCCTCGAATCGCCCTTACTGGCCGACCTCCGTCGGCCATTCCTCCGGGCGATCCTGCGTCAGCGCTCCGCCGCATATGGCATGAAGGGCGCGCTGTCGAGCGCAATTGAACTCCACGATCACCAGATCGAGGCCGCGTGGCGAGTACTGCAGGATCCGGTGCAGCGCTATCTCCTCGCGGACGAAGTCGGCCTCGGCAAGACCATCGAGGCCGGCATTATCCTGCGCCAGTTGCTCCTTGACGACCCCGGGTTATCGGTACAACTCATCCTGCCGCCCTTCCTTATCGGCCAGTGGCAGCAAGAGCTCACCGACAAATTCTTCCTCAACGACTTCACCCGGGCCGACATCCGCTTCGCCCGCAACGACCAGCCCAGCACATGGTCACCTGCCGACCTGCTGATCGTCGACGAGGCCCACAACCTGGCTGCGCTCGCCGACAGTGACCAACCGAACCTCGTTGCACGCTACGCCAGGTTAGCGGAGACCGCTACCGAGTCGACGAGGCTCCTCATGCTGTCCGCTACACCGGCGCTCAACAATGAGCCTGTCTTTCTCCAAATGCTGAAGCTACTCGACCCGACGGTGTACGCGGATGTATCGGTCTACGACCTACGAAGACGGCTCGCAGCGAGAGCCGGGCTTGGTCGCATCTTCCTGGGCCTTCAGACCAACCTCCCCGCAGTGCTCCTTCGCAACCGACTAACGGAGCTGCGCAACGAGTTCTCCGGAGACCCGGATGTCCGGCAACTGGTCGATGTCGCATGGACGGCGTTGGAATCTGAAGAGCGGGACGCGCTGAAGGCCGCGATTGACGGCATCCGAATGCACGTCGCCGAAATCTATCGCGTCCACCGTCGCATGGTGCGCACCAGACGCACATCGGCACTACAGGCAGACTACCGCGTTACCGGACGCAGGGCGCCCGAGCCACTTACTCTCGAGTCGGATCTCCTCGCCGAGACGACCAAGTTGCTGGAGGCATGGCGCCAAGAAGTCGTCGCTGCCCACGAGGACGATCCAGTAGCACTGCGGACCGCTGCGCGGGATTTTGCCGAAGCCGTCGCCATCTCGTTCGACCCCAAGTCGCTGGCCGAGTGGGCACGTTCTCGCACAGCCATCACGCCAGGCGAGCAGACCGCCCTTAACCGAATCGTCCAAGACCTTGCTTTCAGGAACCGGCGCGACGCGGTCGCACGGCCGATTGCAGATGCCCTGACGTACCACTTCAAGGACAAGGAACAGGTTGTTGTTTTCTGTCCTACGAGTGATCTAGTGACCGACCTCGCCGGTCAACTGCGGGAGTTCTTGCCCTCGACTGCGGTGCTCGAGCACCGTTCCACTGATACGTCAGAACACATCGAGTCGGTTATCCGGAAATTCGAGAGCGCCCGCGACGCCGCCGTTCTGATCGCTGACTTCTCAGCGGAGGAGGGTCGCAACTTCCAGTTCGCCGAACTGCTGGTCCACGTCGGAGTGCAGTCCGATGCCAATCGCATGGAGCAGCGAATCGGGCGATGCGACCGCTGGCGGATGAGCGACGGATCAGGTGATTGGCGATCTCTGATTGTCACTGAGTCCAGCCAGTCCGAGACCTTCGCGTCCGCTTGGACCCGCATTTTAGTGGAAGGCTTCGGCGTCTTCGACTCGTCGATCGCAAGTCTCCAGTTCGCTGTCGAAGCTGCGACGATTAGCGCGTGGCTGCGACTCCTTACGGACGGAATCGAGGCCACAGACGAGATCATCGGATCCGTACGCGCGGCTCTGAAGGAAGAAGTAGAGCGCATCCGCGAACAAGATGCCCTCGACAGCATCGAGTCCGGCGGCGGGCGCGGCTCTGTCTACAACCAGATGGCCGCGTTCGAGTCCGGCGAATTCGAGTTCGCAAGGGCTACCCACAATCTCCTCGCCACCAATCATGTGCTCGGCAACCTCCGTTTCAATGTCATCGGGGATCCGGTTCGCGGCGTTGGTGGCTACGACCCCTTTTCGCGACTGCCCGGCAAGCACTTGCAGATACCCCTAGTGTCCGTGGAACGACTGGAGCGAGACTTTCTCCCGATCCGACACCAGCGCGGCACCTATCTTCGCGGCGACGCGATCCGGCACCGCGACACGCACCTTTACCGCTACGGCGATCCATTCATCGAAGCGGTGTCGGACTTCCTGTGGCACGACGACCGCGGGCGCGCATTCGGCATGTGGCGTTGGCTTCCCACATGGGGCTACGGCGAACGGATTGCCTACCGCTTCGACTATGCGGTCGAGGCACAGCCCTTGTGCAGCCACGCTGCGCGTGACCTGCGGCGCCAAGTTTCGGACCGAGGCAACGCTGCCGACAGGGCTGCGTTGATGCACAGAGCGGACGGCTTGTTCCCGCCGCTGATCGTAACCGTGTGGGTGGATGAGCGCGGCCGAGAGTTGATTGACTCTGAGTTCCTCAAAGCACTCGAAAGGCCGTACGTGAAGCCTCAGGAGAAAGCCATCGGTGGCGACTTTTCCCTCAATCCTGTGCGTATCGAAGCTGCCCATAAATACATTCCTGCCTCGCAGTGGTCCCAACGATGGCACGACGCGCAGGCTGCTGCGGCGAGCCTTGCCCAGAGGCTTCCCGACGTGAAAAAGGCAATCACCGCAGGTCTCCAACACGCACAAGCTGACGCGGAGAGGCGCGTTATGCAACTGCAGCTACGCGCAGCCCGTGCGGTCGGCAGCGAATGGGTTGCGCTCGAGCGCGAGGTGGCCTACGAAGAGACGGCCGGACAGGCTCTCAGTGCGGCGATCGAAGTTCCGACACTCCGCCTCGACAGCACCGGCATCGTAATCGTTTCCGGCGAGCAGCCGACGATAGGCAGCGACGCATGACAGTCCAGTTCGAACTCCTCCAGAGTGCCCTAGACGGCGAGGTCGGAGCCCGAGAGAAGCTCACGGGTCCACACCGTCGTCTAGCAGATGCGTGGTCCTCGGATCATCCCGGCCCTGAGATAGCCGGGGACATCGCCGCGCTCATTTCGCAGGTGCTTCGACACGAGAGGGACGTGGCATCCATCGGCACGCCACGCCTGCGACTAGACCTAGACGATCGTGCGATCGCCACCGAAGTACTTGTCCGGAGCAATCTCGACTGCACCCGCTTCGGGATTACCGAGCACCTAGTCACCCCTGCGAACACTTGGGCACCCGATTGGCTGCACGGTGATCCACGTTGGATCGACGTTGCCTGCGCCAGCCCAGGCCCATATCGCGGTGGCACTCTAGACCAGGTACCTACGTACGCTCGCCCGGACACTCCGGTCCCGGTCGACCCCGCCTTGAGCGCGGTCGCACCGGGAATCACCCAATACCGGTCGCGAACACAGGCCAGTGCGGTTCGCACCGCCATCCTCGCGAACCCCGCCTCCACCCTTCACGTGGTGCTGCCAACCGGCACCGGCAAGTCCATCGTTGGTCTCGCTCCAGGGTTGCTTCGCTCCGGGGGCAACACAGTCGTCGTGGTGCCCACCACGGCGCTTGCCCTCGACCAGGAGCGAACCATCCACGAACGCTTCCCTGGCGCCTCTTTACCTCCTGAACTCGCCTACTACAGCGACCGGCCTGACGGCGGCAAGGAAGCGATTCGGCAGCGCCTTCGTGCAGGCACCCAGAGGGTTCTCTTTGCATCTCCGGAGGCGGTGGTCAGCGGCCTTGCGGGTCCGCTCCATGCGATGGCTGCAACCGGCCGGCTCTCCACCATCGTGATCGACGAGGCCCACCTGATCCGCTCGTGGGGCCTTGACTTCCGTCCTGAGTTCCAGTTGGTCGCCGCGCTAGTGAGCGAACTCCGCGCCATCGCAGCAGCCTCCGGGCACCAGGAACCGCACGTCATACTGCTCACCGCGACACTCGCCGAGGAGGGCCTCGAACTCAATGATGCGCTGTTCCACGGCGCGGACGAGTCACTCTTTGTGGGCTCGACATTCCTCCGAACCGAACTCCGATATCTCATGGGCGCGTGCCAGTCACCTGACGAGCGCCTCGACCGTCTCGTCCAGGCGATGCGTCATCTTCCGCGGCCGTCCATCGTCTACGTCGCCCGCAAGATCGATGCCGAGGAGATCGTCCGCCGGCTTCGCCAAGCAGGGTTTGCTCGCACGGCGGTTTTCCACGGCGACGTTGAGGGTCCTGAGCGGCTCCGCATCCTGAAAGGATGGTCCGGATCACACGGCTCGACGGAGATCGACATCGTGGTGGGAACGAGCGCGTTCGGTCTTGGGGTTGACCAGAGTGACGTACGCACCGTCGTACATGCCTGCGTACCTGCAGCTGTCGACCGCTACTACCAAGAGGTAGGCCGTGCCGGACGCGACGGGCATGCCGCAGTGGCGGTATGGCTCACCGCCCCAGGCGACGTACAGATTGGACGCCGGATCGAGGGCAGGACCCTCATAGGTGATGAGAAGGCCTGGCGCCGTTGGGAAGCTATGCGGGTTCGATCCGCGAAACTGGAAACCGATCCCGGATTGCTCCTACTCGATACGACAGTGATTCCGACTCACAACATATACAGTTCGGATAAGAACCGACTCTGGAACCGGAACACCCTCACGCTCATGGAGCGAGCAGGGCTTATCTCCATCGAGTCGACACCCCCGCCCAGCCTCGAAAGACATGAAGATGAGGACGAAGCTGACTTCGAACTTCGGCGCTCGGCGGCATGGGAGGACTTCAGCAAGCAGGTGCGCGTGCGTGTCGCTGAACGCGTCAACCTTGACCGAGCCACGTTCGAGACGCGGCTAACTCGACTCCGCGCCGAGATCCGTGCCACGGAGATGGCTTCGCGGATGCGCATCGAAGGTCTGTTGGCAAGGTCGGAGTGCTGGGCGAAAATGATCGCCTCCGAGTACACGTTCAGTGACGTCGGCTCCATGCATGCGACGCTCTCTGCCGCCGCAGCGTGCTCCGGTTGCCCAGCTGAGAAGCACAAGCACCGTCCACGGTACGACGCTGCCAAACCAGTCGTCGCCGACGCAGTTACGCCTGTTCTACACAGGGAAATCAGCAGCACGCTGAAGGACCTCGCCGCGGGCGGCAACGTCGTAATCGTCACTTACTCTGGGCGCCTGCGCCTCTCACTCCCGAACCTCGTGCAGCGTTGCATCGCGCACGGCATCCGCGGAATCTTGGGATCTCCTTCTCTCGTGAAACTCCCCGCCGTAGCGACCACCGCCGCGCAGTCTGCTGAAGAGGGATTCGTCATTGTCGACACTGTGCGTAGTGGGGTACCGCAGGTCTCCTTCGCTGTACCCACACTTATCCTGCTCGACCAAGGAAACTTGGCTGGTCTGTCGTGGGTTAGCCCGTCGACCGGCCCGTTGCGTGTCGTGGTCGTGCCTGATGACATGGACGACCCCGAGAAGCCGGGGCAGAAGATCAAGGATTACCGCGCTCCGACTTGGGACATCAACGACCTCCTGAGGAGAATCTGACTTGGCCGTACTGAACCCGCCTCGAGTACTTCCGGGCCTAGGTAGAGCTATCGTCAACTTTCTGATCGAAAGCCGCAGTTGCTGGGATGAGGCCGGACTCCTCGACGTCTTCAAGCCCGCAGGCGTCAACGAGGACACAACGGCTGCCGACGGTGTCAAGAACACCCTTAGCGCATTCCGCGCCATAGGCATGCTTAAGAGCGACCCTCAAGGCGACATCACCGTTGCCAGGAGTGTCACCGAGCATGGTTCCGGTTTCGACCGCACGACCTTTCGGCGGCTGATGCTCGCCCACGTGCTCGACATCGGCCGCGACGACGACTCGTGGACGGTGGGCGAAGGAGAGGCCAGCACCAGCGGCGCCCGAGATCTGACCCGTGCACTCTCGTGGTTCCTCGCGCAGGACGCACTCGGCGGCCCCCTTAGTTGGACCGACAACATTCAGAAGTCTCAGTCGGAGCAATTTCGGACGAATCAAAACGACAAGTGGGCTATCACCAACGACACGCGATGGGGAGCCTTCCTGCGATGGGCGCCCGCGCTCGGCCTGGCGGTGCCATCCGTGGTGCGCGCGAAGCAGGGACTGGTGCCTCTGCCCACTGTTGCAGTCTCCGACGTCGTCGCCGCGATGCCTGCCACGCGCCTGCCGATCCAGGAGTTCCTTAGCGGCCTGGCCCAGAAACTGCCCGTACTTCCCGGTGGCGTGATCCGTAAAGGCTTGGTTGACCGGCTTGGCAAAGACCCTGACCCTGGTATTCAGGCCAATGCGGTCGACACTTCAATCGCGCAGGTTCTGCGACTGCTGGAAGCGCGCAAACGACTCACATTCGAGAGCCTGGCCGATGCAGACGGTGTTCAACTGTCGCGATCTGATCAGGCCCGCATCACCCACGTCGCACTGAAAGGCGGAAGGAAGAAATGAGCTGGCGAGGTTCCGCCCCGG
>Ga0299914_10002202_pt1 | contig 13337 bp, 10 predicted proteins | sample RVTome_10_FD_201361 | JGI IMG/M metagenome (GOLD analysis project Ga0299914, IMG submission 201361) | Soil microbial communities from uranium-contaminated site in the Upper Colorado River Basin, Wyoming, United States - RVT153D57 (version 2) ...
TTCCATGGGGGCGGCGACGGGCCCCAGTATGCGGACGCCATCGGCGTTGAGCGCGTCCGCCCTTTTCCGGGCGGCCTCCAGGAAATCGTGGGTGTCCTGTCTGCGGGTTGCCGCGGCACGCAGCAGGGCAAGGCGGGAGAACGGCGGCCAGGCTGCTTTCTCGCGTTCCACGAGGGCGCTCGCGGCAACCCGGGCATAACCGCCCTGCAGGAGCTCGTGCCAGAACGGGTGCGCGGCGAACGCCGTCTGGATCATGACTTCTCCCTGTCGTTGCTCGCGGCCGGCGCGTCCTGCGACCTGCATGAGGCTTTGCGCGAGTCGCTCGGCGCCGCGGAAGTCCGTGCTGAAAAGGCCCTGGTCCGCGTCGATCACGACGACCAGCGTCAGTTTCGGGAAGTGATGTCCCTTGGAAAGAATCTGGGTACCCACCAGGATGCCGGTTTCGCCGCTCGTGGCCATCTCCAGCACCTTGTCGAGCGTGCCTTTCTGCCTCGTGCTGTCGCTGTCGACGCGCGTTACCTGCTCGGCCGGGAAATGCAGCTGAAGCGCGTCTTCCAGTCTTTCGGTGCCGTGACCCAGTGGTTTCACCGGGCTGCCGCAGGCGCGGCATGCGGTATCCAGCGGGCGCGTCGCGCCGCAATGGTGGCACAGGAGCCTGTTGCGCCGGGCGTGTACCGTCATCCGGGCATCGCAGCGATTGCACTCTGCGATGTCGCCGCAGCTCTGGCAGATGAGCGTCGGCGCGAAGCCGCGCCGGTTCAGGAACACCAGCACCTGTCCGTGCTCGTCGAGATGCTTTCGCATCGCATCGATGACCGGCACGCTGAGACCGTCGACGGGCAGGTGCCGGTTGAGGTCGACGAGCCGCAGGAGCGGCGGCACGGCACTGCCGGCGCGAATCGGCAGGACGAGGCGGCGGTACAGGCCTTCCGCAGAGCGCTGCAGCGTCTCCAGCGACGGCGTTGCGGAGCCGAGGATGACCGGGATGTCGAGTTCCTTTGCCCGTGCAACCGCCAGGTCGCGCGCGGAGTAACGCAACCCCTCCTGTTGCTTGAAGGAGCTGTCGTGCTCCTCATCCACCACGATGAGACCCGGCTTCTTCAGCGGCACGAACACGGCGGATCGCGTGCCTACGACGAGTTGCGCCTCGCCGTTACGCGAGGCGCGCCACGCATCCAGGCGCACATTGTCGCTGAGCGACGAATGCAGGATGACCGGGCTCAAGCCGAGGCGCTCTTGCAGTCTTGCAACGAACTGAGGCGTCAGGCCGATTTCCGGAACGAGCACGAGCGCCTGTTGCCCTCGTGCCAGCGCTCCCTGAATCAGCCGGAGATAAACCTCCGTCTTGCCGCTGCCGGTTACGCCATCCAGCAATGAGACGCTGAATCCGGCGCGGCCGGAGATTTCGCGAAACGCGGCCGACTGATCCGGGTTCAGTGCCGGGCCCGTCTCCGCCGCAGCAACGTCAATGCCTACCCTGGCTTCGGTGTGGCATTCGACGATCTGCACCATGCGCTGGCCGAGTAAAGCTTTTCGCAGGCGTTTCCAGCCTGGCAAGCGACGGTCGAGTTCGTCGAAGCTCACTCCGCCGGTGCGACGCAGCAGGTCGAGAAGCTGCGCCTTGCGCGGCGCTTTCTTGCCCATTGCCGCAATATCGCCGGTCATTCCCTCGTCGGTCAGGACCAGGTACTGCTCTACGGGATGAAGCGGCTTCCCCTGCCGCAACAGGGCGGGAAGCGCTGCCGCTACGACCTCTCCGATCGGATGATGGTAATAGTCACTGGTGAAGCGGAGCAGCCAGAGGTCCGGCGCACCGAGCAGTGGAGCATCGTCCAGGACCTCGTGAGCGCGCTTGAGCTTCTCAAGCGGCAGATCGCTCTTTGTGCCAACCTCCAGCAACATGGCAGTCTGCGTGCGGCGGCCGAACGGCACGAGCAGGCGACACCCCGGCTCGACCGGCTTCCCCGAGGGTGAGGGCGGCAGGTAGTCGAACAGCCTTGACAGCGGCGCATTGATCGCGACTCTCAGGACGGGTTCGCGGCTCATACACTGTCCGCATATCTCAGAGCGATTTCACGGCCTGGATCAGCTCCGACGCCATCGCCTGTCCGTCGCCATATAGCATGCGGGTCTGGTCGAGGAAAAAGAGCGCATTTTCTATACCGGAGAATCCCGCCCCCTGGCCACGCTTGATGACGATGACGTTCTTCGCCTTGTCGGCGTTCAGTATAGGCATGCCGTAGATCGGGCTCGAAGGATCGGTGCGCGCAACCGGGTTCACGACGTCGTTGGCGCCGATCACGAGTGCGACATCCGCCGTCGCGAACTCCGCATTGATCTCTCCTTCGTCGTAGATCACGTCATACGGCACGCCTGCTTCCGCGAGAAGCACGTTCATGTGTCCCGGCATGCGGCCGGCGACCGGGTGGATGGCGAACTTAACGTCGACGCCGCGCTCGATCAGTATCTGCGCCAGTTCCCAGACCTTGTGCTGCGCTTGCGCGACGGCCATGCCGTAGCCGGGAACGATCAGCACCTTGTTCGCGAACGCCATCATCACCCCGGCGTCGACCGCTTCGATCGCCTTCATACTGCCCTGTACTTCCGATGCCACGGCAGCGGTGTCGCCGAAGCCGGAGAACAGCACGTTCCCGAGGGAACGGTTCATGGCCTTCGCCATCAACTGTGTCAGCAGCGTGCCGGCTGCACCGACGACCGTGCCGGCGATGATCATAGCCGCGTTCTGCAATACGAAACCCTCGAACGCGACAGCAAGGCCGGTGAGGGCGTTGTACAACGAAATCACCACGGGCATGTCGGCGCCGCCGATCGGCAACGTCATCGTGACGCCGAGCACGAGTGCGAGCACGAAGAATATGCTGATCAGTTCCGGACCGGGGTGCTGGAGGACGATAATGGCCGCCAGTACCAGCGTCACCGCGAGCAGCACGAGGTTGAAAATCTGCTGTCCGCCGAACCGGACCGTCGATTTCATCAGTCCCTGCAACTTCGCGAAGGCGATCATGCTGCCGCTGAAGGAAACGGCCCCGATCAGCCCACCGAGCACCGCGAGGATGCCGAACGTCAGCCCGTGGTCCTCGCCACCGAACAGTTCCACGGCGGCGATCGCGGCAGCGGCGCCGCCGCCCATGCCATTGTAGAGCGCGATCATCTGCGGCATGTCCGTCATGGCCACCCGCTTGCCGCTGACCCATGCCAGCGCGCCGCCGAGGGCGATGGCGACCATCATCAGGACATAGTTGTCCATCCCCGGGTAGAGAAAGGTAACGAGGGTCGCGACGAGCATGCCGGCGCCAGCCCACACGATGCCGCCCCGGGCCGTGACGGGCGAGCTCATCCGTTTCAGGCCATATATAAAGAGTATGGCGGCGACGAAGTAGCTCGCTTCGATGAGCCAGCGCATGGAGGACGCCTCGTTCATCAGCGTTTCTCCTTGCTGCTCTTGAACATCTCGAGCATCCGCTCCGTGACGACGTAGCCACCGACCGCGTTCCCCGCCGCGAGGAATACGCCGATGAAGCCGATCGTCATCTCGAGCCCGGAGTCCGCCCGGCCCAGCGCGACCATGGCGCCGACCAGCACGATGCCGTGCACGAAGTTCGAGCCGGACATCAGGGGGGTGTGGAGAATGACCGGCACACGACCGATGACTTCGTGCCCGACGAACGCCGCCAGCATGAAAATATAAAGCGCGATGAACCCGTCAATCATCGGTCGTTACCTTGTCTAGTGACATCTCGTCAACGGACTTGCGTGTTGCCTCGTGCCTTATCTCGCCGTCGCGGGTCAGCGCGGACGAAGCAAAGACCTCGTCCTCCCAGTCGATTTTCAACTCGCCTTCGCTGATGGCGGGACTGAGGAAATTGAACAGGTTCCTCGCATACATCTCGCTCGCATGCCTGCCGAGTTTGGCGGGCAGGTTGATCGGGCCGACGATCTTCACCTTGTTCTCGACCACCGTTTCCCCGGCACGGGTGAGTTCGCAGTTCCCGCCGGTTTCCGCGGCAAGGTCGACGATCACGGCTCCCGCTCGCATCGTCCGGACCGCGTCCGCGGATATGATCCTGGGCGCGCGACGGCCGGGAATCGCAGCCGTGCTGATCACGACGTCCGAGACCGCGATTTCCTTCTCGAGCGCCGCTTGTTGCTTCTGTTTTTCTTCCTCGGTCAATTCGCGAGCATAGCCGCCTGCGCCTTCCGCGCTGACGCCGGTTTCCACGAACTTCGCCCCCAGCGACTGCACCTGTTCTTTCGTCGCACCCCGTACGTCGTAGCCCTTGACGACGGCGCCCAGGCGCCTGGCCGTGGCGATCGCCTGCAGACCTGCCACTCCGGCGCCGATTACCAGGACCTGCGCCGGCCGGATAGTGCCCGCCGCCGTCGTCAGCATCGGGAAGAACTTGTCCAGTGTGGTTGCCGCGATGAGAACCGCCTCGTAGCCCGCCGCTGCCGCCTGCGAAGACAGGACGTCCATGCTCTGCGCTCTGGAGATCCGCGGCACGAGTTCCATTGCGAAAGACGTGTGCTTCCGCATCTGCAGCGACCTCACGAGGTCCGGATTGAGGTGGCCGTATACCAGGCCCACGGTCACGGAGCCCTCAACAAGTCGGTCGACCGCCGCCGACCGGGGCGGCTGAACGGTCAGCAGCAGCTGGCAGCGCCCCAGCACGCCGTCCGCATCCGTGAATTCGACCCCCTCGTACGCGTCGTCCAGGAGTTGAGAATCGCCGCCGGCATCCCGCTCCATGACGATCGACACGCCGAGTTTCCTCAGCTTGCCGCTGATTTCCGGGGTCAGGGCGACACGAGTTTCGCCCTCAAGGGTTTCCTTCAGCACGCCAACGGTCAGCGGCATTGATTGTCTCCGGCTGTTCCTGAAATTACGGAATGATTGTTATCGGGACGGGATCGTCCGGTTTCACGGTGAAATGTCTTGTGGGAATTTTGCGAAGCGCGAATGATGACATAGGAGTCTCGGTGGTAGAAAGTTTTCCTGCCGCAAACATATGTCGTGGCTGTGCCACATGTAGGAGCCGCCATGCGGGCAAGCGCGATGAGCGTTAGCGAACTCGCCCTTCGCAGATAACTGCTCCTGCCTGATCTGCATTCGCGCCATACATGGCGCTTGGCGGGTTCCGACACCGCTCTTTCGACCCCTCGAATGATTTCCGCCGTGTTGCTCTTATGCCTCACTGTTGCTTTTTACCGGCCTTTCTGCAAACTACAGCTCCGGAGACACACTTTTATGCGTTTTGGTGCTGCTTCAGACATCTCGCAACAGGTACTGCGAACCGATGTGGCAGGAATGCCGCTGGAATGGATCGATTACCGCGAGGCGGTAAGGCTCTATCACACGGAGCAGGTTGCGTACGCTTGCGGGACACGACTTTACACGGTGTTCGGCGGGTACAGCGCGCGGAACGGCCGGCGCAGCTCCATCGACGTCAGTTCGATCGTCGCGACACGGGGCACGAGCCAGGGTCTTGCGTACGTTCGAGACCAGTACGTTCCGCCTCTCAACAATCGTACGCTGTTCAAGCGCGATGCCAATCTCTGCCTCTATTGCGCCACGCGTTTTCCGACGCGGGACCTGACACGCGACCACATCACGCCGTTGTCACGGGGTGGACGTGATACCTGGAACAATGTTGCGACGGCGTGCAAGAGGTGCAACAACCACAAGGGCGGGCGCACGCCGGAACAGGCGGCCATGCAGCTCGTTGCGGTGCCGTTTACGCCGACTTATGCCGAATACATTTACCTGAAAGGACGAAAGGTTCTTGCCGACCAGATGCAATATCTGCTTGCGCATATTCCGCGCTCGAGTCCGCTGCATGCGCGACTGAGCGATCACCTGTCGGATGGTTTGCTGTTCCTGGATTCATAGATTGCGATAATCCTGCGCCGCAGGCATATACCGGCTCCTCCGGATCGGATGCGTACTGGCTGTTCGGGAACTGATATGATTCCCGAACCTCCGCCCGGGAAAACCTGGAACCCCGATGCAATATCTGATCGACGCCAGCGTCTACGTCTTCCGGGCATATCACTCACTCCCCGACGACATGGTCGACGGCGACGGCAACCCGGTTAACGCGCTCTATGGTTTCTGCCGCTTCATCGGCGATTTCGTGGAACAGGTCCGTCCCGAATACCTGGCGGTGCTGTTCGACGAAAGCCTGACGTCATCCTTTCGCAGCGAACTCTATCCCGCCTACAAGGCCAATCGCGAGCCGCCGCCCGCTGAACTGAAAAGGCAATTCGGGCAATGCCGGGAATTCACGCGGGCACTCGGGATCATGGAGTGCGCGCATCCCGCGTACGAGGCGGATGACCTGATCGGCACGCTGGTCGAGGAAGGCAGGCGGGTCGGGCGGCCGTCTACGATCGTGAGCCGGGACAAGGACCTCGCGCAGCTCGTATCGAAGTCGGACGTGTTCTGGGATTTCGCCGGCAAGGGCAAGCTCACCTACGACGAAATTCCCGGCGTCTTCGGCGTCTGGCCGGAACAGATCGCGGATTTCCTGGCGCTTGCCGGGGACGGCGTCGACAACATTCCCGGTGTGCCGGGGATCGGCAAGAAGACCGCCGCGGCGTTGCTGCAGCATTTCGGCAGTCTCGAAGCCGTGTACGCGAACCTGGACCAGGTGCACGAGGTATGTTGCCGCGGTGCGAAGACCCTCAGCCTCAAACTCGACGCACATCGGGAATCTGCGATGCTTGCGAGAAAACTGACCGGCATCGCCTGCGATGCGCCGCTCGAAAGGACGTTGAGTTGTCTTCGGCCCGCAGCACCCGATCTCGGCGCGATCAACGCGCTTTTCGACCGCGTATCGTTCGGCATGGCGCTGCGACGCCAGGCAGAACGCCTGTCGGATATCGTGTCCTCGCCCGACCTGCCGCGGTTGCAGCTGCAGACCGCATTCTGACGATGCTCGATCACTACTGACCGTGAGCGCCGCGGCCCCGCGGACAGAGGCGATGTCGGACTGGCATGAACTGAAGGAGACTCTGCGCAGTCGCGGCATCGCGATCGAGGATGACGCAAAACCTCGCGCGATCGGCGGCGGCGACATCAGTTCCGCTTTCAAGATCCCGACGGTGAGCGGTCCGGTGTTTCTCAAGACGGGACCTTTGGAATTTCTCGAGATGTTTTCTGCGGAGGCCGACGGGCTCGAGGAACTGAGACGGGCCAACGCAGTGCGGGTACCGGTCGTTCTGGGGTTCGGGCAGAGCGGCAACGACGCCTGGCTGGCGCTCGAATGGATAGAGTTCGGTCGGAAAAGCCCGGCCGCGGAGGCTTTGCTGGCCAGACAACTCGCAGCCCAGCACCGCTTCTCGAGTGAGCGCTTCGGCTGGCATCGCGACAACATGATCGGTACGACGCCGCAGCTCAACGATCGCGATGACGATTGGATTCGCTTCTTCCGTAATCGCCGTCTGCTGGTGCAGTTACAGCTTGCCGAAAGCAACGGTTTCGGCGCCGAACTGCTGCAGGAAGGCGCGCGACTCGCGAAGAACCTCGAACACTTGTTCGATGGTTACACGCCCGAACCGTCGCTCCTGCATGGCGACCTCTGGGGAGGGAACTGGGCCGCCGCCGACGGCCAGCCTGTCGTTTTCGATCCCGCCGTGTACTACGGCGACCGCGAATCGGATCTCGCGATGACCCGGCTGTTCGGTGGGTTCGGCCGCGAGTTCTATCGCGCGTACCAGGAAACGTCGCCGCTCGCGGCGGGGAATGAGCAGCGTGTCGCGCTGTACCAGCTTTATCACGTTCTCAATCACCTGAACATGTTCGGCGTTTCGTACCTGGCGCAGTCGCTCCGCCTCATCCGGGAATTGCACCGAAGTATGGGCACGGACTGATCCCTACAGGCTGTCCGCCGCCGCACGGCCGTAGTCTTCGGGTAACTGAATCCCGAGGTTGCGCACCAGGAAGGCCCACTGGTCGGCATACTCGTCGATGAGTTTGCTGGTGGGTATGCCCGCGCCGTGGCCGGCGCGCGTCTCGATGCGAATGAGCACGGGTGCCGTACCTGCCTGCGCCGCCTGCAAGGCCGCCGCGTACTTGAAGCTGTGACCCGGTACGACCCGGTCATCGGTATCGGCGGTCGTGATCAATACCGCCGGGTACTCGGTGCCGGGCCTGATGTTGTGATAGGGGGAATAGGCGTACAAGGCCTTGAACTCTTCCGGATCGTCGGCGGAACCGTAGTCGTCTACCCAGAATCGGCCGGCGGTGAAGTGGTGGAAGCGCAGCATGTCCATGACGCCGACGGCGGGTATGGCTGCGCCGAACAGATCGGGCCGCTGGTTGGTCACCGCGCCGACCAGCAGGCCGCCGTTGCTGCCGCCCAGGATCGCAAGCTTGTCGGGACTGGTGTAGTTCTCGGCTACCAGGTATTCCGCTGCAGCGATGAAATCGTCGAACACGTTCTGCTTGTTCAACCCGGTGCCGGCCTGGTGCCATTCCTTGCCGTATTCGCCACCGCCGCGCAGGTTGGCTACGGCGTAGATGCCGCCGAGTTCCATCCATGCGGCCCTGGTGACGGAAAATGACGGCGTCAGCGAGACGTCGAAGCCGCCGTAGCCGTACAACATCGTTGGACGGTTGCCGTCGGGGATAACGTCCTTCCGCCGGGAGATGAACATAGGGACTCGCGTACCGTCCTTCGACGAGTAGAACACCTGCTCGACGACGTAGTCGTTGCTGTCGAAATCCATGGCCGACTTTCGGAAGACCGTGACTTCGCCTGTCGCCATGTCCAGCCGGTTGACGACATCCGGCGTGTTGAAACTCTCGTAACTGAAGAAGGTTTCCGGATCATCGGATTTGCCGAAAAAGCCGGAGGCAGTGCCTATGCCCGGCAGTTCCACTTCGCCGACGTCGTTGCCCGACGTATCGAAAATGCGCACGACGGAATACGCATCGTGCATGTACTCGGCGATGATGTGGCCGCCCACGAGCGCGGCCTGCTTCAGCACGTCACTCGCCTGCGGGACGATCTCCTTCCAGGCGTCCGGCTCGGGGTTGTTCAGGTCGATCGCCAGCAACCGGCCGCGCGGCGCGGCGTTGTTACTGCGGAAGTAGAGTGTGTCGCCCTGGCTTCCTGCGAGGGTGTAGTCGTGGTCGAAGCCCTCGATCAGCATGTAGGGATCGGCGCCCGCCGTTTCGAGATCCTGCACCACGACCTGGTACCGGCTGTCCGTGCCGAGCCAGACGGTGACTACCAGGTAGTGCCCGTCGTCCGTGACAGTCGCCGCGTACCCCCAGTCGGGGTGTTCGGGCCGGGTGTACACGAGCCGGTCCTTGCTCTGGTCCTCGCCGAGGAGATGGAAATAGACGGCGTGGTTCCTGTTGAGCGACTGGTATTTGTCGTCGCTGTCGGTAGCCGGGTATCGGCTGTAGTAGAAGCCCGAACCGTCGGCAGCCCAGGTGAGGCCGGTGAACTTGAGCCACTCCAGCTTGTCGTCCAGGACCTCGCCTGTTCTGAGGTCGAGAACGCTAGCGGTGCGCCAGTCGGAGCCGCCGTCCTGCACCAGGTACGCGAAGTGATTGCCGTCCGGGCTCGGGGCGTACCCCGCCAGGGCGATGGTGCCGTCCCTGGACCAGGAGTTGGGGTCGATCAGGAGCTCGGGCTCGGCGTCCAGCGTTTTCAGCGCGTATACGACATTCTGGTTCTGCAGCCCGTCGTTGTAACTATAGAAGTAACGGCCTCCTTCCTTGACCGGCAGTCCGAATCGCTCGTAGTTCCAGAGTTCCGTCAGGCGGGCGTGGATGGATTCCCGCTCGCTGATGCTCTCGAGATAGCGGAACGTTACCTCGTTCTGCCGCTCCACCCAGTTGCTGACTTCCGGATTCTCGCGGACATCGTCTTCCAGCCAGCGATAGGCATCGACCACCTCGGTGCCGTGATACTCGTCGGCGATGTCGACGCGTTCGGTCTCGGGGTAGGCAGGAGGAGCGGCATTTGTCTCAGGCGTGTCACGATCACAGCTGGCAAGCGCAAGAGCCGGCAATAACGGCAGCAGGAGGTGTCGATTCATCGTTTCTCCGCGAAGAAGCTCGAGCGACTGTTGATTTTCTCAGGCGGCCGGATGCCGTGAGCCCATTCTCACACATCATCCGGTGTTACGTCAGAAGGAGAGTCCCGCTACTGGTCCACGCGATCGATCAGGCCTTCCAGTATGAGTTCGACGCGGTTGCGTCGCTTCCCGATGGTCCAGCGGATCCAGGGGATGGCAATTGCCGCACCGGCCAGACCAGCGAGAAGCGCGGTGCCGATGGAAAGCAGAATGGCAAAGTCTCCTTCGACAGCGGTGAAGACGGCGGCAAGGATGGTGGCGACCGCGACACAGCTCCCGGCTGTATAAAGCGCTTCGTCGCGCTTGTTGCCGACATCCGCGGCAAGCGTGACCAGCGACCATCCGGGCTCGGTTTCCGCCACTCCCAGCTCCACTTGCCGGGTCTCCGCCAGCGCGTACTCCTTGCCCGAAAACTTCATGAAGCGATCGAGCCGGTCCATGATTCCCGCGGAAGCCTCCCATACGGAACGCGTCGGCCGGCGCCGCAGCGCGCTCAGCTTTTCCCGGTCGCGCAATAGCAGTTCCACCTGCTGCTGGATCCGCGTAGGTTCTCCCGAGACTACGCGCCGAACTTCCACTCGCCCGTCCCCCACGAAGAGGTCAAGGATACGGTTCCCGGGCGGGCGCTTCGGCGCCAGCGATTCCGCGTGAACCTCCGCCATGGCGCGTCGCACGTACTCCGGCTCGAGGCCGACCTGGCGGCCGATCTCGACCACTTCCTCTTCGGTGAGGAATTGGGAACCGGGATTGCCCCGCTTGTTCTGTATCCCGGCGGCGCGGCGCACGATCAGGTCGAGGTCTTCGGCGGCTATCTGGCGGCGCGTTGCATGTCCGTCCTGGGGGTGGCGCCGCGCGTTCAGGCTTTCGACCCTCGCGGGACCCGCCCCGCTGGAGGGATCTGCCGAGACAGATCGATCGCCGTGTGTGTTTTCGTTGGTCATCGACGCCTCCCTCACCGGATCCCTGCGAGTGTGAGCCGGCGGAACAAGTTCCTTATTACCGTAACGGGCGTAAAGTCAGCAAGATGTGTGCCATCCCGGCAAGCGGCGAGAATGCTACCATGCAGGTCGCTCCGGTCCGCCAAGGCAGGCGAGACCTGCCATTGTTTAGGAAATTTCGCCACGTCCTGGCCGCAACCGATGACCCCCGTGAACAACAGGGATGACTCAATACTGCCGCCGCAGCGGGAGTTGTTCGACCTGCCGGACGATGTGGCCTTCCTCAACTGCTCCTTCATGTCGCCGCAATTGCGTGCGGTCACCAGGGCGGGGGTAGAAGCCGTAAAGCAGAAAGCGACGCCGTGGGGCGTCGGCGGAACGGAATGGCTTGGCGGAGTGGAGCCGCTGCGCGAGGCCGTGGGGCGCCTGCTGGGAGCGGACGGCGAAGGAATCGCGTTGATTCCGGCGGCCAGCTACGGCATTGCGATTGCCTCGGCCAACCTGCCACTGCGGAAAGGACAGAACGTCGTCGTACTCCATGAGCAGTTCCCGTCCAACGTCTATGCATGGCGCGAACTCGCGAAAGCCCGCGGCGCTGAGGTGAGAACCGCGAGGAAAGGCCCCAACGATGCATGGACGGAGGCGGTGCTCGACTCTATCGACGAGGACACCGGCATCGTCGCAGTCCCGCCTTGTCACTGGACGGATGGCGCCGTCGTGGATCTCGTGCGTGTCGCGGAACGCTCGCGCGCCGCTGGCGCTTCACTGGTGGTGGACGCGAGTCAGGCCCTGGGCGTCTTGCCGATAGACGTCGCGGCCATCGAACCGGACTTCCTGATCTCCGCAGGGTACAAGTGGATGCTCGGCCCTTACAGCCTTGGCTATCTGTATGCGAGCCCGAAGTGGCGCGAGCGCGGAAGGCCGCTGGAAGCGTCGTGGATGACGCGCTCAGGCGCCGAAAATTTCACCGCGCTCATCGACTACGTCGACGAATATCGTCCCGGCGCGCGCCGCTTCGACATGGGCGAGTTCTCTCAGTTCGTGCTCGCCCCGATGGCGCTGGCGGGTCTCACGCAGATCCTGGAATGGAAAGTGGAGCGCTTGCAGAGCACGATACGCCGGCTCACTGACCTCGTCGCCGGGGAGGCGCGGGCCCTCGGGTGTGCCGTTCCTGAATCCGATCGGCGAGTCGGTCACATGCTTGGTTTGCGCTTTCCCGACGGAATGCCCGAAGCGCTGCCGCGGCGGCTGGAGGAAGCGCGGGTGTTCGTCAGCGTGCGCGGAGATGCGATTCGCGTCTCGCCGCACGTGTATAACAGCGAAGGCGACGTGATGCGATTTCTTTCGGTGCTACGGGACTGCATGTAACGACCTGGCCGCCGTCTGCGGAAAAAGCCGCAGATGAAGTCGTCTATTGATACAGCTGTCCCACTGCCAGCCGCCAGTCGATCTTCTCGCCCTCCCATTTCGACACGCAGGCCTGCGGATCGAGTTCCACGCCGTCCAGAGCCTTCCTCACATATACGAAGATATCGCTGTCGATGGGTATCGCCGGCAGATGACAGGAACGCGCGATTTCCGTGCCGGCGGGGTTAGTGAAGACGATCCTGCCATCATCCGTCCGTTCACAGCCAAAACCGCGCTCATGTACCAGCCGGTGGTGGAAGCGGCAGAGCAGCACGAGGTTCCGCATGCTGGTCTCCCCGCCGTCGGCCCAGTGCCTGATGTGGTGCCCGTCGATGAAATGCCTGTGCGTGCAGCCCGGGAAGCGGCAACCGTCGTCCCTGGCCTTCAGTGCACGCCGCATAGCCGGCGGGATGACCCTGGATTTCCGGCCGATCGAAAGTGGCTCGCCTTTTTCGTCTTCGAGAACCTGGATGATCGAGGCATCGCAGCCGATCCGGCGCGACGTTTCCGCGGAAACGTGCGGTCCGTCCTCGAGATATGAGAAGGGGGTATGGAACAGGTCCCATGTTTCCGCGGAAACTCGCTCATCCGCTGCCCCGCTCGCCGATGTTTCCGCGGAACCGTCGCGATCGCCACCATCGGCTTTCAGCGTTTCCGCGGAAACGTGCACCATAACCTGATAGGGGTCCGCGGTGGAGGAGTTCTCGCACCCGTGCTCCAGGTAACTTTCGGCAAGTTCAACCAGCGCATCGGCTATGAAAGCGGTGTCCTGGTGTTTTAGACACTTGCTTGGAGTCCGCTTCGGGTCAACAGCAGAAATCATAGCTTGATTCGCCTGAGCGGCGGGAATCCGGCCACGAGCGCTCATTCGCAACGACCACA
>Ga0299914_10002203_pt1 | contig 13334 bp, 14 predicted proteins | sample RVTome_10_FD_201361 | JGI IMG/M metagenome (GOLD analysis project Ga0299914, IMG submission 201361) | Soil microbial communities from uranium-contaminated site in the Upper Colorado River Basin, Wyoming, United States - RVT153D57 (version 2) ...
GTAGTTCTCCTCGTCGGACCAGCCGAGCTTGTAGCGCCCCAGGTCGAGATCGGCGACTGCCATGTGCGTCCCCTTCGTGGACAGGAGGTGGTCGCGTGAATTTCTCCTACGTGGATAGTAGCAATCGCCTTGGGTGCCTCCACACCGGGTCAGCACCTCAGGATCGGTCGGGGGCGCGCCGATCTGTCCTCCGCCCATCTAGCACGCAGGCGTTACGCGACTGTAATGTCACCTTTGGAGGCCCAACCGGGCCTCATTGCTGGGGCGACGCCGGCCCAAGTCACAACGGCGTGAACGGAGGACAATGATGTCCGGCCAGACCTTTCCCGTCGGTGGCACCGTCAACGTCGCGGTCACCCGGGTCGAGGTGATCGATCACATCGGCGAAGCCTTCACCGGCGGGCCGCTCACCCGCTCCGACCTCCTCGTCGCGGCCCGGCGCGTCGGCGCCCGCCCGGCAGTCCTCGAGCTCCTCGAACGGCTGCCCGACCGCAGGTTCTCCCGCCCGCACGAGCTGTGGACGGACCTGAAGGACGTGCCGATCGAGCTCTAACCTCTGTAACGGCGATCAGATGGCCGGTGCTCTGGTGCCGGCCACCCAGGTGGCGTACAGGCTCGCGTAGCGACCGCCGGCGGCCACCAGGTCGGCGTGCGTACCGAGCTCGACCAGCTCGCCGCCGTCGACGACGCCCACCACGTCGGCACGCTCCGACGTCGACAGGCGGTGGGCGATGACCACCACGGTCCGCCCCTCGAGCAGGCGGTCGACTGCCGTCTCGACCAGCGCCTCGGTGCCGGGGTCGAGGCTCGACGTGGCCTCGTCCAGCACCAGCACGGCCGGGTCGGCGAGGGCGGCCCGGGCCAACGAGACCAGCTGCTTCTCCCCCGCCGACAGCCGGCTGCCTCGCTCGCGCACCTCCGTGTCGAGCCCGTCGGGCAGCGCTGCGAAGCGGTCGTAGGCGCCGACCGCCCGCAGGGCGTCGTCGACCTCGCCGTCGGTGGCGTCGTCCCGCGCCAGCCGCACGTTGTCGCGGATCGTGCCGTTGAACAGGAACCCCTCCTGGGGGATCACCACGATGCGCCCCCGCAGCGACGCCAGCGTCGCGTCCCGTAGGTCGACGCCGCCGAGGCGGACCGACCCCGACGTCGGGTCGTAGAGCCGGGCCACGAGCTTGGCCAGCGTCGACTTGCCGGCGCCTGTCGGTCCCACCAGCGCCAGCCGAGTCCCGGCGGGGATCCGCAGTGACACGTCCCGCAGCACCAGCGGTCCGTCCGCGTAGGCGAACGACACGCCGGCGACCTCGATGTCGCCCCCACCGCCGAGGTCGACCGCCCCCGGCCTCTCGGGCACGTCAACCCTGGTGTCGAGCAGCTCGTACAGCTTGTGCAAACCGGCGCCCGCCGACTGCACCATGTTGAAGAGTTGGCTGAGCTGCTGTACGGGCTCGAACAGGTTGGACAGCGCCAGCACGAAGAACGCCACCGTCCCCACCGTCAACATGTCATCGTGGACCCACCAGCCACCCACGCCCAGTGCCAGGGCGGTGGTCCCCCATCCGGCCAGTTCGATGACCGGCAGGTACCACGCGGAGATCGCCACCGACCGCATGTGGCTGTCGTAGAGCTCGCGATTGCCCCGCTCGAACCGGCCGACCTCGACCTCCTCGCGGGCGAAGGCCTGCACCACCCGCACCCCGGCGATGCCCTCCTGCAGGTGCGAGAGGGTGGAGCCGATGCGATCGCGGACGTCGAGGTAGGCGTCGTTGGATTCGCGCTGGAACTTGATGCTGGCGAGGATCACCGGCGGCAGCGCGACCGTGCACACGAGCATGAGTTGCCACGAGACGGTGGTGAGCACCACCAGCGACACCAGCAGGAGCACGGCGTTGGACACGAACATGGCCAGGCCGAGCTGGATCAGCTCCGACAGCGAGTCGACGTCGGAGGTCATGCGCGACACCAGCACGCCGGCCTTGGAGCGGTCGTAGAACGGCATCGACAGGCGCTGCAGGTGATCGAACACGCGGATCCGCAGGCGGCGCAGGAAGTCCTCGCCCACCCGGCTGATCAGCGTGATCTGGATGCGGTGGGTGACGTAGGCGAGAACCGCGACCACCACGTAGCCGATCGCGGCCGCGTTCAGCGCCGCCGCGTCGCCCTCGTTGATGCCGTGGTCGATGCCGTAGCGAACGAGGTAGGGACCGGCCAGGACGGTGCCGGTCCACACGAGGACCATGGCCAACGCCCCGGCCACCCGGGCCGCCTGGGGCCGCACCAGCCGGGCCGTCCGGCGCATGACCCGGCCGGCGGCGACCCGGTCGAGCTTGTCGTCCTCGCTGACGCCCGAGGCCATCCACATCAGCGCCGCACCTCCTCGGGCCGGCGGGCGCCGTCGCCGTTGCCGGTGGCGACCGTGGCCGCCCGGCGGGTTTCCCGGGCGGCGGCGGCCGCCAGGACCTGGCGGTAGCGGTTGTCGGTGGCGAGCAGCGATTCGTGCGTGCCCTCGGCCGTCACCCGCCCGGCGTCGATGAGCACCACCCGGTCGGCGAGGGCGATGGTCGCCGGCCGGTGGGCGATCACGATGGTCGTGCGGCCGCGCATGACCCCGGCCAGGGCGTCGCGGATCTCGTGTTCCTTGGTGGGATCGACCGCCGAGGTGGCATCGTCGAGGATCAGCACCCGAGGGTCGGCCAGGATGGCGCGCGCGATGGCGATCCGCTGGCGCTGCCCGCCCGACAGCGAATAGCCCCGCTCGCCGATGCGGGTGGCGTAGCCGTCACCCAACTCGCTCACGAACTCGTGCGCGCCGGCGAGCCGAGCGGCCCGCTCGAGGGCGGCGTGGGGGGCGTCGGGATCGGCGAACGCGATGTTGGCGGCGATGGTGTCGCTGAACAGGAACGTGTCCTCGAACACGATGCCGATGGCCCGGCGCAGGTCGCGCAGCTTCAGGTCGCGCACGTCGACGCCGTCGAGGGTGATGCGGCCCGCCTCGACGTCGTAGAACCGGGGGATGAGCCGCGCCACAGTGGTCTTGCCCGACCCGGTCGCCCCCACCAGCGCCACCGACTCGCCCGGCGTCACGCGCAGGTCGAAGCCGTCGAGCACCGGGGTTCGCTCACCGTAAGCGAAGCGCACCCCCTCGAACGTGACCGCGCCAACATGTCCCCCGCTCCCCCGGTCGCTCGGGCCGGCGGACGGCAGCGCCACCGGGCGCGGCGCGTCGGCCACCAAGGGGGCGGTGGCCAGCACCTCCTCGACCCGCTCGGCCGACACCACGGCCCGCTGTGCCTGGGCGACGATCATGCCCAGCATGCGCAGCGGCCACACGAGCATGGCGATGTAGACGTTGAACGCGATCAGTGAGCCGAGGCTCAGGTCGCCGTTCAGCGCCTGGTGGCCGCCGTAGGCGAGCACGGCGATCAGGCCGATGTTGGGGAGCAGCTCGAGCCCGGGCAGGAAGCTGGCCCGGGTGCGGGCCGCCGCCATCGACTCGTCGTAGACGTCCTCGGCCTCGGCCTTCAGGCGGGCCGCCTGCACGGGTTCGGCACCCAGTCCCTTGATCACCCGCACGCCCGCCACCGACTCCTCCACCACCGCCGCCAGCTCGGCGGACTCCCGCTGGATCCCCATGACGCTCGGGTAGAGGCGGCGGGAGAAGCGGGTGGCGAGCACGTTCATGAACGGCAGCGACCCCAGGGCCAGCACCGTCAGCACGGGATCGATGAAGGCCAGGATCACGGTGACCGCCAGCACGGTCACGGCGTTGGAGATCGTGATCGGAATCATCACCACGAACGACTGCACCTGCTGCAGGTCAGTGTTGGCCCGGCTCATGAGCTGGCCGGTCTGGGACTGGTCGTGGAACGCGAAGTGCAGGCGTTGGAGATGGGCGAAGAGGCGGTCGCGTAGGTCGGCCTCGATCCAGCGGGCCTCGCGGAAGGCCATGTAGCGGCGGAGGCCGGTGAACGTGGCCGAGAACACGGCGACGATGCCCAGCGTGACGGACCAGCGGACCAGGGCACCCGTGTCGTCGGCCTCGATGCCGCGGTCGACGGCAGTCTTGACGATCAGGCCGGTGGACACCTTGGCGGCCGTCCAGGCCAGACCCGTCGAAACCGCGAGGATCAGCCCGGTCCGGCGGGCCCGGACCGAACGGAGGATCAGGCGCCAACCCGTCCGACCGCTGGTCCCGGTCTCACTCGTCGTTGCCTGCGCGGCGTACGCCATCTTCCCCTCGGTCTTGACCCGCGGGTCAACGCTACCGGCGCGCACCCGCTCGCCGACAAGGCCATTTCACGAGCGCGGCGCCGCCGGCGATGCTCCCCGGCCCGGGGGGCTCAGTAGGCGAGCAGCGCCGGCGCCAGCGCCCGCCACTGGTCGAGCGGGAGCGCGGTGACGTCGGGGTCGAGCACCTGGATGCACACGTGGTCGGCTCCGGCTTCGTGATGAGCCGCCACCCGAGCGACGATGGCGTCGACGTCACCCCAGGCGACCAGGGCGTCGACCAGCGCGTCGCCAGCTTCGGGGGTGAGGTCGTCGTCCCCCCATCCCAAGCGACGAAGGTTGTTCACGTAGTTCGGCAGCGTCAGGTAGACCGCCATGTGCTTGCGAGCGGCGGCGCGAGCGACGTCGGCGTCGCTCGTCAACACCACCGCCTGCTCCACCAGCAGCATCGGCCCGTCACCCAGATGCCGGCGCGCCGCCGCGGTGTGATCGACGGGTGCGAAATAGGTGAGCGCCCCCCACGCCCGGCTAGCCGCCAGCCTGAGCATCTTCGGGCCGAGCGCGGCGAGCACCCGGGGCGGATCTTCGGCCGGGGCGGGCGACACGGTGAACGCGTCGTCCATGGCGTCGAGGTAGTCCCGCATACGGGCCAGCGGCCTGTCCCAGGCCTGACCCAGCATCCCCTCGACGATGGGGGCGTGGCTGACTCCGAGGCCGAGCAGGAACCGCCCGCCCGAGTCGTCGGCCAGCAGCCGCTGGGCGGCCGCGGCGACCCCGGGAACGCGATTGAAGATGTTGGCCACGCCGGAGGCGACGACGAGCCGTTCCGTGGCGTCGAGCAGCACCGCCGCGTGGGAGATCGGCTCCCGACCGACCGCCTCGGGTACCCACAACGCTCCGAAGCCCAGTTCGTCCAGCTCCGCAGCCGCCTCGCGGGCCCGCGCCGCCGGCTGCAGGTCGAGCTGGGCGGTCCAAATGCCGAGGCGCCCGACGTCCATGGGCGCCGAAGCTACTTTGGCCGCCGATGAGCCGTGGACGCGGCACGCTGGCGCGCTGGGCGACCCTCGCAGGCGTCGCGGGGGCCACCGCCTATGTCGGCCTGGCCGACCCGTCGCGAGGCGGGGTCTACCCGGTGTGCCCGAGCCGCCTGCTGTTCGGCACGGACTGCCCCGCCTGTGGCGGCCTGCGCGGCACGCACGACCTGTTGAGGGGCGACATCGGGCAGGCACTGGACCACAACCTGCTCCTGCCCGGGTTCCTCACGGTGCTTGGCGTCGTGTTGGCGCTGTGGCTCCTACCTCTCGTTGGCCGTCGCGCCCGGACCTTGTCGGTCCCCCGCTGGGCCACGATCGGGATCGTGGCGCTCGTGGTCGCGTTCACCGTCGCCCGCAACCTGCCCGTGGCGTCGCTCCAGTTCCTCGCTTCCGGATGAGCGTCGGGCCACCGCGGCCCGCCGGCGACCGGACCGGAGGCAGGGTCCACAGTGGGCGCTCGCGGAAGTTCCGTGGCTGTATCGCCGCGTCAGATTCATCGCTGGCGAGGACGCAGGAGGAAGGCGCAGCCGTAGCTGCGGCGACGACGAGGACGAAGTCCAGCGGTGAAGCTGGCCGGCGAGACGCCACGAGGGTCCACTAGGAGCTGTACCGACCGAAGCCACCCCGGAAGAACACCAATGGGCCACCCTCGTGGCCGATCTCGAGGTCGAGGACGCGGCCGACCACGATCCAGTGGTCTCCGGCCTGGTGGATGGCGTCGATCCGGCAGTCGATCCACGCCAGCACGTCGTTGATGACCGGTGCGCCGGTGACCACCGAGGGCCGCCAACCGATGCCCGCGAACTTGTCGTCGCCCTTGTCGGCGAACACCCGGGCGATCTCCTCCTGATCGTCGGCCAGGATGTTGACGCAGTAGTGGCCGGCCGCCTCGATCCGGGGATAGCTGGCCGATGCGTCCCCGGCGCAGAACGCCACCAGCGGGGGAAGCAGCGAGACCGACGTGAACGACCCGACGCACAGGCCGACGGGACCCTCGTCGGTGCTGGCCGTGACCACCGTGACACCGGTGGGAAAATGCCCGAGGACCTGCCGGAACCGCGGGCCGTCGACGGCGGACGACGCGGCGGGTCGCTCGGCATTCACGCCGGAACCCTAGCGATCGTTCATCCGGCGCCCGATCCGGGCGCCTCGCTCAGGGCCTGAGCGGATAGTCACGCCCTCCTGGCTCACGGTGGTCAGCGCTGCCGGGGACCCGAGCTGTTGAGCTGGTGGTCGACCGCCAAATTCCCACGCGTAGGCTGCACGAACCGTCCTATCCGCCCGGCTCCTCAGCCGCCGAACGAGACGGTGAGGCCCTCGTACGCCGCGATGACCTCGGACAGCGACGTGGTCTCGGCGGCGTCGCACGCGTGGGCGAGGAGCACGTCGACGGCGGCGTCGTCATGGGCTGGATCGTGGTGGAACAACGCCAAACGCTTGGCGCCCGCCTCGTGCGCCACGAACACGGCGTAGTCGACCGTGCAGTGGCCCCAGTAGTACTTCCGCGTGAACTCGTCGGGGGTGTACTGGGCATCGTGGATCACCAGGTCGGCTCCGTCGCAGAGCTCGAGCACGGCGTCGGTCACGCTGTGGCTGCCGTCGTGTGGCATCTGGTGGTCCGCCAGGTAGGCGACCACTGCGCCGCCGATCTCCACCCGGTAGCCGTTGTTGGCGCCCACGTGGGGGACGGGTCGCACGCGCACCTTGGCCCCATCGATCTCGATGTCGGCGTCGATCACGTCGTGGAACGCGATCTGCCCGTACAGCTCCTCGACCGTGACCGGGAAGAACGGCGGCCGCACGAACTGGTGGAACGCCTCCTCCAGCGACTCCGCCTCCTGCGACGGGCCGTAGATGTCGAGTCGGGCGCCCGGCGCCAGGATCGGGCCGAAGAAGGGCAGGCCCTGGACATGGTCCCAGTGCAGGTGGGTGACGAGCGCCGAGCCCTCGAACGACCCGTCGGTGGGCAGCGTCTCGCCTAGCTGGCGCAGCCCGGTGCCCAGGTCGAGGACGATGGGGTCGTGACCCGGCGCATCCAGCAGCACACAAGACGTGTTCCCGCCGTAGCGACGATTCTCGTCGCACGGGCAGGGGGTCGAACCCCTGACTCCGAAGAACGACACATTCAGCAAGGGTTCCCCGATTCGCGGCGGCCCCGGGACGTTATCCAATGGTGCCCGCCAACACCGCTGAGTGTGACCACAATCACGATTAGCGACCTCCGGGCGACCCCCGGAGGGAGTCGGTTAGCGTCCGCCGCCATGAGCGAGCGGCCCGCAGGGCGAGAGAGCGAGCGTGGCTCGAGCGGCCCGGCCGAAGGCCAAGAGCGGGGTGTAACGAGCGAGCGGCCCGAGGGGGAAAGCATCACGCAGCACAGCGTCGAGGCGAACAACCTCACGTTCGCCTACCTCGCCGCCGGCGACCCGGCCGCGCCGCTGGCGCTGTGCCTCCATGGCTTTCCCGATTCGGCGTGGACGTGGCGGCATCTGCTCCCCTTCCTCGCCGGCAGCGGCTACCGGGCGGTAGCCCCGTGGCTGCGGGGCTACGCACCCACGACGGTACCCCCCGACGGCCGCTATCAGTCCGCCGTACTCGGCCTCGACGCCTGCGCGCTGCACGAGGCCCTGGGTGGAGGCGACGATGCCGTGCTGATCGGCCACGACTGGGGTGCGTTCGCGGCGTACGCGGCGGTTCACCACGCCACGCCGTGGCGGCGCGTCGTGACGCTGGCGGTGCCGCCTCCGGCCACGATCACCAGCGGCTTCTTGTCCTACGACCAGCTGCGGCGGTCGTGGTACATGTTCTTCTTCCAGCACCCGCTGGCCGAGCTGGCGCTACCCATGGACGACTTGGCGTTCATCGAGCGCCTGTGGGCCGACTGGTCGCCGGGCTACGACGCCAGCGCCGACCTGCCTCACGTCAAGGACGCCCTGCGCGACACCGCCAACCTGAACGCCGCCATCGGCTACTACCGGGCGACGCTCGGCGGCGTCGGGCTGGACCCTGACCCGGAGATCCAGGCGCTGCAGGACGCCTCGGCCGGACCACCCCCGTTGCCCACCCTTTACCTGCACGGCCGGACCGATGGGTGCATGGGCGCCGACCTGGCCGAGCTGGCAGGCGCGGCGCTGACCGCCCCGGGATCGCGGGCCGAGATCGTCGAAGGCGCCGGCCACTTCCTGCACCTCGAGCGCCCCGACGTGGTCAACGGCCTGATCGCCGGGTTTCTGGTCGAGCGCTGACGGGGCACCACGGGCACGCGGTCGTCAGGGCAGGCGCAGGACCGCACCCTCACGCACCGCGAGGCCGTGGTCGAGCAGGCCCACGGCAACCCGGTCGGCGCGGGCCGGGTCGTCGGGCCAACCCAGGACCGCCGGCAGATCGGCCACCGCCACCGGGCCGCGACACAGCGCCTCGACCAGCCGTCCCCGGCCCTGGCGGTCGGAACCCTCGAACCGAGGCTGGCCGGTGCCGACCGCGGCCGATCCGTCGGCCGGGTCGGGGGCCGACAGCCCCGCCGCAGCCCAGGCGCAGAATCGCCGCACCGGGCACGTCGCGCAGCGGGGTCGCCGGCGGAGGCACACGGTGCCGCCCAGTTCCATCGCCGCCTGGTTCCAGGCCCACGCCCGGCCGGGCGGCACCAACCCGTCGGCCAGTGCCTGCGCCTCGGCGGCCCGGAGCGGTCGCCCCTCCCAGCGGGCCAGTACCCGGCCGACGTTGGTGTCGACCACCCCCACGTCGTGCTCGAACGCGAAGGCCAGCACCGCCCGAGCCGTGTAGGGACCGACGCCCGGCAGCGTCCGCAGGGCCGCCAGGTCCGCCGGCAGGGCTCCGCCGTGGCGATCGACCACGGCCCGGGCGCAGCGGTGCAGGTTGACGGCCCGCCGGTTGTAGCCGAGCCCGGTCCACAGCCGGAGCACCTCGCCGAGGGGTGTCGCCGCACACGCCGGTGGGGTCGGGAAACGCGCGAGGAAGCGCTCGTAGTAGGGGACCACCCGGTCGACCCCGGTCTGCTGCGCCATGACCTCGCAGACGAGCACCGCCCATGGGTCGCGGGTGCGGCGCCAGGGCAGGTCGCGCAGGTGCACCTCGCCCCAGGCGAGCACCCGGCGCTCCCGGTCGCGTCTCACCCCGATCGTTGGCACAGGTGCAGTGTGCATGGACGTGTGTAGGTCAGCTGGCGCCGGCCGGCGGTCTCCGGGTGGGTGTCCAGGAACCGGCGCAGGTGGTCGAGGACGCGCTGCCGCCGGGGCTCGTCGACGACGTGCACGCAGCTGCGCGATGCGCTGTCGGCCAGCTCCGCGTCGACGGTGGTCGTGACCACGACGTCGTGCTGGCTCGACGTCCGGGGACCGAACCGCTCGTCGGCGGCCAGAACCGCCGCCCAGCCGCGGCCGGGGTAGGTGCCAGCGGCGGCCCCCGTCAGCCGTTGTCGCAGGTCCCACAGGCCGGCCGCCCACCCCGACTCGGGCCGCTCGTTCCACAGGAGCGCCAGCCAGCCGGCGGGACGCAACACGCGGGCGACCTCGTCCAGGGCCCGGTGGGTGTCGAACCAGTGGAATGCCTGTCCCACCGTGACGGCCTCCACCGAGGCGCCGGGCAGCGGGATGTCCTCGGCCGTGCCGTCGAGGACGGGCACGCCGGGTACCTCCGCCTCGAACCGGCGGCGCATCCCGGCTGCCGGCTCGACCGCGACCACGTCGGCACCGAGGGCGGCGACCTGGCGTGTGAGCTTGCCGGTGCCGGCGCCGAGGTCGACCACCGGCGTGCCGGACCGGACCCCGCAGCGAGCCGCCAACTCGGACAGCGCCGCCTCCGGGTAGAGCGGCCGGGCCCGCTCGTAGCGGTCGGCGACGTCGCTGAAGCGGGCGGCCTGGGGGGCGATCCGAGGATCCGTCACCCCGGTGTCGCTTCCGTTGTCCGGCAGCGGTAGACGCGGGTGACGTAGGGGAACCCGAACGTGCGCCTCCCGGCGAGGTCCGGATGGGTGCGAGCCAGGTCGCGGACACGGTCGAGCACCCGGGCCCGCTCGGCCCCGTCGAGGGCGCCCACCACGCTGACCGACTCCGCCCGGGCCACCAGCAGATCCGGGTCGCAGGGTTGCTCCCACGAGTGGGTCCACAGCTCGATTGGCGTGAACCGGCCGGCGCCCGCGCTTGCCACCAGCGCCTCGTAGTCCACGTCGTAGTAGGAGTCGTACGGCCGCTCGGCGTCGGGCCCGTCGACCAGCAGGTCGCCGAAGGCCCGGACCCAGTCGTGGCCCCGGTCGCGGGTGTTCCAGACCAGGAACAGGTGGCCACCCGGGTGCAGCACCCGGCGGATCTCGGCCAGGGCCACCGGCGGGTCGAACCAGTGGAACGCCTGCGCCACGGTGACGGCGTCCGCCGAGTCGTCGGGCAGCGGCAGGTCCTCGGCGGTGCCGTCGAGCACCTCGATCCCGGGCAGCGCCGCCGCCAGCTGCGCTCGCATCCCGGCGACCGGCTCGACCGCGACGACGTCGGCACCGGTGGGCACGAGCAACCGCGTCAGCTTGCCGGTGCCCGCCGCCAGGTCGACCACCCGGCGACCGGGGCCGATGGCGCCGTGCCCAACCACGTGGGCGACCGCCTCCGCGGGGTACGACGGCCGGGCCCGCTCGTAGGCGGCGGCGTTGCTGTCGAACCCCAGCGCCGCATCCCGCAGCCGGTCGTTCATCTCACCACTACTCGGCGAAGACCTCGTCGCCGTAGGGGTAGTGGCGGACCGGAGCATGGTCCCGCTTCCACACCATCAGCCGGCGGGTGAAGGCGCAGACCTCTTCCTGGCGCTGGTTGATGCCCTTGGTCTCCACGGTGACGATGCCGCGCTTGCCGTCGGACGTCTCCTTCTTGTCGAGCACTCTGGTGACGGCGTAGATGGTGTCGCCGTGGAAGGTGGGCTTGGGGTGCTTCAGCACCTCGACCTCGAGGTTGGCCACGGCCGCACCGCTGACGTCGGGCACCGACATGCCCAGTACCAGGGAGTAGACGAGGTTGCCGACGACCACGTTGCGCCCCTGCACGGTCTCGTTCTCGGCGAACCACTCGTTCGTGTGCAGCGGATGATGGTTCATGGTGATCATGCAGAAGAGGTGGTCGTCGTACTCGGTGATCGTCTTGCCGGGCCAGTGCCGGTAGACGTCGCCGACCTCGAAGTCCTCGAGGTGGCGGCCGAACGGGCGGTCGATCGTTGCCATGGCCGCCAACGCTAGGGAGCGGAGTAGGGTCGGGCCAGCACCGGCAAGGGAGGGAACCCGATGGCGGCGGAGGGCCGGACGTCCCGACGGACGCAGCTGGTCGGTGGGCGCCGTCGAGGCCGAGCGAGGGCGTTGGGCATGCTGGCAGCCGACGCCTACCGCCAGATGTTGGAGTCCGGCCGCGCCGTCCTGATTCCCAGCGGCGACGGCGGCTGAGTTCTGCGTCTTCGGCAATTGCCGAATACCGTCCCCAGCCATGACCACGCCCGACATCGACGCCGCCGCGTCCGCCGTCGAGACCGCCCGCGACGTCGTGCACCGGGCGCTCGGCCATCTGGCCTCCACCGGCTCGGTCGACGCTGACCAGGTCGTGGCCTATGACCTCGCCCACGCCGCGGCCGCTGTCGAGACCGCGCGGACGCTGCTCGACTACGGCGCCAACGGCGACGAAGAGGCGGCCATCACGTGTGCCTTCGCGGCCGAAGCGATAGCCGACGTGGCCACCAGGCTCTACGGCCGGGAGGCCGCCTGGGGCCTCGACCCCACCGCCCTCGACGCTGCCCGGGCGTTCGTCGCCGCCCATCGCGATCCGGCCTTCCTGGCCTCCATCGACGGACCCGGCCCCAGCCACCTCGACGACGACTTCGAGCTGGTACGGGACACGTTCCGTCGCTTCGCCGACGACAAGATCCGCCCGGTCGCCGAGCAGATCCACCGGCACAACGCCGACATCCCCGAGGACATCATCTCGGGGCTGGCCGAGCTCGGTGCCTTCGGCCTGTCGGTGCCCGAGGAGTACGGCGGGTTCGCGGCCGGTGGCGAGAGCGACTACATGGGCATGGTCGTCGCCACCGAGGAGCTTGCGCGCGGCTCGCTGGGTGTGGGCGGATCGCTGATCACGCGACCCGAGATCCTCACCCGGGCCCTGGTCAAGGGCGGCACCGAGGACCAGAAGCGGCACTGGCTGCCCCGGCTGGCCAGCGCCGAGGTCATGGCGGCGGTGGCGGTGACCGAGCCCGACTACGGCTCCGACGTGGCGGCCATCACCACCATGGCCACGCCCACCGACGGCGGCTGGCTCCTCAGCGGCGTGAAGACCTGGTGCACGTTCGGCGCCCGGGCCGACGTCCTGATGCTGCTGGCCCGCACCGATCCGGATCGCTCGCGGGCGCACCGGGGCCTGTCGCTGTTCGTGGTCCCAAAGCCGCGGGGCGAGGGCCACGGCTTCCAGTTCACGCAGGACGCGGGAACCGATGGCGCCCCCGGGGGCGGCCGCATCGAGGGCCGGCCGATCGACACCATCGGCTACCGCGGCATGCACTCCTACGAGATCGCGTTCGACGACTGGTTCGTGGCCGACGCCGGCCTGGTCGGGGGCGACAACGGCCTCGGCCAGGGCTTCTACCTGCAGATGGCCGGTTTCGAGAACGGCCGGCTGCAGACCGCGGCCCGGGCCATCGGCGTGATGCAGGCCGCGTACGAGGATGCCCGGCAGTACGCGCTCGACCGCTCGGTCTTCGGCCGGCCCGTTGCCGACTACCAGCTCACCAAGGCCAAGCTGGCCCGCATGGCGGTGACCATCCAAGCCGCCCGCCAGTTCGCCTACGCCGTGGCCCGCCTGATGGCCAAGGGCGAGGGCGCGATGGAGGCGGCGATGGTCAAGGCCTACGTGTGCAAGGCCGCCGAGTGGGTCACCCGCGAGGCCATGCAGATCCACGGCGGCTACGGCTACGCCGAGGAGTACGCCGTCAGCCGCTACTTCGTCGACGCCCGCGTCCTGTCCATCTTCGAGGGCGCGGACGAGACGCTCTGCCTCAAGGTCATCGCCCGCCGCCTGGTGGAGTCGGCGAGGCGATAGGTCC
>Ga0299914_10002204_pt1 | contig 13334 bp, 12 predicted proteins | sample RVTome_10_FD_201361 | JGI IMG/M metagenome (GOLD analysis project Ga0299914, IMG submission 201361) | Soil microbial communities from uranium-contaminated site in the Upper Colorado River Basin, Wyoming, United States - RVT153D57 (version 2) ...
CCGGCGCTCCCCAGGGCCGCGAGCCGGTCGCAACCGGGCGGCGGTCGTCCGCGCTCCACTGGGACCATGAACCCGCATACAGACGTGCCGCCGGCAGACCGGCCTGCTCGATGGCCAGCAGCGCGTGACAGGCCGTGACGCCTGAACCGCAGTAGACGATGGCGGAACCTGCGGCTCCCACGCCGGCGTCGCGGTAGCGGGCCGCCAGGCGCTCGGCGTCGAGGAAGCGCCCGGTGCGGTCGTCGAGGTTGCCCGCGTACGGCAGGTTCACCGCACCGGGGATGTGGCCGGCGCGCGGGTCGACCGGCTCGGCGATCCCCGCATAGCGTTGCGGTGCGCGTGCGTCGATGACCGCATGACCCGCGTCGATCGCGGCGGTGACGTCTGCGGCGCTGGCGATCACGGGGCTGGGCCAGCCGTCCAGCGTGAACCGCCCGGGTGTGATCACGGGTGTGACCTTTGACAGGGGGAACGACCAGGTGTCGATGCCACCGTCGAGCAGCGCGGCGGCACGACCGCAGGCACGCAGCAGCCACACGAGCCTTGCAGCGTAGGCACCGCCCGCGTCGTCGTAGGCGACGACCACGCTGTCGTCATTGACGCCCGCAGCTCGCATGCCCTCGGCGAAGACCCAGGGGTCCGGCAGCGGATGCCGGCCGTCGGCAGAAGTCGGGGGGCCCGCCAACCAGCGGTCGAGGTCGACGAAGACCGCACCGGGAAGGTGGCCGGCGTCGTATGCGGCGCGCCCGGAGCGACCATCGAGGTACCAGCGCACGTCGCACAGGACCACTCGTCCCATGCGCGCCGACAGCCAGTCGACGCTGACGACGGGGGGCGGGATCTGCGGCATGTGCTCCTCTGCGGTGGGCACGGTGTGTTTTTGGTGGCCTCCGGGCTGACGTGCGGACGCGGCCACGACACGATCGTAGGGGTTCGTGTCCCCGAGCAGGAGTCCTCATGACAACGGTCATCGACGTGACCGACGATCACGTCGCACAGTCCATCGCCCTCGATCCGATCCTCGCGACCGTGCTGGGGGTGCCCGGACACGACGATGCGCTCACCGACTACTCGCCGGCTGCACAGGACGAGCGGATCCGGTTGCAGAGCCGGACGCTCGCGCAGCTCGACCGGCTCGAGCCGACCTCCGCGCATGAGCACCTCGTCGCCGATCTCGCCCGCGAGCGCCTGACCGCGAACCGGGCAGTCGATGAGGCGGAGCACCTGCGCCGGCTGTCGATCATCGGATCGCCACTGCAGGCGGTGCGCACGGTGTTCGAACTGATGCCCCGCAACAGCGACGACGACTGGGGGGTGCTGACCAGGCGCCTGCGCGCGGTGCCCGCCAGCATCGACAGCTTCCGTGAGGCACTCGATCGGGGACTGGCCGAGGGGGTCCTGGCGGCGCGGCGCCAGGCCGAAGCGTGCGCGACGCAGGCGCTGATCTACGGCGGCGCGGCCAACGGCGACACCTCGTTCGGCCGGAGCCTCGTCGCGGCGTTCGACCTGCGCGCTGATGGGGCGAGCCCGGCGTTGCGCCGTGAGCTCAGCGCCGCCACGCAGGCCGCCGATGCCGCGTTCGCCGCGTTCGCCGCGTATCTGCGCGAGACCTACGCGCCGCGCGCGGCCGCTGCCGATGCGGTAGAGGAGGAACGGTACCGCCGCTTCGCACGGCACTTCACCGGATCGAACCTCGATCTCGACGAGCTCTACGACTGGGGCTGGCGCGAGGTGTGGTCGCTTGAGGAGCAGATGGGGCGGACCGCCAGTCAGATCCGCCCCGGCGCATCTGTGCTCGAGGTCGCCGACGACCTCGAACACGACGCCCAGCGCGCCGTCCACGGGCCCGAGGCGTTCCGCCTGTGGGCGCAGCAGGTGCAGGACGAGGCGATCGAAACGTTGCACGGCACCCAGTTCGACATCCCCGAGGCGATCCGAGACGTGGAGGTCCGGCTGGCGCCGGCGGGCAGCGCCGCCGCCCCCTACTACACGCGGCCGAGCCAGGACCTGTCCCGCCCGGGGCGCGTGTGGTACCCGACGCGGGGGCGCGACGCCTTCCCGCTGTGGTCCGCGGTCTCCACGGCCTACCACGAGGGCGTGCCCGGTCATCATCTGCAGATCGCCACGACGGTGCATCGACGTGACATGCTGAGCCGCTTCCAGCGCACGACGTCGGTGTCGGGCCATTCCGAGGGCTGGGCGCTGTACGCCGAGCGGCTGATGGACGAGTTGGGGTTCCTCCACGAACCGGCGCACCGCCTGGGGTATCTGGCGGCACAGATGCTGCGGGCACTGCGCATCGTCATCGACATCGGCCTGCACACCGCTCGTCCCATCCACCCGCGTGAACCCGAACACGGCGGTCGGCCGTGGACCCCACAGATCGCCGAGCAGATGTTGCAGGTACGAGCGTTGCGGCCGCCGACGTTCACGGCCAGCGAGATGGTGCGCTACCTCGGATGGCCGGGACAGGCCATCGGCTACAAGGTCGGGGAGCGGATCTGGCTCGAAGCACGCGAGGCCGCCCGTCACCGGCTCGGCGCCCGGTTCGATCTGGCGGGCTTCCATGACCGTGCCCTGAGCCTGGGACCGCTGGGCCTCGACCTGCTCGCATCGCGGCTCGCGCGACCGGCGCCGGGCGAGTGGCTGGAACCGTCGAGCCCGGCGACGTGACCGCTACATTGGTCGAGGAAAGGCTGCACCGGCAAGGCGTGCTCCGTGGAGGCTGTTGACGTGACTGGTGACGTGGGCAAGGGACTCGCGAAGACCCTGTTGATGTGCGCCGCCGTCGTGGTCACCGCGATCGCGGCGATGGCCGGTCTGGCCACCGGCTCGATGCTGGTCGCGGTCGCCATCGTTGCTCCGGTCGTCGGGGTGTCGGCGTTGACCGCCGGTGGACGGACCGCGCGCTGGCATACGGAACGCGAACGCCGGCGGTTGCGCCGCCGGGTGGGTGATCCCGTGGCGTTGAGCGGCGACTGGCGCAGGTTGCTCGCGGCGGCCTGGACTGCGCGTGACGCGTTCCACGCGGCGACCGCCGGCTACGCGGGATCACCGGTGGGGGAGCGGCTGCAGGGCCAGCAGGTGGTGGTCGATGCCGCGCTCGAGCATTGCGGAGAGCTCGCCAGGTGCGGGCAGCGGCTGCTCGCCCAGCTCAAGGCCTTCCGCCCGCGGCGCGTGCGCCGTGATCTGCTGCTCGAACGCGGGCGCGACCGCCACGGTGATCGGGCCACGGCGCTTGCCCGCCAGCTGGACGACATCGAGCGTTTGCGCGGCGAGCTCGACGGCGTGCGCCTGCAGCTTGAGCACCAGGTGCATGACATGCGGACAGCGGCATGGCGTGCGTCGACGTTGCGGTCGGGGGTGAGCGATGAGCCGGGTGCGGCGTTGTCGGAACTGCTGGAGGACCTCGCGCACCTGCGCGAGGCACTTGTGGAGGTGGAGCGCCCGACGCGGCGCGCCGCAGCCGTCTCCTGACCTGGCCGTGCGCAGCGTGTGCGGTCGGCGCTACCATGTGCCAGTGCGACGGGCGTGACGTTCGATGGGTCGTTGTCGTGTGTTCGCCGCACGGCGGGAAGTCGAACAGTGAGAGGACGGTTGCGGCCGCGTGCCTGAGCCTTCGCCACCACGCATTCTGCTGGCGAGACCGAGCGGGTCGACGCCGGTCGTGCAGGCGGCGACCACGGAAGTCCCGGATGCACCCAGACCTCAGCTCCAGGTGGTTGATGGATCGGGCGACCGGCCGCAGCCGGACGCGGTGATCACGGTAGGCGACGCGCCGGTCGGCGCGATGCGCACGGCCTCCGCGCTTGCGCCGGACATCGTCATCGATCTGACCGGCGTGCCGCCCGCGCTCAGCGTCACCGCGGACCGTGGTCACTCCTCGACGGATGACGCCCAACCGTCCGCCGATCACGGCGTCGAGGTCTTCCGGTACCGCCGGATGCTGGTGGTGCTCGGGACGGCCGCGGTGGTGGCCGGTGTGCTCGCCGTGACCAACTTCGCGATCGGCATGCAGTGGCGGTCGCAGGCGCTCGCGGATCAGGAACGTGCCGCTCGCGCCGCGGCCGACGCTGCCGCCCAGCAGCAGGCGGTCATCACGGCGCACGCGGACCGCGACGCCGCCGATCGGCGACGCGTCGCGATGGCCCGGCAGCTCGCGGTGTCTGAGACCGATGTGGCGGCGCTCGAGGCCAGGGTGTCGGCACTGGCCAGCGACCGTGCGCAGGCCGAGGACTACGGCAACTACGCCCCGATCGATTCGCGGGCGCGCGTGCGGACGCTGCGCGCCCAGATCGACAGTTGTGTCGCACAGGTCGCCGCACTGCGCACCAGCCTCGAGGTCGGCGACGTGGGCAGGCCGGCGTTGCACGGGTTGGCCAGTGCCGCCGAAGCGACCTGCGAGCAGATCGGTGCCGATGCGGCAGTGCTGGTCGCGGACGAGTGAACGCCGGCGACAGGCCGCGGGCCCGGTTCCTGCTGGTCGTCGCGACGCTGATCGCCGGCTGCGTGCCGGCACCGGTGTCCGAGCACGCCGCCGACACCGCCACGGCCGCGCCGCTGGTGTCGCCTTCGGCAGTGCCGGTCAGCGCCGACACGCCCGCCGTGCGCGCCGCGTCACCCGAACGGGTGGCCCGCCGGACGACCGTGCGGGTGCGGTCGCTGGGGTGCGGTCGCATCGGCACCGCCTCTGCGGTCGCGGTGGGCCGGCGCCTGCTGGTCACCAACCGCCACGTGGTCGCCGGCGCCGACCGGATCGAGCTCAACTACTGGGACGGGTCGCGTGCGGAGGCGCGACCGCGGACCGTCGCGGTCGCTGACGACCTCGCGCTGGTGGAGGTCTCGCGACGCCTGCCCGCGGTCGCGCGGGTTGCGCCCGACGATGCCTCGAAGGGCGCCGAGTTGTTCGTCGTCGGGTTCCCCAACGGGGGCCAGCAGACGATCGCGCGGGGCGAGCTGATCGAATACGCTCCTCTGGAACGACATCCCGACGCGAGCCCCGTCATGCGGCTGTCCGCGCCGATCGCTCCCGGCAACTCCGGTGGACCGGTGCTCGATGCGTCCGGTGCGGTGATCGGTGTGGTGTTCGGCATCGAGACGGCCACCGGGCACGGACTGGCGGTGCCGGCGTCAGCAGTCTTGGAGTTACTCGAGCAGCGCGATGCGGGAGGATCTGTGCCGAGCTGCCCGTGAGCGGCGCGGTCTTGTCTGTCGGCGGTCGGAATGGCATCGTGACGCTATGGATGCGGTAGGAATGGCTGATGAGCGCAAGCGCCGCGCGTGGATTGGCAGCGCGTTGTTCGTCGGGCGCCTGCGTCGCTTCGGCAAGTGGATCCGCATCGTCATGCGGTGGCTGGTGTGGATGCCGGTCCGCATCCTGTACTGCCGCCCGCTGACCGTGGAGCACCAGGCGCGGCTGCCACGCGAGCCGGTGGTGTTCGTCGCCAACCACAACAGCCATGCCGACACCGTCGTGCTGCTCGAGGTCCTCGGCCGGCGGCGGATGCTGGCCGTCGCCGCAGCCGATGATTACTGGTTCCGCGACCGCCTACGCGGTCTGGCGCTGGCAGCGTCGCTCGGCGCCTTCCCGTTCCCGCGGGAGGGCACGCGGGGGCTGCGCCGCACCGAGGAACTGCTGGCGGCGGGCTGGTCGGTGCTGATCTACCCGCAGGGCACCCGCGGCGGAGGCAAGTTCCGTTCGGGTATCGGCAGGCTCGCCGCCGCGGGCGCGACGCTGGTGCCGGTCGGTGTCGTCGGCACCAGGCACGTCCTGCCCAAGGGGGCCAGCTGGCCGCAGCGGCACGCGGTGACGGTGCGCATCGGCGAGGCGGTGCGGACGAACGACACCAAGGAAGCGGTCCGGCGGGCCGAGCAGGCCGTCGCTGAGCTGTCAGAGGACCCTGAGCTGGGCGCTGCCTGAGTGCGCGGCGACACATGATGTGGGCGCGCAGAGGCGATGTTGACCTTCGATGATCGTTGACTGTGGGCTGTACCGGCAAGGCAGGCGCGCCGAAGGTGAGATGTCGCTCGGCGAGGCGTTCGAGCGGTCCAAAGACCCGGAGAGCTTCGTGTGGGTCGGGCTGCATGACCCGACGCACGAGGAGTTCGAGGACGTCCGGCAACGGTTCAAGCTTCACGAGCTCGCTGTCGAGGACGCCATCATGGCGCACCAGCGGCCCAAGCTCGAGGTCTACGACCACAGCCTGTTCGTGGTGCTCAAGCCTGCGTCGTATGACGACGAGACGGACCAGATCTCCCTCGGTGAGATCATGATGTTCATCGGTGAGCGGTTCGTGGTGGCGGTCCGGCACGGCGAGCTTTCGCCGCTGACCAGCGTGCGTGAGCGGCTGGAGGCTCAGCCGAAGCTGCTGCGACGTGGACCCATCGCGGTGCTCTACGCCGTGCTCGACCGCGTGGTCGACGACTACATCCCGATCGTGCGCGACATCGACCGCGATGTGCAGCAGGTCGAGGAGGACGTGTTCACCGTCGACGGCGGGAACCCCACCGAACGCATCTACCGCCTCAAGCGGCAGGTGCTCGGGTTCCATCAGGCGATCGCGGGCCTGATGGAACCGTTGGACCTGCTCACGCGCAACCGCGTGCCGCTCGACACCGAACCACTGGCCAAGTACCTGCGCGACGTCGCCGACCACGCGCGACACGTCAACGAACAGGTCGACACCCAGCGCGACCTGCTGACCAGCATCCTGCACGCCAATCTGGCGCAGGTCGGCGTCCGCCAGAACGAGGACGCCCGCCGGATCTCGGCATGGGTCGCCATCGCGGCGGTCCCGACGATGATCGCCGGACTCTACGGCATGAACTTCGAGCACATGCCCGAGCTCGACTGGCGGTGGGGATATCCCGCGATACTGCTCGTCATGGCGGGCATCTGCATCGCGTTGTTCCGGGCATTCCGGCGCAGCGGCTGGTTGTAGCCTGGTCTCGACGATGACCTACCGCTGCGCTACTTGAGGTCTGCACCGGCGACCGCCGGCAACGACGCTCCCAGCGCCGCAGCGGGAGCCGCGTCGCGCGCGGTCAGGCTCAGCACGGCGTCCCGCAGGTCGTTCCACTCGAACGGCTTGCGCAGCACACGCAGGTTGCGGTCGGCGATCGGTGTCATCGGAGGCGCGCCGCTGAGCAGCACGACGGCAGCGCGCCCGTGGAGCCCGCGTACCCGGCGTGCGAGCTCCAGCCCGTTCATGTGCGGCATCAGCAGATCGCTTACGAGCAGGTCCAGGTGGTCCAGATCGCGCGCGACCTTCAGCGCGGAGGCGCCGTCGCCGGCCACAACCGCGTCGTAGCCCAGGCGGCCGAGCAGTTCCGGCAGCAGGTGGCGCAGCGCGGGCTCGTCGTCGACGATCAGCGCGATGCGGGTCCCTGGATCACGCGCCGGCGGGGCGCCGGTGGGCAGCGCGGTCGGACGCAGCGGCTGCAGGCGGGCCGCCTGGCGGACCGCCAGCGGCAGGTAGAGATCGATGACGGTGCCATGCCCGGGTGCGCTGTCGATGCCGATCGTGCCGCCGGCGCCCGTGACCGTGTCGCGAACCGCCGAGAGACCGAGTCCGGCGTGCTCGCGGCCGGTCTTGGTGCTGTAGCCGGGAACGAACACGCGATCGCGGGCGTTCGCCGTCATCCCGACGCCGTTGTCGCACACACGCAGTCGCGCCCAGCTGCCAACCGGCGGCGCCTGGGGTCCGGCACCGTGCTCGAGCTGGACGCACGTGTCGGTTGCGATCACCACCGTGCCGCCGTCTGTCAGCGCGTCGCGGCTGTTGGCGACCAGGTCCAGCAGGACGTGCTCCAGCTCCTCCCGCGATGGACGGCTGGTGCGCGCGCCGCGTCCCAGCTGGAACACCAGGCGGACGTCGGGACCGACGAGGCCGTGCAGCAGAGGTCGAAGCTGGTCGACGACGTCGGAGAGGTCGTACGCGCCGGCCAGCGGATGCGCTTCGTCGCCGCCGGGAGGCAGGCCGGCCACCAGTTCCCTCGCGCGCCGTCCGGCGCGCACGATCGCGGTCAGCCGGCGCCTGTCGCCGCCCTGTTCGATCAACTGCTGCGCGGTGCCCAGCACGGCGGCCAGCAGGTTGTTCAGGTCGTGCGCGGTGTGCGCGAGCCGGTGATCACCGGCATCCTCGTCCGCCGGCGCGGACGCCTCGGCGCCGGACGTGACGGCCGCAAGACCCCAGGCCTGGCGGACCTCGTCATTGCGGTCGCGCTCGAGCTCGCCGCGCAGGCGGACCGTGACGACGCCCTCGGTGGTGCGGAGGCGCACCGTCACGTCCACATCGTTGGCCTGATCGAACGCGGTGTTCAGCGCATCGGCGGCCGTCTCGATGTCATCATCGACCGCGCAGTCGATGAGCGCCTGCGGGCCGCCGTCGAGGCAGGCCTGGATCGACCAGCGCGGCGGCGGGTCCATGCGCCGGTCGGTGGTCACCGCCGTAGGCGCCGTCCAGCACCAGTCGCGCAGGTCGGCGGCATCGACGGCGATGTGGTGGCGCCGTTCCAGGTTCTCGAGGTCGTGCGCGACCATGGCCGTGCGGTGGCGCTCGCCCGCGATGAGCCGATCAACGCTCTCGCGCTGCAGGGTCATGGTGAGCAGGTCGCCGACGATGCCAAGGAACCGGACGTCCTCGTGATCCATCGGCTGGTTGTGGGTGGCGCTGACCGTCAGCAGGCCATCGGCTCCCGCGATGCCGTGGATGGGCACCGCGACGCCGCTGGAGACACCGCGCTCGGTCAGCACCCGCGGAACGCGGGCGGCCGTGCCGGTCGGGCCGCCGATGACGACCGCGGCGCGGCTGCGGATGGTGTGGTCGGCCAGTCCATCCCGGCGTCCCTCGATGACCAGGTCGCCCCGCGTTCCGGATCCGAAGCCGAGGCCCTCGACGAGCACCAGATTCTCGTGCCTGCTCGCGCGGCGCCAGAGACCGACCAGCGGGCAGCCGGTAGCGCGCGCCACCGACGCGACGACCGTTTCGCTGATGCGCCGCAGGTCCACACCGGTCGAGACCGAACGCGCGATCGTCGCCAGGGCGAGATGCCGATCGCCGGTGCGAGGACGCCGGTGCTTGTCGTCGCGTGGTTCGGCCAGTTGCTCCATCTGGGCGATCAGCACCAGTGCCCCGTTATCGCGCGTGGCTCCGAGCCGCAGTGCCACGTCGAGGCAGCGGCCGTCGGTCTGCCGCAGTTGCGTCCCGGTGACCAGGGGACGAGCGTCGGCGACGTCGGCGGTATCACGTGCACGCTCGACCAGTGCGGCGATGTGGTTGCGCTCGGCCGGCGCGAACCGGCGCCACAGTGGGCCACCGGCGTCGTCGGCCGCGTCGTCTCCGGTCATCCGGCGCCATTCGGCGTTGACGTCGATCACGATGCCGGAGGGCGCCAGGAGCGCTGTGGCGCTGGGCATCGCCATGAACACGCCGGGCCCATACGCCCAGCCGACGGTGGAGGTCGCATCCTGCCCTGCACCTGCACCGGTTCCTGACATCGGCCACGTGGTGGGATCGGAGTCCAGGGATGTCCCGGGCTCGGGGTTCGGAATCGACACGTCAGCAATCACCGCCCTGCGCTCGGGGTTGGGCTGCGCCGACTCTACTGGTCAGAACTACTCAGTGCACAACTTATCTCACGCAGAGCAATTTCCCTGTCATGTATTGCCGAACGGCTACGACACGCGTTGGCGTAAGCGCTCGCTACGCGTGCGAGCGCTGGCGGGTGTCCTTCCAGCCCGAGTGCACCGTGCACGTGGTCGACGGGTTGTAGCGCGACAGCAACGTCGCGCAATCGTCGACGCAGCAGCGACGCTGCTCGCCATAGTCCTGGAGGCGGTCGCCGCCGACGACGCGGCTGTGGCGTGACTGGCGCAGGTGCGGCTGCGCTTCCGACTGGCCGGCCATCAGACTTGACTCGTGGCTTCGCGCTCGCCCTCGGGCACCAGCGTCTTGGGTTCGCTGTCGCGCAGCAGCGACGGCGAAGCGTCGCAGACCGGACAGCGGAGGCGGTCGGAATCGACCGCTGCACGTTGCGCGTAGAACCACCGGTGACACCGGTCGCAGAAAGCCCACTGCTCGGACATCTAGTCACTCTCCTCGAGTTGTATCTCGGGAGGCAACCGGGTCCAGGGCTGCCGTATCGTCAGGCCAGGGTCGCCATGGGCGATATCGGCCTTGCTTAGACAACTTACCCCAGTCGGGTCCAAGGTCAAGCGCGCTTCCTTCCAAATTCCTACGCTCCTCCGCGTCCGAGTGGTCGCGGCCGGAAAGCACCGCGCTGCGCCGTCCACCGCGCTCGAGATCAGCGTGCGGCGTTGCACGTGATGTTGGACGGCAACGTTCCGCTCGCCGCCCGTCGGGGAACCACTGCGTCATGACCGGCGACACGACATGCCATGACCCGCAGCATCCCCCCGCAGACGTCGACGCGGCCGCGACGTTCGTGCTCGAGCACTACCGCGTCTTCGCGGTGGTGGGCGCGTCACCGAGGACTTGGCGGCCCAGCCACGGGGTGATGCAGACACTCATCGCGCGCGGTTACGAGGTCATCCCAGTCAACCCCACGTGCGACGAGGTACTGGGTCGCCGGTGCTATCCGGATCTGCGGTCCATCCCGGAGTCCGCGGGCGTCGAGGTCGTTGATATCTTCCGACGGTCCGAACTTGCCGGCGACCACGTCGACGAGGCGATTGCGGTGGGGGCTCGCGCCGTCTGGATGCAGTTGGGCGTGATCGACCGCGCGGCGGCGGAGCGTGCGCGAGCCGCCGGTCTCGCGGTCGTCATGGACCGCTGTCCGGCGATCGAGCTCAGTCGCATGGGTTGAGCGGCGCCGATCTGACCGGTTCACGGCACGCGTCGCTCCGGTCAGCTCGAGACCCGCCCCTTGATGCCAGCGAGCTTGCCGAGTGCCTCGAGGTCGGTCAGCGCGATCGCGCGGTATCCGCTGGTGACCATGCCCTGCGCGCGCAGCGTCGCCAGCACCCGAGAGACCGACTGCCTGCGCACGCCCAGCAGCTGGGCGATCGTGGCGTGGGACAGACGTACGACCCAGCCTCCGGCAGCCTCACGTTCCCGCTCGTCGAGGAGCAGCAGCGCGATCTGCATGGTCAGGTCCTGTGTCAGCATCGAGACCATGCGGTGCTGGGTCTGTTCGAGCCGCTTGGCGAGCGAGGTCATCCAGCGCAGCGCGAGTGCCGGCGACTGCGTCAGCAGGCTCAGCAACTGGTCCCTGGGGATCTCGAGGATGGTCGTGTGCTGGCCGGTCAGCGCATCGAACGGCATCGGCTGCTCGCAGAACAGAGGGATGTCGCCGACCACACCACCTTCCCGGATGAGACCCACCAGTTGTCGGCCACCCATCGGCCTGCGGATCGCCAGCCGGACCTCGCCGCTGCGTACGACGTAGACGGCTTCGACCTCGCGCCCAGCGCCGATCAGCAATGCGCCATGGGGCTCCTGGCGCACTCGTACGGCGCGTTCGAGATGGGCGATGTCCGCCGACCGCAGCGGCGTGAGGTCGGTGCGTGCCATCGCGCGCGCGATCCACAGGGCGTGCCGGCGCAGCGCTGCGTCCGCGGAGTTCATGGCACGTCCATCGTCACGTGGTCACAACCGGCCCCCGACATCGAATATTCCGCATCGCCGGGCTGGTGCGCGACACCGGCGGTCGCACGAGGTAACTCACCGCATTCGATGACAGCAAAATCCATTGTCGGGTTTCCGACGCTCGACGCGGGGGAGATATCGAGCCAACTTGGATAGGACGGCGCATTGGGGAGGAGGTTCCGCGATGTTGCGTACTGTGGTCGTAGTGCTCGTGATCATCATCCTTGTCATCCTGATCACCCGGCTCGTCTGAGCCGCTCGGCGGGCGCCGGGGAAGCGCTGACCGTCCGTCGCGGTGTGTGACCGCAACGGTCGGCGGGAACCAACCGGCGCGTCCCGCCTCGCTGCTGTCGCGGCGGGCGATGCGCAGTGTCCATCCCGCATCACCCTTCGGTGGTGTGGGACACCCCGAAGGTCGTCCTCGGCATCGTCGCGATCATCGAAATTAGCGATGTCGAGGTTTCCTTCGCCTGGATACCGTGACCCGAGTGAAGCGGTTCAGGGGCTCTGGCGTCATTGGTGTGCGAGCTGGCGGGTGATCGGTCGCGGCCATTCGGACTGCTCTTCAGCGCGCCGATGGTGCTGCAGGCCCGGTGACGTGAGCCTGTGATGATCCTCAGATGATGCCTGCCAGGAGCAGACCCGCCACGACGGCCGCTACGGCGATGCGGTACCACCCGAAGACGCCGAGTCCACGCCGGTTGAGGTAGTCGACCATCCAGCGCATGGCGGCGAGCGCCGCGACGAAGGCCACGGCGAGGCCGAGCAGGGGCGTGATCACGCCGTAGGCCTCGACCATCTGGTTGCCTGATGACAGCGTCTCGTAGAACGTCGCGCCGCCGAGGATCACGAAGCCGAGCAGGAAGCTGAACTCGACGGCCGCGGGGACGGCCAGACCGATGGCGGTCGCGGCGAGGATGGTGACCAGGCTGCGGCTGACGCCCGGCCAGAGCGCGAGCGTCTGCGCGAAGCCGATGATCAGCGCGCCCCGCCAGTCGAGCGTTCCCAGGGGCGCGCCGGCGTCGGGCGCGAGGTCACGGCGGCGCCGCGCGACCACCAGGATCGCAAGACCCCCGACGAACCACGCCACGACGACGGGCCAGGGGCCGAACAGCCGTCGCTTGATGACGTCCTCGAATGCCAGTCCGACGATCACCGCCGGCAGACATGCGACCACGATTGCGCCCAGGAGCCGCCTGCCCTGGGGATCGCGACCACGCAGGCCGCGCAGCATCGTGACGAAGCGGTCGCGATAGAGGCCGAGCACGGCGAGGATCGCGCCGGCCTGGATGGCGATGGCGTAGCTGTTGGCGGCATCGCCTTCTATGCTCAGCAGATCCTGCGTGACCGTGAGGTGGCCGGTCGAACTGATCGGCAACCACTCGGTGACGCCCTCGACGAGTCCCAGCAGGATGGCGGCTCCCACGCTGAGCTCACCACCCGATCGGCCGGCCGCCAGGATCAAGAGCGCGGCACCGGCAATGACCGCCGCACCGATGATGAGGGGTCGCCGAGCGGACCGGTGGGCAGGAGCGTCCTGCTGTTGCATGGTGTCCATGTCGTCCATCGTCAGCGCCCCGTGCGTCGGAGCCCTCGTCCTTCCAGCTGCCGGTCACGCGCATCGGCTGCTCGGCCGATCACGCAGTGCCGCAATCGCGCATCGTAGCTTCCAGTCGACCGCCGCCCGGCCCGCGCAACGGTTCGGCGGCGCGCGGCCGGTACGCC
>Ga0299914_10002205_pt1 | contig 13332 bp, 9 predicted proteins | sample RVTome_10_FD_201361 | JGI IMG/M metagenome (GOLD analysis project Ga0299914, IMG submission 201361) | Soil microbial communities from uranium-contaminated site in the Upper Colorado River Basin, Wyoming, United States - RVT153D57 (version 2) ...
CGATCCTCGAAGACGATCGGCGGGACGTCGACCGGCCAGTCGGTGGCGGCCGACTGGAGATGGTATCCGCGCTCGGCGACGATCGGGACCTTGTAGCCGAGCGGCCGCAGCAACCGGCCCGATCCGATTCCGGCGGCAACCACCACCACTTCAGGCGTGAGCGTCTCGCCGGAGTCGAGCCGCACCGATATCCGATGGCCCTCGAGGTCGAGCGTGCGGACTCCGGCGCAGACCTGCCTGCCGCCCGATCGCTCCAGGCTGGCGTCGAGGGCGGCGGCGAGCCGGTCGAGATCGGCAATGTGGCCGGTGCCGAGGAAGCGGATCGCCCCGGCCGGGGTCCGGCCCGTGAGGGAGGCCAGCCTGTCCAGCTCTTCCGGGCCGGCGTCCCTGAAGGCGGCCGTGCCGGTATCCGCCGCCTGCCAATGAGCGCGCCCCTTCCTGAAGGCTTCCGCCGTCTGCCAGACGATGAAGTGACCCTCCTCCACCAGCAGGTCCGGAGCCGCCGCCGAGGCGAGCAGTCGCCGCCACGCGCCCATCGATTCGGCGAGGGCGCCGGCGAGCGCCGCCTTTCCGGCGGCGAAGCGGGCAGGGCGGCTCGCGGCGATCAGGCGCAGCGAGAAAGGCAGCCATGTCCCCATCCCGCCGATCGGCAGCCCCAGCGCTCCGCCCCTCCAGAAGAGCCGCCGCGGGAAGCTGCGGATCGCCGCCGCCGAGGCCAGGGGCTCCACCTGCTCGGTCGCGATATGGCCGGCATTTCCCCAGGACGCTGCGCGCCGCACGGCGACAGGGTCGACCAGGGTCGTCGCATAGCCCCTGGCAGCCAGGCCGAGGGCGCAGGCGGTGCCGACGATCCCCCCTCCGACGACGACGGCAGAATGCGGTCCGATCTCGCTCTCCATCCGGTGCCAGCCGCCGCCTATCGCGCCGCTGCGGCGATCGTCGTCGCCGCCAGCTGCCGGTCATACCATGCGAGGGACCGGTCCGGAAAATCGGCGACGGGCCGGGTCTCGCGCCTGCCGTACCCCTCGCGCGGATAAAGCCGCATCACCGCTTCGACGCCGGCATCGCGCAAGCCATGCAACAGTGCCCGATCCCGGCGGGGCTCATGAGCCGCTCGGCATCGCATGCGGCCTCCTGACTCTGTCCGTTCACTTCATCCATGACGGCGACAATGGCGTCCCGGCTGGACTCTGTCCACATATCGTATAACATATTCCAAGCAGCGGCCTGCCGAAGGACGGATCAATGGGCGCACCGGCAAATGTGCAGGGAAGGGCGGGCCCGGCGGCGACCGATCCGTTCGCCGACGCGATCCGGCGCGGATGACGCGACAGCGAGCCGCGGGCGGCCCGGTGTCGCGGCGCCGCTTCCTCGGCGGTGCGGCGGCGCTCGGCACCAGCGCGATGCTGCCCGGGTGCGAAGCGGGCGGCCGGGAGGTGTTGCGCTGGGGATCGAGCAGCCTCGGTTCTTCCGGCTACGTCATCATGGAGGCGCTCGCCCAAAGCGTGAACGCCCGAAGCCCGCTGCGCAATTCCTCGCTGGCGACCCTGGGCGCCGCGGAAAACCTCGCGCTGATCGCCAGCGGCGACATCGAATTCGGGCACACGACTTCGGTCGAGATGGTGATCGCGCAGGCGGGGCAGCGGCCCTATCGCCGACCGATCGATTTCCAGCAGATGTTCGCCTACGCCACCTGGCACATGCCCCCGCTGGTTCGCGGCGACGGTCCGGTTCGGACGCTGGCGGACCTGCCGGGGCGACGCTACGCCCCGTCGACCCACGGCAGCGGCGCCGCGATCCTGCACCACGCGCTGATGAGGGCCGCCGGGATCGACGACCGGCTGCGCTGGACCTACGGATCGTGGACCGACGCTTATGACGCCTTCAAGACCGGGCGGCTGGACGTGGTCGTCGGCGTGCTGACGAACGGCCGGCTTTCCACCAACATCATGGAGGCACAAGCGGTCACCGCCGTCCGTCCGCTCGAGATTCCGGCCGACGTCCTCGGCAGGGCCCGGCAGGAGAATGGCGGCATCTTCGCGGCCGCCATCGACCCGGCCGCCTGGCCGGGTCTGGAGGGTCCCGTCCTCGCGCCGCTGACGGTCGGTATCCTCGCCGTCTCGCCGCGCGTCACGGCGGAGCAGGGCTACGAAGTGACGCGGGCGATCTTCGACCATGCCGACGAGGTGCGAAGGCTCGGCCTGCTGCTCGACAAGGTGGAGCCGGAATTCGCGGTCCGCAACATGATGGCGCAATTCCCGGTCCATGCCGGCGCGGCGCGCTATTTTCGCGAGCGGGGCCTGTGGGACGCCAGGCTCCGGGCGGCGCAGGCCGGATGAGCGACCTTCCGCTTCACGAGCCGCATGAGGCGGTGCGGCCCGGATCGCCGGCGCTGACCCGCCTGATCCTGGCGTGGGGCCTGCTGCTGGCGCTGCTGCACATGGCGCAGGTGGCGACGCTCTGGCTTCCCGACGGCCAGTTCAAGGCGCTCCATTTGTGCCTGTGCCTGGGGCTGCTCTTCCTGACGCTGGCTCGCGAGGCCGGCGGCGTGCCGACGCGGACGGCGCTCCTTGCCGGCGCAATCCTTTCGGTCGCGCTCTTCGTCTACATCCACCTGTCCTACGAGACGCTGATCACCGAGCGCATCTTCGGCCCCAATGCCTTCGACATGGGTGCGACGGCCCTGCTCCTCCTGCTCGTGCTCGTCGCCACGACACGGCAATGGGGGTGGACGCTGCCCGTCGTCGCCGTCGCGGTCATCTTTTACGCCTATTTCGGCAACTATCTGCCCGGCGACCTGCTGTTCCACGCCGGGATCGGTCTCGAGCGGCTCGCTTCCTATCTGGCCATCCCGTCCTTCCAGGGCATGCTCGGATCGCTGACCGGGCTTTCGGCGGGCACGGTCTTCATCTTCATGCTGTTCGTAGGGTCCCTGAAGGTGTCGGGAGGCCTCGCCTTCGTCATGGCGCTCGGGCACGCGCTGGCCGGCCGCTCGCGGTCCGCCCCCGCGATGGTGGCGATCAGCAGCAGCGGCTTCATGGGCATGATCTCCGGCAGCACCGTGGCCAATGTCGCGAGCACCGGCGCCATGACCATCCCGCTGATGAAGCGTGCCGGCTTCAAGGCGGAGGAGGCCGCGGCGATCGAGTCGGTCGCCTCCACCGGCGGCCAGTTCACCCCGCCGGTGATGGGGCTGACGGCCTTCCTGATCGTCGGGCTGACCGGCATCTCCTACAATCGCGTGATGCTCGCCGCGATCGCACCGGCGATCGTCTATTATGCCTATATCGTCATCACCGTTCACTTCCGCGCCCGGATGGCCGGCACTCGCGCCGCCCGGGAGGAGCCCGGCGCGGCCGGAGTCGAGGACGAGCGCGGCCCGCGGCTGAGCGAGGCGTTCCGGCGCTACGGCCATCTGCTGCTGGCCATCGCCTTGCTCGTCGCGCTCCTGGTCCGCCAGTATCCGCCGGCCCTCGCCGCGCTTTACACGATCGGCCTGCTGGCGCTCTCGGAGCTCGGACGCGCGCTGATGCTGGGGAAGGGCAAAGTCGCGGCGCGCGCGGGCGTCGCGGTCCGCCGGATCTTCGAGGGACTGTGCGAAGGCGCCGTGCTGGCGGCGCAGCTCGCCGTGGTCATGGCGACGATCGGCATCTTCGTCGACATGATGGTCACCACCGGGTTCGCCCAGAAGCTCTCCTACGCCATGCTTCACCTGGCGGAGGGAGAGCTTTGGGTCCTGCTCGGGCTGACGGCCTTCGCCTGTCTCGTCTTCGGCCTGGGACTGCCGACGCCGGCCGCCTACGTGCTCGTCGCCCTGCTCGGCGTTCCGGCGCTGGTGGATGCCGGCGTGGGCCTGCTCCATGCGCACATGTTCGTCTTCTATTTCGCGAACATGTCGGCGCTCACGCCGCCGGTGGCGCTTGCGCCGCTGGTCGCTTCCAAGATCGCCGGGGCAAGCTATTTCCGTTCATCGATGATCGCGATGAAGCTCGGCCTTGCCGGCTTCCTGCTGCCCTTCCTGTTCGTGCTGCATCCCGAGATGCTGACCGGATACGGGTTTCCGCTGACCTGGATCGGCTCGGCGCTGACGGCGCTGGCGGTGCTGCTCCTGCTGAACGCCGCCGCGAGCGGCGAATATGCGTGGCGGCCGGGCCCCTTCGAGCGGCTCGCTTTGCTCGGCGCGGCTGCGGCGCTGCTGCCCATGCGGCCCGTAACGACAGCGGTCGGCATCCTTATCGTGCTCGCGCTCGTCCTGCTCCGCCGCGGCGGGCGACGGGGCGATGCGACCGCGTCTCCCGCATCCTTCCCCGGAGCAAGCGAATGAAGATCATCCTGCTCGGCACCGGTTCGCCCGCGCCGTCGCTCAAGCGGCAGAGCTCCGGCTATCTGGTCCATATCGGCGATCACGTCATCGTCATGGACCATGGCCCCGGCACGCAGCATCGCCTGCTCGAGGCGGGCTATCGACCGACCGACGTGACGCACTGCTTCCTCAGCCACGTCCATTACGACCATATCATGGACTATCCGCGGTTGGTGATGCAGCGCTGGGACATGGCGGCGGGCAAGCTGCCCGAGCTCAACGTCTACGGCCCGCGGCCCATCGCCCGGCTGACCGAGGCGATCGTCGGGCCCGAAGGCTTCTTCGCGCCGGACATCGACGCCCGGCTCAACCACCAGGCCAGCAAGGACGTCTTCACGTCGCGCGGCGGCATCCTGCCGCGCCGGCCGCCCCGGCCGATCGTGAGGGAGGTCGCGGCCGGAGACATGGTCGAGGAAGCGGGGTGGCGCGCGATCGTGGGACAGGCGTCCCATGTCCAGCCGTACATGGACTGCCTCGCCTTCCGGATCGAGACCGCCGAGGGGAGCCTGGTCTATTCCGGCGACAGCGGCGGCGTTCCGGACGCGATGATCGCGCTCGCCCGCGACTGCGACGTGCTCATCCACATGTGCCACTTTCCGACCGGGCTCGAGCCGACCGCCGAATATCGCGCGGCGACCGGCAATCATTTCGATGCGGCGCAGATCGCCGCCCGCGCCCGAGCGCGCACGCTGGTGCTGTCGCACATGATTCCGCTGATCGACCGCCCCGGCGTCAAGGAACGGATGCTCGTCGAGATCAGCGAGGTCTATGATGGGGCGGTGATCTTCGGCGAGGACCTCATGGAGATCCCGCTGCAGGTCCGCTACCCGCACCGGGTGGATTGAGCGCCGGCGTCGGCGTTTCGGCCGGCCCGTGGAGCGCCTGGGGTGAGGGAGTCGAATACCGGGTTCAGGGCGTTTCGGTCCGATCTCGAACGACCGGCGCAGCCACGCCGACGTCGAGGAACCATTGTTCGCCCGCCCGGCGTCGGGCCCCGACCCACGCTTCCTGCATTTCGAACATGCCGGGAAGGAGATTCGTCGCCGCCATCGGCCCTTCGGAAAAGCGCATGAACGCCTCGCCGTCGGAATAAGGCGGCCACAGCGGGCGGCCCGGAGCGCTTGGCCTCCCGGTCCTCGCGAAGCCGGCCCAGTAATCCATCATCGCTTCCGACAGTGCAGCCTCGGCAGGGCCATCCGGCCGGGGCCAGTTGGCAGGGAGCGCGGCATCGCGCCCGACATGTCCGAACAGGTAGGGCAGCTCGCTGGCGTGAAAGCCACAAAGGTCCCGCGCCCGGGCGGCGGGATAGCAATGATCGAACAGGTAGAGATAAGCGGGCTGTCCGACGGCCGCCTGCTGCCGCACGATGCGCTCGGTCGCCCAGCCGTAGATGGCGTCGCGCAGGGCGGCGAGCATGCTGCCTTCGATATCCGAGGCGGGGTAGAGGCGAAGGAAGGCCGGCGCGAGCGCCCCATAGCGGCGGCGGATCCGGGCTTCATAGGCTGCGGCATTCGACGGCGCCGGCGGCAAGAATCCGCGCTGCGAGCGGACCTCGCCGCTGTTGAAGCCGGCGAGCAGCGGCACCCGCGCCTGCCGCCCGGCGTCGAACGTCTCGACGATCTGCTCGGTCAGCGCCCAACCGTCTATCGTCCCCTGCGCCGCGAAGCGGGCCCTCGCCGCCGCCCGGGCCAGGGTCTCGGCGTGCATCGACCGCAACGCCTCGATCCCGCCCGCGCCGGCGCTCGCGGCCAAGGCGCGGCCGGTTTCCTCGGCGGAGGGCAGGCCGAATTCGGGCCGCGCCAACTCGGGAAAGGCTCGGCTGTTCGGGCTCTGCAGGATCGCCTTGTGGAAGAGGCCGCGGGCGAGCGGGCTGGCGAGCAAGTATGCGACGCTCAGCGCACCGGCCGATTCCCCCATGATCGTGACGTTGCCGGGGTCGCCACCGAACGCCGCGACATTGCGGCGGACCCAGCGCAGCGCCGCTATCTGGTCGAGCAGGCCGTAATTGCCGGAAACATGGTGTGGCGATTCGGCGCTCAGGGCCGGATGCGCAAGCCAGCCGAGGACGCCGAGGCGGTAGTTGATCGAGACGAAGACGATCCCGCGCCGCGCGAAGTTGGCGCCGTCGAAGAGCGGCTCGGCGCTGGAGCCGATGCGCAGCGAGCCGCCATGGATCCAGACGATCACCGGCGCGCCTTGTGCCGGCGTCGGCGCCCAGACGTTGAGCGTCAGGCAGTCCTCGCTGATCGCCTCGGGCGGGTCGTAATAGAGGCTGTCGGCCGGGACCGGCGGCTGGACGCAGCTCGGGCCGAACGCGGCGGCGTCGCTTGTGCCCGGCCAGGGGGCCGGCGGTGACGGCGGCCGCCAGCGGCGCTCGCCGACCGGTGGCAAGGCGTAGGGAATTCCCCGAAAGACGCGAAGGGGTCCTTCGCTCGTCCCGGCCAGCCGGCCCTGCGCGACCGTCACGATCGGGCGTTCTGCAGCCTGTGTGGCACCGGATGCGGCGAGCATCAGCCACACGGTCGGGCCCAGCAAAGAGATGGTCAGGCGCATCGACACTCCTCACCGCCGCAGTTGCCAGCGGCGGCATGCGAAAATACACTCACACGCGCGGGAATATCAACGGCCGGCGGGCGGGAGCCCAGACTGGGTCCCCGCCTTCGCGGGGACAGGTTGCGTTCGGCATGCAATTCCCACCCTGCACGCAGGGAGGGGGAAGCTGCACGCATTTGCGGGAGGACCAGGGTCATGACACAGGCAAGCCGGCGCCAGTTCCTCGCCGGAACGACGGCGCTGCCGCTGGCGGCCATGGCTCTTCCCGCCGGCGCGCAGGCCCCGGCCTCGGTCGCCGAGGATCTGCGTCGCTATGTCGGCTTCGGCGTCAAGCAGGCCGGCAGCGAGGGCGACAATGGCTGCGGCGCATGGCTCGCGGCCGAGCTCCGGCAATGTGGATACGCCGTCGAGCGCCAGACCGTGTCGGTACCTTTCTTCGCGCCGGCGCGGTGCGAGCTCGCCTGCGGGCAGGGCCGGGCGCCGGTCTGGCCGCAACCGATCGTGATCCCGACCGGTGGCGAGGGGATCGCTGCCCCGATCGTCCGCGCTGATGCCGACGGGCACGCAGCGGCGGCGCTCGCCGGAGCGATCGCGCTGGTCGACCTCCCATTCGGCCGCTGGTCGACGGCCATGTCGCGCCGGATCAGGCGTCCGATCGAAGCCGCTTTCGCGGCCGGCGCGCGCGCCGCCGTCGTCGTCACCAACGGCCCGACCGGCAAGGTGATCGCGCTCAATACCGATGGCCGCGAGCCGCTGTTCGCCGGGCCGGTCGCGCTGCTGGCGCCGGAGCATGCGCGGCCCTTCCTGACTGCGGCGTCGCGAGGAGAGGCGGCGGTCCTCCACCTCACCGGCAGAACCGGGCGAAGGCCAGCCTTCAACTTGATCGGCCGCATCGACCGGGGCAGGGGCCGCTGGCTCGTCGTCTCGACCCCCCGCTCCGGCTGGTTCACCTGCGCCGGCGAACGCGGCGGCGGCGTCGCCGCCTGGCTCGCCCTGGCGCGCTGGGCGAGCGCCGGGGCACGCGAATTCGATCTCGCCTTCATCTGCAACAGCGGCCACGAATATGAATATCTCGGCGCAGAGGAGATGTTGCACCGGGTCGCGCCGCGGCCCGCGGAGACCGCCTTCTGGCTGCATCTCGGCGCGAACCTCGCCGCGCGCGACTGGCACGAGGCGGTCGGCGGCCTGCGGCCGCTCCCGGGCAGCGATTCCCAGCGCTATCTCGTCGTCAGCCCGGCGCTGCTGCCGGCGGCGCGGCAGGATTTCGGCGGCCTTGCCGGGCTCGAGGCGCCTTATGCGAGCGACAAGCTGTCGGCGGGCGAGCTGACCAACATCATCGAAGCGGGCTATCCCCTGGTCGCCGGCGTGTTCGGGATCCACCGGTTCCACCATGTCGCCGAGGATGACGAACGCTGCGTCTCGGCGGAGCAGGTCGGCCGCGCGACGGCGGCGTTCCGTCGGCTGGTGGAGCGGGTGGTGGAGGGGGCGTAGGCGAGCTGCAATCAAAGACGAGTCATTCCGGCGAAAGCCGGAACCTATGAACACGGACTCGACCATGCAGGCAGGGCCTGCGTCCATGGGTCCCGGCCTTCGCCCATGTGCGTTAAGTTTAGCATGGGATGGTCTGCAAGGCTCGTCGTCGCGGTGGTTCGGTGAGCCGTTTTCGTAATCGATGGGCTGTGGCGAGCAGTCGGCCGAGCGAGATGGTTCCGAGGATGGCGTGGATCAGGGCGGCGGCCAGGAACCGGGTCGTGCGCCAGAGCGAAGGGGCTGTGGCTGTGCAAGTCTGGCGCTCAGGGGGGAGAGTCCCGGAGTTCCGGGCTTAAGTCTTCGATCAGGAGGGCGGCGATGAGGTGGGCGAAGATCCATGCCCTGGCGAGGTTCTCGTCCTTGGCGGGTAGCCGGTCGATGTGCAGCAGGCTCTTGAGGCGCTTGAACGCCAGCTCGATGCGCCAGCGCAGCCGATAGAGTGCGGCCAGCTCGTCTGGGCTCGCCTGGTCTCGGCGCAGTGAGGTGATGAGCATCAGATGCTCCGCCGCGCGCAGGCTCAACGGGTCGTTCTTGTGGCCGCCGCGCTGGCTCGCGCGCAGCGCCTGCTTGCGCGCCTTCTCGGCGGCATCCGGCGGCTTCTTGAGGACCACCAGGCGGGCCGGCAGCGGCGCCCGCCTGGCGTCGCGCCCGTCCAGGACCAGGACGTCAAGGTCGCCCTTGCCATCTCTATCGCTGCGATCGAGCACCTCGGCCAGGTCGAACGGGCGGCCATCGGCAAAGGCCAGTGTCAGGGATCGCCGGCCAAGGCGGACCAGATACTCGCCGCCGGCCTTGACGACATGATGCAGCCCGTCGGGGCGGGCATAGACCCGGTCGCCCATCACCAGCTCGCCCGGGCCGATCGCGGCCCGCTCCAGCGCCTCGGCCGTGCGAGAGCGGGTCAGCTCCAGGGTGCTGAAACGCTCCTCGGCCACATCGTAGACGCCGTGCAGCCGCCAGCGTGGGCCCTTGCCCGGCGCACTGATCACCGAGCCGTCCACCACCCGCAGCTTCAGCCCAAGCCCCGCCACGGCCGATGGCTCCCGCCGCGCCAGCAAGCTGCCGGCAATCGCCGCCAGCCAGTCCGCCGACGCCCGCAGCCGGTACATCAGCCCCACAGGACTGAGTGAGGCCACCCGCTGAAGCTCCGCCCACGCCGCCGTCTGCATCAGCGATTGACCGCCCGGGCCATAAGCCAAGGCCAATCTCAGAAGATCCGAGGCGCTGCGAATCTCGCGCCGGCGCAGCAAAGCGCCGCAAGTCCGTGCCGAGGCCTCCAGATCGATCGCGACCTCAAGCCGCGATACAACCTCAGGCCAATCCCGCTCTTGGGTACTCAGAAGCATCCCAAGCGTGAATCACATCTACGCCAATCTGGGTATCCCTAACTTAACGCACATGGGCCTTCGCCGGGATGACTCCTGTTTGGGGAGCCACTCCCAATCCGCTCCACCTTATTCGTCGATATCCCGCCGGAAAGTCTCCGGAAGGAACAGCAACCCGATTATCGCCGTCATCGCGCACACGACGACCGGATACCAGAGGCCGTAATAGATGTCGCCGGTGGCGGCGACCATCGCGAAGGCGGTGGTCGGCAGGAAGCCGCCGAACCAGCCGTTGCCGATATGATAGGGCAGCGACATCGAGGTGTAGCGGATCCGCGCCGGGAAGAGCTCGACCAGCATCGCGGCGAGCGGCCCGTAGGCGGCGGTCACCATCATCATGATCGCGACGATGATCGCGACGACCATCGGCCGGTCGATCGCGGCGGGATCGGCTTCGGCCGGATAGCGCGCTGCCGCGAGCGCCGCGCCGACATCGTCGCGGAAATCCGCGATCGCTGCCTCCAGCGGTTCGCCGTCGAGGGCCGCCGGATCGGGCGCTGCGATCGCCCGGGAGCCGATCCTCACCGCGGCGATGGTTCCGGCCGGGGCCTCGCGGTTGCGGTAATTGATGCCGTTGCGGGCGAGATAGGCCTTGGCGATGTCGCAGCTCGTTCGATCGAAGCGGTTCCGGCCGATCGGATCGAACTGGAACGAACATTCGTCCCCGTTCGCGACGACGGTTACCGGCGCGGTCTCGACCGCTTCGGCGAGCGCCGGATTGGCCGCGTGGGTCAGCGCCTGGAACAGCGGAAAGAGCGTCAAGGCGGCGAGCGCGCAGGCGGTGAGGATGATCGGCTTGCGTCCGATCTTGTCGCTCAGCCAGCCGAACAGGACGAAGGTCGGCGTCGCGATGATCAGGGCGATGACGAGCAGGATGTTCGCGCTCGCCGCGTCCACCTTGGCGATCCGCTCAAGGTAGAAGAGCGTGTAGAACTGCCCGGTATAACCGATCACCGCCTGGCCGGCGACGCCGCCGAACAAGGCGACCAGCACATATTTGAGGTTGCGCCACTTGCCGAACGCCTCGCTGAGCGGCGCTTTCGAGGTCGTCCCAGCCTCCTTCATCCGCCGGAAGACCGGGCTCTCGGCGAGCTGCAGCCGGATCCACAGCGACACGGCGAGCAGCAGGATCGAGACCAGGAAGGGCACCCGCCAGCCCCAGCTCGCGAACGCTTCTTCCCCCATCAGGCCGCGCAGGCCGATGACGAGCAGCAAGGCGATGAACAGACCGGACGTCGCGGTCGTCTGGATGAAGCTGGTGTAGAGGCCGCGCTTGCGGTTCGGGGCATGCTCGGCGACGTAGGTCGCGGCTCCGCCATATTCGCCGCCGACGGCAAGTCCCTGCAGCAGCCGCAGGGCCACCAGGATGATCGGCGCCGCCACGCCGATCGACGCATAGCTCGGCAGGAACCCCACGGCGAAGGTCGACAGGCCCATCAGGCTCATGGTGACGAGGAAGGTATATTTGCGACCGACGATGTCGCCGATCCGGCCGAACAGGAGCGATCCGAACGGCCGCACCGCAAAGCCGGCGGCGAATGCCGCCAGCGCGAGGATGAACGCGGTGGTCGGGTTGACGCCGGAGAAGAACTGGCTGGAAATGTACGCGGCGAGTAGGCCGTAGAGATAGAAGTCGTACCATTCGAACATCGTCCCGAGCGAGGACGCCAGGATGACCAGCTTCTCGTTCTGCGTCGGCTCATGATGCTTCGGCAGGTGTTCGGATGCGCTCGCCATTTCCATCCTCTCCCCGAAGCCCCCCGTCTTCCCGCGGACTTGCCTCGATCCTGTTGGGCGCGGTGCGCCTTCGATACGCCGCTGCGACCCCGGCCTTCGCCGGGGCAGGCCAAGCTCAGCGGCTACTCAGGATGAGCGGGCGGAGGGTGCGATGTGATCACTATCCGCCCTACCGCGCGGCCGCGACGGCCGCCTTGAATCCCGTCGCCTCGAGCTCGCGCTCGGCCTGTGCGAAGCCGTATTCCGGGACGATCTCGCCGGTGCGATCGCCGATCGCGTCCCAATGCGCGATCACCTGCTCGGCGGCGTCCTCGCCGCCGCCGACATGGCATCCCTCGGTGAGGGTCACGAAGGCGCGCGCGAAATGGCCGGCGCCCGCGCACAATATGGCGCGGGTCGGCGCCTCGTCGGCGACGAGCGCGAGCAGGCCCGGGCTGACGAGCGCCGGATCGAGCTTCGCCAGCGCGTCCGCCGCGAGCACGCCGTCGGTCATCCGGGTCGCGGCCGTCGGTGCGAGGCAGTTGACCCGGATGCCGTATTTCCCGCCCTCGATCGCCAGGGTCTGCATGAGGCCGACGAGCGCCATCTTGGCGGCGCCGTAATTGGCCTGGCCGAAATTCCCGTACAGGCCCGAAGACGAGGTCGTCATGACGATGCGGCCGTGGCGCTGCTCGCGCATGATTTCCCACACCGCTTTGGTGCACACGACCGCGCCCGTCAGATGCACGTCGAGGACGAGACGGAAATCGTCGAGCGTCATCCTGGCGAAGCTCTTGTCGCGCAGGATGCCCGCATTGTTGACCAGGATGTCGACCCTTCCCCACAGGCTCCGGGCGCGGTCCACCATCCGGTCGACCTGGATCGCATCGGTCACCGAGGCGGCGACTCCGATCGCCTCGCCGCCGCCATTCCCGATCTCCATGGCGACCTGCTCGGCGCCCGCGGCGTCGACGTCGTTGACGACGACCTTCGCACCGTTCCGGGCCAGCATCAGCGCGTGGCATCGGCCCAGGCCCGCGCCGGCGCCGGTAACGATGGCGACGCGCCCGTCCAATCTCGTTTCCTTCTTCTCCTGCGACACATTCACCTACCTTCACTGGCTCGTTAGTTAATGACATGAGCGCGGCGCGGTCTCACGATCGGGTCATTGCCGTCGCTTCAGCGCGGCTTGCAGATGGCGAGGAAGCCGGCCGCCATGAACTTCGCCATCCTTTTCTTGACGGCGGCATAATCCTCGGACCTGCACAGGCCGCCCGACAGCTTGTCGATACGGCCGGTCCGCGCGAGCGTCAGCATCAGCGCGCCCGTCGTGAAGTGATAGCCCCAGAAGATGTCCTCATCCGCGCAATCCGGGAGCGCCTTCTTGAGCAGCCCGATCAGCCGCAGCACGACCGGGTCGAAATGCTGGTCCATCATCGCCGCGCCCCATTCGGGCGTGTTGGCGACCTGCGCGCTCAGCGCGCCATAATTGCGCCAGCCGTCGCCGCCTTCGATATAGAGGTCGAGGTCGGTATCGAGGAAGGCGTGGAGCGCACCCTCGATGGTCGGCTTGCCGCCGGTCTCCCGGTCATAGGCTTCCAGCACCTTCATGCGCCGCTCGCTCGTCACGGCCGCGCGCCGGGCGAAGACGGCGTCGAAAAGCTTGCGCTTGTCGTCGAAATAATAGTTGAGCAAGGTGTGATGGACGCCGACCTGTTTCGCGACGTCCTTGAGCGTGACTCCGTAAAGGCCGTGCCTGGAGAACAGATATTCCGCGGCATCGAG
>Ga0299914_10002206_pt1 | contig 13331 bp, 15 predicted proteins | sample RVTome_10_FD_201361 | JGI IMG/M metagenome (GOLD analysis project Ga0299914, IMG submission 201361) | Soil microbial communities from uranium-contaminated site in the Upper Colorado River Basin, Wyoming, United States - RVT153D57 (version 2) ...
GGTGACGGCGCTCGAGGGTGTCCAGCGCCGGACGACGTGCGCGTTGAGCATCCGGCTCGTGTGCTCGTTTGCGGGCGTGACGGGATTGTACACGTAGCGGTCGAAGTGCTGCTTGGCATGCACGTGTGCGGTCCAGGCTCCCGTGCGGACCCGGGCCTGTGCCCACAGGGTGGAGGTGGACTCGCGCGCCGTATCGCTCGGAAACGGTGTATAAAAGTGGAAGGCTCCGAATGTACGCTCGTCCCAACCCACGCGCGTGAAGACGGCTGCACGGCCCACGCGCGCCGAGGCGGCGCCGGTGTGGACGCGCCGGCGGAAGTCCGTCCGGACGCGCGCTCCGGTGATCGGCTCGCCATCCGTTCCTTGCCAGGCCGAGGCGGCATCCAGAAACAGCCCTCCGTCCCCGCCTGATGCGGACACATCGGCGTCATAGAGGCTATGAGCTCCTCCGCGAAGCGAACCCTCCACGCGCGCGGGTGCGTCACCCCCCTCCTGGCTGAGTCCGGCGTAGGTGAAGAGCTGGATGACGCCGCCGAGAGCGTCCGGGCCGTACACGGCGGCCGCGGGCCCACGGAGCACCTCGACGCGGGCAATCTCGGACAGGGGTACGGGAAGATCCGCCAAGAAATGCCCCGTCATCGGATCATTGATCGGAGCGCCGTCGAGCAGCAACAGAACCCCGTTGAACCCGGAACCGCGAATCGAAAAATCGCTCTGTACGCCGAAGCCGCCCCGGCTCTGTACGTCGACTCCCGCGACGGTCCGCAGAAGGTCATCCACGGAGGCCACCGGAAGCCGTTCGATCTCCCGGGCGGTCCATATTGCCAGGCGCCGGCCAGCGTACCGTACGTCTTCGGGGTACCTCGAGGCGGTAATGACGATCGAGTCGGGAAGCTCCCCTTCCAGTGCCGCGCCCTGCTGAGCGCCTGCGGGCAACGCCGTAAGCGCGAGCGCAGCCAGGACGAGGCACAGGCGCATCCATCCCGCTCGTTTGCCGGGATGCTTCACGAGCGCCGGACAACCACTCTGCGGGACGCTCACCCTGCCGGACCCTCTTCGAGCGTGAAGCCGACTTTTATGGTCACCTGCCAGTGTGCAATCGTGCCGTCCTCGATGTGTCCCCGCGTCGAGACGACTTCGAGCCACCGCATATTGCGGATCGTCTGGCGAGCCTTCGCAAGGGCCGTCGCGACCGCATCTTCGATGCTTTCGGCCGATGATCCGGTCAGCTCGACCGTCTTGTAGACGTGATCGCTCATAGGGTGCCTCCGTGGGTGAACGTGCTGCTCTCGTTTTCTTACGAGACGAATGGCAGCCCGCCAGGGTCCGCTCGAGGGGAGTAAATCTCAGTCGGCATGTCTTCAGGCGTGTTCGGAGACCCCGGGGGACGCATTCGAATGCGTACATTTCAGTACCTTTCGGCACGATGAGGCAACTTCACAACGTACGGCACAGGACCCTTCGCTCATGCGCAAATCCCTGACCTTACTGATCCTCGTCGTCCTCGTCGTCTCCGGATGCGGTGCACCCGCGCCGGAGGGCGCCTCGTCGCCTACATCCCCCACCGAATTCGAATCCATCGGCGCGGTCGAGCGGCTCGATGGACGGCTCGGCGACCTCGTGCCGGGCGACGCTGTGATAGAGATGCTGGCGGACGGTTTCGAATGGTCGGAGGGCCCCGTCTGGGTCCCTGACGGCGACTACCTGCTCTTCTCGGACATCCCGAAGAACACGATCTATCGCTGGGACGAAGGCGACGGCCTGCAGCCGTACCTGCGCCCGGCGGGATACATCTGGAATGATCCGTCCGGTGCCGAGCTGGGTACGAACGGTCTCATGCTGGACGCAGAGGGCCGCCTGGTGATGGCCGACCACGGGAACCGTCAAATCGCACGTCTGGACACGTCCAATTTCACGCGGGAGACACTGGCGGAATCGTACGACGGCATGCGTTTGAACAGCCCGAACGACCTGGTCATCCATTCGAGCGGCGACATCTACTTCACCGACCCGCCGTACGGGCTCGAGGGACTCAACGAAAGCCCGGTGAAGGCACTTCCCTTCAACGGTGTCTACCGCATCGACGCGAACGGCGAAACGACATTGCTGACGGACGAGCTGGGATTCCCGAACGGCATCGCCTTCTCTCCGGATGAGCAGACCCTCTATGTCGCCAACTCCGGCGGGGCGAATCCGGTGATCATGGCCTACGACATGCAGGGTGATGGAACGCTGGGCGCAGGACGGGTCTTCTTTGACGGCCGCCCCCTGCTTGATGCAGGGCGGAGCGGAGGATTCGACGGTATGGCCCTCGACGCCGAGGGAAACCTCTTCGCGACCGGACCGGGCGGCGTGCTCGTGCTGACGCCGGACGGCGAGCATCTGGGGACGATATCTACCGGAGAGGCGATCGCCAATTGCGCGTTCGGCGACGACGGCTCGACGCTCTACATGACGTCGGACCCACTGCTGGCTCGAATCCGGCTCAGAACGACGGGCCTGGGATTCTGACAGGGCGGGCGCCCGTCGGCCCCCCGCGCTCGCGAACGCTCCTCAGAACGGCGCGTCGTCGTCTCCCGGCGGCGGAGCCGAGAACCCATCACCGCCACCCGGCGCCTGATAGTAGGTGGTCAGGTTTTCGAACCGTGCGTACTGGTTCACGAACGCCAGCTGCACCGAACCGATGGGCCCGTTGCGCTGCTTGCCGATGATCACGTCGGCCAGCCCTTCCGTCGAATTTCCGCTCTCGTCGACCGTGATGCCGTAGCGTTCGGCGCGGTAGATGAAGCAGACGACGTCCGCATCCTGCTCGATGGAGCCGCTCTCTCGGAGGTCGGAAAGCTGCGGGCGCTTGTCGCCGCCCCGGCTCTCGACGGCCCGGCTGAGCTGGGAGAGCGCCACGACGGGCACGTTCAATTCTTTGGCGAGGGATTTCAGCGAGCGGCTGATATGTGCGATTTCCTGTTCCCGGTTTGCCTGGCGGCTGTTCGGCGTACCCTGCATGAGCTGCATGTAGTCGACGATGATCAGGCCGATGTCGTGCTCGGCCTTGAGACGCCGGCATTTCGCGCGAAGCTCGAGGACGGAAAGCCCCGGCGTATCGTCGATGAAGATGGGGGCGGCCGAGAGTCGCCCGGCTGCCCGCGCGAGCTTCTGCCAGTCGTGATCCTTCATGCGGCCGGTACGGGCGGCCTGCGCATCGATGCGTGCCTCCGACGTGAGCAGGCGCTGGGCGAGCTGTTCGGCGCCCATCTCCAGCGAAAAGATGGCCACTCCTGTTGGATTCTGGGGATGAAGCGCCGCATTGCGCGCACACGTAAGCGAGAACGCCGTCTTCCCCATCGACGGCCGCGCGGCCACGATGATCAGGTCGGATCGCTGCCAGCCGCTCGTATACTCGTCGAGCCTGGAGAAGCCGCTCGGCACGCCCGTGATCCCTCCCTCCTTTCCGTGGATGGCCTCCAGCTGCTGCAGCGTCGTCTTGATGACGTCGGACATCGACACGGCCGGCCGGCGCATCTGCGTGTCGGAAATCTGAAAAATGTCCGCTTCTGCCTTGTCGAGGAGCTCGAATGCGTCCGAGCTCGGATCGTACGCCTCGCCGACGAGGGTCGTCATCGTCTCGATCATCTCGCGAAGCAGGTACTTCTCGGCGATGATTCTGGCGTGGTACTCGACGTTGGCTGCCGAGGCCACCTGCGTCGTCAACTCGGTGAGGTAGTAGGCGCCCCCGATTTCTTCGAGCTGCTCGCGACGCCGCAGCTCTTCTGTTAGCGTAATCAGATCGACGGGGCTGCTCTTCTCGAACAATACCGTGACGGCGGCGAAGATGCGGCGGTGCTTCGTGCTGTAGAACGACTGCTCGGTCAGGATCTCGACCGCCTTCGGAATGGCATCCCGCTCGAGCAGCAAAGCGCCCAGCACGGATTGCTCTACGTCGGTTGCGTGCGGTGGTACGCGGCCGGCGCGGCGATGAATGTCGCGCGTGTCGGGCGGTCCGCCGGGACGGCCGTTTGGTTCCGGGGAACGAGTCCCTTCCTGGTCAGACATACCGAGATCTATCGAATAGTAAAGCCTGGCGCGTCGGGGCGAGCCGTACCGTCAGACAGGCGCGCCGCCGCATGGTGGACGGATCAGGCGGCCATCCTGACGAGCTCGTCGTAACGCCGGCGAAGGAGCTGCACGTCCTCCCAGGTCGGCCGCTTCCAGGCCGGATTGCGCAGGAGAGCCGCCGGATGGTACGTCACGAGCATTTGGAGTCCGTGGAAATCGTGAAACTTCTGGCGAAGGGCTTTCAGGGATGTCTTCTGGTTCAGCAGCGTGGTGCCGGACGTCTTGCCCACGCAGAGAATCAGCTTGGGACGGATGAGCGCGATCTGCTTATAGAGAATGGGGACGTGCGCCGCCACCTCCGCCGCCATGGGATTCCGGTTGTTGGGCGGCCTGCTCTTGAGGATGTTCGCGATGTAAACGTCCTCGCGAGCGAAGTCGATCGCCCCCAGAATCTGAGTCAGGAGCTGTCCGGCCCTGCCTACGAACGGCTCGCCCCGGGCGTCCTCGTCGGCGCCGGGTGCCTCGCCGATCACCATCAGGTCGGCGTTCGGATCGCCGACGCCGAAGACCGGATTCGTTCGCGACTCGTCGAGTGGAATCAGCATGTTCTTGCGGACGAAAGCTTCTACCTCCTCGAGCGAGGTCATCGACACCAGCGGCGAGGAGGGCGGGATGAGCGCCTGGATGCGGTCGTAGGGCGACGGAGATCCGTCGATCCCGGTAGAAGATGGCCGTCCGAACAGCTCACGAGGGTTCATATCGGGATGATCGTTTTGACGTTCGTAGCCTGTGCGCGCCTCGGGAATGGCCGTGCGAGCCTCGGAATGCACCTCCGGAAGCGGGACGAATGGACCGGTGAGCGCCCATTCGTGTTCGATGATCGTTTTGAGCTCGCCAAGGAGCCTTTGCATGGGCCGCACCTCCGGTTTGAGAACGAAAGCTAGCGGCATGCCGACCCGTACTCAAGGCTATCCCCGACGGGTTGTTCACGACTTTTGAACAGAGCCCCCGGCCGCCGGGAAAGCTAGCGCTCAGGTATGACAATCCAGTGACAGCGGCGTCAGGCGGCCGGCCTCGTGAAATCCGATTCGATCCGGTCGAGCAGCGCGTCGGCGACCTCTCGCTTCGACAGGAGCGGGAGCTGCTCTTCAGCACCCCGGCGGTTCATCAGCGTGACGCGGTTCGTGTCCCCTGCAAAGCCTGACCCCGCCTCCGTCACCGTATTCAGGACGATCCAGTCGAGGTGCTTCGTCTCCAGCTTTTCGCGAGCGCGGACGAGGCCGTTCTCCGTCTCCATGGCAAAGCCGACCAGAATCTGCTCGTCGGACCGCCGTTCGCCGATCTCGCGAAGAATGTCCCGCGTTCGCTGCAGGCGTAGCGTAATCTCACCCGCTTCCTTCTTCAATTTGTGGGAGGATGTCTCCTCCGGCGCATAGTCCGCGACAGCAGCGGCCATGATGACGAGGTCGGCATCGCGCCGCGCCATGACGATGTCGTACATCTGCGCCGCGGATTCCACGTCGATGCGCTCGACACCGGCGGGTGTCTCGATGAAGGTAGGACCGCTGACGAGCGTGACACGGGCGCCGCGCCTGACGGCGGCCTCGGCTACGGCGAAGCCCATCTTACCGGATGAGGGGTTGCTCAGGTAACGGACCGGATCCAAGTGCTCGCGCGTCGGTCCGGCCGTTACGAGGACCGACCGACCGCTCAAGGGCCCCTCCGCGTCTGCGACGTCGCTCTTCAACAGCTCGGAGATCCGGCTGTAGATGTCCTCGGGCTCGGGAAGGCGGCCCTGTCCGACGAGTCCGCTTGCGAGGGAGCCGTAGGCAGGAGGCATGACGACATGGCCAAAGCCGGTCAACACCTCCATGTTGCGCTGTGTGGCCGGGTGCACGAGCATGTCGTGGTCCATGGCCGGACAGATCAGGAGGGGGCAGCGAGCGGCCAGCGCCGTCGCAGTGAGCATGCTGTCGCTGAAGCCGTAGGCCAGCTTCGCGATCGTCTGCGCCGTGGCCGGTGCGATCACGAACAGATCGGCCCAGCGGCCGAGCGTGATGTGACGGGTCCAGGAACCCTCCTCTTCCACTGAGAAGACGTCGCTCAAGACCGGGTGCTCAGAAACCGTTCCGAGCGTAAGAGGCGTGATGAAGCGCTTCGCCTCGGAGGTCATCAGGACCTGCACGTCGGCACCCGCCTTCTTCAACAGACGCACCAGCTCGACGGCCTTGTAGGCGGCAATGCCGCCCGAGACGCCCAGAAGGAGACGCCTTCCGGCAAGGTCCGGATGCCGTGGATTCGCTGTCATGCTCCGGATCGATGTGAAGCCTTATGGAGCACCCTAATGTACGCCGGGCCGGCGGAGAAGAGGAAATCTTCGAGGCGATTGACCCCTTCGGGCATGCGGGAGCTCGTTCGCCGGCCGATTGCCGGCGCCGGCCTGAAACAAGAAAATCCGGTCGAGCCGGATTTTCGTGCGACAAACGAAGGGGTGACGCGCGCTGCCTCAGCCCTCCTCATTCGGGTTGCGGAAGTAGATCTCGTTGGCGAGGAGCTCCTCGATAGCCACTTCCGGCGGTTTCGCCTTCGTTTCGTAATCGAGAGAGACGCGTGCCTGTTCCTCCTGCATACGAAGGTTCTCCATGTCAGAGGTGAAACCCTCATAGTAGGCGAGCTTCTCGTCGAGCTCCGCCTTTTGCTTGGCGGAAACCTGACGCGCGCGCTTTGACAGCACGACGACCGCTTCGTAGATGTTGTCGCAGTGCCTCGGCAGCAGATCGACGTCTATCGTCCGCATTCCCATGGAAGTCAACCCTGTAGCTGTTCAACAAAAAAGAGTGGCGGTGTTCAATCAGGCCACAAGAAACCGGCGAATCACCGTCAATGTTTCCGAGACCGCCTGGAAGAGGTCGTCGTTGTCGATAACGACGTCGGCCTCCCCGCTGAACGTCAGCTCGTGACGCGCCCTCTCGAGGCGAACAGCGATCGTGGCCTCGTCCTCCGTGGCACGCAGGCGCAGCCGCCGTTCCAGCTCGTCTTGCGACGGCGGGCGAACAAAAATGATCAGCGCATCATCGCCGAAGAACTCCTTCACCTTGAGCGCACCGCGTACGTCGATGTCGAGGAGAACCGGGCCGTCCTCGGCCGAGCGATTCAGCTCCGAACGAAGCGTACCGTAGTAGCGGCCCGGATAGACTTCCTCGTACTCCAGCATCTCCCCAGCGTCGACCATCTCCCCGAAGGCCTCGCAAGTCACGAAGTGGTAGTGGACGCCTTCCTGTTCGTGAGGCCTCCTCGCGCGCGTCGTCGCCGACACAGAAAAGCGAAGCTCCGGCATCGCCTCCATGACGCGATTGGCGATAGTCGTCTTTCCCGAACCGCTCGGCGCAGTGAGCACGATGATCCGGGGACGTCGGCCGGTCATTCCACGTTCTGAACCTGTTCACGAATCTTCTCGAGCTCGTCCTTCATCTCCACGGCGATGTGCGCGATCTCGGAGTCGTTCGCTTTGGCGCCGATCGTGTTGACCTCGCGGTTGATCTCCTGTGCAATGAAATTGAGTTTGCGGCCTTCGGGCGTCTCGCTGTTCAGCGACTGGCGGAACAGCTCCAGGTGCGAGCGAAGCCGCACGCATTCTTCGGTGACGTCTACCCGGTCGGCCAGCAGCGCAATTTCCAGCTCCAGACGGTCGCGATCCAGGCGATCGTCTTCCATGAGTTCGCCAAGGCGCCGGTTCAGACGCTCTCGCGCCTCCTCGACGCGCATCGGGGCACGGTCTTCGACGCGGCCGAGCTGCCGGTCGATGGCCTCGATCCGTTGTTCCAGGTCTGCGAGCAGTGCGCTGCCTTCCTGGCGGCGCATGCGGCGCAGCTCCTCGATCGCCCCGTCGAGGGCCTCCGATACGGCTTTCCACATCGACTCGTGCTCATCGACGGGCGGATCGGGGCTCGTAAAGATGTCGGAGTAGTTGAGGAGGTGCTCGAGACGCACCGGCGCGGTGATGCCGGCCTGCGCGCGCAGATCATTCAAGATAGACATGTACGCACGGACGCCTTCCGGGTCCACCTGGATGGGTAGAACGTCCCCTGTGGATGTTTCGACCTGAGCCTGAACGCTGATGCGACCGCGGGAGAACTGCTGCTTGATGCGGGCCTGTACGTCGGTCTCGTACTCGCTCAGGTTGCGGGGCAGCCGCACCGATACCTCGCAGAAGCGACTGTTCACGGAACGGAGCTCGACGGCGCCGGAGGCGTTCCCTACGGCCGCCTCGCCGCGGCCGAACCCGGTCATGCTGTCGATCATAAAATTCGATTCGAATAAGCATGGGCGACGTCGGCGTCCGCCGCGGCGTCGCATTGCACACTACTCTGGCGGAGAGGGTGGGATTCGAACCCACGGTACCGCGTGAACGGTACACTCGCTTTCCAGGCGAGCCCCTTCGACCGCTCGGGCACCTCTCCGTCGTTTTCGAGCGCCTTACTGTACCGGATGGACGCGGCTTGGTTCTGGAAGATTGCTCCAACGAGCGGTTCCGTTCGACCCGCCATTCGCCGGTGAAGGTCGGTGTAGGACGAGGCGAGCGTGTCGCAAACACCCCTCCGGAGAAGCGCCCGAGAGAAACGCACAGCGGAGACGCTCCGCCCGCTTCGGTCAAACCTCCATGATCTCCTTCTCCTTCCGATCGATGAGCTTGTCGACGACCTCCGTATAGTGGTCCGTGATCTCCTGCAGACGTTCCTCGCCCTCGTACTGCATGTCCTCGGAAATATGCTCTTCGTCCGTCACCTTCTTGATCTTTTCCTTCACATCCCGCCGGATGTTGCGGATGCCGATTTTCGCTTCCTCCCCGCGGCTCTTTGCCGTCTTGACGAGGTCTCGCCGTCGCTCCTCAGAAAGCGGGGGAACCGGAATGCGGATGAGCGCACCGTCGTTAGAGGGATTGAGGCCCATATTGGCAGCCATGATTCCCTTCTCCACGTCGTCGAGCGCTGACCGGTCCCACGGCTGCACGATCAGGAGATCCGGTTGTGGAGCGCTGATGCTGGCGATCTGATTCAGCGGCGTCTGTGAACCGTAGTAGTCGACACGGACGTTCTCGATCATCGTTGGCGTGGCACGTCCGGCCCGGATGCTGTTCAGTTCCCCGCGCAGCCAATCGAGGCTCTTGTCCATGTGCTCGTCGGCCTCGTCCAGGAGCTCCTTGATATGCTGATTCACCATGGGATCTCGTGTCGGACATAGCGTTCAGGTCTCGCGAATCGACGCGAGCGCGGGCTGAGCAGATCTCATTCGTTCCAGTAGACCAGCGTTCCGACGCGTTCGCCTCGTACGATCCGCTTCAGATTGCCGGGCCCGTTCATGTTAAAGACGATGATGGGCAGACCGGACTCCCGGCAGAGCGTGAAGGCGGTCATGTCCATGACTTCGAGGTCTCGTTTGATGGCATCGATACCGCTGAGTTCCTCATACTGACTGGCCGAGGGATCCTTCTCCGGATCCGCCGTGAAGACGCCGTCGACCCGCGTGCCCTTCAGCAGCACGTCGGCCTCTATCTCCAGCGCTCGCAGGGCCGCAGCCGTATCAGTGGTGAAGTAGGGGTTGCCAGTGCCGGCACCGAAGATGACCACGCGCCCTTTTTCGAGATGGCGAATGGCGCGGCGGCGAATGAACGGTTCGGCAATCTCCTCCATCTTGATGCTCGACTGCAGCCGCGTCTGCAGCCCCATCTGCTCGAGGGCATCCTGCAGGGCCATCGCATTGATCATCGTAGCGAGCATGCCCATGTAATCCGCGTGCGCCCGCGTCATGCCGGCGCTGGCGCTCGTGACCCCACGAAAAATGTTGCCGCCGCCGATCACGACCGCGATCTGAATGTCGTCGTCGAGAATCGCCGAAATCTCCTCCGCGTAGGCACCGAGCACATCCTGATCGATGCCGTACGTCCTCCTCCCCAGAAGTGCTTCGCCGCTGAGCTTCAGAAGGATGCGCTCGGGCTTGGCTCGGGTCATCACGTTCGGCATGAGCATCTCACGTCGGTCTGAAATTGAGTAGGGGAAGCTACTGCTCGAAGGCGATGAATTCAATCGCGGCAGGGCCGTGTCGCCGGCCTGCGATCGCAAGTGGATGGAGCGCCCAAAAAAAGGGGCACCGCCGGCTATCGACGTGCCCCTGTAGCGGACCCGAACGTTTTTCGCACTATTCGCCCAGTGCGTAGCGGACGAAACGGTGAATCTCGATTCCGGCGTCCCTGAGCATTTCCTTGACGGACATCGACGAATCTTTGACGAAGGGCTGCTCGATCAGCACGTGGTCCTTGAAGAACCGCTCCAGCTTCCCCTGGGCGATGCGGTCGATGATGTTCTGCGGCTTGCCTTCGTTCTTCGCGGCCTCGCGTGCGATGTCCATTTCCTTCTCGCGGAGCTCTTCCGGCACGTCTTCCTTTCGCGTGGCGATGGGGTTCATGGCCGCGATCTGCATGGCCACGTCCGTGCCGGCGTCTTCGACCTGTCCGTTTCCGTGCACCTCGACGAGCACGCCCAGCCGCGCACCAGGATGAACGTAGGAGACGATCCGGCCTCCGTCGCTCTTCAGCAGCGCAAAGCGGCGAATATCAATCCGCTCGCCGATCTTGCCGGTGAGCTCGACGACGGCCTGTCCGACCGTCTTGCCGTCTCGGTGTTCGCGGCCGTTCAGTGCATCGAGATCACCCGGTTCTTCATGCAGAACGATCTGCACCACGCCCTCGGCGAACTGCTGAAAGTCCTTGTTGCGGGCCACGAAATCCGTCTCGCAGTTGATCTCTGCGAGCGCGCCCTTCTTGCCGTCGCCGGAGAGCGACGCCACGATCAGTCCTTCGTTCGCCTCGCGGTCGGCTCGTTTCGCGGCTACCTTCTGGCCCTTTTTTCGAAGAAGCTCTACGGCGGCCTCGAAGTCTCCGCCTGCCTCTTCGAGCGCCTTCTTGCAGTCCATCATGCCGACTCCCGTCATGTCGCGGAGCCGTTTGACGTCCTTTGCTGAAATTGACATAATCGATTCCGAATGTATCGTTTTGCGAGCCGGCGAGGGCCCCTTCAGGCGACCAGGCACGATGCGCGCCGGGTGCCGCTGGCCCTTTCGTTACTTCGATTCCTTCTGCTTTTGCTTCTTCGCCTCGTCGCTCGCCTCCTGAACCTCCCTGGCGCGTTGTCCCTCATTGACCGCATCGGCGAGGACGCTGGTGACGAGCTCGATGGACTTGAGGGCGTCGTCGTTCGCGGGGATGGGGTAGTCGACGAGCTCCGGATCCGTGTTCGTGTCCACGATCCCGATGATGGGGACGTCGAGCTTACGGGCCTCATTGACGGCGATGTGCTCGCGGTTGATATCCACCACGAATACCGCTCCCGGCAGCCGCGGCATCTCTGCGATACCACTGAGCACCTTCTGGAGCTTCTCGCGCTCGCGGGCATGCATGAGGCGCTCCTTCTTTTTGAGGACCTGGAAGGCTTCGTCCTCTTCAAACTTGGCCAGATCCTCCATGCGGCGGATACTTCGGCGGATCGTCTGGAAGTTCGTCAGCGTTCCGCCAAGCCAGCGCTCGACCACATAGGGCGAGCCGCACTCCTGGGCGTACTTCCGGACGATGTCCTTGGCCTGTTTCTTCGTGCCCACGAAAAGGACCCTCTTGCCGAGCCGGGAGAAGCGCGAGGCGGCCTCCGCCGCGGCATCCAGCAAGACCTGCGTCTGCATCAGGTCGATGATGTGGATGTTGTTGCGCTCCATGAAGATGAACTCCTTCATCTTCGGATTCCAGCGGGAGGTAAGATGGCCGAAGTGCGTGCCCGCCTTCAGAAGCTGCTCGACAGAGGCTCGGTGCCCGGACTGCTGTCCCGACTCGATGGCTTCCTGCGTGGATTCGCCGGTCTCGGCTGGCGCAGCCGTTTCAACTTCACTCATAATAGGTCTGATCGATGTGGGTTTTGAGCCGCTACCGCCTTCCTCCGTGCAGCGAAACCGGCGGGGCCGGCCAACCCACTGCACGTCGGGCGGTATGTGTATTTCGGTTGACGGTAGTCTCCATGGCGACGCCGAATACGTTCAGTACACCGTCTATACCGTCAATGGCTTCTTACCGCTTCGAGAACTGGAAGCGTTTGCGGGCCTTGGGCTGGCCGTACTTCTTGCGTTCCACCATGCGATCGTCGCGGGTCAGGAAGCCGGCGTCGCGCAGGGGCTTCTTCATCTCCTCATCGAACTGAAGAAGTGCTCGGGCGATGCCGAGCCGGATGGCTTCCACCTGGCCCGTGAGGCCCCCACCTTTGGCATTTACGACGACGTCGAACTTGCCGACCGTATCGGTCACTTCGAATGGCTGAAGCAGGACCTTGCGGCGCCAGTCGAGAGGAAAGTAATTTTCGGCGTCGCGGTGGTTGATCGTCACCCTTCCGTCGCCGGCGCGAAGATAGACGCGCGCGGTGGACGTCTTGCGGCGACCTACCCCGTTGTACTGCGTTGGACCTGCCATCTGATGCTGAATCGCTCTGGTGTGTACGAACCTGTGATGGTTACGGGACGGGCAGCTGCTTCGGCTGCTGCGCCGCGTGTGGATGCTCCGGGCCGGCAAAGACCTTGAGCTTTTTGATCATCCGTCGTCCGAGCGGGCCCTTCGGCATCATGCCCTTTACGGCGTTGCGGACGATGAACTCGGGTTTGCGGTCGCGCATCTCCTCGGGCGTGGTAAGCCGTTCGCCGCCTGGGTAGCCACTATACTTAAAGTATTCTTTCCTCGTTTCCTTATTGCCGGTAAAGCGAACCTTGTCCGCATTCACGACGATGACGAAATCGCCCGTGTCCACGTGCGGCGTGAACTGAGGCTTGTGCTTGCCGCGCAGAATCGTCGCTATCTGCGACGCAAGCCTGCCGACAACCTGATTCTCGGCGTCGACGACGTACCAGTCCCGTTCGATCTCGCGGGCTCTGGCGGAGTAAGTCTTGAAGCTATTCGCGTCCATTACAGAAAGTCTCTATCTTTCTCGTATCTTTGAGATCGCGCGCCGACTCCGCCGCGGTCGGGCCATGTAGCGCTTGGGCCATGTATGAGCCGTTCACACGTACCGCAGTGCACGTAACGGTACGCGTACGTTGTAACGAGTAAAGGACCGACGGCAACGCGTAAGGACCGGCGGCATTTGTGCGAAAGCGATCGGCGGCGCGTTGAAAACCGGGCAGCAGGCCGGAGAGCCGGTACTGCCCCAGCCGGTTTAGCACCCAGGTGAGCATCGGGAGCGTTATTTCCAGAC
>Ga0299914_10002207_pt1 | contig 13330 bp, 11 predicted proteins | sample RVTome_10_FD_201361 | JGI IMG/M metagenome (GOLD analysis project Ga0299914, IMG submission 201361) | Soil microbial communities from uranium-contaminated site in the Upper Colorado River Basin, Wyoming, United States - RVT153D57 (version 2) ...
GACAGCCAGCACGCCGACAGCCAGCACCAACATGGGCGGAAAGCGAGGGGATGACATGCTGGCGGATTGTAGCGAAGATTAGGTGGGGTGGGTAACGGCCGTTACCTCAGCCAAAAGAATTTTACTTCATCAGACTTTTCTACATCGTCAAATTCGTGATGATCTGTACTTATCAGGGATGCATTAAGTTGTGTTGTCAAAGCAAGGGCAAAAGAATCTGCCACTGACATTTTGACGGCTCGGCCATTTATTGCTCCAGTGCCTTTTCTTCTTTCTTACGCCGGGCGAAGTCGTTACTGCTACTTAAATACCCATGATACTTTCCGCGCAAGTTGTGGGTAGAGGGAGCACGGTGTACTACGGCCGCTAAATCCACGATGGTCACAATGTAAACCAGACCAGGCCGTTGCTCAATGGGTTCTAACGGCCGTAAATATCCTTTTTCATAAACTGCTTCAACTGTTTTTAATGCATATCCCATCCTACACCTCTCTAGTTGCTAGCTTTCGCCAAGTATAACATATATGCGTGTCAAAGCCTGATTGGCATGGTCCATACAAGTATGCCTACATTCTTCATCCGTCAGAGAAGGTGGGCTAGGGCGATAGGAGCTGGCAGCCGCATGATGGTCACAAGATTGATTGAATCTCAAAGATTGAACCGATCTCATCCCTGAAGTTGTCCTCTACTTATATTCACAGACCCGGCTGCTTGTTTACCAAAGCCGGTTAGGATTGTCTCCAAAAACGGCCGCATGCCTCCCACCCGCTGCAGCCGGATCACCCAATCCCACAGCGGCTCAAACTTCTTCCAGCCGCCGGCATAAGCCAAATGGCGTAAACGACCGGTCTAGGCCCACCAATACCCCTTCTCTAACGTGTCTGCTGACATTTTCGCCGGCTGATAAACTACATGCCGTGTGTCATACAAGTCCCAATTGCTGTGGAGCAGCCGGTTCTGGCCGGACATGCGCTGGTACAAGGCTGTGCCCGGATAGGGTGTCAAGATATGAAAAGTGGCCGTTTCAATGCCCTGGCTGACAGCCCATTCAACTGTTCGGGCGAAAACATCCTCACCATCCTCATCCATGCCAAAGACAAAGCTGCCATTCACCATCACCCCGAGATCATGCAGCCGGCGAATAGCGGCACTATAATCCCGATTCAGATTTTGATACTTTTGTTGGTCGCGCAAATTCTGCGCGTCTAAGGTCTCAAAGCCCACGAACAGGCTGCGCAGGCCGGAAGCCACTGCCTTCTCCAGAAGTCCCGGCCGTAAAACAGATTGTACCGTAGCGGCCGCCTGCCATAACCGCCCCATGCCGACCATCCCCGCAAACATTGCCGTAGCAAAAGGGACGTTGCCCAAGAGATGGTCGTCCAGAAAATAGAGGTGGTGACCGGGCAGCCGCTCAATTTCGGCCAAAGCCTCATCCACCGCCTGGGTATAAAACCCTTTGCCTCCCTGAAAAAATGCCTCTTTATAGCAAAAGTCGCACTTATGGGGGCAGCCGCGGGAAACCACAATGGAGTTTGGCACCAGGTATAGATGCCGTTTAATCAGGTCACGGCGAATAGGAGGCACGCCGGCTAGAGTGCGTATTTTTGATTGGTACAGTTTTTCGGGCTGTCCTCGTCGGAAATCTGACAGGAAGGTGGGCCAGGTATCTTCACCAGGGCCAAGAAAAATGGTATCGCCATGGCGAGCTGCCTCTTCAGGCAAGGAGGTCACATGCAGGCCGCCCAAGGCCACATAGGCTCCTTTACGGCGGTAATGGTCGGCTAGTTGGTAAGCGCGATAGGCGGAGGTGATGTAGACCTGGATGACAACCAGGTCTGGCTCGTCTTCCAGATTTAACCTCTCAACATGTTCATCCTGAATCTCTATCTCATCATCGGCATCTAAATAGGCGGCCAGTGTAGCTAAGCCCAAAGGGGGAAACAGCGAGTATTTGATAGGACTGAAGAAGGGGCTTTTGGCTTCGGTCAAAGCAGGTAGGATCATTTTAACTTTCATTTTCATCTCCGTAGACAGGCGGGTAAATTACTCATCATTGTCTACGAAGTGAAGTCACTGATCTACCGCTTGAGGTTAGGGCAACAGGCACCTGGGTGCTATTGTGAAAGCACCTGAGTGTGGAACGCGAGATTGGTTCAAGCGCAAAGCTTGAACCAATCTCGCCTGCTCAATTACTTCTTCCAGGCCAGCCCATTCACCTGTTCGCCGATGCACCGGCCCTGATCCAGACCGGCTTGAATGGCCGGCAGGTAATGAATGCCGCCATATAGGCGGGAAATCGCCGCTTCACCGGCAAATTCATGGAAGGAGTTATAGGTGCGGGCGGGCAGGCCAAGGGCCGTGTGGCTATTGTCGCTAAATTGGTAGTTATCGCCAAACACGGCCGTCAATACCGTAGCGGCTGCCCCCGATTGCACCGAATGGCCGGAGGTGTATTCGGGAAAAGGTGGAGTCGTTACCGGGTCAGTTATATCGGGGGTGTTCCAGCCCGGATCAATGACTGCCTGAATATAAGTGATCGGCCGTATCAGATTGTAGATATATTTGGTATTCCAACAGCTAATGAAGGAATCGGATATAGCAACGCCTACCCGAGCATAGGTTTCGGCGGCCAGGGCCAGGCTGGCCTGTTCTTGTTGTAAAGCCTGGGCAGCAATGGCAATGGAATGGCCGGGAGGCGTAAAAGTGCGGCCGGGATCATCAGCCCAAAAGAGGGCAATCTGTTCCTGGTCCGGAGTGAGATTGTTGACGGCCGTATACACTGCCATGCCGTCCGCATAAAATTGAGAAGCTGGATCGTCAGAATAGGCTGTTGGCGGCGGGGGCAGGCACTCTGACTCGGGATTGACTACAAACGGCCGGTTTTGTCCCCAATAGGGCTGGAGGGCAGCCTGGTAATTGGGTGGCGTGGCTATCCACATGCCCGTGCCTTGCGGGGGTGTATAATCTTCAGGAAAGTTCCGTAAATAGCCCTCGTGGCCGCCATCAGTTGTGGACCAAGTGTAAACTGCTTCAGCCACTGCCTGGCCATAAGCGGCCGAACGATTAAATACGGGTTCGCTGACTTCAGCCTGGCGCTGTGCGGCATATTGCGACTCCAGAGCCTCAATCGCTGCCAGATTTTCAGGGGTGGCAGTGGGGTAGAGGCGGCGCAGGCTGGCTGCCAGGGCGCTGTTGGCCACAGCAGCCCAATCATAGGCTTGCCCTGCCTCCGGTCGGGGCAAAGAATCCAGCTCATTTAGCTGCCCCACCAGGGATTGATTCTCAGGTATGCCCGTGACCACCGCCTCATACAGGGCAACGGCCGAATAGCCCAAAGCTCTGGAGGCGACCGGCGGTGTAAAGCCGGGGGTTTCCTGGATCAGCTTTAGCTGCAGATCAAACCAGCTTGTGACGATTTCGGCCGGAAAGGCGGAAGTCGGTTTGGGCACTTCGATAACTGCCGGCTGGCAGGCAGCTAACCAGCCAGCCAGCAGCAATAATGTCAAAACGTAGAACAAGTTTTTCCGATACATACTCATCTCCTTTGTTAACAAAGTTTGTAGCAGGCGATAGATCGCCCACTAACGGTACTGCTTGTTCCAAACATTTCATTATACACAGGCAAACGGCCGTGTCCACCTTGCCTCGGCAGACACGGCCATGCCCATTTACCGCCCTCTCATATTCAATTTCACCTGTATCGAAAGGCCGACGGGTGAAAAACCTAAAAGTTCCTGAGTGAGGGCAAACTAGCTTGTGTTGATGCTGGAGTAGGTCACTTTTTTGCCTGATTACGGCCGTTCGAGTACAAACACATCCCCGTCTGGGCAATCAGACAGGGATGTCCGATTTACAAAGAAGCCAATGAACAAAAAAATCTACATCGCTTACACAGGCGGCACGATTGGGATGACGTGGGTGAAGGGGAGTTATGAGCCGGTATCTGGCTTTTTGCAGGCGCAAATGTCAGAAATTCCTGCCTTCAGCCATCCTGATTTGCCGGCCTATACTATCCACGAATATACACCGCTGCTTGATTCGCCAAACATGACTCCCAATGATTGGTCGGCTATTGCCCGGGATATTTGTGACTATTACGATGAGTATGATGGCTTTATTGTGCTGCATGGTACGGATACGATGGCTTATACGGCTTCGGCCTTGGCCTTTATGCTGGAGAATTTGGGGAAACCGGTGATTGTGACGGGGTCGCAGATTCCTTTATGTGAGGTGCGCAATGATGCTGAGGAGAATTTGATTACATCGCTGCTGCTGGCAACGGCCGCTATTCCCGAGGTCTGTTTGTATTTCAACGGCCGGCTCCTGCGCGGCTGCCGGGCTACCAAAGTCAACGCTGTCGGTTTTGATGCCTTTGCTTCGCCAAACTACCCGGCCCTCGCTTCTGTGGGTGTAGAGATAGCCATCAATCATAAACTGTTACAACCACCCCCGGCGCCGGGTGCGACCGTGCAGATGCGGGAGATTCGCGGGCCGATTGTGGGTGCGCTGCGGCTTTTTCCCGGTATTTCCGGGCGGCTGCTGCACAATATAACGCAGCCACCCCTAAGAGGGTTGGTGTTGGAAGCCTATGGCGCGGGCAACGGGCCGGCGCGAGATGAGGCCTTTATGGCCGCTTTGCGCGAAGCTACTCAGGAGCGAGATGTGGTCATTGTGGTTTGTACTCAATGCCTGACGGGCACTGTTGATTTGGAGAAGTATGCTACTGGGGCAGCCCTGGCAGAGGTAGGGGTGATTAGCGGTTACGATTTAACGGCCGAAGCTGCCCTTACCAAACTCTCCTACTTACTCCATATCTATGATTCAACTCAAGTGGTTAAGGCACGAATGGGGGAAAATTTACGCGGGGAGTTGACGAAAGAGTAATTAGGTAATTGGGTAACTGGGTAACTGATCTCAATTACCCAATTACTCAATTACCCACTTACCAATGGCCATCATCTGGGGTCTGGCTACAGGTCTGACCTCTGTTGTGTCGGTGCTAACAGCCCTGTACAGTGTCGTTACAGTTCTCATTGGCGTACTGTGGCTTAAGGAGCGCATGACAACATGGCAAAAGGTGGGGGTATTGATTGTCTTCATGGGGGTGGGGTTGGTGAGTGTATAGCCTAAAAAGGGACATTGCTGCTCAATTCCTGATGCCAGTTATTGAGCCAGTCCATGCACTTCTGGAACTGTTTCGCAGGTAACTGTTTATTGCTGGTAATACCAAAGTGGCTGAAGCTTTGGTTGCCTCATTCTTAGGCGCGTCCTTCGCCAATGCAGAGAGGATAGCAGGCTGTTAGGATTACGTAAGAGTTTAGCAAACAGGAGTTAAGAAACGACCGGCTTTATGAGTGATGTCTAAGGACTACTCTGGCCTGTACATGGTGGACGGCACATGCTCTTCTTTGCTGACGGGTGGGCCATAGGGCAAAACTTGCCCGTTTATGACATTGGCCAGGGCCTGAATCTGGTGCAAGATGCGAATTAGTTGGCGCGGGTGAACGATTTCCAGACTCAAAATGATGCGTGTTTGCCTGGGAATGTCATGTGGAGGGGTATGTATATAGGAGATATTAATCTTTTCATCGTTAACAAGATCGGTAATTTCATAAAGCAGCCCCGGCCGATCATGCACATCCACCTGCAAGGTGATCACATGCGCCTGACGCTGCGCTTCGCCCCAACCTAGCCTGAGCAGGCGACCTGCCATATGTTCCGGGCGAACCAGATGACAGCTATCTTGATGGACAGTGACCCCGTTATCCTGGCGCAAAAAGCCGGTAATGGCATCACCAGGACGAGGATTACATGTGCCGCATAAGCGTAGACGGCGGCCGTCCGCATTCATAATGACATATTTTTCCCCATTGGGGGCATAGACAATATTATCTAAATGACGGGTTGGTTCTTGCCCCCAGCTATCCTCCAACACCCGCGTGGCTACAACCGTTGGCAGAATTTCGGCATGACCCAGGCAATAATAGAGCTGCTGTGTTGTCTGGTAATTGAACGAGTTAGCTATTTTCTGGTGGGGGTAGGTAGACAGGTTGAGACCTTCCAATTCAGCTTGCAGCAAGTTTTTGCCCTGGGTGATGGCCACATCATCAGATAAACGACGGAACCAGCGACGGACATGGGAACGGGCGTAATTGGTGGCGATATACCCCAAATCCTCATCCAACCAGGCACGTCGTGGCTGTGCCCAAGGTTTCTTATTAATATTCACCTGATCGCCATCTCGCAGGGGCTTGTTTAAAGGGTAAAATTCTCCATTCACTAGAGCAGTATGGCATAGATTTCCTAGTCCCGTATGGATAGCATAGGCAAAGTCAACAGCCGTTGCCCCCTTGGCCAGATCGACCATTTGTCCCCGTGGCGTATAAACACGAATTTGCTGGCGGAAAACATCTTCCACGACGCCAGCGACTCCGGCCCCCAGGTCTTGAGGCTCTATATGGATATTTTCATGAATATTTTCTAGAAATATCTGAATAGGTTTATCTATCTCTTGTGACCACTTTGGTCTGTCCGCATATAACCACCGGGCCAGGATACCGACTTCCGAAACTTTATCCATCACGAGCGTCCGCAAACGCAGCTTAATATGAGAGCCGTCAGGGTGAATAACAGTGGTATGCAGCGAGCGATAGAGGTTGTCGCGGGGAACGGCAATATAATCATCAAACTTGCCGGGCACTGGCTTCCAAACCTGGTGCAAATAACCCAAGGCAGTGTAGCACTCTATTAAATCGTTGAGCAAAATTTCCAAACGCAGTATGCTGTCAATATGGTCATAAGCTGCGCCTTTTGCCGTTAGGTCCTGGTAAACTGTGTATATATTTTGTGGTTCCAGCGAGATATGGGCTTCGATATTTGCCTGGGCCAGGAGGTCATTAATTTCCTGCCGGACCGTCTCATAGAAAGGCTTTTGTTCTGCCTGAATAATCTCCAATTGCTCTTTAATGGTCTGGTAGGCAGTGAGATGAATAAGTTCCAGAGAACAAGATTCTAATTCGTTTTTTATTGTCCAAATACCCAGGCGATTGGCCAGTGGAGCATAAACAGTAAGTGTCTCCTTGGCTGTTCTTATCTGTTTGTAGGCAGGAACTGCTTTGATAGTTCGCATATTATGTAAACGATCAAAGAGTTTGATCACAACAGTGCGCACGTCGTTGGTCATGGCATCTAACAATTTGTGCAAGGTAGCATCTTGCAATTCTTTAGGAGTCAATTGTCTACCTTGAGTCATGCTTTCAGTGACGCTTTTAAGCTTGGTGACGCCATCAACCAGACGAGCAACCTCCTGACCAAATACGTCCTCGATTTGTTCTATGGTGATCAGGGTATCTTCGGCAACGTCGTGGAGCAAAGCCGCTGTTAAAGTAGGCACATCCAGATGATAGTAGGCCAGGTAATAGGCAACTGTTAAGGGATGGGTAAAAAAAAGCTCACCAGACTTACGGCGTTGATCTCCGTGTGCCCGGCAAGCCAATTCCAGGGCTTCCTGAACGCAGGCAAATTCGTCCCGGCTAAGGTAAGCCTTAATGCGGTCAAAAAACTGCGTCTTTGTTGCTGTTAAAGTATCGTCCATACCTGTCTTTCATGCCCAATGCGGACAGCATCCCTATATCGCTTTTATCCTGTCGCCCTGGCCAGGGTGACACCAATTGCGAAATCATCATTCTATTAATTTTGATCTCTAAAATCAACAAAGCGATAGCCAACGCCCCGTTCTGTCAGAATATATTCAGGGTTGGCCGGGTCTTTCTCAATTTTCTTACGCAAGTAATTCACATAGAGGCGCAGGTAATGGGTTTCGTCACGATATTCATAGCCCCAAACCTTGGCCAATAAGGTATCGTGAGGAACGACCCAACCAGCGTTTTGAATAAGATGATTGAGGAGGCGGTATTCAGTCGGCCGTAAATCAATCCGCTCTCCATCCACAATCACCTGATGCCGGTTAAAATCCACTGAGAGTCGATCATCAATTTTTAGTACGGTCCGGGGCGTAGGGGCCGGCCATTCCGCCCGACGTAAAACAGCGTTGACGCGGCTGCTCAATTCACGTGGGCTAAAGGGTTTGGTCACATAATCATCGGCCCCCAATCCCAAGCCATATATTTTGTCCTCTTCATCATCTTTCACAGTGAGAAGAATGACGGGCACGGTGGAGATTTCTCGTAGCAACTTCAGCGTCTCAAAACCATCCATTTGAGGCATCATTACATCCATGATAATCAGGTCTGGTGTATATTGGCGAATGCGCTCTAAAGCGGCTAACCCGTTATCAGCTTCGATTACCTGGTACCCTTCCAGTTCCAGGTTCATGCGAATAAAGCGCCGCATACGGGCCTCATCATCTACGATGAGAATAAGACGGGGCGCGTTTTGTTCGAGGGAATCAGGTACTTTTTCCAACATACTTAGGGCTGACGATTAAATAAAGTGCGGAATTGAATCGTCAGTTTTAAGGAGCGGGATTGTTGGTATTTGTTCAAGTTATAAAATTCCCGCTCCTTAGTCAGTCGCGCACAAAGCCGATCACATCTTCTTCGCCACCGGCAGGTAACACTTGAATGAAATTTATGCGGTGCCAGGGAATGATGAGGGTACTGACTTCATCATCCACGTAATGCAAATCCATGCCATCACGCTGTCGTGGGTTATGGACGGTGATGATCTGAGCTACGGCCTCGGGTAATTCTTCGACTTCACCGACAACGGCCTGTTCGTTAGCAATATGTACGATGATTGTTTTCATGATTTTCCCAAAGGTTTGGCGACTGCGTAATGCTCTACCCAACCGCTCAATCAAAAAAGATATGAATCAAAAGGTCACCGAGTTTAATTTCGTCGCCGCTTTTGACTAAAAATGGTTTTTGAGCCGGGAGGCGAGATTGATTAAGAGAAGTGCCATTGGTACTATCCAAATCCATTAAAATAACGCCCTGTTTGGCAAGTTGAATCGTCGCATGCAGCCGGGAAATGCCATTTTCAATGCCTTTATCCTGGGTAAGGTCTAATTCGGGAGTGATCTTAGCTTCGGGATCGGCGCGCCCTATTCGTATTTGATGTTTTAATTTTAACTCTATGCGGCGGCGACTGCCAGGAATAACGAACAGTATTTGTTTAGGCTTTTCCGGGGGATCGAGAGCTTGTACGTCTACGGGGATAGGTGACGGCCGATTGTCAAACTCGGTAAAGGGCAAAACATCCGTCGGCTCACTGATGACTGAACCCAATAACGTCTTGCCACACTCGCTGCAAAAGAGGGTTCCTGGGTACTGCGATGAGCCGCATTCAGAACAGACTATCATTGATCCAAATCCAAATCCTGAAGCAACCCCGAGAAAAGGGATCGGGTACCGTATTTTAATCGTTTGCGGCCTTCCTCAGATAAATCTCCCATCTTTTCCAGACGTGCCAGTTCCATATGGGCTTGCTGGGCCAGTTGTGTTTCCCCCACTTCCAGCAAGCGCGTGGTGAGATGTTTCATGCGTTTGGTGGCCGCTTCTAATTCGCCGACTTCAACTTCATTCCTCACCTTTTCGTTGAGGCGATAGATATTGAGCACACGTACCGCCTTGAGCAATTCGGGCGGAGGCTCAACCTGGGGCGGTTCTGTCTGAATCTCTAGTTGAACGTTTTCCTCGGCCGTGTGCATTGATTGCTTTTGAGAGGGGATTTCGGCCGTTAATTTGAGAGGGATGCTGAGTTGAACTTCTTTCTTCTGCGGCTGGAGGTTCAGTTCTAACAAAATTTTCAGGGGGGATCGCCCCTCTATATTACCCAATTTAAATTCTTTATTCTCGGCAAAAATTGGTTGCGCAAAGGGTGTGAGTTTGAAGCCATATTGCAAGATCATGGGTTTAGGTAGATCTACTTGGAGGCACACATTTCGTGCATAAACATCACCAAGGCCATTGATGTGATGTTGCAGGTACTCAATAATTTGGGCCGGCTTTTCGATGTAGTCAGAACGGCCGCCTGAGGGTGAGACCAGTTTGTCTAAAAAATCATCGTTCCATTCGGAGCCAAGGCCAAAAGCACTGAAACCGATGCCTTGAGCAGCCGTTTTCTCTGCCAGCTCCAAACATTTTTCCGCATCCCCATAGGTATGCCCATCCGTAAGCAAGATCAGATGGTTGGTATAATCAGCTAAGGACACTTGGTTCAGTTGTGTGATACCAGCTTGCAATCCCTGATAGATTTCGGTACCGCCGGAGGCTTGCATCCCTCGAATTTTAATCAGTAGACCTGATTTATTTTCACCGATGTTCCCGGCTGGTAAGATAGTCTCGGCGCGATCGCTAAAGCTAACCACAGAAAGAACATCCTCGGGAGCTAATTTATCAAGGATGAGATTAACGGCCGCTTTCACCCGCTCTAATCTCATCCCCTGCATTGAAGTGCTACGATCAATGACCAGGGTCAGGTTGAGTGGGATATGTACCTTGTTTTGCTGGGCAGGCGGATAGATGTTTACGAATAGATAAAGGATTTGAGCGGTATCCAAAAGGGGAATCTTTTCACTGCTAACCTCAGTTTCCATCCTAAGAACGGGTGCAGCCTGGGTATTGAGGAAGGCATCATAGGCTGCCCGCCGTTTGGCATCACTGAGAATTTGATGAGCCTGGACAATACGCTGATAAGTAGGATTATCGGCTGTCTGTAATTCTGGGGGGATTCTGGTACTCAGGCTTAAGAAGGCCTGCTCAATTGCTTCGGCCGAGGCACTGGCATGAATGCCAAGTATTCTGTAGAAATCATAACTGTTTGCGTGTTGCACTAAACTTCTACAAAGACGAGCTATAACGGCTCATCTTAGATGCTAAAGACCAAAAATGGCAGCAAAGATCTGGCATGAGAAACATTTACATTTGAAATCGTACCAGGATGGCGGTGATATTATCATAGCCACCAGCGGTCATTGCTGCTTCTAATAGGTTATCCGCCGTTTGTTCTAACGGAATATCTTGATTCAGAATCTCTTTTAGCTCATTGTCAGATACCATCCCACATAAACCATCGGTGCAGAGCAAAAGCGTACCTGATTTGGGTAATGAACGCATGTAGATATCTACTTCAATTTCTTCACCTTGTCCCAAAGCCCTTAGGAGAATATGGCGATATTGATAGAAGGTGGCTTCTTCGGCCGTTAACTGCCCTACATCCTGCAAACGTTGGACAAGCGAGTGATCTGTGGTGAGCATTTCAAATTTATCGGCCGTTTTCATATAAACGCGGGTGTCACCGACATGGGCGATGTAGAGGCGACGGCCAAGTATTAAGGCGGCCGTTAAAGTGGTACCACCATCCTGATCCGGATCAGGATCATAAATTGCCTGATGAGCCGCTTGCACGGCTTCCGTCATCACTTCTTGAATAGGAGCTTGAATCGGATTCTCGTCCTCCCGTAATAGAGGGATATAGATTTTGTTGATAATCTTATGGGCCACCAGGCGTGAGGCAGTTTTGCTGGCAATATGTCCATTCTGATGTCCGCCCATGCCATCAGCAACGATGTAAAGGCCAAAGGGCATTAGGGGGAAACTGCCGCCGGTGTCAGACATAAACACAAGGCAAGCATCTTCGTTCCGTTCCCGGATAGCCCCCACCTCGCACCGCTTGACCACATGGATTTCGGGCATTGGCTCTTTGCTGAGATCAGCCGTTTTACGAACAAACGAAATGGGCTCCAGCGGACTTGTCCGATCATCAGGAAAGAGAGTTAATTTGTCTGTATGATCAGGATCAGCTACTTCATCCTCTACAGTGGCCGGTGCACCATCCGTGACCGAATCAGGCTTTGTTAGCAATTCATCACGAAGCTCTTCTGGTTGCTCCTCTGGAGAGCTAGCTCTTTCATTCATACATAATACCTGTTTGGTAGGTTAGTTGCATTATCCTGAAGTTGCTAAATGGGTAAAGCATAGAGAATCTTATCACTTGACCCAATATAGACCACATCATCCGCTATCAAAGGCGAAGCAATTACTGGGCCACCCGTTTCAAACACCCACTGCAATTCGCCCTTTTTGGCCGACAAACAGTAGACTTTGCCGTCAGTGGAGCCAATAAAAATTAAATCTTCGGCTATCGTAGGGGAAGAGGCCACCTGCCCCCCCGTTTCAAACGCCCACTGCTGCCGCCCACTATCCATATGGATGGCATAGAGGTTGCCATCGGATGAACCAATGTAGACGGTATTCTCGTGAACAGCAGGGGAGGAGATAATCGGCCGTCTGGCTCTAAACCGCCAAATAGTCCAGCCCGAACTGGCATCAATGGCATAAACAGTGGCATCTACCGAACCAATGAAGACAATATCATCGGCCACAGTCGGCGAAGAAGTGACGGCCCGCTTGGCCTGTGATTGCCATTTCATTTTGCCCGTCGCTAATTCCAGGGCATAGATATAGCCTCCTTCCGTGCCGAAAAAGACAAGATCTTCACCGACAAAAGGGGAGGAACGTACAGGACTGAAGGCATTGGTCTTCCAAACCATTTTGCCTCGTTTGGCGTTCAGGGCATAACAGTGGGCATCATCAGAGCCAAAGAAGACGTGATCATAACGAACGCTTGGTGAGGAGTAGATAGGGCCATTTGTATTATGTCGCCAATTCATCTCACCAGTTTTCTTGTGTATTGAATAGAGATGATGATCGGCCGATGTAATAAACACATCATCATCAAATATGGCTGGGGTGGAGGCAATGCTAGCGCTAGTAGGGAACTTCCACAAAAATTGTCCGGTGGCCTGGTTGAGCGCGTAGAGGTTATTATCATAAGAGCCAACATAGATGATGCCTTCATCTAATATTGCTTTACGCCGAATTTCATCCTCGCATTTGAATGTCCAGATAGGCTGGATTTGTGGTGCTGCGCCTGGTGCCACCATGGTACTGGCGGGCATGGTCTGGGGCATAGAGGGAGAAATGACCGTTGCCCCAACCGCCTCCTCCTGGTTCCCATCACGCAGGGCAATCAATGCTTCTTTAAGTGCCGTCGCATCGGGATAACGCTCTTTGGGATTATAGGCCAGGCAGCGATTAATGAGGGCTTCAAAAGCAGGCGTTACTGTCGGATTTACCTTGTTTATCGGCCGTTCCGCAAAATTAAAAGGTGGCTCCAGGCGCGGGTCTTGCTGGGTCAACAAATGGTGCAGCGTCGCCCCCAGCGCATAGACATCCCCGGCCGGTGTGGCCAAGCCGCGATACTGTTCCGGCGGCGAATAACCCTCCGTGCCAATCATCGTCCCCTTCTTCTGTTCTGCCTCAAACAGCTTGGCAATGCCAAAATCAATCAGCCGAATCCGTTTATA
>Ga0299914_10002209_pt1 | contig 13329 bp, 14 predicted proteins | sample RVTome_10_FD_201361 | JGI IMG/M metagenome (GOLD analysis project Ga0299914, IMG submission 201361) | Soil microbial communities from uranium-contaminated site in the Upper Colorado River Basin, Wyoming, United States - RVT153D57 (version 2) ...
GCCGCGGCTGGTACGCCCGATCCTGCGGATGTTGGGCGTCAGCGATTTCATGCGACTCTCGACCACGGCGTCCTGATGGCGGACGGGCGGCCCCGCGGGTTTGTCAGAATCCGCCCATGCTGAGCATCGGGACGGTCGTGGTCGGCGTCGATGACATGGGCCGGGCGGCCCGGTTCTGGCAGCAGGCGCTGGGCTACGTCCCGCGGGACGAGGTGGAGGACGACTGGGCGGTGCTGATCCCGAGCGATGGCGGCCCCGGTACCCACCTGGCGCTCCAGCTCAGCGAGACGCCGCTGCAGGAGCGTCCGCGCATCCACCTCGACCTGTACGCCGGGGATGCGGACGATCAGGCCGCAGAGGTCGAGCGGCTCGTCTCGCTGGGAGCGGAGCGTGTGGACTGGGACCTGTACCCCGACGACCCCGACTTCATCGTCCTCGCCGATACCGAGGGCAACCGCTTCTGTGTCATCGACACCGGACGCGGCTGACGACGCGGCCGAGTCGTCGAGTCGCCGCTACCTGTCGATCGAGCGCTGGTACGCGCGCACGGCCAGCGGCGCGCAGACCGCGACGATGCCCACGATCCAGATGACCGAATAGGCCGTCGGGGGGGGCGATCGACCAGGGGTCGCCCGGCACCGTGGGCGTGTTCGGTTCCCGAACTGGACTCGGACCGCATCGGCCAGCGTGGTCGAGGTTGGCGATCGCGTGGCCGCGGGCACGGCTCCCTTGGCGATCGGCAGCAAGGTGCTCCGGGGGGAGTGGCGGCGTTTCGGTCGACGCCAATTTGCTGAAGTGATCTTGAAGTCAACGCCTTGGGCGTGGCGTTGGTCACGCGATCGAGTGCGGCGGAGCCCGCTCGGCAGACTGACCGGAGTGAGACCCGCTAGCGAGCAACTCGGCGCCGACCGTCCGGTGTTTCTCTACGACGGCGACTGCGCCTTCTGCAGCTCGTGCGCCCGGTTCATCGAGCGGCGCATCCCGACGTCCGCCGAGGTGACGCCGTGGCAGTTCGCCGACCTCGAAACCCTGGGTATCTCGCAGCACGACGCTGAGGCGTCGGTGCAATGGATCGGCCGACGGGCGGGCGGGCCTGTTGGCGCCGCGGGGCCCGCTGCCATCGCCCGGCTGCTGGTCGACGCAGGCTCGTACTGGCGCCCGCTCGGCTGGTTGCTCGACTGGCGCCCGGTCCGCTGGGTCGCTGGTCCCGCCTACCGGTTGATCGCGCACAACCGTCACCGCCTGCCGGGTGGCACCGCCGCGTGCCGGCTCCCGCAGGCCGAGCGGGACCGCATCGACACCCGCTGATCGCAGCCCGCCGCGGGCAAAGGGCGTGCATCTCGAGGGCGACAACGGCTGGCCGACGACCGTCGCTGGCCCGCTCAGGTTGCTCCCAGGAATTTCCCCCGTGCGTGTCGAAGCTGCTTCAATCGTGCGTCTGGACGCCCGGGATCGCCCGCTGGGTGCAATACTCGGTGCCCGGCCCCAGTGCCGCCGCTCATGGAAACGACTTCCGCCGCCGCCGCTTCCACGCCCCACACCTCTTCGGAGGGTTGCGTGAGCCATGTGCACACCGCCCCGCCGTTCACGCCGTCGTCGGTGCTGCTGCGGCGCCGCCGGTTGCTTATCGCCCTGGCCGCGCTGCTGGTGGCCCTGGCCACCGCCGCCGCCCTGGGCAACGGGCAGGCGCTGCTGACCTGGGACGAGCCCATCCAGAGGGGGGTGGAAGCCAACCGGACGACGGCACTGAACGACGTGTTCCTGACGGTGTCGCGTTTCGGGTCCACCGTTTTCGTGCTCGGCGCAGGCACGTTGGGTGCGATCCTCACCTGGCGACGCTGCCGAGCCGTGGCCACCGCGCTGCTCGTCGCCACCTTCGCCCGGCCCGCGATCGAGTTCATCGTCAAGGGACTGGTCAGTCGCGATCGGCCCGACTTCGACCGGCTGGTGGCCGGGACCGGATACTCGTTCCCCACCGGGCATACCATGGCCGCCGTCGCCCTCTGGGGCCTGTTGCCGGTGGTGGTGGCGCTCTACACGCGCCGCCGCAGCATCTGGTGGGCGTCGGTAGTGGTCTCGGCGACGCTGATCGCGGGGATCTCGGCCAGCCGCGTCTACCTCGGCGTCCACTGGTTCTCCGACGTCGTCGGCGGCCTGGTGGTGGGCACGTTCTTCCTACTGGGTGTGGACACCGTCCTGATCCGCGCCCACCGTCGCTACCCGTGTCGCATGCTGGCCGAGCAGGCCGAGAGGGACCGGGCGGCACGGGCCGAAGCGGCGGCGGTGGAGCGGCGGGCGAGGGTGCCGGTCGGCTCTGCGGTCTAGGGACCGCGGCTACGACGGCGCTTCGGCGGCGGCCACGGTGGCCGTGAGCGGCAGGTGGTCGGAGAGGCGCGCGAACGGGGCGAAGTCGGGGTCGCCGTGGCGTGGCAGCGACACGGCCACCGGGTCGAGCCCATGGGTGACGAGCACGTAGTCGAGGCGCTGTGTCGGCGGCTTCGGCGTCCCTGGCACCCAGCCCCGCCAGTTCGTGGGGCCGGGATCGTCGCCCCGGAGGGCTGACCACGCGTCACGCAGGCCTGCGGCACGGAAACGCACGTGGATGTCCGCCCCGGGACGATCGTTGACGTCGCCGGCGACCACCGCCTGCCGGCCCCGCTCGGCGATCCGACGGATGATTGCCTCGGCCTCGAGCGCTCGGACCGGGGCGGCGTCATCGCCGGAGCTGAGGTGCACGTTGACCAGCGTGACGTTCAGGCCGGGACCGGCCTCGGCGTCGAGGCGCACGGTGGCGACCTGGAGGATCCGACGCCGCGAGCTCCAGGTCATTCGCCGATGCGTGATGGCGTGGGTGCGCGCCGGGGCGGGCCGGGTCACGCCGATCACCGCCATGCCCTCCGGCCACGTGCGGATGGGCCAGTGCTTGAAGCCCCAGTGCCGGGTCTTGGCCCCGAGAGACCGGGCGATGGCGTGGGCCTGCCAGGGCTGCACCTCCTGGAGCACCACGACGTCGGCCGTCATCGCCTCGAGGTGGTCGACCACGGCGCGGACGTCGACGCCCTTGCTCCCCTTGAGGTTCCACGACACCAGGGTCAGCGACATCGGGGGCCATACAGTCCTTGAAGGAAAAACGGTGCTCTGGCCCCGAGGATCTTCAAAGACGCGGGTAGCCGCCGGCCACCAGCAGCTCGGCGATCTGGACGGCGTTGAGCGCCGCGCCCTTGCGCAGGTTGTCGTTCGACACGAACAGCGCGAGCCCGTGCTCGACGGTCGGGTCGCGGCGCACCCGGCCCACATAGCAGGGGTCGGTCCCGGCCGCTATCAGGGGCGTCGGCACGTCCACGACCGCGACGCCGGGAGCGTCGGCCAGCAGCTCGAGGGCTCGTTCCGGGCCGAGCGGCCGTTCGAACGCAGCGTTGATCGAGAGGGAGTGCCCGGTGAACACCGGCACCCGCACGCAGGTCCCCGACACCGGCAGGTCCGGGATGCCGAGGATCCTGCGGCTCTCGTCGCGGAGCTTCTGCTCCTCGTCGGTCTCACGGCTGCCGTCGTCCACGATCGACCCGGCCAGGGGCAAGACGTTGAAGGCGATCGGCGCCGCGAACTTCATTGGAGCCGGCATGTCGACGGCGGCCCCGTCGAAGGCCAAGGCCGCGGCGCGGTCGGCCACCTTGCGGACCTGCTCGTCGAGCTCGGCGGTGCCCGCGAGCCCCGCCCCCGAGGCCGCCTGGTAGCTGCTCACCACCAGCCGCCGCAGCCCGGCCTCGCGGTGGAGCGGCGCCAACGCCGGCATGAACGCCATGGTGGTGCAGTTGGGATTGGCCACGATGCCCCTGGGCATGCGGTCGAGCGCCTCGGGGTTGACCTCGGACACCACCAGGGGGACGTCCGGGTCCATGCGCCACGCCGAGGAGTTGTCGATCACCGTCGCACCGGCGGCTGCGACCCGGGGCGCGAGCGCCTTGGACGTCCACTTCCCAGCCGAGAACAGGGCGATGTCGAGGCCCGACCAGTCGGCGGTGTCGGCGTCCTCGACGACGACCTCGTCGCCGTGCCAGGGAAGCGTCCGACCGGCGGAGCGTGACGAGGCGAAGTACCTGATCTCCCCGACCGGGAAGGCGCGCTCCGCCAGCACCGAGCGCATCACGCCGCCGACCTGTCCCGTGGCGCCGACGACGCCCACGCGCAGCTGTGAACCCATGCCCGAAGGCTACGAGGCCGAGCGGATAGGCCCGCAAGTGGGAACTGAACAGTACGAGATCTGCAGCGTGAGCCCGGGACTCACAGCTCGGCCTCCTGGCAACGCAGCGCCCAAGCCAGGTGGCACGTGACCCGTCTGCGCATGTTCTACGGGCACGCCGATCCAGCGCCCAACCGGGTTGCGACCGTCAGCCCTCGAGGGCGAAGGCCGCGTGCAGGCTCTGCACCGCCTGCTCGACCTGGTCTTCCCGGACGACGCACGAGGTGCGAATCGCCGACGTCGAGATCATCTCGATGTTGATGCCGTCGGCGGCCAGCACCTCGAACATGGTGGCCGCCACCCCGGGGTTCGACTTCATGCCGGCGCCCACGATGCTCACCCGGGCGATGTCGCGATCGGACGACACCCCGGTGGCGCCGATGTCGACCGCCAGGCGCCGGCACACCTCGGTCCCGGTCGTCAGGTCGTTCTTGGGAACCGTGAACGAGATGTCCGTCACGCCGTGGTCGGAGACGTTCTGCACGATCATGTCGACGTTGACGCCGACGTCGGCCAGCTCGCGGAACAGGCGGGCGGCAATGCCGGGCTTGTCCGGCACCCCCGACACGGTGACCTTGGCCTCGCTCACGTCGTGGGTGACGGCCGAGACGATCGCCTGCTCCATCGACGTGTCCTCCTTGGTGATCCAGGTGCCGGGCTCCCACGTGAAGGCCGAGCGTACGTGCAGCTTGACCCCCCAACGGCGCGCGAACTCCACCGAGCGCATCGCCGGCTTGGGGCAGCCGGTGGCGGTCATCTCCAGCATCTCCTCGAACGACACCTGGGCCATGCGCCGGGCCTCGGGCACGAGGCGGGGGTCGGCGGTGAACACGCCGGACACGTCGGTGTAGAGCTCGCAGGCCTCGCCCTCGAGTGCGTGACACAGCGCGACCGCGGTCGTGTCGGACCCGCCGCGTCCGAGGAACGTGATGTCGCGGTCGGTCGACACGCCCTGGGCACCCCCCACGACCGGGACCCGCCCCGCCTCGATCGCCTTGCGCAGCCGGTCGGGGCGCAGCTCGACGATCTTGGCGTTGGTGTGGTTGGTGTCGGTGATGAATCCCGCCTGGCTGCCCGTGAAGCTGTCCGCCGGCACGCCGATCGAGTGGAGCGCGATGCACAGCAGCGCCATCGCCTTGCGCTCGCCGGCCGTGATGAGCATGTCCATCTCCCGGCCGGGCGCCATGTCCGAGACATCGCTCGCCAACCGGATCAGGTCGTCGGTCTCCTTGCCCATGGCGCTCACGACCACGACCGGAGCGTCGCCCCGGCGCTGGGTACGCGCGACGTGGTCGGCGACTTCGCGGATGCGATCGGGATCGGCGACCGACGTGCCGCCGAACTTCAGGATCACGAGTGCCACGAGCCGAGAAGGTATCGGCGGCGGGGCGCGACGTTCGAACCCCTTCCCCAGGTGGGGACGGTCGGATACTGAGAAGGGTTGCCCGCCTACGGAATGTCAGCCGAGGTTGGAGGGGCTCTCGACGAGCGCCCTCCAGCCCTCGAGCCGCGCGATGGCATCCGACACGTCGAGCTGCAGGAGCGCACAGATGGCTCGCAGATCGTCGCGGCGGATCGTCAACACGCGGCCGTTGTAATCACCCCGCTCGATGATGATCGAGCGGACGAAGCGCTGGACCGGCGCTGCCTCGGGCACCCGGTTGAGCGCCTCGAGGTCGAGCACGAGCTTCGGCGGACCCTCGGTCGTCGGTGTCTGCTCCCCGAGCAAGACCGACACGGGCACGTCGTAGAACTCGGCGAGCTCGTGAAGCCTCGGCAGGCTCAGGGTGCGGAAACCTCGCTCGTAGGCCCCGATGGCCGAGGCGCTCCAGCGACCGGCCGACTGACGTTCGACGTCGTCGAGGGACATGTGCCGCGCCTTGCGCAGCGCACGTAGCCGCCGGCCGACTTCGACCGTCACGTTGGAGGCCGTGGTCTCTTCTTCTTGGTTGTTCATCTGGTTCTTGGGTGATCGTCCGTCACTGGGAACCGCCTCGGGCGCGAGTCTCCCACGTTCCGCTCCGAATCGTGCAGTCGGGACCCGGTTGGGTGGTCATGGAGGCCCATCGCGACTGCAACAGCATCACCGCTGCTCGCTAGCCTTGCGCCCTCGTGGGCACCGAGAAACGTGAGCGCCAGAGGCAGGGGAAACAGGCCCGATCCGAGGCGGAGCAGGTGGCCGCCCGGCGCCAGAAGACGAAGCGCACGGGCGTCCGGCTGGGCATCGGGCTGGTGGTCGTGCTGGCCGCGGCGTTCGCGTACTCGCTGCTGACGCGCGACGACTCGTCCGACAGCACCGAGACGGGCGACACCACGACCACCGCCGCAGCGGACGCAACCACCACCACGGTCGCCTACAGCAATCCCGAGCTGGCGGCCGAGGTGCTCGCCCGCGATCCGCCGGTCCCGGCGAACGCCGCCGACGACACGCCCGCGGACGCCGTGGAGGTCAACACGCTCATCGAGGGCCAGGGTGAGGGCGCGGCCGCCGGCGACACCGTGACCGTGCACTACGTGGGCGTGCTGTCGGACGGGACCGAGTTCGACCAGTCGTGGTCGCGCGGCCAGCCCTTCGTGGTCGAGAACCTGGGCCAGGCGAGCGTCATCCCGGGGTGGAACGAGGGCCTGGTGGGGGCCAAGATCGGCGAGCGTAGGCGGCTCGAGATCGGGTCCGACCAGGCCTACGGCGCCGCCGGGAACCCCCCGGCGATTCCCGCCAACGCCCCGCTGGCGTTCGAGATCGACGTCGTGGACATCACGAAGCCGGCCGGATAACGCCACGCCTCCCTCAGGACCTGAGCGGATGCGCACGTCCTGCGGGCTTGCGGTGGTCAGTGCTGCCGGGAGGCCCAGCTGTTGAGCTGCGACCCAGCAACAAATTCCCGCGCGGCGGTGCGCTCCGGACCGCCCAACGCGCTGGGGCCTCTCAGCCGGGCAGCGCCGCCAGGTCCGCCTCGTGCCCGTCGATCCAGACGCCGACCTTGCCCGCACCTTCGGCACGCCAGGTGGCCGGCCCCGCGCCCGCGCTGTCCCGGATGAGCGCCGTGCGCTCGTCGACCATCGCCACAGGCACCCCGTCGGGGGCGAGCTGGCGGGTGCGGTGCAGCTTGTCGTCCGACCAGGTGTCGGCGCGGGGAACCAGGCCGAGCTGGCCGACCAGCCCGAGTCCCACGGTGTAGGCCCCGCCCCGGGGATCGACCATCGGATCGCACAGCACCATCGCGCCGGCTGCCGTGCCCGCCACCACCGCCCCGTCGTTCCACGCCGCCACCAGCGCATCCCACAGAGGCGTGTGCAGCAGCACCGAGCGCAGGTGCATCGGCGACCCATCGGCGAGATACACGAACCGGGCGGCGCGCACGGCGGCGACGTGAGCCTCGTCGCGGGCGCCGGCACGGTCGACGGCCATGACGCCACGCACTTGGGCGCCGAGCGTCGCGAACCACTCGGTGGCGGCGGCCACGGCGTGGGCGGGGTGCTCGTAGGCGGCGGCGGTCGGCACGATCACCACCTCGTCGGCGCCGGCGGCGGCCAGGAGCCCGCGGTCGAAGTCGCACCCGGCGGTCCACGCACCTCCGCCCACGAGTGCCAACGGTCCGGTCACGGGCGCCGACGGTAATCCCTCGCCGAGCCCCGTTTCGCGGCACTGGTTCCGGGGCCGAGCCGGTAGGCGAGGCCGTGGCCCGAGCGGCCCGGCGCCGAAGGCGCCAAAGAGCGGGATACAACGTGGTTCGCTCTCGGCGGCGGCGGCGCCGCCGAGTACGGGCAGCCCTCTCCTTTTCGCGGCACTGGTTACCGTTCGGTAGCCTCCAGCGATGGCTGTGGACAAGCTCGGCATCGTCGGATCGGGGATCATGGGCTCGGGCGTCGCCGAGGTGGCCGCCCGCGCGGGGATGACCGTCGTCCTGCGGTCGCGCAAGCAGGAGACGGCCGATGCCCTGGTCGCGGGCCTGGGACGCTCCCTGGCCAAGCAGGTTGAGCGGGGCAAGCTGGACGAGGCCGAGGCGGCGGCGGTGGCCGGCCGCGTCAGCGCGACGGCGGACCTCGAGGCCCTGTCCGACTGCGACCTCGTCCTGGAATCGATCGTCGAGGACCTCGAGACCAAGAAGCAGCTCTTCGGCGAGCTCGACCGGCTCATGAAGGACGGCGCCCTCCTCGCCACCAACACCTCGACGCTTCCGGTGGTGGAGATGGCCATCGTGACGAACCGTCCGGAGCGGGTGTGCGGAATCCACTTCTTCAACCCGGCGCCGGCCATGGCCCTGGTGGAGGTCGTCCGGACGCTGCTCTCCAGCGACGAGACCATCGCCGAGGCCAGGGCGTTCGCCGAGGCCTGCGGCAAGTCTCCGGTCGTCGTCGAGGACCGCGCCGGGTTCATCGTGAACGGGCTGTTGTTCCCGTACCTCAACAACGCGGTACGCATGCTCGAGAACCGCACCGCGAGCCGCGACGACATCGATGCCGCCATGAAGGGCGGCTGCAACTTCCCGATGGGGCCGCTGGCGTTGCTCGACCTCGTCGGGCTCGACACCTCGCTCGCCATCCTCGACGCCCTCTACGCCGAGTTCCGTGACCCCAACTACGCGGCCGTGCCGCTGCTGCGGCGGATGGTTGCCGCCGGGCACCTGGGCAGGAAGTCGGGCCGGGGCTTCTACGACTACGCCAACGGCTAGCACTACACAGACCCGCGGCGGGAACCGGTGCTCCGGACTCCATTCCCGCGGCAAGAATCTTCGGCGTGCGCCCGCCCGCCAGCCTCCCCGACGTCGATGAGCTGGCCGCGTCGGCCCGCCGGGCCGGACGTCGAGCCGTCGTGAGTGGCCGCTGGCTGGCCGAGACCGTCGTAGACGTGGCGCCCCGCCTGCCCGTGCGGGACACCGACAGGCTGTCGTCCCACTACGACGGCCTGACCGGTGACGAGCTGGCGCGCGAGCTCGTGCGGTCGGCCGGCCGCGTGTCAGCGGGGATCGCGGCCACCACCGGCGGCATCATCGCCGCGCAGGAGTTGACAATCGCCGGGCTGCTGCTGGTCCCGTTCGAGCTTGCCGCGGAGACCGCGTTGGTGGTGGCTACCGAGGTCAAGCTGGCCGCCGAGCTGCACCACGTGGCCGGCCGGCCGCTGCCCGGGGCGCCCCACCAGCGGGCCGGCGCGGCCTTGGTGGCCTGGATGTCCGGTCGGGCGGTACCGGCGAACCGCGTCGTCGCCGCGGTCCGGGGCGATGTGCTCGGGCGCGCCGGCCGCCAGCAGCTCCGGGAGGCGCTGCGCCGCCGGTTCACCCGCAACCTGACCACAGTGGCGCCGATGTTCACCGGTGCGGCGGCGGCCGGCTACCTCAACCGCAAGGCGACGCTGGACATCGGCGGGCGGTTGGTCAGGGACCTCGGGCTCGACGGGCGTTCGGGGTCGGGACCGAACGGCCGCCACGGGTCGCCCGCCCGGTGATGCCCGTCGAGCCTGCGCCCACGCCGTGGGCGTTCCCCCCGGTCGAGGAGGCGGACAGCGACGGCCTGGTCGGAGTGGGCGCGGACCTCGAGCCGGGAACGATCCTCGCCGCCTACCGCCGCGGCCTGTTCCCGATGCCGGTGGGCCGGCGGGGGACGCTCGGCTGGTGGTCGCCGGACCCTCGGGCGGTGATCCCGCTGGAGCGGCTGCACATCAGCCGGTCGCTGCGGCGCAGCCAGCGGCGCTTCGAGATCCGGGTCGACACCGCGTTCGACGCCGTCATCCAGGCGTGCGCCGATCCCTCACGGCCCCATGGCTGGATCAGCCCGGAGGTCCGGGCCGCATACACCCGGCTGCACGCGTTGGGATGGGTCCACTCCGTGGAGGCCTGGGACCGCGACGACGGTGAGCTCGCTGGGGGCCTCTACGGGGTGGCCATCGGTGGCCTGTTCGCCGGCGAGTCGATGTTCCACCGCCGGTCCGATGCGTCCAAGGTGGCGCTCGTGGCCCTGGTCGACCTGCTCTGCGACGGCCACGGCGGGCGGGGGGCGTCGGTCCATCGCCTGCTCGACGTTCAGTGGATGACATCGCACCTCGCGCAGCTCGGCGCCGTCGAGGTCGGCCGCGACGAATACCTCGAGCTGGTGCGGCGGGCCGTCGACTGCCCGCTGCCCACGGCCTTTGGCGGGGTGAGCGCGGCCGAACGGGAGGGCCCGCCTCGACGATGACGGCTCCGCAGTCGCGGCGGCCGTCCACCGATCGGGGCAATGGACGCCACGCCGCCACGTGTCAACGAATGGCGCGGGTGCGATCATCACGGGCGTGCAGGAGGCGGTAGACGCGCTGGTCGAGGAGGGGCGGGCGGCGCTGGCTCGCGGCGACTCGGCGGCGGCTCGGACGGCGTTCGAGCGAGCGATGGCAACATCGTCATCGGAGCCGATGGCCGCTACTCGCTCGTTGCCAAGGCGGTGAACCCCGAGCAGTACAACGAGCGCCCAGCCTTGGCCGCTGTGTAGACGTGCGAGCTGGCCTCGCTCGAGCCGCCACCGAGCGAGATGCAGCATCTCCTGGCGGCCGTGAGCGCCGACGAGCAAGCGACGCGGGACTTCGTCGGCGTCCTGGCCGGAACGGTCGCCGTCCCGGAGTTCTTCGACCCCGACACCATCGGATGCATCATGGCCCGCGCCGCTTGAGCCGCCTCGGGGCTCGCCGAGCCCCGGCGAGGTCATCCGGGCGCAGCAACGCCGTCGCCCGGTTGTGACCGCGCGGTAAGGCGGGGGACCATGGACGGCATGAGCGAGAGCGAGGCGCACCTGGCCCAGCCCGATCGTCCATGGATGATGCGGACCTACTCGGGCCACTCCACGGCCCGGGCCAGCAACGAGCTCTACCGCACCAACCTCGCCCGCGGGCAGACCGGCCTTTCCATCGCCTTCGACCTCCCCACGCAGACCGGCTACGACCCCGACGACCCCCTGGCCCGCGGCGAGGTCGGGAAGGTCGGGGTGCCCGTGGCCCACCTCGGGCACATGCGCGAGCTGCTCGACGGCATCCCCCCGGCCGAGATGAACACGTCGATGACCATCAACGCCACCGCCGCGTGGCTGTTGGGGCTCTACGTGGCCAACGCCGAGAACCAGGGCGTGGGGTCGAGGGACCTGCGCGGCACCACCCAGAACGACATCGTCAAGGAGTACCTGTCCCGCGGCACCTACATCTTCCCGCCGCTGCCGTCGCGCCGGGTGATCGTGGACATGGTGGCGTTCTGCTCGGAGTGGATCCCGCTGTGGAACCCGATGAACGTGTGCTCCTATCACCTGCAGGAGGCCGGGGCCACGCCGACGCAGGAGATCGCCTACAGCCTGGCGACCGCGGTGGGCGTGCTCGACGCGGTTCGCGAGTCCGGCCAGGTGCCCGAGGAGCGATTCCCGGCGGTGTTCGCATCCATCAGCTTCTTCGTCAACTCGGGCATCCGCTTCATCGAGGAGACCTGCAAGATGCGGGCGTTCACGCAGCTGTGGGACCGCATCGGGCTCGAGCGCTACGGCGTCGCCGACCCCAAGGCCCGGCGCTTCCGCTACGGCGTGCAGGTCAACAGCCTGGGTCTCACCGAGGTGCAGCCGGAGAACAACGTGCAGCGCATCGTGCTCGAGATGCTGGGGGTGACCCTGAGCCGCGACGCCCGGGCCCGGTCGATCCAGCTGCCGGCGTGGAACGAGGCCTTGGGACTGCCCCGGCCCTGGGACCAGCAGTGGGCGCTGCGCATGCAGCAGGTCCTGGCCTACGAGACCGACCTGTTGGAGTACGCCGACGTGTTCGAGGGGTCGAAGGTCGTCGAGGCTGGCACCGCCGAGCTGGCGGAGTCGGCCACGGCCGAGCTCGACGACGTGCTGTCGATGGGGGGCGCCTTCGAGGCCATCGACGAGCTCAAGGGTCGGCTGGTGCGCAGCCATGCCGAGCGCCTGCGCCGCATCGAGGACGGCGAGCTGACCGTGGTCGGCGTCAACCGGTTCACCGAGACCACCGGGTCCGCGCTGGTCCGCGAGGGCGAAGACCACATCCTCAGGGTCGACCCGGCCCTCGAGGCGCAGACGATCGCCGAGGTGCAGGCGTGGCGGTCCGAGCGCGACAGCGATGCCGTCAAGCGCTCGCTCGACCAGCTGCGCGGGGCCGCCGAGTCGGGCGAGAACCTCCTGCCGGCGACGATCGACCTGGCCCATGCCGGGGGGACGACGGGCGAGTGGGCGGGTGCGCTGCGGGAGGTGTTCGGCGAGTACCGGGCCCCGACAGGCGTGGGCGCCGCGGTCGGCGCGGGTGGCGGGTCTGCGGGGCTGCGCGCCATCGCCGAGCGGGTGAAGGCGCTCCCCGGCGGGCCGCCGCGGCTGCTGGTGGCCAAGCCCGGCCTCGACGGTCATTCGAACGGTGCCGAGCAGATCGCCGTGGCGGCACGGGACGCCGGGCTGGAGGTGATCTACCAGGGCATCCGCCTGACGCCCGAGCAGATCGCGGCCGTGGCCGTGGAGGAGGACGTCGACGTCGTCGGCCTGTCGATCCTCTCGGGGTCGCACCTGGACCTGGTGCCGCAGGTGGTCCGCCTGGTGCGCGCCGGCGGCGTCGACGCACCGATCGTTGCGGGCGGCATCATCCCCGAGGAGGATCGCCAGCCGCTGCTCGATGCCGGTGTGGCGGCGGTCTACACGCCCAAGGACTTCGAGCTGGTCAGCATCATGGGTGACATCGTCGACCTTGCCACCGCGTCACGGGAACGGTGACGACCCCGGCTGGCGACAGCGAGGCGTCAATTCGGGTAGGCGGGTGTATCGGTCTCGTGAAGGCGATCCCACTCGGCGGCCGCGGTGCGGTAGGCCGGAGACATGGAAGCGGAGCATCCCATGCCGTACGAGCGATTCGATGCCGACCACCTCCTGAGCGCCGCCTTGGCCACGGGGCTGGTGGGCCTGGGGTTGGTCTGGGTGCCCACGCCGATCGCCGTGCCGGTGCTGGTCGCCGTCGCCTTCCTGTCCGGCCGCATGGGCGGGCGCGACGCCGGGCTGGGCTCGGTGGCGGTGGGCTGCCTGCTGTACGGCTACGCGATCACCGAGCCCCACTTCGTGTGGGAGATCGACAGCGGCCGCGACGAGGTCCT
>Ga0299914_10002210_pt1 | contig 13329 bp, 10 predicted proteins | sample RVTome_10_FD_201361 | JGI IMG/M metagenome (GOLD analysis project Ga0299914, IMG submission 201361) | Soil microbial communities from uranium-contaminated site in the Upper Colorado River Basin, Wyoming, United States - RVT153D57 (version 2) ...
GGCCTCACCCCGCCAAATCGCCATCGACCCACATTCGGCTCTAGCAAGCCGACCCGCCCGGGTAGCTCAGTTGGTAGAGCACTTCCATGGTAAGGAAGGGGTCACGGGTTCGAGTCCCGTCTCGGGCTTCGCGGCGCGGCCGTCGCTGCGACTCAGGTCGCTAGGCTGGCCGCCGTGGACTTCTCCCTGAGCGACGAGCAGCAGGACTTCGTCGACGCGATCCGCGGCTTCTGCGAGCGGGAGTGCGGCACGCAGGATCAGCGGGACCGCCTCACCGACGGCTACGCCGATCACCACAACTTCGAGCTCTACCGCAAGATGGCCGAGCTCGGATGGCTCGGGGTGACGATCCCCGAGGAGTACGGGGGCGCCGGTGGCGAGATGCTCGACGCGACGCTCTTCATGGAGGAGACCTCACGTGGGCTGGCGCCGATCGGCGGCTACGCGACGACGCTGATCGTCGCCGGCGCGACCCAGCGCTTCGGCACCAAGGACCAGAAGAAGAAGATCCTCGGCGGGATCGCCTCCGGTTCGGTGGAGGCGATCGCGATGACCGAGCCCGAGGCCGGCTCCGACGTCGGGGCCCTCAGCACCACCGCCGAGCGCGTCAACGGCGGCTACGTCCTCAACGGTCAGAAGGTCTTCATCTCCAACGCCCACATCTCCGACCACGTGCTGGTCGTCTGCCGAACGACCAAAGGAGAGTCCAAGCACCAGGGCCTCTCGATGATCTGGGTGCCACGCGACGCACCGGGAATGGAGGTGGTCCCGATCGACACGATGGGCGGCCGCGAGACGAACCACCTCTACCTCAGCGACGTCGAGGCACCCGCGGACGCCGTGCTCGGCGAGGTCGACCAAGCCTGGACCCAGCTGATGGCGGGCCTCAACGTCGAGCGGCTGATCCTCGCCGCGACGATGCTGGGACTTGCCCAGCGGGTGCTCGACGACGTGCTCGCCTACGTCAAGGAGCGCAAGCAGTTCGGACGGCCGATCGGCTCCTTCCAGGCCCTCCAGCACCGGATCGCCGACATGGCGACCGAGATCGAGGCGGCCCGCCTGATGACCCGCTGGGTCGCCACACTGACCGACGAGGATCCGGGACGGATGCTGCCTCGCGAGGCCTCGATGGTGAAGCTCCACGTGACCGAGGTGGCGAAACGGGCCGCGGTTGAGGGCATGCAGATGATGGGCGGCTACGGCTACGCCTCCGAGTACGACATGGAGCGCCTGGTGCGCAACACGATGGTCTCGACGATCTACGGCGGCACCTCGGAGATCCAGCGCAACATCATCGCCAAGACGCTCGGCCTCTGAGCGGGCGGCCCTGGGCGCCGCAGAGCGCTATTCTTCGACTCTGCCTCGCGCCTCGGCCCGGGGTTTTCTCTTGTAAGCGTCCGTTCGGCAACGAGGGAGTAGATGGCTCGCGGAGATGTCCGCATCGCGGTGACGTTGGCTTGCGAAGACTGCAAGCGGCGCAACTACCAGACCAACAAGTCCCGGCGAAACTCGCCGGATCGCGTCGAGCTGCGCAAGTTCTGCCGCTGGTGCGGACGCCACACGCCGCACAAGGAGACGCGGTAGAGCGGCGATGGCCAAATCCCGAGCACAGCGAAAGGCCGAGCGCCGCGCCCGCGAAGCGGAACAGAGCAAGCAGGGCGGGGACCGAGAGTCCCAGGCACAGCACGACACCCAGGTCGGGGTGTCGGGCGAGGTCGCCGAGGTCGAGGCGGTGGAGGCCGGGATCGGGGCCGGCGCCGCGGAATCCGACCTCGAGACCTCCGACACCCAGAAGCCGACCCGCGCCCAGCGGCGGGCGGAGGCCAAGCGCGCCAAGCAGACCGAGAAGCGCCAGCGCGAGGATCGCAAGCGACGCGAGAGCGAGCAGCTCGCCAAACGCCAGAAACAGGCCCAGGCGGAGCGCCAGCGCGGCGGAGTAATCGGTTTCCTCGCCTCCTGCGTGGCGGAGCTGAAAAAAGTCCAGTGGCCCGACCGCGACACGCTGGTCCAGGCGAGCGCAGTGACCCTGATCTTCGTCGCCGTCGCCGCCGCCTACCTCGGGGCGCTCGATGGAGTCTTCAACTTCTTGATCCAGCGGATCCTCTAGGCCGCCGGAACCGAAAAAAACTCGAACAAAGGCTGCAGATGTATCGCTGGTACGTGATCAACACCTACTCCGGGCACGAGAACAAGGTCAAGCACAACCTCGAGCACCGGGTTCAGACGATGAGCCAGAACCGCAACGTGCGGCAGGTGGTCGTCCCCACCGAACAGGTGATGGAAGTCAACAAAGACGGGCAGAAAGAGCCGAAGGAGAAACGGACGATGCCCGGCTACGTGTTGGTCAACATGGAGATGACAGACGACGCCTGGGGCCTGGTCAAGAACACCCCGGGGGTGACCGGCTTCGTCGGCTCTCGCAACAAGCCGGTGCCGCTCTCCAAACCGGAGGTCGACCGACTGCTCCACCGCGAGACCGCCGAGCGGCCGCGCACCCAGGCCCAGTTCTCAATCGGCGAGTCCGTCAAGGTCATCTCCGGCCCGCTGTCGGACTTCTCCGGAGAGATCGCCGAGATCAATGAGGACGCGTCCAAACTGAAGGTGCTGGTCTCGATCTTCGGTCGCGAGACCCCGGTCGAGGTCAACTACGACCAGGTCAAGAAGATCTAGCTCCGCCCGCTACCCTCTCCAACCCCCATGGCCAAAAAAGTCCTCACAGTCATCAAGCTTCAGATCCAGGCGGGCAACGCCAACCCGGCCCCGCCGGTCGGCCCGGCGCTCGGCCAGCACGGGGTCAACATCATGGAGTTCTGCAAAGCCTTCAACGCGCAGACGCAGGGCGAGGGCGGCACGATCATCCCGGTCGAGATAACCGTCTATGAGGACCGCTCCTTCGACTTCATCACCAAGACGCCCCCGGCCGCCGTTCTGATCCGCGAAGCGATCGGGATCCCCAAGGGCTCGGGTGAGCCCCATGTCAACAAGGTGGGGACGATCTCCATGGACCAGGTCCGCCAGATCGCCGAGCGCAAGATGCCCGACCTCAATGCCAACGACCTCGACGCCGCCTCGAAGATCATCGCCGGCACCGCCCGCTCGATGGGCGTCGACGTCAAATAAGGGAGACGCGATGGCTCACGGAAAACGCTATCGGCAGCAGTACGGCAAGGTCCAGCGGGATCGCGCCTATCCACCGGCGGAGGCGATCGCGATGATCAAGGAGACCGCGAGCGCCGGCTTCGACGAGACGGTCGAGGTCCACATGCGGCTGGGGGTCAACGTCCGCCACGCCGAGGAGCAGCTGCGCGGGACTCTGGCACTGCCTCACGGGCTGGGCAAAGACGTCACCGTCGCCGTCTTCGCGCAGGGCCAGCAGGCCCGCGACGCCGAGGCGGCGGGCGCGGATCACGTCGGCTCCGACGACCTTGCGAAGAGAGTGCAGGAGGGCTGGACCGACTTCGACGTGGTGATCTCGACCCCGGACATGATGAAAACCGTCGGGCAGCTCGGGCGCGTGCTCGGGCCGCAGGGCAAGATGCCGAACCCGAAGGTCGGCACGGTGACCGACGACATCGAGCGGGCGGTGACCGAGTCCAAGGCGGGCAAGGTCGAGTACCGCACCGACCGCCAGGCGATCATCCACCTGGCGATCGGCAAGGCGAGCTTCGACGAGCAGAAGCTGCTCGACAACCTGATGGCGGTGATCGACGAGGTCAACCGCGCCAAGCCGTCCTCGGCCAAGGGCCGCTACATCCTCTCGGCGACGGTCACCGCGACGATGGGGCCTGGAATCCGGGTCGATGCGTCAAGGACGAAGGACCGCCAGACCTCCACGAAAACGTCCGACCACGCGGACGAGCAGTCGCAGACCCAGGCAGCAGCGGAGCCGGCGACCGCCTAGACTCCCCCGCCGCACGCCCCAGACCATCGGCAGCCGCCGATTGGCCGAAAACCGGAGATATAGGCCGCTTTTCGGCCCGTCGGCAGTGGAAGCCCGGTGCAGGTGAGACATGAACAGAGACGAAAAGGCAGCCACAATCGAGGAGATCGCCGCCCAGATAGAGGGCGCCGAGGCGATCTTCGCGGTCGACTACAGGGGCATCAGCGTTCCCCAGGCCTCCGAGCTGCGCGGCAAGCTGCATGAGTCCGATGCCAGCTTCCGGATCGTCAAGAACCGTCTCACCAAACTCGCAGCCGAGAAGGCCGGGGAGGAACGCCTCGCGCCGCTCCTCCAGGGCCCGACCGCTCTGGCCTTCGTCCAGGGCGACACCGCGGCGGCCGCGAAGACGATCACGACCTTCAACAAAGACCATGAGGTCCTCATCTTCAAGGGTGGCTTCATGGCGGACACCGAGCTCGATGAGGACCGGTTCAAATCGATCGCCCGACTGCCGGGTCGCGAGGTGCTCAACGGCCAGTTCGCCGGCGTCGTCGCCAGCCCGCTGACCGGACTGGTTCGCGGCCTCGGCTCGATGGTCCAGGGCCTGGCCCTCCAGCTCGGCCAGATCGCCGAGCAGGGGCTTGTCACCGGCGAGGTCTCGGCCGATGAGCCCCCAGCCGCGGAGACCGAGACTTCTGCCGAGGAGGAGCCCTCGCAGGCCGAGGGGGACGAGGGCGACGCGGACCCCGCCGCCGACGAGGCTTCCGACAATGAGACTGCGGAGGCCGATGAGACACCCGCCGACCCCGGAAGCGAAGCTGAGGAGTCGGCGGTTGATGGCGAAGCTGAAAGCCCGAGCGAGGAGGAGTCGCAGTCTGATTCTTCTACGACGAGCGAGGGCGATGAGTCTTCAGACACTGACAAGGACCAGGAAGAGGAGTAGCTAAGACAGATGGCAACCAAGATCTCAACCGAGGACTGGATCGAGGAGCTGAAAGGCATCTCGGTTCTGGAGCTTTCCGAGCGGATCAAAGCGCTCGAGGAGGAGTTTGGCGTTTCCGCGACCGCGGTCGCGGCCGCAGCTCCGGCAGCCGCCGGGGCCGCCGCCGGCGATGGCGACGGCGGCGGCGAAGAGGCCTCCACGGTCGACGTCGTGCTGACCGAGGTCGGCGGGCAGAAGGTGCCGGTCATCAAGGTCGTGCGCGCCGCGACCGGCCTCGGCCTCAAAGAGGCCAAGGCGATCGTCGACGACGCGCCGAAAGCGATCAAAGAGGCCGTCGAGCGCGACGAAGCCGAGAAGATCAAAGGGGAACTCGAGGAGGCCGGCGCCACCGTCGAGCTCAAATAGAGAGCCCTCTTTCACCGCGGGGATCCCAGGCAGGGACCGGCGCCCCGCGGCCGAGCGCGGCCGTGTGTTATTTTTCGCGGTCGCGCGCCTGTAGTCAACCCTGCCCATAGTTCTGCGCTGTAACCACGTCCCTCTGACCGCCTGAGGAGTCGCCAACTTTGGCACGTTCGAATGCTGCCCCCGTAACCCGTAGGAGCTTTTCCCGCCTCAAGAACCCGCTCGAAGTCCCCCACCTGATCGATATTCAGCACCGCTCTTTCGAGGAGCTGACCGATCCCAAGAAGGGTGGGCTCCGCGAGACGATCGACGACATCTCGCCGATCGAGGACTACACGGGCAACCTCGCGATCGTCTTCGGGGATTTCAAGTTCGAGGATCCGCCGCACTCGGTCGACGAGTGCCGGGAGAAGGACATGACGTTCTCGCGGCCGCTGACCGCGACCGTCGCGTTCCAGAACAAAGAGACGGGCGAGATCCGCGAGCAGGCGGTCTTCATGGGCGACTTCCCGTGGATGACCGACCGGGGCACCTTCATCATCAACGGCACCGAGCGCGTGGTCGTCACCCAGCTCGTGCGCTCCCCCGGCGCCTACGTGATGGCGCCGAAGGACCCCGAAAAGCAGGTTTTCATCGCCAACCTGATGCCGGCCCGCGGCTCCTGGCTCGAGCTCGAAATCGACAAAAAAGGCCGCGTCTTCGTCCGCATCGACCGCAAGCGCAAACTTCCGGTCACGGTCCTGCTGCGTGCGATGGGCTACGTCGAGGACGAGCAGCTGCTGCAGATGTTCGACGACTCGGTCTACCTCAAGCACACGATCCTGGCCGACACCGACGCGACCAAGACCGAAGAGGGCGCCCTGATCGAGCTGTTCAAGAAGCAGCGCCCCGGTGAGCCGCCCTCGGTGGACGCCGCCAAAGCCCTGCTCGAGCAGCTCTTCTTCGATCCCAAGCGCTACGACCTGACCAGGGTCGGCCGCTACAAGCTCAACGCCCGCCTCGACCTTGACGTCGACCTCGACACCCGGGTCCTCACCCACGACGACATCATCGCCCTGGTCAAGGAGCTGGTCAGTCTTCCGAAGCTGCTCGGCATCCCCGAGGAGATCGACGAGGAGAATCCGATCAAAGACTATGCCGCGGAGGCACGGACATATCCGCGCGAGCCGGTCAAGGAGCACCTCGACGAGTACGAGCACTTCGGCAACCGCCGCCTGCGCACGGTCGGCGAGCTGATCCAGGAGGCGTTCCGGATCGGCCTCTACCGGATGGAGCGCGTCGTCCGCGAGCGCCTCACGACCGAAGACGCCGACGCGATCACCCCGCAGACGATCATCAACATCCGCCCGGTTGTCGCCGCGCAGAAGGAGTTCTTCGGGTCCTCGCAGCTCTCGCAGTTCATGGATCAGACGAACTCGCTCACCGGCCTCACCCACCGGCGCCGCCTCTCGGCGCTGGGCGCCGGCGGCCTGACCCGCGAGCGGGCCCCGATCGAGGTGCGCGACGTGCACCCGACCCACTACGGCCGCATGTGCCCGATCGAGACCCCGGAGGGGCCGAACATCGGCCTGATCGGGTCTCTCTCCTCCTACGCGCAGATCTCCGAACACGGTTTCGTCACGACCCCCTACCTGGTCGTCAAGGACGGCGTCGTCAGCGAAGAGATCGTCCACCTGGACGCAACCCAGGAGGAGGAAAAGGTGATCGCCCAGGCCAACGCCGAGGTCGATCAGAAGACCCGCAAGCTGAAGGGGCCCCAGGTCCTGGTTCGCGCCAGCGAGGAGGAGTACGCGACGGCGTCGCCCAAGGAAGTCGACCTGATGGACGTCTCCCCGACCCAGATCTGGTCGGTTGCCACCGCGTTGATCCCCTTCCTCGAGCACGACGACGCCAACCGGGCGCTGATGGGCTCCAACATGCAGCGCCAGGCCGTGCCGCTTCTCAAGCCCGACCCGCCGCTGATCGGGACGGGAATGGAGCGCCGCGCCGCGATCGACAGCGGCGACGTCGTTCTCGCCGAGGGCTCGGGTGAGGTCACCCACGTCGACGCCGAAAAGATCGTCGTCAGCAGTGGCTCGAAGAAGTCGGAGTACCCGCTCCACAAGTTCACGCGGTCGAACCAGGGGACGATCATCCACCAGCGTCCGATCGTCAGCACGGGCCAGCAGGTCAAGGCGGGCGACGTGCTCGCCGACGGCTCCTCGACCGGGGGCGGCGAGATCGCCCTGGGCAAGAACTGCCTGGTCGCCTTCATGTCCTGGGAGGGCTACAACTTCGAGGACGCGATCATCCTCTCCGAGCGCCTGGTCAAGGACGACGAACTGACCTCGATCCACATCGAGGAGTACGAGATCGACGCCCGCACCACGAAGCTCGGCGACGAGGAGATCACCCGCGATATCCCCAACCGCTCCGAGGAGAGCCTGCGCAACCTCGACGAGCGCGGCATCGTCCGGGTCGGGGCGGAGGTCGTCTCCGGCGACCTCCTGGTCGGCAAGGTGACGCCGAAGGGCGAGACCGAGCTGACTGCCGAGGAGAAGCTGATCCGCGCGATCTTCAAGGAGAAGGCGCGCGAGGTCCGCGACACCTCGCTGAAAGTCCCCCACGGCGAGGGCGGCGTCGTGATCGACGTGCTCACCTTCAGCCGCGACGACGGCGACGACCTGCCGCCCGGGGTCAACGACCTGGTCCGCGTCTATGTGGCGACCAAGCGCAAGATCGCCGAGGGCGACAAGCTCGCCGGCCGCCACGGGAACAAGGGTGTGATCTCCAAGATCGTGCCCGAAGAGGACATGCCCCACCTCGAGGACGGCACCCCGGTCGACGTGATCCTCAATCCGCTCGGCGTGCCGAGCCGGATGAACATCGGCCAGATCCTCGAGACCCACCTGGGCTGGGTCGCCGGCGAGGGCTGGTACGACGACGGCTCCGAGGCCTACAAGCAGGCCCACTCCGAGGGGGGCAACGGCCGCGTCTACGTCTCGACCCCTGTCTTCGACGGCGCCACCGTCGAGGACGTCGACGAGGCGCTGGTCAGGTGGTCGGAGGAGAACGCCGACCGCGGCATCGACCTCGGCATCGAGAGGGGCGCCCGTGCCGGGGCCAGGGCCGCCGGGGCGGCGCAGCTCTACAACGGCCGCACCGGCGAGCCCTACGAGGGCACGGTCACGGTCGGCTACATGTACATCCTCAAGCTGCTGCACCTGGTCGACGACAAGATCCACGCGCGCTCGACCGGCCCCTACTCGCTGGTCACCCAGCAGCCGCTGGGCGGCAAGGCGCAGTTCGGCGGTCAGCGCTTCGGCGAGATGGAGGTCTGGGCCCTGGAGGCCTATGGCGCGGCGTACACGCTGCAGGAGATGCTCACCGTCAAGTCCGACGACACGGTCGGTCGGGTGAAGGCCTACGAGGCGATCGTCAAGGGCGAGAACATCCCCGAGCCGTCGATCCCGGAGTCGTTCAAAGTGCTGCTCAAGGAGATCCAGAGCCTCTCGCTCGACGCGAACGTCGTCTCCGAAGGCGGCGAAGTCGAGATATCCGAGGAGGACGACGACCTGCTCAAGGCCGCGGAGGAGCTAGGCATGGACCTGACCGGCGTCCGCGCCGACTCGTCCAATGGCGCCGCGGACGAGAAGGAGGAGCAGGTGGTCAAAGAGGGCGAGGGCGGAACCGACGGCGGGGACGCCGACGGAGCCAAGGCCGAGGCCAAGGAAGAGACGAAGGTGGAGGACTGATGATCGACATCAACAACTTCGACGCGATCGAGATCGGCCTCGCGTCCTCGAAGAAGATCCGCTCCTGGAGCTGGGGCGAGGTCACCAAGCCCGAGACGATCAACTACCGGACCCTGAAGCCCGAGAAAGACGGGCTGTTCTGCGAGCGCATCTTCGGCCCGACCAAGGATTGGGAGTGCTACTGCGGGAAGTACAAGCGGGTCCGCTACAAGGGCATCGTCTGTGAGCGCTGCGGCGTCGAGGTGACGCGCTCGAAGGTCCGCCGCGAGCGGATGGGGCATGTCGACCTCGCCGCGCCGGTCTCCCACATCTGGTTCTTCAAGGGCGTCCCCAGCCGGATCGGCTACCTGATCGACATGGCGCCGAAGGAGCTGGAGAAGGTCCTGTACTTCGCCGCCTCGATGGTGACCTGGGTCGACGTCGAGGCTCGCGACAAGGACCTCGGCAAACTTGAGAAAGAGGTCAAAAAAGTCACCGACGGCTTCGAGTCCGAAAGGCAGAAACGGACCCAGGAGCTGAGCGAGTCGCTCGAGCGCCGCATCAAGTACCTGGAAGAGGGCTCGCAGGAAAAGTTCGACGACGACGACCACATCTGGGCCGACTCCCTGAAACTGACCGCGACCCAGCTCCGCAAGCTCAAGGACGACGAGCGCGCGAAGATGATCAAAGAGCTGCGCAAGACGTTCGAAGCGGAGATCTCCGACACCGAGGCCTACATCGACGAGGCGATCGAGCGGATGGAAGAGGTCTGGAAGATCTTCTCCGAAATGAAGCCAAAGGACGTCGTCAACGACGAGACGGTGTTCCGTGAGCTGAAAGACCGCTTTGGGTCCCCGTTCGGCTGGGGCGAGTACTTCCGCGGCGGCATGGGCGCAGAGGCGGTTCGCGACCTGCTGGAGCAGGTCGACCTGCAGGCCGAAATCGAGGAGCTCGAGCAGGTCATCAACAGCTCCAAAGGCCAGAAACAGGCCCGTGCGGTGAAGCGGCTGAAAGTCGCCTCCGCGTTCCTCAACTCCGAGAACAAGCCGGACTGGATGATCCTCGACTGCGTGCCGGTCATTCCGCCGGAGCTGCGCCCGATGGTGCAGCTCGACGGTGGCCGCTTCGCGACGTCGGACCTCAACGACCTCTACCGCCGGGTGATCAACCGCAACAACCGGCTGAAAAGGCTGCTCGATCTGGGCGCGCCCGAGATCATCGTCAACAACGAGAAGCGGATGCTCCAGGAGGCCGTCGACGCTCTGTTCGACAACGGCCGCCGTGGGCGGCCGGTCACCGGCCCGGGCAACCGGCCGCTGAAGTCGCTCTCCGACATGCTGAAGGGCAAGCAGGGGCGCTTCCGTCAGAACCTGCTCGGAAAGCGGGTCGACTACTCGGGGCGCTCGGTGATCGTCTCGGGGCCGAGCCTGCAGCTGCACCAGTGCGGCCTGCCCAAGCTGATGGCGCTGGAGCTCTTCAAGCCTTTCATCATGGCGCAGCTGGTCGAGCGCAAAGCCGTGCAGAACATCAAGGCGGCCAAGAAGATGGTCGAGTCGATGGTCCCCGAGGTCTGGGACGTACTGGAGGAGGTCATCCACGAGCATCCGGTGCTGCTCAACCGTGCGCCGACCCTGCACCGCCTCGGCATCCAGGCCTTCGAACCGGTTCTGGTCGAGGGCAAGGCGATCCAGGTCCATCCCCTGGTCTGCCATGCCTTCAATGCCGACTTCGACGGGGATCAGATGGCTGTCCACGTGCCACTCTCTGCCGAGGCTCAGGCCGAGGCGCGGGTGCTGATGCTGTCGGCGAACAACATCCTCTCTCCGGCCCACGGCGCGCCGCTGGCGACCCCCACCCAGGACATGGTGCTGGGGATCTACTACCTGACCTACGGCCCGCCGGCCGAGGAGTTGGAGAAGCTCGACGAGGAGCTGAAGTCGGGCAAGAGCGCTGCCACCAACGGCTCCCGCCCGAAGGTCTTCCGCTCCGCGCAGGAGGCGGAGCTCGTCTACGAGAACGGCGGCTGCAAACTGCATGACCACGCCGAGTATCGGCGGGCCGGCCACGAGCACTTCCTGACCACGGTCGGGCGGATCATCTTCAACGAGCGGATCGAGCGGGCGCTCGGCGTCGCGCTCGGCGACGAATTCGACCCGGAGGGGTTCGAGTTCGCGAATCGCGCCCTGAAGAAGCGCGACGTCAACGAGATGGTTTCCGACCTGGTCGACAACTACGGGGCGCCTGCGGTCTCGCAGGTGCTCGACGCCTTCAAAGAGCTCGGCTTCCACTACGCGACCCAGGCCGGGATCACGGTCTCCAAGAACAACGTGGTCTCACCTCCCGACAAGGGCGAGATCCTGGAGCGCTACGAGAAGCAGACGGCGGCGATCCAGTCCCAGTACGACGACGGCTACATCACCGCGGAGGAGCGCCACGAGGCGGTCACCGCGCACTGGAACAAAGCCACCGACGAGGTCGCCCAGGCGATGGAGGACAACCTCGACGAACTGAACCCCATCTTCATGATGGCCAACTCCGGGGCGCGCGGATCGTTCAAACAGATTCGCCAGCTGGCCGGGATGCGGGGGCTGATGGCCAATCCGAAAGGCGAAATCATCGAGCGGCCGATCAAGGCCAACTTCATGGAGGGTCTCTCGGTACTCGAGTACTTCATCTCCACCCACGGGGCCCGAAAGGGACTGGCCGACACGGCGCTGCGCACCGCAGACTCGGGGTACCTGACCCGGCGCCTGGTCGACGTCGCCCAGGACGTGATCGTCCGCGAAGAGGACTGCAAGACCAAGGACCACATCGAGATGCCGATCCGCAAGGACGACAACTCGCTCAACGACAACCTGATCGGCCGGCTGGCCGCGAAGAAGTTCGAAACAAAGCGCGGGCGCGAGCTACTGAAGCGAAACCACGAGATCACCCTGGTCGACGTCGAGGCGATCGCCGAGGCATTCGGCGAGGAGGAGGTCAAGGTTCCCGTTCGCTCGACGCTCAAGTGCGACGCGGAATCCGGCGTCTGCCGCTCCTGTTACGGAGTGGCCCCCGCGACCGGCTCGACCGTCGACATCGGCGACGCGGTGGGGATCATCGCCGCCCAGTCGATCGGCGAGCCCGGTACGCAGCTCACCATGCGGACCTTCCATACGGGAGGGGTCGCCGGCGCCGACATCACCCAGGGCCTGCCGCGCATCGTCGAGCTCTTCGAGGCACGCAAACCGAAGGGGCTCGCCCAGATGGCCGAGGCCGCGGGCAAGGTCTCGATCGATGAGACGGACAAAGCGCTGAAAGTGATCGTCACCGAGTCGAGTGGCGAGGAGCACTCCTACAGCTTCCCGCCACGGAGCCGGCTGCACGTCTCCCACGGGGACAAGGTCGAGGTGGGACAGCAGCTCAACGAGGGCTCGCTGTATCCCGCCGACCTGTTGACGATCCGGGGTCGGACAGAGACCGAGCTCTACCTCGTCGCCGAGGTGCAGAGGGTCTACCGCGCTCAGGGCGTCGACATCAACGACAAGCACATCGAGCTGATCGCGCGCCAGATGCTCAAGAAGGTGCGGGTCGAGTCGAAGGGGTCGACCAGCCTGCTCCCCGGGCAGCTGGAGGACCGCGGCAGCCTCAAGAGGCTCAACAAGAAGACCAAGGAAGAGGGCGGCACGCCGGCCAAAGGCGAGGAGGTCATCCTCGGGATCACCAAGGCCTCGCTCGCAACGGAGTCCTTCCTCTCCGCCGCCTCCTTCCAGGAGACGACGAAGGTCCTCACCGATGCCGCCCTGGAGGGCAAGCGAGACAAGCTCGTCGGGCTCAAGGAGAACGTGATCATCGGCAAGCTGATCCCGGCAGCGACCGGCCTCAAGCACTACCGCACGGTGTCGGTCGAGCCGGCGGTGCCGATCGAGGCACCGGGCGACGACGTCCTGCTCGACGAAGAGGAGCTCGCCGCGGAGTTGGGTGTCGACGGCGGCGAGTCGTCGGTCGAGAGCTTCGGCCCCTCCTTCGCCGAGGAGCTGGAGGAGTTGGCGCAGGAGATCGAGCAGACCTCCGACGAGCCGAAAAAAGGCTGACGTCGTGTAGGGAGGGGGTCGGGGTCCCCTCGCGGTCGCTGGGTTCTCGCAGCCACCGTCCCGCCGCTCCCTAGTGCTCCGGGCGAGAACAACGCCGCTCCTGCGAGGGAACCCCACCCCCTCCAACTGAGCCGCTGCCTTTATCCGCTCGTCCCTCGGTCCAGCTTCACCCAGACGAATGCATGTCAAGCGTCGCTATTCGACGCCTGACGCGCTTTCGATGTAGGGGGAGGTGTGGGGTGTGTGCGAGCGGCGGCGTTACGTTGTTCGCCCGCTGCGGCTCACGGGCGACCGGATACGCAGCTGCGAACAACCCAG
>Ga0299914_10002211_pt1 | contig 13327 bp, 13 predicted proteins | sample RVTome_10_FD_201361 | JGI IMG/M metagenome (GOLD analysis project Ga0299914, IMG submission 201361) | Soil microbial communities from uranium-contaminated site in the Upper Colorado River Basin, Wyoming, United States - RVT153D57 (version 2) ...
GACATGTCGCTGCAATCATCGTCGGCTCGCTCGCGGGGATGATACCGCCCGAGAACTGGGGCGCTGGCGACGTCTGGAGAGGGTTCCTGGGGCTCTGGTCATTTCTGGTATTTCCCGTGGTCGGCGCCCTCGCCGGCTGGCTGCGCGGAGCTCGCTGACGTAAGGGGCACGGGAATCGCCGTTGTAGCCGGCATGCGCCGACTCGAATTCTTCGCGACAATGCTGTTGGCGGGCTCAGCGATCGCGCGCCCCGCCTTGGGACAGGGCCCTCGCGTGGTAGAGATCGCTCCCGGGGACTCGATCCGCCTCGTGTACCAGACGGTGCTCGATCGGGTGCCGGCGGCGCGCATGCCCGGCAAGCGGCTGGACGTTCGCTACACGACCAGCATCCCGGCAAGCGACCCTGCCGCGCGCCTGGCGCAGGCCGACCGCGCCGCGAAGTACTTCGGCAGTGAAGCTGTGAACGCCGGTGCGCGCCGCCTGTCCATCGGGATTTGCGATACCCAAGACTGCGTGGAGCGCCGGCATCCGCCGTCGGAATGGCACCTGTACGAACGCCGCCACGAGGGATGGCGCCGCGTCCATCCCGACCGCATCCGGTAGGTCGCCGGCAGGTGACCTGCGGCACAGATCACGCATTATGACCTGTGCGGCAAGTCCCCGCATCGCAGCCTTTCCCGGAGCAGCAGCATGAGCGCGAAGGACCCGATGAACCTGGATCAGCTCGAGGTCGATTTCGACATTCGCGGCGAGCTTTCCGGACGCGATGACGCGCGTGTGTTCCTCGCGAAGCGCAGGACTGACGGCCGGCCGGTCCTCATCACCGTGGCCACAACGCCGGCAGGCGATCGCGGCAATTCACTCAGCCATCTCGCCGCGGATGCCAGGCAGCTGTCATCGGCCCGTCAGCCGCATCTGTTGCCAGTCGTCGGCGGGCAGTGGGTCGGCACCGACGCCTTCGCGATCGTCACGGAACGGCCGTCCGCGCCGACCCTCGAGGAGCTGCTCGCCCGTCGCGAGGAAGCCTTCGGTTTCCCGCGCATCGCCGCCATCCTGCGGCAGATCGGTGCGGTCATCGAGTGGTCGCGTGCGCAGAAGGTAGTGCATCGGGCGCTTCGCCTGGACACTATCTACGTGGAGCCGGGGAGCGACCACGTGCGCGTGCTCTTCGCCGTGTCGGCGCTGGACGCTGACGGTGTCCCGGGGCAGCGCGAGGACGCGGCGACCATTGCCAGGCTTGCCCGCGCAATGCTGACGCGCAGCCCCATCGCGCCCGAGCGCGAGCAGCAGCCACTTGGGGAACTGCGCCCGGGACTTCCGAAGCGCGTGGTCGAGCAGACCGACGCCCTGCTGTCCGGCGCCGACGACGCCGAACGTCCGTTCGACGTCAGCGAGTACATCGCGTCGATCGCGATGGCCGAAGCGATCAAGCAGGGGGAGGACGAGTACCAGCGCGTCATCGCCGAGATGGCGGATGAGGCGCGCGTCGCGCGCGAACAGCTCGCCGCGGAACGCCTGGCACACGAGACCGACCTGGCTGAACAGGCGCGGACGTTCCAGCGGGAAAAAGAGGAAACGGCGAAGGCGTTTACAGCGCAGAAGGGGCAGGCGGAGCATGCCCTCGCCGAGGAGCGCGAAGGGCTGCATCGCGCAATCATCAAGGAGCGCGAGGAGCTACATCGCGCGCTCGAGAAGGACCGGGAGGAGTTGCAGCGGGCGCTCCGGAAGGAACGCGAGGACATGGAACGCTCGGCCGCGAAGGCGCGCGCGGAAATGGAGAAAGATCGGAAGCGGTTCGAGAAGGAGCGGGCCGCGCTCGTCAAGGAGCGGGCGGCATTCGCGCGGTTCAGCAAGAAGTCTCGCGAGCAGGTATCGGCGAAACTCGCCGCACTCGAATCGCACTCGCTGTTGTACGAGAAGACAGCCGAGCTTCCAGTCGCCGACCGGGAGCTGACGGCTCCCGTGGCGCGCGAGCAGGACTGGCGGCCGGATTTTGAAGACACGCAAGAGGACTTCGCCGAGCCCGAGCCGGAACAGTTCCGCGAGGAACCAGACGAGCTGTATGACGAACTCGTCGACGAGCCCGAGCCAGCGTATACGCTGCCGGCTCTCTCGGCCGCCCCCGCCATGGAGCCGGGACTCCCGCGCCCTGTGCGCCCTCCGTGGTGGCAGCGGGTCTTGCGCACGCGCTCGCGGAGGATCACCGGCCTTGCCGCGGTAGCGCTCGTCGGACTGATCGGCGTCGCCGCGCTGGCCCTGGGCCGAGCCAACTCTGATGGCACTCGCGTCCGGCTGATCATCGCCGACTCGGCGGCCGGAGCCGTGGAGCAGCCCATCCTGCTGCGCAACCTGACGCCGACCACCACGGTGGATTCGGGCCTCATCGAGAGTGAGCCGCCGCCGCAACGGCGCCTCACGGAACCCCGTGAAGAACCCGTGACGCAAGCGGCACCGCCGCCCGCGGATGCCGAGCGGCCGGCGGCGGGATTCGTCGTGCCGGGCGATCCCGCGTTCGCGCCCGTGGAGCCGTTGCTTCCGGCATTCCAGCCAGGCGCCCAGGCCGCGCCGCCCGGTGCTCAGACCGACTCAGCCTCGCGGGACACGTCGGCAAGGGTCGATAGTGCTGCTCAGAGGCCGGCACCGGTGCCGGCGTCAGTACTGCCGCCGATCCGACGCGATACGACCGCCACGCCTCCCACGCCGATGGTGCCGCTGCTGCCGTTGCCGAGGGATACGACACGCCCGGACAGCCTGGACGCGCGAGCCGGCCGTTAGGCCGGCCAAAGGCGGCCGAAGCTACTTGGCTGTTTTCTCTTCAGCGGGTTTGGCCTGCGCGGCCGCTCTCCGCTGTGCCCAGTGCTGCTTGGGTTCGGGGGGACGCTCCCGATCGGCCAGCACCTTGGCGTAGTAGGCGATGATGCGCGGCTTCAGCGTGGCCGCGGTATCGCCCTTCTCCTTGTGAAAGGCCGCGTAGCGCTGACCGTCACCGGACACGTTCACCCACCACCACACCGTATCCGGGGTCGCGCGGGAGGTTTCTGCCACACACGTGAACGTGCGGCCGGCATCTTCGAACTGCAGCTGGTTCATGAGCAGACTACCAGTAGGTGGGATATCGAAATCTAGCCAGTGGACCCCGCCCATGTCGAAAAAAACCGGGCGCGTGACGCCGGGGCGGCTCGACGGTCCCTATAGAGACTGCGACGGGCCCCGTGTCCCGGCAGGCCGTTGCTTCCCTCCACCCTCGAACACGAGCCGCCGTTTTGGCAAAGCGAGTCTCGCAGTACCTGCGGTTGCAGGCGCTGCCATCCATCCGCACGCCACGCCTGGACAGCATCCGGAACAGGATTCTGACCCTGGCTGTTCTCGGAACGCTCCTGCCCGCCGCGATCACCCTCGGGATCGCGTACGCACAGAACCATCGCGCCCTCGAGAAACGCATCATTGCGGATCTGCATTCGGAGAGCTCGCAGACGGCGGGCGCCGTCAGCGTATTCCTAAAGGAGCGCATCTACGACCTGCGCGTCTTCGCGAGCTCGGAGGAGGTCTCGAGCAACCTGAGCCGGTTCGCCACGGGGCAGGGATCGATCCCCAGCGCTCGACTCCGCGAATACCTGCGGTCGCTGCACGGGCGGTTCACCGATTTCGACGAGATGCTCGTCCTCGACACGGAGGGGCGCGTGCTGGCCACGAGCTCCGAGCAGTCCCGTCCCGTGCGCTTGCCGGAGGAATGGCAGGCGACGCTGCGGCGCGAGAACCAGCTCGTGGGCGATGCCTACTGGGACGAGCGCGCCGGCAAGGGGAAACTGCTCGTCGCCGTGCCCGTTCAACGCGCCGACGGCAGATTCCTGGGCGCTTTCGCCGCCGAGCTGAATCTGGAGCCGATTCAGAACGAGCTCCGCTCGTTCGTCGAGGACACGGGCACCGCGGGGACCGTCTATCTCGCGACCGAGGCTGGTGGCGTGATCGCGAGCTCTGGCGAACTCTCCGACGCGCTCCTCGCCACGACGATCCCGGCGTCGACGCTCGCTCAGCTCACGGAGCAGGAGCACGATGCCGTGGAGTACACCAGCATCAGCGGGCTCGAGGTGATCGGCACGCTGGAACGTGTGTCTCCGCAGCGCTGGCTGGTAATCGCGGAGAAGAGCACTAGTGACGCGTTTCACCAGGTCACGCAGTTCAGGAACTTCGGGCTGCTCGTCATGGCGCTTCTCCTCGCCATCGTGGCCGGCACGGCATACCGGCTGGGCATTCTCATCGTCCGACCCCTCGAGCATCTCGCCGCCGGCGCGGCGGAGGTCGCGATGGGCGGCCTCGAGGTGGACCTTCCCCCCACGGACACTGCCGGCGAAGTCAGCGCCCTGACGGCGGTCTTCAACCACATGGTGGCGCGTCTGCGCGAGAAGCGGCAGGAGCTCGCCGGGACGAACACCCAGCTGCAGCGAAAGAACGAGGAGCTCGAGCGGCTGTCCACGACCGATGGGCTGACGGGGCTCGTCAACCACCGCGCGCTCATGCAGCGACTCGAGGAGGAGGCGACGCGGTCGAAGCGCACCGAGCGCCCATTTGCCGTCATGATGGCGGACGTCGATCACTTCAAGCAGTACAACGACGAATTCGGGCACCCCGCCGGCGACGAAGTCCTGCAGCGGATCGCGGCGCTCCTGAAGGAGGCGACCCGCACCGTGGACTGCGCTGCCCGCTACGGCGGGGAGGAATTCGCGATTCTCCTGCCCGAGACCGAGCTGGATGGCGCCATGGAAGTCGCCGAGCGCATCCGCGCCAGGGTTGAGCAGACCGAGTTTCCCGGGCGTGCGATCACGATGAGCATCGGGCTGGCCGTGTTCCCGAAGGACGCCGCCGACACCAAGGGCATCGTCGCCGCCGCGGACGACGCGCTGTACGTGGCCAAACGCGCCGGTCGCAATCAGGTGGTGCAGGCCAGGCGCGCGCGGAAGCAGAAGCTACCCGCTGCCTCCTCCGCTCGCGCGAAGAAGAAGAAGCCGACGAAAAAGAAGAGCTGACTACGGCCGCTCGACGAGGTTCCGGAAAATCCACCCCGAGCGTCCACCGCCGTCGGTCACCCTGACCCAATCGTCGGCGTACGAGGTGCCGGTGAGCAGGGAGCCGGCGTCCACGGAAAAGAGCACCTGGAACGTGGTGCCCGGGCCCTCGCGCACGTTGCCGCGGCTCGTCGCCTTGAGCTGAACCGGCACTTCAAAAAATGTCTCTCCGGGACGCGTCTCCCCGCGATCCACGGCAGACAGCCGTCCTCTCACCGCGTTCGCCTGCGCCTTGGCCTGCGTGGCCAGATACAGCGCGCCGCCGAAGTTCTGCCTGTTGAACTCCTGCGAGCTGCGGCGCACGAGCGCGGCGATCTGGTTGAGCTCTCCCCCACCCGCCTGCGAAGCACCCGGGGTGGCTCGCAGCGTCTGGAGCGCCACTTCCGCCTCCGCCACGCCGGACGCCGCCTCAGCGCGGCTGGTGGTCGTCTGCAGGCGGGACATCGTGCGGACCACCTCGTCGCGCGTGTCCGACAACCGTGTCGTCAATGCTTCGATCTGCGCGTCCTTCTCCATCAGCTGCAGCTCCAGGCGGGCGACGCGCCGCTCGAGCGACGCGTCCCGCACCGTGACCGTCTCTCGCACGACGCGTCCGGCCGGTGGCGACTCGCGCGTGGACGGCTCCGTGGATGGCGCGCTGCGGGCGCAGGCGGTGACGCCGGCAACCGCAGCGACGAAGACAAGGATTGAGCGCACGAGAAGGCGGCCTCGCCTGGTGGGTTGGTTCTGGACGATAACAGCCCAGCCGGCGCCGAGTAAGACGACGGACCCATGCATCAGAGCATCCCGGCACCGGCACCGGCGCCGGTTCTCCGCGCCACTTCCTCGCGCACGATGGGCGCCACCTTGGTGCCGTACAACTCTATGGCGCGCAACAGCTTCTCGTGCGGCATCGGCCCCACGCTGATCTGAAGAAGGAAGCGGTCGTTCCGGAAGATCTCGTGCTCGTAGAGGATCTTTGCCGCGACCTCCTCGGGATCGCCTACCAGCAGCGCGCCGCGCGCGCCGCGCGCGGCCTCGAATTGCGCGCGTGTCTGCGGCGGCCAGCCGCGCTCGCGGCCGATTCGTGTCATGACCTCGGCATGCGAGGGATAGTAGTCGTCGGCCGCGCGCCTGGAGTCGTCGCCGATGAAGCCGTGCGAGTTGATCCCGACCTTGAGCGATTCCGGATCGTGCCCCGCGCGCTTTCCGGCCTCGCGATAGAGCTCCACCATCGGCGCGAATTGCTCGGGCTCCCCTCCAATGATTGCCACCGCCAGCGGCAGGCCGAGAGTGCCGGCCCGGACGACCGACTGCGGCGTTCCGCCCACGGCAATCCAGACGGGTATCGGGCGCTGCTCGGGCTGCGGATAGACCCCGAGATCGTGGATGGATGGCCGGTACCGTCCGCTCCACGTGACGCGTTCCGACTCACGCAGCCGCAGCAGCAGGTCGAGCTTCTCGGCGAACAGCGCGTCGTAGTCGCGAAGGTCGTAGCCGAAGAGCGGGAACGACTCGATGAACGAGCCCCGTCCCGCCATGATCTCGGCGCGTCCGTTGGACAACAGGTCCACCGTTGCGAACTGCTGAAAGACCCGCACGGGATCGTCCGAGCTCAGCACGGAGACGGCGCTGGTGAGCCGGATCCGCGAGGTGCGCGCCGCGGCCGCGCCGAGAATCACCGCCGGGGCGGAGACCGCATAGTCGGGGCGATGGTGCTCGCCGATGCCGAAAACGTCGAGCCCGAGCTGGTCTGCCAGCTCGATCTCCTCCATCAGATGCCGAAGCCGTTCCCCCGCGCCGCTGAACTTTCCCGACGCGGCATCGTAGTTGTTTTCGGCGAAGGTGTAGATCCCCAGTTCCATCGGAGAAAGGTATGCGGATGACGGTCATGGCTCGCGTGACGCCTCCGTTGCAACTGCTTTGGCAACCGACGAGACTTCAGGCCATGAGGGAGCGTAAACGGAATCCAGTGCGTGACGGCGAGCAGGTACCGCCGGCGCCGGAAGCGCAGGGCGACGGAGAGCCGACGCCCGACGACGTCATCGAGCGCGGCGAGGACGCGGATCCGGCGGACGCAGCGCCAGAGGAGGCCGCCAGTACCTCGTCCGACACCGCTGAGGCGGCCCTGAGCCGGCAGTTGGCCGAACAGCGGGACAAGTACCTGCGACTCGCCGCGGAATACGACAACTTCCGCAAGCGGACGGCGAAGGAGCGTCTCGAGGCGGGCGCTCGAGGACAGGCGGACCTCATTCTCCGCATGCTGGAGGCGATCGACGACCTCGCACGCTTCGCGGACATCGATCCTGCCGCGACCGATGCGCAGACTCTGCATAAGGGCATCGAGCTCGTCGAGCAGAAGCTCCTGAAGTCGCTCGACGCGGCGGGGCTCGAGATCATCAATCCGCTGGACCAGTCGTTCGACCCGAACCTCCACGAAGCAATCACGACCGAGCCGGCGCTCTCCCCGGAGGACGATTCGACCGTCGCCAAGGTCTTCCAGCTTGGCTATCGCTTCGGCGGGCAACTGCTGCGCCCCGCGCGCGTGGTCGTGAAGCAGTGGAACCAAGGGTGAGCGAGAGCGCCATGGCATTCTTGCTCGCAGCTCAACGGTTGAGGTCGTAGGGACCGCATGGCGCAGAACAAGGACTTCTACGCGGTCCTCGGCGTGCCCGCCTCCGCGAGCCAGGACGAGATCAAGAAGCAGTACCGCAAGCTGGCTTCCAAGCACCACCCGGACAAAAATCCCAAAGACGCCAGGGCCGCCGAGCGCTTCAAGGAAATCTCCGAGGCGTACCAGGTGCTGGGAGACGCCGGGAAACGCAAGCAGTACGACGACATGCGCCGGCTCGGCGCGTTCGGGGGGTTCGGTGGCGGGGCGCGGGGCGGTCCGCGGCCGGGACGCGGCGCCCCTTCCCCCGGAGCTGGATTCCCGCCGGGGGGCGGCTTCCGATTCGAGGAAGTGGACCTGGGTGGTCTGGGCGGTCTGGGAGACCTGTTCAGCTCCATGTTCGGCGGTGGCGGGCGCACGCGACAGCGCGAGCCGGAACGTGGACAGGACGTGGAGGTCACGCTGGAGGTGCCGTTCCGGACCGCCGTGGCGGGGGGCAAGGTGACCGTCGATCTCGAGGTCAACGAGGAGTGCGGCGTCTGTCGGGGAACCGGCGCCGCCGCCGGCGCCAAGCTTCAGCTCTGCTCCGAGTGCGGCGGGCGGGGAACCGTCTCATTCGGCCAGGGAGGATTCGCGGTGCAGCGGCCCTGCCCGCAGTGCCTGGGGCGGGGTCAGGTGCCCACGGAGCGCTGCGCGACGTGCAACGGCACCGGTGAGGTACGTGCCCGCCGCAAGATCGCGGTCTCGGTCCCGCAGGGAACGGACACGGGAACCAAGATCCGGCTGCGCGGCCAGGGGGGGCGCGGGACGAAGAGCGGTCCTCCGGGCGACCTGATCATCAACTTCGTCGTGCAGCCCGATCGGTTCTACACGCGCGAGGGGATTGATCTCGTGGCGCGCGTGCCGATCAACATCGCCCAGGCCACACTCGGGTCGAAGGTCAACGTGCGGACGATAGACGGAAAGAAGGTTTCCATCCGGATCCCGGCCGGCACGCCGACAGGCAAGCGCTTTCGCGTGCGCTCGCAGGGGGTGAAGCGCGGCGCGCAGATCGGTGATCTCATCATCGAGGTCGAGATCGTGGTGCCGGAGCATCTGACTCCCGAGCAGGAGAAGATGATGCGGGAGTTTGCCGAAGCCGGCGGCCTGAAGTACTGACCCCCCACCCCCCCACCCCCCCACCCCCCCACCCCCCCACCCCCCTCAGGGAGCGGCGCGCACCTTCAGCGAGAGGGCCATCTGCCTCTCGAGCTCGCCCTTGGAACGGCAGGGGAAGTACTCGCCGGGAAACTGGATCGGCTTGGCCATCGCCTGGACAGTCGTGACGACTGCGGTGCCCATGTTGTTCTCCCCGACGCTCTGGAGCGTGGACATCACGGAGAGGTGGATATCATAGGAGTCGGCGTTCTGGCCCACCTGCGTGCGCCCGCAGTCGAGCAGCTTCGAGAGCGTCGTCTTGCCGAGCCGGCGGTAGGCCTTGAAGCCCGTGGTGCCGATGGCGTAGACCTTGGGATCCACGTCCGAAATCGGAATTTCCAGCGCCGTGTATACCGCCGGCATGTGCGTCCAAACCTGGGGTAAGGGCGTCCATATGGTGTCGGCCCGCTGATCCGGCCCGCTCGAGCGCAGCGAGATCGATCCCCCCGAGCCACCGCCGCCACTGACCCGCACAGTCTGCGCTTCCGGCATGGGAGATCCGGGATTCTGCGTTGGGGCGCAGGCAACCACCATCGCGAGCACGAACGGAACGGCGAGACGCATGAGAGCTCCCTGAGTAGGCACTGATACCATGCGCGCCCGCGCGGGGCTTCGCAAGGCGAGCCGCTAGGGTTCGCCGCGCCGCGCTGGCGAGACTGCCGGCGAAGGCGCCGATGCGCCGGCGGACGTCCGCTCCACCAGATCCAGCGGGTTGACGTTGATCGCGCCGTATCGGGCTGCCCAGTGGAGATGCGGCGCCGTCACGCGACCGGTGCCGCCGACGCGGCCGATGAGCTGTCCGCGGACGACCGTGTCGCCGTCCGCCACGAGCGCTTCGCTCAGGTGCAGATAGGCGGTCGTGACCCCCGCGCCGTGATCGATGTAGATGAGCCGGCCGGCGAGAAAGAAGGTGTCGACGAGCGCCACGATGCCGCGGTTCGCCGCGCGCACTTCCTCGCCCACGGCGCCGCGGAAGTCCACGCCGAGGTGGCGGCTCGTGACCTCGCCATTGAACACGCGCCCCGAACCAAACCGGCTGGTGATCACGGAGCTGCGCGGGCGACGGAATGGCGTCGTCCAGAGTCGCGGCGTGTCGTGTGCCGCTCTCCCCACCGCGCGCGCGCGCGCGCTCTCACGCGCCACGCGCGCCGCCGTTTCCGCGTCCATGGGGCGCGAGAACCGCGGAGCGACGCTGAGATTGGACGTGGCCACCTGAACCTTCGGAACGATGGCCGCGGCGCGCAGCGTGTCGACGGCCCCCACCCTCGCTTCCGCGCGTTCCACCACGACCAGCGCCACGACGCTGTCCGATGCGTCCACGGGCACCGGACCAAGCGAGCGCCAGGTTCCATCTCCGGTCCTCGAGAAGTGCAGTGCCTCACCGCCCATGCGTCCGCGCGGGCGAAGAATCGAATCGCCAGGCGGCACCGCGACGTCCACATGAACCAGCGCTCCCGGCGCCGGTCGGGACGGACTGATGGTCAGTTGCTGCGCGGACAGCGTGGCTGGCAGCAGGGCAGCGGCAAGGATCGTTTTGAGGGACATCACGATGCTTGTACCTCGCAGCCGTCGATTTGCTCCACTCAGTCGCCGCCGCGGTTCACGTCTTCCCAGCGCGGGCACGCCGGGGCGGCGGGCTGGCTCGCCGGTTCCGCGTCGGCCGGCCTGGGCATCGTGTCGGCCACGGCCACGAGCTCCACGTCGAAGATGAGCTCGGATCTGGGTGGAATGATGGGCGGACGGCCGCGCTCGCCGTACGCAAGCTGGTACGGAATGAAGAGGCGGCGTTTCGCGCCGACGCGCATGCCCTCGAAGCCGAGGTCCCAGCCGGCGATCACGCGGCGGGCACCTTGAGGAAAACCGAACGGCGTCCGCGTCTCGCCGGTCGCGCTGGTGTCGCGCGACGAATCGAACTTGGTGCCGTCGGTGAGCCATCCGGTGTAGTGCACATAGAGGCACTGTCGCGGCTGCCACGGCGCGCCACTTCCCTGCGCAATGTCGAGGTGACGCTGCGCGAACGCGACGGCCGGCTCGCCGGAAACCGGCGGGAGGTTAGCCGGCGCGCGCCGCGTGGCGTTCACAGGCGCGGGGTCCGGGACGTCGCAGGCCACAGCGGCGATGACGATGCTGGCTGCGGCCAGCGCGCGAAGAGGCGGCATGACGGCGGTAGCTGGTGAGTTCAGTACATCGGCCGCTGGTCGCCTTCCGGAAGCACGTACCACAGCAGGATGTACAGCAGGATGCCCGGAAATGCGGCGGACAGCAGCGACGCAACGACGTACGCGAGCCGGACCTTGCTCGAGTCGAGGCCGAAATACTCGGCGATGCCTCCGAGTACGCCGGCGACCATCTCGTCTCTCGTGGAGCGGCTCAGTCGGGTGCGGAGGGCCATGATGTGTTCCCAGTCTAGTGTGGGTGTCCCGCGTTCGGTACCGGCGCGACGGCTGACCCTACGCTTGCCGCCCGGTGAGTGTTACGTGGAGGGGGGAACGGGGTAGAATATGGACATGCGCCGAACACTCCGAAACACCATCCCGCTGCTCGCGCTGGCGGTTTTCGCGTGCACCAAGCGCCGGGAGCCCGCGCCGCAACCCGTCGATCCCGTCGCGCGCGCGCTGGCGATGGAATTCGGCCGGCAGCCCGACACGATCCCCACGCGCTGGCGGGCGCTCATCGGCGAGTACGGCCCGGACACGACGCTCCGCTGGTTCGCCCTGGAGCGCGACGGGCGCATGCACGTTCTCGATCAGCACGGCAACTACGTGCCGCTGGGTGAACGCTACGACTCCGCGCACGTGACGGTGTTCGACGCGCCGGTCGCCACCGCCGCCGTGTCCGGCGAAGTGCGCTTTCACAAAGATTCGACTGGGCGCGCGTTCGGCATAGTCCTCGGCGACATGGTCATGGCACGCCGCAATCTCGAGCCCCCCGCCGGCGCGCAGCAGCTGCGAATCACCCCCGTTCGGCCGATCGACGAGCTCCGAAGGGAAGCGTTGGCGGCGACGCCACCCGCGGAAACGGGTTCCTTGCGCCAGCCCGATCTCGTGGCGCTGACCTCCCTCGATTCCACCATCCGGCTGGACATCCGATACGCCACCGAGAACAACTTTCTCGGAACACCGCTGTACGAGGAGGCGGGCGCGTATCTCCAGCGTCCTGCCGCGGCAGCGCTGGCGCGCGCGAATGCCGCTCTGCGCCCGCTGGGCTATGGGCTCCAGGTCTTCGACGCGTACCGCCCCTGGTACGTGACGAAGGTGTTCTGGGACGCGACACCGCAGGACAAGAAGTGGCTCGTGGCCAACCCGATGCAGGGCTCGAAGCACAACCGCGGCTCCGCCGTGGATCTCACGCTCTTCGATCTGGAGAGCAGGCAGCCGGTGGAAATGCCGGGCACGTACGACGAATCGACGGCCCGGTCCGCGGCGAACTACCCCGGTGGCACGTCGTTGCAGCGGTACCACCGCGCGTTGCTGCGACGCGTGATGGAGGGGTTGGGGTACACCGCCAATCCGCTGGAGTGGTGGCACTTCGATTTCAAGGACTGGGCGAGCTACCCGATCCTGAACGTTCCCCTGGAGCAGCTAGGCCGCTAGCACGGGCAGCGCCGCTCGTGCTCCGCGGCCGGCTTCGATGACCGCTCCGCCGAGCACTCGCTCGCCGCGGTAGAACACCACGGACTGTCCCGGCGTGATCGCAGACACGGGCTCGTCCAGCGCCAGCTCGATCTCGTCGCGCTCGCGTCGGAGTACGGTGGCGTCGGCGGGCGCGGCTCGATGCCGCACCTGCACCCCGCACCGCGCGCCGATGGCCAGATCCTGCTCCGCACAGAGAATGTTGAGCTCCTTCGCCATGAGGCCGCGCCCCAGAAGCTCTTCGCGGGGCCCGATCACGACTGTTCGGTCATCGGGACGGATTGCCACCACGAACATCGGCTCGCGGAAGCCGCCTGGCAGCCCGCGCCGCTGTCCGATAGTGAACCGCGCGTGGCCGTCGTGTTCACCGACGACTTCGCCACTGGCGAGCATGAACGGGCCTCGGGCGAGTGCCGGCGCGTCCGCGCCCAGCCGGCTGCGAATGATCTTCGTGTGATCGCCGTCAGGGACGAAGCAGATGTCCTGGCTTTCCACCTTCTCGGCCACCACTTCGAGTCCCAGCCGGTGCGCCAGGGCGCGCGTCTCCGTCTTGCTCAGCGCGCCGACCGGGAGCAGCATGCGCCCGAGAACGTCCCGGTCGATGCCCCAGAGGAAATACGACTGGTCCTTGGCGTGATCGACGCCGCGGTGCAGCTGTCCATCCGCGACGCGCGCGTAGTGCCCCGTGGCGACGAATGCCGCGTCGATCGAGTCCGCCCTGCGCACCAGATCGCGGAACTTGGTGAACGTGTTGCAGCGCACGCACGGAATCGGCGTGCGTCCGCGCGCGTACTCGTCAACGAAGTTGTCCACCACGTCGTGTCCGAACGCGCTCTCGAGATTCA
>Ga0299914_10002212_pt1 | contig 13326 bp, 5 predicted proteins | sample RVTome_10_FD_201361 | JGI IMG/M metagenome (GOLD analysis project Ga0299914, IMG submission 201361) | Soil microbial communities from uranium-contaminated site in the Upper Colorado River Basin, Wyoming, United States - RVT153D57 (version 2) ...
CTCAGCGTCATCCCGCAGGCCCTCGGCGTCGTCAGCGTGCAGCGCGTCGACGGGATCACCGCCGGAACGCACGAGCAGTACGTCGCGGTACCAGCCTGCGAGGTCGTCCAGCGCCGTCTGCGCCACCACCGTCTTGACCTCGCGCTCCCGCCGCGTCGACCGTTGCTCGACCTGGCGCAGCACGTCGCGCGGCGGCGCGTCGCCGTAGAACTCCGCCAGCTGCTCGCGCTCACGCCGGGTGTCGTCGCGCACGCCCGCGACCGCGCGCTTCATCTCGTCGTCGAGCTCGGCGGCGGCGACGAGCGCGAAGCCCGGGCCACGGCCGCGCAGCTCACGCGGGATGCTGCGGTGACGGCGCAGGTCCTCGAGCCCCCGTGCCGTCAGCAGTGCACGCAGCCGGTCGGGTGACCCCATGGCGGCGCGCACCGCCAGGTCGCGGTCGCGATCCGACACCGACGGGGCCGTGGCCGCCAGCTCGGCCAGGGTGTCGCGGTCCCATGGCGAGACCCGTATCTCACGACAGCGCGACACGATCGTGTCCGGCAGCTCATCGGGATCGGCCAGCTCGATCACCCACACCGTGCGCGGTGGCGGCTCCTCGAGCATCTTGAGGAACGCGTTGGCGGCCGCCTCGTTCATGCGGTCGGCGTCGACGACCCGCAGGATCTTGTACCGCCCCTCGGCGGCCGTCCGGGACGCCACCTGCGTCCACGAGTCGCGGACCTCGCCGACCCTGTGGGCGGCGCCGACCGGCACGAACTCCCAGTAGGCGGGGTGGGCGCCGCGCAGGCTGCGGACGCACGACGAGCAGGTGCCGCACCCCGTGACCTCGACCTCGCAGTTCAGCGCTGCCCCCAGCGACCTGGCGAGCAGGTCCTGGCCGACGCCGGATGGTCCGACGACCGCCCAGGCATGGCCGACCTGGTCGTGCCGCACAGCATCGTGGAGGACGCTCACAGCGTGCGCCTGCGCGGGGACCTGCCAGATGGTCACGGTGCGTCGTCCTCCCCGGACGCGGGCGCACGGCGCAGGTGCGCGTCGACCGCTTCGCGCACCCGCGCCGACACGGTGTCGACGTCCGCGTCGGCGTTCACGACGATGAACCGGTCGGGGCTGCGCCGGGCGAGCTCGGCGAAGCCGTGCGCGACCTGCTCGTGGAAGGCCAACGCCTCGCGTTCCAGGCGGTCGACCGGGGCGGCGTCACCCGCCCGGAGGCGTGCTCTCGTCAGCCCGTCGGCGGCGGGCAGATCGAGCAGCACCACCAGATCGGGCCGCGTGCCGTCGGTCGCCCAGTCGTTGACGCGCCTGACCTCGTCGATGCCCAGCCCGCGCGCGTGTCCCTGGTAGGCGAGCGAGCTGTCGAGGTAGCGGTCGGTGATGACCACGGCGCCGCGTTCGAGGGCCGGCGCGATCACCTTGGCGACGTGCTCGGCCCGTGCAGCCGCATACAGCAACGCCTCGGTCCGGTCGTCCATCGCGTCGAGGTCGCCGTCGAGCAGCACGGCACGCACGGCCTCGGCGACCGGTGTGCCGCCCGGCTCGCGGGTGCGCACGACCTCGAACCCGCGGTCGCGCAGGTGGTCGGCCAGCCGCGCGGCCTGGGTCGACTTGCCGGCACCCTCGACGCCTTCGACGGCGATGAGGTGTCCGGTCGCTGCCGTCGTCGACACCGACGGCTGGTCCTCCGGCGGCCCGGCCGCACGCCAGATCGCGCGCGCCGACCGCTGCGAGAACCACAGCGCGACGAGGCCGCCGAGCAGCATGGTGATCCGAGGACCCGACAGCGCGAACTGGGCGTCCGCCTCGCCCGTGCCGGAGATGCCGATGTTGATCACCTCGATCGAGCCGGCGAGGAACGGTGCGAGGCCCAGCGCCGCGAACGTCGCCACACGCGTGCCCGTGTAGAACGCCGCGAACGTACGGCCACGGCTGTCGTCGGCGCTGTAGGTCTGCAGCAGCGTGTAGCCGGTGACGACCGTCAGCCCTGCCGCGGCGCCCAGCGCGGCCCCGAGGCCCAGCGCGACGGGCCAGCGCACGTTCACCGCGAGCAACGTGGCCACGAGCGATGTGACGACCAGGCCGATCGGGTAGACACGCTCGTTGCGGAAGCGGTTGGTCAGAAACGGGACCGACACGATGCCGGCGATCAGGCCCGCGCCGACGAACGTCAGCATCGTGAACCAGGCGTCATCGGGGCGACCGAGCGTTCGGGCGACGAAGACCGGCCCGATCGCAACGATGATCCCCGCGCCGAAGAACACACCGGTCACGCCGGTCACCAGCGCGTACACCAGCGGCTGATCGGCGATCGCCCGCAGCCCCTCGCGGACCTGGGCGAAGATGCCGGGCGTCTCCTCGGCCTCGGCCTCGACCGCCGCGGCGCGGGCGGCGTCCTCGGGCGCGCGGATGCGACGGACCAGCAGCGCCGAGACGAAGAACGTCATCGCGTTGACCACCAGCACCGTCGGCACGGCCTCGAGCTCCAGGCCGGTCGTCTGCCGCACGATCGACACCAGCCCGACCATCGCCGCGGCCAGTGCCGCGCCGAAGGGCAGCGGGCCGTAGGTGACGAGGAAGTTCAGCTGGTTGGCCTGCGTCAGCTCCACGGGCTTGACGAGCGAAGGGAGCATCGCGTCCTTGGCGGACATGAACAGCAGCGCCAGGGTCTCGATCAGGAACGTCAGCGCGAAGATGGCGACCAGGTCGCCTGAGAACGCCATCACGCAGAACAGCACGCCACGCGAGACGTCGACGATCACCATCAGACGGCGCCGCGGGTAACGGTCGGCGAGGACACCGGCGACCGGACCGATCAACAGGCTCGGCAGCAGGCGGGCCATCATGATGCCGCCGAGGCCGAACAGCTCGACCCGGCTGCTCGCGGCCACGCTTGTCACGAGGATCTGCAGCGCGAACAGCCCGGCCCAGTCCCCCAGGCTCGTGATGAGCGCGGCGAGGAACCAGAACCGGTAGTTGCGGTTGGCGAGCAGCGACCGGTAGGACGCGACCATTGCGGGGTTGCGCAGGTGCCTCGGGTCGGCCTGCCCGGCTTCGCTGAGCGCTGGACCGGCAGCCATCTCGTCCGGTTGCTCCTCTCGTGACGCCAGCGGCTGCGCTGTCACAGCAGGGTACTGTCACCGCTGCCCGACGGGTGCCAGCGGTACAGGGCATCCCGCCACCGCCACGACGTGCATTGACGTGCCGTCCGCCGATCCCCGATCATGGCTGCAGCCATCCGAGCTGCCGACGCAGAACAGGAGCGCCGCCGTGACGGGCGTCGACGCACCCGACCGCGAGCGACCCCCCGGTGCCGATCCCGGCGTCCTCACACAGATCGAGCAGCGTGTGCTGTGGCTGGCCGTCCGCATGGTCGACGTGGCGAACACGGGCGACGCCGGGGGCATCAAGGTCGGCGGCCACCAGGCATCATCCGCGTCGATGGTGTCGCTGATGACAGCACTGTGGTTCGGGCACCTGCGCCGTGACGACAAGGTCGCGATCAAGCCGCATGCCTCGCCCGTGTACCACGCGATCAAGTACCTGACGGGTGAGCTGGACCGCAGCTACCTCACCCGGCTGCGGCGCCGCGGTGGCCTGCAGGCGTACCCGTCGCGGACCAAGGACCCCGACGTCGCGGACTTCTCCACCGGCTCGGTCGGTCTGGGCGCGGTGGCGCCGTTGTTCTCCGCGGCGGCGCGGCGCTACGTCGACCGCCACTTCGGCGAGCGACCACCGGCGCGCTGCATCGCGACCGTCGGCGACGCCGAGCTCGACGAGGGCAACGTGTGGGAGGCGATCGCCGATCCGGTCACCGCCGACCTCGGCAACGTCATGCTGATCGTCGACCTCAACCGCCAGAGCCTCGACCGCGTCGTGCCGGGGATCGCCTCGACGCGGCTGCAGCGCTTCTTCGCCGACGCCGGCTGGCACGTCGCCGAGGCCAAGTACGGGCGGCGGCTGCAGGCGATGTTCTCCGAGCCGGGCGGTGACGCCCTGCGCGCCCACATCGACGCGATGCCCAACGAGGCGTACCAGGCGCTGTTCGCCCACACCGGCGCGGCACTGCGCGAACGGGCGTGCGCGGGCGCCGACGGCGCCGCGCGCCGGTTGCTCGACGACGTCGACGACGAGGCGCTGCCGGCGTTGCTGTTCAACCTCGGCGGCCACGACCACGATGAGCTGCTGGCCACCTTCGCGGCCTGTGACGCAGAGACCGACCGTCCGAGCATCGTGTTCGCGTACACCATCAAGGGCTGGGGCCTGCCGATCGCCGGCGACCCGCTGAACCACAGCCGCCTGCTGACGTCCGAGCAGATCGACGACCTGCGCGCGGCGTCCGGGATGCCCGACGATGACGAGTGGGCGCGGTTCGACCCCGACTCGGCCGCCGGCCGGCTGTGCGCGGCGGTCGGTGACGAGCTCAACAACACGCCACCGCCGCGACGGCCGCAGCTACCGGTGCCACGGGCGACGCTGCGACGTGCCGTGAGCAAGCCGATGTCGACCCAGGAGGCGTTCGGGCGGACCCTCACCCAACTGGCGGACGACACCGACATCGGCCCGCGGCTGGTCACCGCCTCGCCGGACGTGTCGATCTCGACGAACCTCGGGTCGTGGATCAACCGGGCGGGCGTGTTCGCTCCGGTGGAGGTCGACGACCATGGCGGTGCCGACCGCCTGTTGCGCTGGGCGCCGGGCCCGACGGGACGCCACGTCGAGCTCGGGATCTCCGAGATGAACCTGTTCCTGCTGCTCGGACAGCTGGGCCTGGCCCACGAGCACCACGGCGAGCTGCTCCTGCCGATCGGTACGGTCTACGACCCGTTCGTGCTGCGGGGCCTCGACGCGTTCATCTACTCGCTGTACAGCGGAGCCCGCTTCATCGTCGCGGGAACCCCGTCCGGCGTGACCCTGGCGCCCGAGGGCGGCGCCCACCAGTCGACGATCACCGCGTCGGTCGGCATCGAGCTTCCCGATGTCGTGTTCGCCGAACCCAGCTACGCGCGTGAGGTCGACTGGCTGCTGTGCGACGGGCTGGCGCGGCTGATGGCCGACGACGGCGAGAGCCTGTACCTGCGGCTGTCGACCCGCCCGCTCGACCAGGACCCGTTCCACCGGGCGATCGAACGCACCGGCGAGGACGCCATGCGGGCGGCGGTGCTCGCCGGCGCGTACCACCTGGTCGCTCCGCGCGACGACGGGTGTCCCCCCGTCGACCTGGTCGTCAGCGGCGCGGTCGTGCCCGAGGCGGTCCGGGCGGCCGACGAGCTTGACGCCGAAGGCGTCGACGCTGCCGTCGTGGTGGTGACGAGCGCCGACCGGCTGTACCGCGGCTGGCAGTCGACGGTGCGGTCGGCCGCGGCCGGTGCGACCACCAGCGTGCGCCCCGGCCACCTGCAGGACCTGCTCGGACGGCGCCGCGCGCCGATCGTCTCGGCCCACGACGCGTCGGGGCATGCACTCGCCTGGATCGGCTCGGCCGTCGGTGCGCGCCAGATCCCGCTGGGCGTCGAGCGCTTCGGGGAGTCCGGCACGATCCCCGACCTGTACGACGTCACGGGCATCAGCGCCGCGCACATGGTCAACGCGGCCCTGCTGGCCGTCGCCCGGGCGCCGTCCTGACGGACGCGCCGCCTACATCACCCGATGCGTTACGCTGGCTGACCGGGCCCAATGTGCCGGTGCAGACGGGATCCACGGGTCCGTGCGCCGGCCCGGGCGGTGGGTCACGGGCGTGAACGCGGACGGGACGGCGGCAGGTCATCGGGACATGACACGAGCAGGACACGTGCCTCCGCGCCCCCGCGGGCTCGACGCGGCGCTCGGCGGCGTGCGCGGTGCGATGGCGACACTCGATCGCTACCGCACGACACGGGGCACCAACGCCCAGGGCGGCGACCCCGCGCACCACGCCAGTCCCGACCTGCTCGTACGGCACACCGTCAACTACCTGCTGGCGGCAGACATCGCCGACGAGGTGCACATCGACGGTCCGGTCATCGACATCGGCAGCGGGGTCGGCGTGTTCTCGGTGTGGCTGGCACGTCGCCTCGAGCGGCCCCTGCACCTGGTCGACCACGACGAGCAGGTGCTGCAGCTCGCGCATCGCTCGTTCGGCGACGTGACCACCCACACCGACCTGTCGGAGGCGCCGACGGCGGCCGTGGTCACGGTGATGGAGGTGCTCGAGCACATTCGCTACTGCGACCAGCCCGCATTCGTGCGGGCGATCTTCGACCGGGTCGCTCCGGGCGGTGTCCTCGTGTGCTCCACGCCGGACGAGCGGCGGTACGTCGGCGGCTGGTCGGGCTACGCGCCGCACGTCGGGACGCTGGACCCCGCGAGCCTGCGCACCCTGCTGCACAACGCCTGCGGCCTGCCGGTCGATGTGTGGCGCATCGACGGCCCCGGCTTCCGCCTGGGCCGCGTGCAGCGCGTCGGCGAGCCCATCGTGAACCGGGTGTGGGGTGCGGCGCAGGCGCGCGTGCCCGGCCTGGCAGATCGCATCACAGGTGCACTCGGCCGGCGTCGCCGCGGCAGCGGGGACGCGTTCGGCCCCGGCCCCCGCGATGACGCGTTCACCGTCGTGCCAGCAGATGCGTCCGACGGCCCCGGCACGGGCCTGCTGGCCGTCGTGCGCGTCCCGCCCGCCTGACCGCCCACCCTGGGGACGCGCCCCAACGCCGAACCGACAGGACGTCCCCAGAACACATGCGGGGCGCTCGGCGGGCTGTCAGGCCGCGGCGGACTCGTCGCGACCGGGGACGAACTCGGTCGTGTCGACGCGAGGGGGATCGGCGTCGACCGGTGTCTTCACGCCGCAATGGGCGCACGTGCCCACCGGGTTCTTCGCGTTCCTGCGCGGTGGCTTGAGCGGCCCGCCGCAGTTCGGGCACGGCTGCGCCAGCGGCTGGGTCCACATGGCGAAGTCGCAGTCCGGGTACCGGTTGCACCCGTAGAACGGCTTGCCGTAGCGGCTGCGGCGTTCCGTCAGCCGGCCCATCCCGCACTTGGGGCAGTCGAAGCCGATGTGCTTCTCGACATTCACGATGCCCTTGCACTTCGGGTAGTCCTGGCAGCCGTAGAACGGCCCGAACCTGCCCTCGCGACGGATCATGGGCTTGCCGCACTCGGGACACCGCACGCTCGCGTCGGGCTGCAGCTCCTCGACGGTCGTGACGTTGCCCTCGGCGTCCAGCGGCAGCGTGCCGTCGCACTCCGGCCACCGGCTGCACGACGCGAACCACTGCCTGGACTTGCCGCTGAACACCTTCTCCATCGGTGCGTCGCACGTCGGGCAGGTCACGCCCTCCAGCGGCAGGCGCGGGCGTTCGGGTTTGCGGTCGGCGATCCAGTCGTCGACCTCCCCCAGGAAGTCACGGACCATCGGCCCCCAGGCCTGGCTGCCCGCGGCGATCTCGTCGAGCTCGTCCTCCATGCGCGCCGTGAAGCTGGCGTCGACGACCTCAGCGAAGTGCTGCTTGAGGTAGGCCGTGACGACCTCGCCCAGCGCGGTCGGGAAGAACCGGCGCGACTCGAGCCGGACGTACTCGCGGTTGAGCAGGGTCTGGATGATCGATGCGTACGTCGACGGGCGGCCGATGCCCTCGGCCTCCAGCGCCTTGACCAGGCTCGACCCGGTGTACCGGGGCGGTGGCGACGTGAAGTGCTGCTCGCCGCGGACATCGATCAGGCTCAGCGTCTGCCCGTCGGCCAGATCCGGCAGCGACGCCGTCACGTCCTCGGCGCCGTCGTCATCGGTGCCCTCGAGGTAGACCTTGATGAACCCGTCGAACTTCAGGATCCGCCCGGTCACCCGGTAGACCAGCTGCACGTCCGACCCCTGGTCGGTCGTTCCTCCGACGATGTCGGCGCGCACCGAGTCGTAGACGGCCGGCGCCATCTGGGTCGCGACCGACCGCTTCCAGATCAGTTCGTACAGCGCCTTCTGGTCGCGGTCGAGGTAGCGGGCGACCTGCCCCGGCCGGCGCAGCGCGCTGGTCGGCCGGATCGCCTCGTGTGCCTCCTGGGCGTTCTTGCTGCTGCGCGAGTAGCGGCGCGGCGAGTCCAGCGCGTAGCGGTCGCCGTAGTCCGTGCGCACCAGCTCCGACAGCTCGCCCAGCGCGGTGTTGGACAGGTTGGTCGAGTCGGTGCGCATGTAGGAGATGAGCCCTGTGGGGCCCTCCGGCCCGAGCGCGATGCCCTCGTACAGCTGCTGGGCGATGCGCATCGTGCGGCCCGGCGCGAAGCCCAGCTTGCGCTCCGCCTCCTGCTGCAGCGTGGACGTGGTGAACGGCGGTGCCGGGTTCTTCCTGCTCTCACGCCGCGTGACGTCGGTGACGGTCCACCTGTCGACCGCACGGGTCAACGCTTCGAGGTGACGGGTCTGGTGGACATCGCGGATGACCCGCAGCGTCCCGGCCCGGTCCTTGTCGACCGCCTCGTCGTACTTCTTCGGATCGGTGATCCGCTGGCCGTCGACGCTGTACAGGTCGGAGTCGAACGCGGTGCCGTCGCGGTCGAAGTCGCCGTGCAGGCTCCAGTACTCCCGCGCGAGGAACCGGCGGATCTCGTCCTCGCGGTCGACGATCATCCGCAGGGCGACCGACTGCACACGCCCGGCCGAGATCCCGCTGGCGACGTTGCGCCACAGGGTGGGCGACACGCGGTAGCCGACGATGCGGTCCACGGCGCGGCGCGCCTGCTGGGCGTCGACCAGGTGCTGGTCGATCCGCCTCGGCTCGTCGAACGCGGCGAGCACGGCATCACGCGTGATCTCACTGAACACGACGCGGTTCTCGTTGGACGTGTCGATGTCGGCGACCTCGGCGACGTGCCAGGCGATCGCCTCGCCCTCGCGGTCGAGGTCGGTGGCGAGGAACACCCGGTCGGCGTCCTTCGCGGCCTTGCGGATCGACCCCACGACCTTCGACGAGCCCTTCGGCACCTCGTAGCGCAGCGAGACGTCGTCAGTGGAGGTGTCGACGGCGAAGTCGCTGCGGGGCAGGTCACGGACGTGGCCGACCGACGCCAGCACCCTGTAGTTGCCGCCGAGGTACTTCTCGATCGTCTTCGCCTTCGCGGGCGACTCGACGATCACCAGGTTCTTCGCCACTGACACTCCCACGTTCTGGTCTCGGGTCTGCGCGCTGCTGCGCCGTCTGCATCCACCCAGGAGCACCCGACCGACCCCCGGGGACCGACTGCGCTCTCTACCACTCCTACACGGCGCACCGAGCGTTGCACAACCCTGACATCGCGCTCGGCGGTGTGGCGGACCACCTTGACGTGCCGACCGCGCCGCCGCACATCACAGATCCACAGGGACCGGTGTCGGCACCGGTCCGATGCGCTGCTCGTGCGTCGCCAGGGCGTACCGGTCGGTCATGCCGGCGACGTAGTCGGTCACCTGCCGCAGTCGGTCGGCGTCGTGCTCACGATAGGTGTCCGGAATGTGCTCGGGGTGCTCGAGGTGGTACTCGACCAGCCTGCGGGTCACCGCCGTCGCGGCCTGCTTGTGGCCGGCGAGCCGGTCGCTGAGATAGACGCGCTCAAACATGAACGCACGCAGGTCCTGCATCATTCCCGCCATCTGCGGCTCCATGCCGAGCTCGTCGGTGCGGATGGTGTGATCGACGACGGCGCGCAGCAGCTGGCCGATCCACGACCCGCTCGGCGGACCGAGCCGGTCGACGACGCCGGCGGGCAGCTCGTCGGCCGTCAGCAGACCCGCCCGCACGGCGTCCCGCGCGTCGTGGGTCAGGTAGGCGATGCGGTCTGCCCACCGCACGCACACGGCCTCGGGCGTCGACGGCGGCGGGGTCACCCGCCACGTGTGCGCACGGATGCCGTCACGGACCTCCCAGGTCAGGTTCACCGGCTCGAGCGTGTCGTAGATCCGCACACCCTGCGCCCCGTGCTGCCAGCCGGGTATGAACGCCGCGATCACATCCTCGCCCGCGTGGCCGAACGGCGTATGACCGACGTCATGGCCGATGGCGACCGCCTCGACCAGTGCCTCGTTGAGCGCCAGCGCCGCGCCCAGCGACCGGGCGACCTGCGTGACCTGCAGCGCGTGGGTCAAGCGGGTGACGTAGTGGTCGCCGTCGGGGTGGATGAAGACCTGCGTCTTGTGTCGCAGGCGCCGAAACGCCTTGGAATGGAGGATCCGGTCGCGGTCGACCTCGAAGCTGGTGCGGTCGGCGTCCTGCGGTTCGCGGACGGCCCGGCCCCGTGAGCGGCGGGATCTGGTCGCCGCTGGTGCCAGTTGTTCCTCCTGCACCTGCCGTATCGACCGATCGCGGTACATGTACTGAGCAGGCATGATGGGTCCGAGCCTATGCCCACCATCGGCAGGTGCGCGTCCGACAGGGCAGGACGGGCGTCCGGACCAGCCGGACAGGGACCGCCGGGGGGAGCGCAGCCGGGAGGCGCTTGGTTGTGACAACGCAGGCGCAGCGTGTCGAGACGCAGAGAGGCGGGTGAGCTCGTGGTGCTAGGCGGACGCGTGGACACCCGACCACCTGTCGACGCCGCGACGGCATGCTACGCGAGCGGGCTCAACAAGGTGTACGGCACGCGCGAGACCGCGGTGCACGCACTGTACGACGTCACGCTCACCATCCCCCGGAGCGCGTTCACGGCCATCATGGGACCGTCCGGGTCTGGCAAGTCGACGCTGCTGCACTGCCTCGCCGCGCTCGACACGCCGACCTCGGGCCGCGTGTTCCTGGGAGGCACCGAGCTGACCGCGCTGAGCCGCCGGCAGCAGGCGCAGGTTCGTCGCGACCGCATCGGGTTCGTGTTCCAGTCGTTCAACCTGGTGCCCACGCTCAACGCGCTCGAGAACATCACGCTGCCGCAGCTGCTCGCCGGCAGGCGACCCGACCGCGCCTGGCTGCACCACGTGATCGCCCGGATCGGGCTGGGCGACCGCCTGCACCACCGGCCGAGCGAGCTGTCCGGCGGGCAGCAGCAACGGATCGCACTGGCACGGGCGCTCGCCGGACGGCCCGAGGTGATCTTCGCCGACGAACCGACCGGTAACCTCGATACGACGGCAAGCCGCGAGATGCTTACACTCCTCCGCGACGCCGTCGATCGGTTCGACCAGACGGTGGTGACGGTCACCCACGACCCGTCGATCGCCAGCTACGCCGACCAGATCCTGTACTTCTCGGACGGACGGGTGGTCGATCGGACGAACGGACGGGTTGCCGATCACACGCTCGACCGGCCGCAGCAGGAGGATGGCGTCGACGGCGGCGACGGACGCCACGACCAGCTGCTTCCGGCACGACGACGATCAGATGGGCAACAGACCATGCGGAGTCGAAGGAGACGACAGCCGGACGAGCCGACGCCGGGCCGGCCGATGGTGGGATCTGACGACGAGGTGGAGGTCGCACGCCAGGAACGATGGCTGCAGCGCATCCGGGAGCAGTTCGAAGCGGAGTACGCCGCGCGCGAGCAGGTCGAGGCGACACCCGACGACACGATCCAACAACCGGCCAACTGGATCGACCACGCGGACCCCTCCACCGACCCTCGGCCACCGGCCTCCCACGACGACGACCGGCACCAGCGCAGCGACCCTCCGCGCCACGACGCCATCCGGGATCCCTACGCCGGCCTGGCTCACCACACCACCGGCGATCCCCATCAGGACCAGGCCCACCACGACACCGGCCAACCACATGAGGACCAGTACGGCGATCCGCATGGTCCCCGCCAGGCGTACACCGACGTCCACGGCGACGTGCAGCGGTGGCAGGACGACGTCCGACACGGCGTCGACGGGTACGACGACGCGCGATCTCGCGCGCCGATGCGCCACCCGGCAGCCGACGCGGACGGCTGGCTGCCGCCCGAACGCGCGCCGTTGTACGCAGCCGACGAGCCGCGTGCGGACGACGACCCCGACGGGCACACGGATACGGATCGGTGGCGCACCGACACGGTGACGCGATCCGAGATCGCCCCGTGGTCCCGGCCGACGGCGGACGAGGCCGACGAGCACCAGGAGACGCACCAGTCCGAGGCGTCCGGCTGGCGGGTGACCGGAGATCCGTGGGCACCGGCGGACGAGCACCTGGCCGAGGAGTACCGCAGCGAGCGGTCCACCGGTCGCCGCCCACGCGGGTGGCAGGACGACGGAGGTGACATCTGGTCCACCGGCAGGTGGGAGGCGCAGGCGGACGACCGCCACGACGAACCGGGACGGCACCAGGCCGGCGACGCCGGATCAGATGACCATGACCCCGGCGACCACAACGCTGATCCCTCGGCGGCGTCCGACGCGGTGACGCCACCGGTCTGGCAGGTGGAGGCCGGGCGCTCGGAGAGCCCCGTCGCGCACTGGCGTGACGACGATGGGCGCGAAGCGCCCCCTGCACCCCACGGCGGGCAGCGCAACGGCCGGAGCTCCGACGCCGCGCCCCCGGCCATCAACGGGCACGACCGGGATCCCTGGACGAACGTCTGGGACGCCCACGCGGCACCCGACCTGGGCGAGGTGTGGACGCCCGCGTTCGACCACAGCCGGCCCGTCAACGGCAACGGGCACCTGCCGGTTGACGCACGACCCGACGAGCCGCCTGCGTGGTCCGATCCCGACCGGCAGGACGATGGTCGGTCGCCCGCAGTGACTGATCCGTGGGCGAGCCCGAGCGACGACGCGCCGACGGCGGCAGACGGACGACCGGTCGAGGACCTCGGCCGGCCCGCAGAGGTCGACGCCGAGGTCATGCCGGACCCGCACCACCACCACCAGCAGCCGGCCGAACGGCACCCAGCGCTACCCGAAGCGCGCCACGACCAGACGCCGGACGAGCACCACGACCAGGCGCCGGACGCCGGGCCCCCGATCCCCGACGACCATCCCCACCACGTCACACCCGCCGATGTCCCGGTCGACGACGTCCGCACACCGACGCCCCGGATGGGCGCATCCCGTCGACAGCCCATGGATCCGACCCCACCGGTCCACGCCGAGCCGGGCACCGACGACGCCGTCGCCGTACCCTCGCGCCACCGCCCCGAGCCGTCCGAGGTCACCGCGTTCGACAGCGCCGACCACCGTGGGATGACCGATCCGGCCGACGCACCCGACGGCGCAGCGCACCACCAGCACGACACCCCCGATCCGACCGACGCGCCCAGCGCTGCCGGGGCACCCGGTGCCGCCGCGGCCGCAGCGGGACCACCTCGTGCCGAGCCGACGGCGACACCCCCTGCCGACCCGCCCGCCCGTCCCGCGGACGCCACCGTGCCACCGCCATTGGCGTCCCTGCGCAACACCCGGCGGCCCGGCGAGTCACAGGACGC
>Ga0299914_10002214_pt1 | contig 13321 bp, 10 predicted proteins | sample RVTome_10_FD_201361 | JGI IMG/M metagenome (GOLD analysis project Ga0299914, IMG submission 201361) | Soil microbial communities from uranium-contaminated site in the Upper Colorado River Basin, Wyoming, United States - RVT153D57 (version 2) ...
GTCCCGGCTCACGACGTTCGCCCACGATGCCCAGCACGAGGTCTCGCTCGCGGCGGTGCGGCTGCCGGTGGACCGGGTGCTGGGGGACGTGTCCGCGGATGCCTGGCCGGTCGTGGGTGAGGTGCGCCGCGTCGCTACCGCCCTGCAATGCGTGGAGATGGTCGGCGGTGCCCGGGCAGTGCTGGACCTGACGGTTCGGTACGTCGCCGATCGGGTTCAGTTCGGCCGCCCGATCGGCAGCTTCCAGGCCGTGCAGCACCACGTGGCCGACCTCGCGGCCCGCATCGATGCTGCCGGGCTGGCGGCGTGGCAGGCCGTGTGGCGTTGCTCCCTGGGCCGCGAAGCGAACGCGGACGCGGGGGGTTCGGAGGCCGCGGTGGCGATCGCCAAGGTGGCCGCCGGTGATGCCTACGTCGAGACCACCCTCATGGCCCACCAGCTGCACGGTGGCATCGGCTTCACCGTCGACCACGACCTCCATCTGTGGTCGGACCGTGCCCGGGCGGCGGCGCTCGCGTTCGGCACACGGGAGGACCACCTTCGCGCCCTCGGGTCACTCGTCGCGCGGGCGCGATGAGTTTGACGGCATTCCTGCGTCTATCGCAGTTGCACGTCAATCGGAAGGAAGTGTCGTCATGGGCAAGGTGGTCGTCTCGCAGTTCATCTCCGTCGACGGCGTCGTCGAGGATCCCGGCGGTTCCGAGAGCTGGGAGCGCGGTGGCTGGGCGTTCCAGTTCGACCGCGGCGACGAGGGGAACCAGTTCAAGCTCGACGAGGTCATGGCCAGCGTCGCGCTGCTGCTCGGGCGGGTGACGTACGAGGGCTTCGCGGAGGCCTGGCCCTCGCGGACCGGCGAGTTCGCCGACAAGTTCAACGGCATGCCCAAGTACGTCGTGTCCACGACGCTGAAGGACCCCGAGTGGAACAACTCCACCGTCATCGCGGACGACGTCCCGGCCGCCGTCGCCAAGCTGAAGCAGGAGATCGACGGCGACATCCTGGTCAACGGCAGCGTGCAGCTCGTTCAGGCGTTGGCGGCGAACGGCCTCGTCGACGAGTACCGCTTCATGGTGTTCCCCACCGTCCTCGGGGGCGGCAAGCACATGTTCGGCGAGACGCCGGCCGCCACCGCCCTGAAGCTGGTTGACGCCAAGCCGGCCGGCGAGACGTACATCCTGATCTACGAGCCCTCGCCCCGGGAAAAGGACTCCTGAGCCAACCGGTCGCGCTCCCTATCGTCGGAGCGTGACGGCCAACGACCTCGGCAGCGTCGTCGCCCACTACGAGGCGAGCCGGGAGCAGGACCGGCTCGTCGGTGGCCTCGCGGAGCTGGAGCTCGTCCGCACCCGCGAGGTCCTGCGGCGCCATCTCCCGCCGCCGCCCCAGCGCATCCTCGATGTCGGTGGTGGCACCGGCGCGCACGCGGCGTGGCTCTTGCGGGACGGGTACCGCGTGCACCTCGTCGACATCACCCCGGGACACGTGGAACAGGCGCGGGCCGCGCTGGCCGGGCTCGGGCTCACGGCCGAGGTCGGCGACGCCCGGCAGCTGGCCGCGCCCGATGCCGGCTTCGATGCGGTGCTCGTGCTCGGCCCGCTCTACCACCTGGTCGAGCGCGCCGATCGCGTGACCGCGCTCGAGGAGGCCCGCCGGGTCGTCAAGCCGGCTGGCCTGGTGGCGGTCGCCGTCATCAGCCGGTTCGCCTCGCTGATCGACGGCCTCGTGCGGGAGTTCCTGTTCGAGCCCGAGTTCCGCGGCATCGTCCGTCGCGACCTCGCCGACGGCCGCCACGCCAACCCCGACAACCGCCCCCACTGGTTCACGACCGCGTTCTTCCACCACCCTGACGAGCTCCACGAGGAGATCACCGACGCCGGCCTGGAGGTGGTCGAGCTCGTGGGCGTCGAGGGGATCGCCGGCTGGCTGCACCACCTCGACGCTCGCTGGCGGCGGGACGCCGACCGCGAGACGATCCTCGAGGCGACACGGCTGATCGAGGCCGAGCCCTCCCTCCTCGGCCTGAGCGCCCATCTCCTGGCCATCGCCAGGCGGGTCGACGACTGAGCTCCGGGCGGCGATCCGGTTGGCCGAAGGGTCGCTACGCGCCGCCCTTCAAGGTGTCGGCCAGGTCCGCCGGCTACTCGCCCAGCAGCATGAGCGCGAGCAGGCGCATGGCCTCGGGCTCGTCCGGCATGAGCTCCGCCAGTTGCCGTCCGAGGCCGATCGCCTCGACAGCGGACGAGGATTTGTTGTGCTAGTCGACGAGGACGCCCGGGTTGAGCAGGCCGTTGGGGTCGAGGGCCCGCTTGGCCGCCCGGAGCGCGGTGGCGAAGAGGTCGGGGCGCTGGCGATCGTAGGCCGGCCGGTGCATCCGCCCCACGGCATGGTGGTGGGTGATCGTGCCCCCGGCGGCGACGACCGCCTCCGAGGCCGCATCCTTGAGCTCGGCCCACTGCTGCTCCTCGCCACGCTGCCGGCCCATCCCCGCGAACGTGTAGTAGGGCGCCGGCCCGTCGGTGTAGACGTGCGTGAACCGGCAGCTAAGCAGGCCGCCGCCGCACACCTCGTCGAGCGCCCGTCCCATCTTCGCCCGCACCTCGGCGTCGAAGTCGGGCCAGCGGTCCCACGTGATCGCGGTTTCGAAGGTGTCGGTCACCAGGCCGAGCCCCGTCATGGTGTTGAGGTCGAAGCCGACGAAGCTGTCACGCCAGGCGCCGACCGCACCGCCACGACCGGCGGGCGTGCTGGCGTCGGCCACCCTGATCTCGTCGTCGGCGATCTCACCACCGTGGTCGCGGGCGAGGGCGACGGCGGCCTCGATGTTGGCGCGCTGCGACACATCGGCGGACTCGAACCCCACGATCACGAGCGCGGTGCTCCCGTCCAGGCCGGCGCCCCGCTGGGCCTCGAGCGGATCGAGGATGCGGAGGTTGGCCGGCCACAGCTTCGCCTGGACGATGGCCCGGACCGCCTGCCAGCCCGCCTCCCAGCCCGCGAAGCGCACGCCGCCGGAGGCGCGGAACGTGGGTCGCGCCTGAAGCCTCAGCCAGGCCTCGGACACGATCCCCAACGTGCCCTCGCTGCCCAGCACCATGCGATCCGGGCTCGGACCGGCGCCGCTGCCGGGGAGCCGTCGCGACTCCCACCAGCCCGACGGCGTGAGCATGCGTACGGACTCGACGAAGTCGTCGATGTGCGTCTGGTTCGTGGCGTAGTGGCCGCCCGAGCGTGTGGCGATCCAACCCCCCACTGTCGACCACTGGAACGACTGGGGGAAGTGGCGCAGCGTCAGGCCATGCGGGCGCAGCTGGTCCTCGACGGCGGGGCCCAGGGCTCCGGCCTGGATCCGGGCGGCCCGGGAGATGGGGTCGATCTCGAGCACCCGGTCCATGGCCGTCAGGTCGATCGTCACGACGCTCGCAGCGTCGGCGGGTGGGTTCACGCCCCACACCACCGACGACCCGCCACCGAACGGGACCACCACGTGGCCGGACGCGTCGCACCAGTCGAGGATCCCCTCGAGCTCGGCCTCGTCCGCCGGATACGCGACTACGTCGGGCGGCGCGTCGAACCGTCCCCGGAAGGCCCGCAGCCGGTCGGTGTAGGCCATGCCATACGCATGGCGGGCCCGCTCCCAACGGTCCGTGGAACACACGCCGCCCAGCGCGGCCGGGACCCCGACCCGAGGTGCTCGCAGCTCGGCGTCATCGATCGAGACCGCGGCCTCGACGCGGGCCTCGACGCCGTAGTGCCGGGCCAGAGTCCCGGCCAGTCGGCGTCGCTGGTCGTCGGTCGGTTCGTCGGCGGCCAGCCCCCAGCCCCACAGGCTGCGGCGGCCCGAGGCGTTCCACCGTTCGGTCGGTCGTCCCCCCTGCACGCCCCCAGGATCGAGGATCCCGCGCCGCAACGAAAGTCCGCACCGCCGGAACCTGCCGCGGAAATGGTGGCCCTGGCCACCGATCCCGCGGCAGGATTCCGTATGGCACATCCCCTCGACCTGCTCACGGCTGACGAGATCACGCGTGCGGTCGAGGTGCTGCGGGCGACGGGACACGTCGGCGACGATGCGCTGTTCGCACACGTGGTGCTGCGCGAGCCCACCAAGGACGAGCTGGCACGTTGGAAGTCCGGCGACCCGATCGAGCGCGAGGTGCGTGCACAGATCGTTCCCGGTCCCGGATTGACGCTCGTCGAGGCGGCCGTGTCGCTCACCCGGGGCGAGGTGCGCGAGTGGCAGGAGGTCGAGGGCAGGCGCCCGGCGTTGTTGCTGACGGAGGCGCTGTACGCGATCGTCACCACGAAGGAGCATCCCGAGTACCAGGCGGCACTCGCGCGGCGCGGCATCACCGACCTCGAGGCGGTGCAGATCGACCCCTGGCCGGCCGGGACGTTCGGCTACGAGTGCGAGGAAGGACGGCGGATCGCGCGCTGCATCTCGTTCCTGCGTGCGGACGCGACCGACAACGGTTACGCCCGCCCGATCGAGGGTGTGATCGTCCACTTCGACCTGGGGAACAACGAGGTGATCGAGGTCATCGACCATGGTGTCGTCCCCCTCCCACCCAACCGCGCGAGCTTCTGGGTCGAGGATCATCCGGCGCTGCGTACCGACCTCAAGCCGATCTCGATCTCGCAGCCCGACGGCCCGAGCTTCACCGTCGAGGGCAACCTCGTGCGGTGGCAGAAGTGGCAGTTGCGCCTGTCCTTCGATCCCCACGAGGGTCTCGTCCTGCACCAGGTTGCGTACGAAGACGACGACGGTCGAGTTCGGCCGGTACTGCATCGCGCGTCGATCGCGGAGATGGTCGTCCCCTACGGCGACGCCGGCCCACTGCACGGTTGGAAGAACGCGTTCGACGCCGGCGAGTGGGGACTCGGCCGGATGACGCAGTCGCTGGCGCTCGGTTGCGACTGCCTCGGCGAGGTCCGATACCTCGACGCGACGCTGGCGAACGAGCAGGGTCAGCCCTGGGTGATCGAGAACGCCATCTGCATGCACGAGGAGGACTACGGGATCCTGTGGAAGCACGTCGACCTGTTCAGCGGACGCGGCGACGTGCGCAGGAGCCGCCGGTTGGTGCTGAGCTTCATCAGCACCGTCGGCAACTACGACTACGGCTTCTACTGGTACCTCTACCTCGACGGCAACATCCAGCTCGAGGTGAAGCTGACCGGCATCGTCTCACCCATGGCCATCGAACCGGGGACGCAGCCGGAGTTCGCGAACGTCGTCGCGCCGGGTGTCGCCGCCCCCCACCACCAGCACCTCTTCTGTGCCCGCCTCGACTTCGATGTCGACGGCTGCGTCAACGAGGTCCACGAGGTCGACGCGGAGCCGCTGCCTCCCGGCCCCGAGAACCCGTGGATGAACGCATTCCGCGCCAAGGCAACGCGGCTCGACACCGAACAGCGCGCGCAACGCCAGATCGATCCGACACGGTCACGCACCTGGCGGATCGTGAACCCGCAGTCGCGCAACAGCCTGGGCCAGCCCGTCGCCTACAGGCTCGTCCCCGCGACGACCACCCCGACGCTGTTCGCACACGCCGACTCGCCCATCGGCAGGCGGGCCGGGTTCGCGCGTCACAACCTGTGGGTCACGCCCTACGACGATCGGGAGCGGCGGGCGGCCGGCGACTACGTGAACCAGCACGAGGGCGGCGACGGCCTGCCGCGTTGGACGGCGCGAGACCGATCACTCATCGATGCCGACGTGGTGGTGTGGTACACGTTCGGCGTCACGCACTTCGTGCGGCCCGAGGACTGGCCGGTGATGCCGGTCGAGTACTGCGGCTTCCTCCTCACCCCGTTCGGGTTCTTCGATCGCAACCCGGCGCTCGATGTGCCTCCCGCCGAGGAGCATTGCGCGCACGACTAGCCCGGCCCGATCAGCGACCCGCCAGGTCGATCAGGTCGGCTTCCGGGCCACCGATGCGGTGCTTGGCGACGCGCTCGGATGGCGTGTGGGGGAGGTCGGAGCGGAACTCCCAGTAGCGAGGAATCTTGAAGCGAGCCAGCCGCTGGGCGACGTGCTCCTGCAGCTCTTTGGGTGAGGGCGCCGCGCCTGCGACGGGTACGACCACCGCGCGCAGTTCCTCCCCGAGGTCGTCGTCGGGCATGGCGACGACGGCGCACTCGAGCACTGCGGGGTGGCTGACCAGCACCCCCTCGACCTCGGCGGCGGCGACGTTCTCCCCGCCGCGACGGATCATGTCCTTGATGCGTCCCCGCAGCGTGAAGCGGCCCCGGGCGTCGCGGTCCGCGATGTCGCCGGTGTGGGCCCACCCGCCCGCGAAGAACGCGGCGGTCGCCTCGGGATTCTCGTAGTAGCCGTCCATGAGCCCGAGGCCGCGCACGACGAGCTCGCCCTGCGCCCCGGGAGGCACCTCGACCCCGGCGTCGTCCACCACCTTGGCCTCGCAGTGGCTCAGGACGCTGCCCAGGCTGCCGGTTCCGACCAGCTCGTCGTGGTCGTCCTCCAGCACGGCCAGGTTCAGCCCCGTCTCCGTCATCCCGAACAGCTCGTACCACGGCACCCCCCAGCGCTGTTCGATGGCGGCGTGGAGCCGGGGAGGGATGGCGGAGCACGCCACGAGGCGGAGGCGATGCGTGCGATCGTGTTCGGCGGGCGGCTGCTTCAGCAGGAGCACCGGCATCGCGGCCAGGCAGTAGAAGGTGGTCACGCCCCAGTCGGCGACGGAGCGCATGAACGTCGACGGGTGGAAGCCGTCCAGGATCACCAGCTCCGCGCCGGCCCGGAGGGCCGCCACGACGTTCCAGAGCGGGTCGATGTACGAGAACGGCTGGGCGCTGAGCAGCACGCTCGACTCGTCGAGTCGCAGCACGTCGGCGGAGGACTGGCCGATCTGTTGCCAGAAGCGGTGGCTGAGCATGCAGCCCTTGGGAAGTCCGGTCGTCCCCGACGTGTACTGGACGCCGGCGAGGGTGCCCGCCGGCACGTCGGCGGGTGGTGCGCCGCGGCCGAGTACGGCCTCCAACCAGTCCGGCCGCGACGCGTCCTCGACGGCGACGCGCCGGTCGATACCGGCGATCGCCGCGTGCACCGTCGCCGCGGTGGTGTCGTCGGCGATCACCAGCCGAGCGCCGCTGTGATCGATCAGGTGGCGGCTGTCCAGCGGTCCCGACCGGCTGTTCACCGGCACCGCCGCCATCCCCGCGGAGGTGACGCCCAGCCACGCCACCGGGTAGCGCAGTGAGTTGCGCATCATGAGCGCCACCCTGTCCCCCGGTCCGAGGCCTCGCGCCGCCAGCAGGGTGCGCACCGCAGCCACCCGATCCGCCAGCCCCGCGAACGACAGGGTCTGGCCGTCGCCGAATCGCAGCAGCACGCGGTCGCCGTGCTCTGCCGCGCGCCGCTCCACCAACTCCCCGAGGGTCCAGTCGAGGTCGGCAGCTCGTCGCAGGTGCGCGGTCATGAGCGCAGCTCATGACCGGTCGGCCGCGCGACCGCCAGGGAGCCGGGCGACGATGGGGTGCGGGGGCGCAGCCCCCCGAGAGGAACGGTCATGACCGCCGGTCGCGGAAGGCGGCGGCGCCGGCGGTGGCGATGCCGGCGTCGAACACCTCCATGGCGGCGACGGTCTCGCGGGCCATCGCCGCCTCCACGGCCGCCGGGTCGGGCCGCATCAGCCGCAGGTGCCATCGGGTCGCGCGCCCGTCTGCGGCCCACGCCCTCACCATGTCGACCGCCCGCTGCGTCGGATCGTCGGCGATCTCGGTCAACAGCCCCATCCGGAGTGCCTCGGTGGCGTCGATCCGCCCCCCTGCGAGGACGAGTGGCAGCGCCTGGGTTCCCACGATGCGGGGCAGCAGGTAGGTCGAGCCGTTCGAGATCGTGAGGCCGATGCCGTTCTCCGGGAAGAAGAAGGCCGCCTCGGGTCCGCCGATCCGGGCGTCGCACGCCAGCGTCAACTCGGCGGCGCCGCCGACCGCCAGGCCGTTGAGCGCCGCCACCACCGGCACGTCGGTATCGAACACGGCCCGGGTCATCTCCTGGAACCCCGCGATAAGCGCCTCGAAGCCCCCGCGGTCGAGGTCGGCCGTGGCGTCGAGGTCGTCGCCGGCGGAGAAGGCCCTGCCGGTGCCGGTGAGCACCAACCCGGCCGAATCCGCAGCGAGGCCGCGGATCCCCTCGGCGATGGCGGGGAGCATCGCCGGCGTGAGGGCGTTGAGCTTTGCCGGGCGGTCGAGGCGGAGCACCGCCACGTCGCCCGCACGGGCGGACACGAGATGCTCGCCGGCGGGGTGCCAGTCCAGGTCGATCACCGGGCGATGCTATGTCGCCCATGACACAATGCCCGGGCGTTCGGGTCTGGGAGGCACCGCGATGCTGATCCTCTCTCGCACCGAGGTGGAATCCCTTCTCGATCTCGATCGGCTCGTCGATGCGCTGGCGGTGGCCATGGTCGACCTGAGCCGGAGTCGCGCGTCCGCGCCCCCTCGGGTGGCCGCTTCCGTCGCCGACCGGGGCGCCCTGTTGGCGGCGATGCCGGCGTTCCTCCCGTCGTCGGGGGCGCTGACCACGAAGCTGGTCAGCGTGTTCCCGGAGAACACCGATCGTCCGACGCACCAGGCGATCATCTGTTGCTTCGATCCGGCGAACGGTGCCCCGCTCGCCGTCATGGACGGAACCCATGTGACCGCCGCGCGTACCGCCGCCGGCTCGATGCTGGCCACACGGCTGCTGGCTCGCGAGGGCGCGCGCGTCGTGTCCGTGATCGGGACCGGCGTGCAGGCGCACAGTCACGCCCGGGCCGCGGCCCGGCTGGCCGGCGTCCAGGTCGTCCAGATCGCCGGCCGCGATCACGCCAGGGCGAAGGCGTTGGTCGATGACCTGCTCGAGGAGGGGACGACGGCGACGGCGCTTCCGTCGATCGAGGATGCGGTCCGCTCGGCCGACGTGGTTTGCGCCGCCACCCACGCGGCCGAGCCGGTCGTCCGCCGGGAGTGGCTCGGTCGCGGCACCCACGTGAACTCGGTCGGCTACAACACCGCCGGGCAGGGCGAGGTCGACGTCCAGACGATCCGCGAGGCGCTGGTCGTGGTCGAGTCCCGCTCGGCCGCCCTGGCCGCCCCGCCGGCCGGCGCGGTGGAGCTGGCGCGGGCGATCGAGGCGGGCGCGATCGACGCGGATCACGTGCATGAGATCGGAGAGATCGCCGCGGGCGACCGTGCGGGCCGCGCCGACGCCGGCCAGCTCACGCTGTACAAGTCGGTCGGTGTGGCGGTGCAGGACGCCGCGGCGGCGGGAATGATCTTGGAGGCGGCGCGCGCTCGGGGCGTCGGCACCGAGGTCGAGGTCTGACACATCGCCCCCCTTGCCGTTCGAACCGCCGTCGTCAGGTAGGGACCGCCGGGCGGGCGCCCCGGTCGGTGGCGCGGGCTATCGACGAGCCGACGGCCCGGGGATCGTCGCCGAACGCGGTCATGAGGTTGCGCGCCCCGGCTGCGAGGCAGGGGAGTGCCCGATCGGAGGGCAACAGGCGGGCGAGCTCGAGCGTCACCAGCCCGTGAACGAGCGCCCAGAGCTGCGTCGCCAGGCCGACGGGATCTGCGGGCTCGAACCGTCCGGCGTCGATGCAGCGCTGCACCGAGGTGACGAGCTGCCCGAACGTCTCGAGCCCGGCATCCGCGTCGGCCTCGTCGACGGGTCCGTCCATGAACATCGCCTGGTACAGGTTGGGGTTCTCGATGGCGTTGCCGTAGTACGCCACGCCGAGGGCCCAGACGTCGGCGACCGGGTCGCCGGTGGTCGCCACGGCCGCCTCGCGGGCACCGAGCCTGGCGAAGCCCTCGCGCCTGATCTCGCGCCGCAGCTCGGTCATCCCCCCGAAGTGCGTGTAGATCGCCATGGTCGACGTGCCGACCTCGTGTGCCAGGCGGCGGAGCGTGAGCTTGCCGAGGCCTTCGGTGGCGATGATGCGGGCGGCGGTCTCGAGCAACGCCATGCGGACGCCGGGGTCGGCGGCTCTCGGGCTCATGGTTGACAGCATGCCATAGCAGTGCTATCGATTCTTGCCATAGCATCGCTATGGAAGGAGCGTGGGATGGCGGGAACCCGCAATCGTTACCTCGAGGGCAACTTCGCGCCGGTGCACGAGGAGATCACCGCGACCGACCTGGACGTCACGGGGACGATCCCTGATCACCTGGACGGTCGCTATCTGCGCAACGGCCCGAACCCGGTCGTCGCACCGGACCCGGCCACCTACCACTGGTTCCTCGGCTCCGGGATGGTGCACGGCGTGCGCCTCCGCGACGGCAAGGCGGAGTGGTACCGCAACCGCTGGGTGCGCTCCCGCGAGGTCGCGGAGGCGCTCGGTGAACCCGCGAGGTCGGGGCCGGACCCCGCCGGCCCCGACTTCGCCGCCAACACCAACGTCATCGGTCATGCCGGCCGCATCCTCGCCATCGTCGAGGCCGGGTTCGTGCCCTACGAGCTCACCGGTGAGCTCGACACCGTCGGGCCGTGCGACTTCGACGGCACCTTGCCCGGCGGGTACACGGCGCATCCGCACCGCGACCCCGAGACCGGCGAGCTGCACGCGGTCTCGTACTTCTTCGGGTGGGGCAACCAGGTGCGGTACTCGGTGACCGGCACCGATGGCCGGGTCCGGCGAACCGTCGACGTCGAGGTCGCCGGCAGCCCGATGATGCACGACTTCTCGCTGACCGCCGGGCACGTCGTGATCTACGACCTGCCGGTGACCTTCGACCTCGACTTCGTGGCGAAGGCGGCTCCCGGTCGTTTCGGCCGTCCCAGCCGATGGCTCGCCTCGCAGTTCATCGGCAAGCGCCGCATCCCCGCCCGGTTGGCGGCCGCCGCCATGGGCTCGGGAGGCGACGGCTTCCCGTACGCATGGAACCCGAAGTACCCGGCGCGCGTCGGCGTGATGCCCCGCGAGGGCGACGGGAACGACGTGCGCTGGTTCGACGTCGAGCCCTGCTACGTGTACCACCCGCTCAACGCGTACGACGACGGCCACGACCGCATCGTCCTCGACGTCGTCCGCCACCCGCAGATGTTCGCCTCCGACCGGCACGGTCCCAACGAGGGCCCACCGACGCTCGACCGCTGGACCGTCGACCTGTCAGGCGGCAAGGTGATCGAGGAGCGCCTCGACGATCGTGGCCAGGAGTTCCCGCGCGTGGACGAGCGCCTGACCGGCCGCCGCCACCGCTTCGGCTACGCGCCGGCCGTCGGCACCGACGCCGGGGACATCGACCTCACCGGCGCGCTCCTCAAGCACGACCTGGTGGCGGGCCGCAGTGAGGCGCGGTCGTTCGGCCCGACCCATCGGGCCGGCGAGTTCGTGTTCGTGCCGTCGGCGCCGGATGCCGCCGAGGACGATGGTGCGCTGATGGGCTTCGTGCACGACGACCTGTCCGACCGCACCGACCTCGTGGTGCTCGACGCCGGGACGCTCGAGGACGTCGCCCGTGTCCACGTGCCGGCGAGGATCCCCTACGGGTTCCACGGCAACTGGATCCCGGCCTGACGTTCGTGGGGCCCGCAGGCATGAGTTCGTAGGCAAGCAGGCCCCGGCTGGCCAGGGCACGCAGGTCCTGGCCCGCCGTTCAGGGGCTAGGCAGGCCCCGGCTGTGCGCCGGGGCCTGTTCGATTGTCGGGTCTCGGACGGTTTGGGTGCGCCGGAGTCAAGGGTACGCTTCGCCGGCCTGCGGCCGACCTTGACTCCGGCTTGGCGCTCCGACCTCGGCTGGAAAAATGGCCGCTGAGCAGGCAATTTGCCTTGCTTTGACTAGGCGAACAAGTGTACGTATATTCGCATGTTCGAGCAGCTGGGGGACGCGATCGAGGGGCTCGACATCCCCGTCGACGGGGACGCCTTGGCGGCCGTTCTTGCGCTGCGTGGCCGGCTCGACGCCCGCATCAACGACGCCGTGGCCGCCCACGACCGAGCCGGGCTGTGGGAGCTCGACGGCGCCACCTCGATGACCGCCTGGCTCGCCGACCGCGCGACGATGCCCCGACCGCGCGCCGCCGCAACGACCTCGCGGGCCCGCAAGCTCGCGCACCTATCCCTCAGGGCCGGTGCCTGGCGCGACGGGTGTGTTGTCGACCGGCCAGGTCGAGGCCATCGCCAGCAACCTCGACGCCGACACGCTCGGTCTGTTCGCCGACCACGAGGCTGCGCTGCTTCCCACACTGGTCGACCTCCCGGTGCGGGATGTCGCCACCGCCATGCGGGCGTGGTCGGACTGCGCCACCGCGCACCGCGACCCCAAGCCCGACGCGCCCCACCGCCTGCATCTGTCGCGCACCCTGGCGGGCCGGTGGCGTCTCGACGCCAACCTGGGCGCCGAAACCGGCGAACTGCTCGCCACCGCCCTGCGCATCGCCCAAGCCCCCGATGTCCACGACGAACCGGCCGGCAGTGCCGCCACCCGCCGGGCCGATGCCCTCGGCGACGTCTGCCGGTTCTTCCTCGACCACCAACAAGGCCGCCGCGGCGGCCGGCACCGCCCCCACATCAACCTCGTCCTCGACATCGAGCGATTCCGGGCGTTGGCTGGCGCCGGGGCAACGACCATCGACGGCACCGGCCTCGATCGCACGACGGTCGAGCGGCTGCTGTGCGACGCCGCCCTCCACCGGGTCCTCACCCAGGGGCGCTCAGCCGTCCTCGACTACGGCACCGCCACCCGCACCATCCCGGCCCCGCTGTTCAACGCGCTCGTCGTCCGCGACCGGCGCTGCCGCTTCCCCGGCTGCGACCGCCCCGCGGCCTGGTGCGAGGGACACCACGTCCGCCCCTGGCTGTTCGGCGGACCGACGCAGCTCTTGAACCTCGTACTGCTGTGCTCCCGACACCACCACCTACTCCACAAGCCCGGCTGGCATGCCCAACTCGGGCCCGGTGCCACCCTCGAGGTCACCGATCCGCTCGGCCGCGTCCGCAGCACCACGTCACACGACCCCAGCCGGGCCTCCCCACGGCGGTGGCGCGCTCGGACGCGGCCGATGCCGGCACCTCCTGGTTCAGCCGGCGAACGTGGTGCCGCGTAGCCGTTCGGTGGCCTCCGAGATGATCCGCTCAACGACGACTCGGGCGGGTTCGATGGTGTCGACCAGCCCAGCGGTTTGGCCGGTGTAGAGGAACGCGTTGTCGGTGTCCCCGGCTTCGAGCGCTCGCCATGCGGACGCCGCCGCCTGGGCGTGGCGGTAGCGCAGTTCGCCCTCCCGCCCGGCCCACGTCTCGTAGAAGCGGTTGCGTTCTATCCGAGCGTAGGCACCGGGCCAGACGGTCGAGTTGGCGACATCGGGCAGCTCCGTCACGAC
>Ga0299914_10002216_pt1 | contig 13317 bp, 12 predicted proteins | sample RVTome_10_FD_201361 | JGI IMG/M metagenome (GOLD analysis project Ga0299914, IMG submission 201361) | Soil microbial communities from uranium-contaminated site in the Upper Colorado River Basin, Wyoming, United States - RVT153D57 (version 2) ...
CGTGCGATTCGCCCTGCTCGCGGTCGCGCTCGCCACTGTCGCCGCGATCGTCCTGCTCTGGCCCGAGGACGACCGGCCCGAGCTGCCGAGCGGTCTGAGCGCCGACAGTGAGATCGCCGAGGTTGAGGCGTTCACCGAGACCGCCTGCCCCGGCGGGACGGAGGGCGGCGCCTGCGGAGAGGTCACGATCCGGCTCGAGACCGGCCCGGACGAGGGCGAGACGGCGATGATCCAGCTCGGCGACTTCGGGCCGCCGCCGCCCGACCTGGACGTGGGCGACCGGATCAGGGTTCAGGCGGCGTCCGATCAGTCCGTGCCCGCCGAAGGGGTTGGCGGGGCCGCCCCACCGGTGGAGATCGAGCCCGCGACGTCGTACTTCTTCGTCGACTTCGAGCGCCGGGCTCCGCTGCTCTGGCTCGCGATCGCCTTCGCCCTGCTGGTCGTCCTCTTCGGCCGACTCCGCGGCGCCCTGTCCCTGGTCGGGCTCGCGATCAGCCTGCTGATCGTCCTCGCCTTCGTCGTCCCGGCGATCCTCGCCGGCGAGGCGCCGTTCGCGGTCGCCGTCGCCGGTGCGCTCGCGGTGATGCTGGTGACGATCCCGCTCGCGCACGGGCTCGGCGGCAAGAGCCTCGCGGCGATGCTGGGAACGAGCCTCGCGCTCGTCCTCACCGCGCTTCTCGCCCTGCTGTTCACCGAGCTCGCGGATCTCACCGGTTACTCGTTCGACGAGGCGATCACCCTGCAATCGGCGGGGATCGATATCTCGTTCGAGGGCCTGCTGCTGGCGGGGATGGTGATCGGCGCCCTCGGCGTGCTCGACGACGTGACCGTCAGTCAGGCGTCGACCGTTTTCGCGTTGCGCCGTGCGCGCCCCGAGGCGTCCGCGGGCGAGAACTTCAGCCGTGCGCTCGACGTCGGACGCGACCACCTCTCGGCAACCGTGAACACGCTCGTGCTGGCGTACGTGGGGGCGGCCCTGCCCGTGCTCCTGATCTTCGGCTCAAGCGACGTCTCGTTCGGGAACGCCGTCAACCTCGAGGTCGTCGCGCGCGAGGTCGTGGCGATGCTGGTCGGCTCGATCGGTCTGATCGCCGCCGTCCCGATCACGACGGCGCTCGCCGCCTGGCTCGCGGGCTCGACCCCGGCGACGGAGCTCGACGCCGAGGGTGCGCACCCCCACTGACGCACGACCGTCCCGCGCTACCCCGTATGCCGGGTACTCCGGGACGTTCGATCAAGGGCGGTGGTGAGTTGCGCGCGCGCCTCGGGAGCGGGCGGCAGTCCTGTCGTCGCGCCCCATGTGCCGACCACGCCCGCCGCGGCCTCCATCGCAAGGCGTACGACCGGCGCCAGGGCGCCGGGCTCGAGGCCGGCAGCCAGGCCCGCGGCCAGCACTCCGGCCACCGAATCCCCCGCTCCGGTGGTGTCGACCACCTCGGCCTCGACGCCTGGGACCCGCTCGACGCCGTTCGCAGTGACCACCAACGCGCCGCGCCGCCCGAGCGTGACGACGACGGCGTCGGGGCCGTCGCTGCACAGCGCCGCCGCGGCGTCCTCGACACGCTCCTCCGCGCCCAGCCGAATCGCCTCCCCCTCGTTGCACTTCACCACGCTCGCGTTCGCGACCAGGGTGCGGATCACGCGCAGCATCTCATCGTGGTCATCCCATCTGCGCGGCCTCAGGTTCGGGTCACAGAGAATCAGCCAGGCGCGCTCGCGCGCGATATCCGCGGCCCGCATGGTCACCTCCCGCTCCGCCTCTCCCAACAGAGTGTCGCTGCCGACGACCAGCACGCCGGGCTCGCCGGCCAGCGCCGGCTCGAGGTCGTCGCCCGCGTAGGCAGCCGGCCGCTCGATGTCCCCGTAGAAGGCGAAGCTCGGCTCGCGATCGGCATCGACCGAGACGAAAGCGTGCGACGTCGCCGCCCCAGGCATCAGCACGAACCGCTCGGCGTCAACCTCCTCCGCTGCGATCCGCTCGCGAAGCCAGCGCCCCCACTCGTCGTCGCCGGCGCCGCCCAGCAGCTCGACCGGCGCACCGAAGCGCGCCGCCGCCACCGCGATGTTCGGCAGCGACCCGCCCGGGCGCGGCACGAAGAAGTCGGCCTCGCCCAGCGAGGCGACCGGCCGCTCGCAGACGAAGTCAACAAGCGCCTCGCCGAGACAGACGACTCTTCGAGGCGGCGTCATCCGGGTATCCGAGAGCTCGGTTTCACGAACTGGATCTAACCTCAGACGCATGGATACCGGCTTTCCCTCATCCGACGCTCAGACCGATTTCGGGCGCGCGCGGCGCCGGCAGGTCGCAGCGCGCTTGGCCCGGCGGCTGCGGGGCCAACCGGGCGACGTTCACCTGATCCTGCCCTTCGACGAGGTGATCGAGGCGCTCGGCCGGCGCAGCGAGCGCCGGATCGGCCTCCGGACGATCCCCCTCGACTCGATCGTCGGCACCGTCGACCGGACGCGCGAGTTCGACCGCAGCTTCCGGCCCACCTCACGGCGGGTCAAGCGCCGCTGGCAGCGGATCGCCGAGGCGATCCGCCGCGGCGAGGCGATGCCACCGATCGATGTGTACCGGATCGGGGACATGCACTTCGTGCGCGACGGGCACCACCGGGTCTCCGTCGCCCGCCAGCTCGGCCTCGACGTGGTCGAGGCCTACGTGACCGAGATCGAGACCGCCGTGGGCGCCGACGCGACGGTGCGGATCCGGGACCTTGCGATGAAGAGCCATCAGCGGCTGTTCTTCGAGCGCGTGCCGCTGCCCGCCGAGCACCTCCACCGGATCGTGCTGCCGCACGGCTCCTGGTACGCGGGGATGGCCGAGGGCGTCGAGGCCTGGGGATTTCGCCTGATCCAGGCGTCCGGGGAGTTCATGACCCGGGAGCAGATCGCGAAGGCCTGGTTCGAGGAGGAGTACGCGCCGGTCGTCGAGACGCTCCGCGAGGCCGACCTGATCGGCGACATGACCGAGGCGGAGGCCTACACCCGGGTCGTCAGCCTGCGCTACCTGCTGCTGCGGACCCATCGCTGGGACGAGGAGATCCTCGAGCGGCTACGGGAGGAGCTGCGACGCAAGGTGCCCCGCGACGAAGACACCCTCACGCACATGCTGCGCGGGGATCTGCGCGGCTAGGTCCTACGAGCGCTTCAGGCTCTGGCCCGTCTCCGGGTCGAACAGGTGGAGCTTGGTCGAGTCGACCCAGAGCTCGACCTCCTCGCCGCGGCGGACCGGGCTCGCGGCATCGAGCCTGGCCACCACGTTGCCCTCGCCCGAGTGCGGCACCTCCGTCGTTCCCGCGTCCTCTGCGAGCTCGCGCAGCTCGTCCGACTCGACCATCTCGCTCTCGAGCCGGAAGTACGCGTACTGCTCGGAGCCCATCGACTCGACGAGGTCGATGGTCGCGCGGAAGGTCGTGCCGCGGTCCCGTGCGTCGCCGACCAGGGTGGCGTCCTCGAACGACTCCGGCCTGATCCCCGCGATGACGCTGCCGCTCCTCGATGCAGCCTTCTCGCGAAGGTCGCCTTCGAGCTCGACCTCGCCGAACGGCAGCTTGACCCGGCCGTCCTGAAGCGTGGCGGCCATGAAGTTCATCGCCGGCGAGCCGATGAAGCCGGCAACGAACAGGTTTGTGGGGTCGGCGTACAGCTCCGCGGGCGCACCGACCTGCTGGAGGACGCCCGCTCGCATCACGGCGACGCGATCGCCCAGCGTCATCGCCTCGGTCTGGTCGTGGGTCACGTAGACGGTGGTGGTCCCCAGGTCGGCTTGCAGTCGCGAGACCTCGGTGCGCATCTGGACCCGCAGCTTCGCGTCGAGGTTCGAGAGCGGCTCATCCATCAGGAACGCGCTCGGGTCACGCACGATCGCCCTGCCCATCGCGACGCGCTGACGTTGACCGCCGGACAGATTGGCCGGCCTGCGGTCCAGGTGCTGCTCGAGATCGAGCACCTTCGCGGCTTCCTCGATCTTGGAGCGGATCTCGTCATCCGGAGCACCGGCCAGCCGCAGCGGGAACTCCATGTTCTCTCGGACCGTCATGTGCGGGTAGAGCGCGTAGTTCTGGAAGACCATCGCGATGTCGCGGTCCTTGGGGGCCTTCTCGTTTACGACCTGACCGCCGATCTTCATCTCGCCCTCGGAGATGTCCTCGAGCCCGGCGATCATCCGCAGCGCGGTGGACTTCCCGCAGCCCGACGGGCCGACGAGGATCATGAACTCGCCGTCCTTGACCTCGAGGTCCATCTCCTTGACGGCCTCGAAGCCGTCCGGGTAGCGCTTGGTCACCTTGTCGAGCGTGATCTCGGCCACGTTGGCTCCTCCTTATCCCTTGACGGCTCCAGCGGTCAGGCCGGCGACGATCCGGCGCTGGAAGATCAATACGAAGATTATGATCGGCACCGTCACCAGCGACGCGGCGGCCGCGATGTTGCCGGTCGGCGCCGTGAACTGCGACTCGCCGGTGAAGAACGCAAGCGCCGCCGGCACCGTTCGTGAGGCGTCGGAAGAGGTCAGCGAGATCGCGAACAGGAAGTCGTTCCAGCAGAAGATGAAGACGAGGATCGCCGCCGTGAACACGCCCGGCGCCGCGAGCGGGATGATCACCTTGCGGAACGCCTGGAGCGGTGTCGCTCCGTCGACCGCCGCGGCCTGCTCGAGGTCCCAGGGAATCTCGCGGAAGAAGGCGACGAGGGTGTAGATCGCGAGCGGGAGCGCGAACGTCAGGTACGGGATGATCAGCCCCGGATAGGTGTCGTATAGGCCGAGCGCCCGCCACATGTCGAACAGCGGCCCGACCGTCGAGATCGGCGGGAACATCGCGATCGCGAGGGCGCCGGCAAGGATCAACGCCTTGCCGGGGAAGTCGAGCCTGGCGATCGCGTACGCACAGAACGCGGCCAGGACGATCGCGATCGAGGTCGCGATGATCGCGATCAGGATCGAGTTGATCAGCGGCGCCAGGAACGGGCTCTCGGACAGGCCGCCGGTGAACAGCGCCTCGTAGTTCTCGAGGGTCCAGTCCTGCGGGAAGAAGCTCTGGTCCGCGATCGTCGCCGGGTCCTTGAACGAGAGCGAGACGATCCAGACGACCGGGATCAGGGCGAACAGCAGGATCAGGATCATCCCGATCGACCACAGGGTGTACTCGCGCGCGTTGTGCCGCTCATCCATGACTCAGGTACCTGGCCTTCCTTCTTGCATGCGGACGCCGAGGCCCTTGATGAACAGGAACGCGATCAAGAAGACGCTCAGGAAGATCAGCACCGAGACGGCCGAGCCCAGGCCGAGGTTCAATCGCTCGATCAACTGGTTGTAGCCCAGGATCGACACCGACTCGGTGTCCTGCGCACCCCCGGTCATGATGAAGATCGTGTCGAAGATCCGGAACGCGTCCAGCGTCCGGAACAGCAGGGCGACCAGGATCGCCGGCTTCATCAGCGGCACGGTGATCTTCCAGAAGCGCTGCCAGGCGCTGGCGCCGTCCACCTTCGCGGCCTCGTACAGGCCGTCGTCGATCGTCACGAGCCCGGCTAACAGGAGCAGCGCCATGAACGGCGTCGTCTTCCAGACCTCGGCCATGATCACGACCGCGAACGAGCTGAAGCGATCGCCGAACCAGGCCTTGTCGTCGGCGACCAGTGGCAGGTTGTTCACGAACCCCGAGTCGGGCGCGAACGCGAACTGCCAGGAGAACGCGGCGACCACCGTGACGATGCCGTAAGGGATCAGCACCGACGTCCGCAGCACCCCGCGCCCGAAGATCGCCCGATGCATCGCCAGGGCGATGAGCATGCCGATCGTCAACTCCAGGGCGACCGAGATCACGGTCACGAACAGGGTGTTGAAGACGTCCTGCCACCACAGTGAGGAAGTCAGCACCGACTCGTAGTTCGAGAGGCCGGCGAAGCCGCCCTCCTCGGGGAATCGCAGGTCGAGCTCCTGAAGCGAGAGCACGACCGCGTACCCGATCGGGTACGCGGTCACCAGCAGCATCGCGACCACGGCCGGGGCGCAGAGCATCCAGGCCAACTTGCGCTCCGAGCGGGTGCGCTCGGTCACCTTCGCCGGCTGCGGCGGCTGGGTCGCGGTCCCGGCTTCCACCTAGAGCAGCCCCTCTCTGTTGACCGCTCGCTCGACGTAGTCGTAGAGGCGGTCATAGACCTCACCGACGTCGTCCGGGTCGATCTCGCTCGGCGGGTGGAGCGCCCGCTGGATCGCGAGCGACAGGTCCGTGTACGCCGGGGTCTGCGGCCTCGGCGCCGCGTCCTCGATCGACTGGCGGATCAGGTCCGAGAAGCCGGGATACGCCTTCTCGATGCCCTTGGTGTCGTAGACCGACTCGGTGACCGGGGGCAGGCCGCCCAGGGTCGCCGCGATGAGCTGGTTCTCCGGCTGGACCAGGCATGCGATCGCGTCGAAGGTGAGGTCGGGGTTGTTCGAGTAGCGCGAGACCGCGAGGTGGATGCCCCCGAGCGGGGGACGGGATTCCTCACCCTCGACCACCGCGGGGTACTTCGCGGCGTCCATCTGCTTGAAGACGTCCGGCGCGTTCTCGCTGGCGCTCGGATAGACGAACGGATAGTTGATCATGAAGCTCGAGTTTCCGGCCTCGAACCCCAGGCGGGCCGTGTCCTCGGTTGAGGTGTCGATGTTCGGCGGCGCGACCGGCGAGCTCGCGAACTCGCCCATCGACGTCAGGGCCTCCTCGGTCGGCCCCTGCTCGAGGTCGATCTCGGTCGGCCCCGAGAGCACCTGGGTTCCCGCCGACGCGATCATCGAGTTCGCCCACACGGTGAAGCCCTCGTAGCGATTGGCCTGGACCTGGATCTGGCCCTCTGCGGGCCCGATCTCCTCCGCCTGCTGGACCATCTCGTCCCAGGTCTCGGGTGGCTGGTCCACGCGGTCCTTGCGGTACCAGAGCAACTGCGTGTTCGACGTGTACGGCGCGGCGTAGAGCTCGCCCTCGAACGTCGCGGACTCGACGACGCTGTCGAAGACGCCGTCCGTGACCTGCTGCGCGCGTTCGTCCTCCCAGGGAAGGATCCAGCCGGCATTTGCGAACTCTGCGGTCCAGATGACGTCCATGCCGACGATGTCGATCGAGTCGTCCTCTGCGCCGAGGCGCCGGACCAGCTGCTCACGCTGTGCGTCGGCCTGCGCCGGCAGGAACTCGAACGAGATCGTGTATTCGCCGTTCGACTGCTCGCTGCAGGCGGTGGCGGCCTCCACGTAGGCGCCGCTGGGTTCGTTGAAGATGAAGAACGAGATCTCCGTCCCGGACCCGGAGTCGTCGGAGCCCGTGCACGACGTGAGCGCGAGGGCAGCCAGGAGCACCGAAAGGGTGATTGGAGCCATCCTTGGGATACCGAGCGAACGCATCCTCCTCCTTCCGGGCGAACATATACCCCCGGCTAGTGCGGAAGCAAACGCACTCCGGGGGTTCGGAACGGATCTCTCAGGACCGCAGCACGAACCCGCCGCATCCGGGCAGCGAATCGCCGGCGCCCGAGACCGGACCGACAGCGACGAGGGGCTCCCCCGTCGCCGGCGCCGGGACCGTCGCCGCACCCAGGTTGAGCGCCACCACGTGCTCGCCGCGGCGGTACGCGAGCACCATCGGCTCGCTCTCGAGCATCTCGAGCGGGCCCCTCATCTCCCGCCGCAACGCGATCAGCTCGCGGTACAGCTCGAGCATCGAGCCCGGCCGACCGCGCTGGCCGGCGACGCTCGGGCCGCCGGGGTCCGTCAATGGGAGCCACGGCCTGCCGGTCGTGAAGCCGCCGCCGGGCGCCGGCTCCCACTGCATCGGGTGGCGGTGCGGGTCGCGGCCGGCGCGATCGACCGGCGGGTCGGCTCCGGGCCCATCGACCATGCCGATCTCATCACCCTGGTATACGAACGCCGCGCCGGGCAGCGTGAGCAGCAACATCGCCGCGAGCGCCGCGCGGGACTCGCCGACCCGCGTCGCGATGCGTGGGAAGTCGTGGTTGGACAGGACCCAGGCGGCCTGCCCGGTTGCGGCAGCTGTCGCGATTACGTCGCGCAGCCGGTCTGCCTCGAACGAGCCGTGCGGCAACTCGAAGGCGAACGCCAGGTCGAGGTGCTCCAGGTAGGGACCGAGCTGGTGTGCGCGGAGGTAGACCTCGCCGACGAGGAACGAGTCGCCCGCGGCCTCGCGAAGCGCGGCGAGGGCGAGGGCGACGTCGGGATCGTTGAGCGAGTGCACGTGATCGAGCGCCGCGTACTCGGCCGGAGCGGGGAACGGGAATGGCTCGGTCGCCGGGGGGTCGTCGCGCAGCGCGGCGTCCTTCATGATCCGGTCGATCGCGTCGATGCGGAACCCGTCGATTCCGCGCTCGGTCCAGAACCGCACGACCTCGGCGAACGCCGACCGCACGTCACCGTTGCGCCAGTTCAGGTCCGGTTGCTCGGGGTAGAACGAGTGCAGGTACCAGCGGCCGGTGCGCTCGTCGCGGCTCCAGGCGGAGCCGCCGAAGCTCGCCACCCAGTTGTTGGCCGGCCCGTCCTCAGACCAGACGTACCAGTCGGGATGCTCCCGGAACCAGGGGTGTTCGATCGAGGTGTGCGAGGGAACCAGGTCGAGCAGCACCCGGATCCCACGGGCGTGGGCGCCGGCGACGAGCTCGTCGAGGTCGGCGAGGGTGCCGTACTCGGGCGCGACCGCCCTGTAGTCGGCGACGTCGTATCCCATGTCGGCCAGGGGCGACGGGTAGATCGGCGAGAGCCACAGCGCGTCGACCCCCAGCCAGGCGAGATGGTCGAGCCGCGACGTGACGCCCCGCAGGTCACCGATCCCGTCGCCGTCGGAGTCCTGGAAGGAGCGTGGATAGACCTGGTAGACGATCGCGTCCGACCACCACTGTGCGTCCGCGGGGCTCAACGTCTGCGGGCGATCCCGACCGCGGCCTCGCCCGTGGCGACGAACAGGTCGGTGCAGTCCTCGATCAGCTGCTCGCGAGAGGCGTCGAGCCCGCCGCCAAGCCAGGCCATCAGCGCCTCGGCCAGGCCGCCCACGAGGAGGAAGCTGGTCAGCGCCACGAGCTGGTCGGCGCCGTCGGGGATCCCGTAGAAGTCGCGAGCCTGGTCCGAGAGCAGGCCGGCGAAGGTCCGGATCGTGTCATAGCGGCGCCGCATCAGCGCCTCGCTGCCCATCGCCTCGACGAACGCGACCCTGCCCTTCCGGGGATCGTCGGTCATCAGCTCGACGAACGCCGCGATCGCCGCCCGGCTGCGGGCTCGCGCCTCCCGCGGCGATGCCTCGATCGCCGCGAGGACCGCCGTGGCGGCCTCGGCCGTGACCCGGTCGAACACCCCGATCAGGAGCGCCTCGCGGTCGGCGAAGCTCTCGTAGAAGTAGCGCTCGGTGAGCCCTGCGCGGGCACAGACCGCGGTCATCGTGGTCGCCGACCAGCCCTCGGTGCCGAGCAGGTCGAGCCCCGCGTCAAGCAGCTGCTCGCGGCGCCGGGCCCGACGCTCCTCGGCGCTGACGCCGCCGTACATGCGCGCTCCGGCCGACACCACGGCCCAGTCTGACAGAGGCGCCTGTCAATCCGATACGATCTGACTTGAGGCCCTGTCAGATGACGAGAGGCAGCGACCACGGCTACTTCCCGCCCGGATCGGCTCTGCGGAGGGTCCACCGCGAACGGATCGTCGGCCTCCTTTACGGCCAGCGTGCCCTCGCGATCGGCGCGCTCGACCCTCGCAACTTCGTCGGCACCCGGATCCACACCCGCTACGCCGAGCGCCCGTTCCACCGGCTCGCGGCGACCGGGAAGATGTTCGAGGAGATCTTCTACGGCAACAGGGCGGAGGCCGACCGGGTGCTGGCAGCAGTGCGCCGGATGCACTCGACGGTCGAGGGAGAGCTGCCCCGGCGGGCCGGGCGGGTTCCGGCAGGGACGCCTTACTCCGCGTTCGATCCCGAGCTGATGCTGTGGACGATCGCCCCGGCCGCGGACTCCGCGGTGCACTTCTACGAGCTGTTCGTGCGCGAGCTCACCGAGGCCGAGCGCGACGCGTTCTGGGCGGACTACGTCCGCTTCGGTGAGCTGTTCGGGATGCCGGCGAGCGCCGCGCCCGGCTCCTGGGCCGAATTCCGGGGTTACGTCGATGCGAAGATCAACGGGCCCGACGCCCACCTGACCGACGAGGCCCGCTTCGTCGGCTCGGCCGTGATGTTCGAGATCCCGACCCAACGCTCGCGCTGGCCCGCGATGCGGGTGCACAACGTGGTCATGAAGGCTTCGCTGCCGCCGAAGGTCCGCGAGCATTACCGCGTGCGGTTCAGCTCAGCGGACGCGGCAGCCGCGCGCGCAGCGGTGGCCGCCGCGCGCGCCCTGCGTCCCGTGACGCCGCGTTCGGCGCTGCGGGGCCGCTGTACGCGGTACTTCGACGACGTGGACGCCGCGGAGCACCGGATCCTCGCGCGGGGACGGACGGCCCCCGGCTCGCTGCCCCGGCTCGAGGCGCTCTCAGCCCAGCGCGACGCCTGAGACGACGAGCGCGGCGACCATCAGGATCGTGGTCGCCAGCCTGCGCCCGCGCCGGCCGAGCCGGTGGCCGAGCCAGGCTCGGGTTCCACTGGCGGTTCCCACCGAGGCGGCCGCCACCGCTGCGCACTGGATGCACATCGCCCGGTCAGTGTAGATGCGTAGGATTCCCGCCGATGCGAATCCTCGCGTTCAGCGACCTCCACCGCGACCTCGCCCGGGCCGCCGCCCTGGTCGAGCGCAGCACCGGCGCCGACGTGGTCGTCGGCGCCGGGGACTTCGCGTCGGTCCACGAGGGGCTCGAGGAGACGATCGGCGCCCTTGCGGCGATCGACGCGCCGGCGGTGCTCGTGCCCGGCAACAACGAGACTGCGGACGCGCTGCGCGAGGCCGCGTCGGCGTGGCCCGCCGCCACGGTGCTGCACGGGGAGGAGGCCGAGATCGAGGGCCGCACCTTCTTCGGGCTCGGAGCCGGGATCCCGGTCACGCCGTGGGATTGGAGCTTCGACCTCACCGAGGAAGACGCGACCGACGCCCTCGAGGACTGTCCCGAGGGAGCGATCCTGGTCCTGCACTCGCCGCCGCGCGGGCACTGCGACGTGAGCGGCGCCGGCGAGCACCTCGGCAGCACGGCGCTGACGACGGCGATCGAGCGTCTGCGCCCGCCGCTGGCCGTCTGCGGCCACATCCACGAGAGTTGGGGCCGGCGCTCCCGCGTGGGCGACACCGAGATCGCCAACCTCGGCCCCGACGGCGACTTCTTCGAGGTGAGTTAGTGGATGAGCGACGTAAGGCGCGAAAGCATGTTGGCCCCCCTCGGGAGGCGTGAATAGATGGGCTTGTTCGGCTGGATTCTCCTGGGGCTGTTCGCGGGCACGATCGCGCGAGCGCTGATTCCCGGGCGGACCGAGCCCGGCGGCTGCATCGGGACGACGGCGGTCGGCGTGCTCGGCGCGCTGTTCGGCGGCTGGCTCGCGACCGAGCTGGACCTCGGTGAGATCGACGAGTTCTTCGACCTCGAGACGTGGCTGATCGCGATCGGCGGCTCGGCTCTCCTGCTCCTGATCTTCCGCGCCATCTCGCGCTAGCGGCCCCCTGCCATCCTGGGCGGATGGCGATCTACGGGCGAATCCTTCGTGTTCCGGGCGTCGCCATCCTGATCTCGGCCACGACCTTGACCCGTCTGCCGTTCGCGATCAACGGCCTGGCGGTGATCCTGTTCCTGCGCGAGGAGACCGGCTCGTTCGCGACGGCCGGCCTGGTCGCCGGTTCGCTCGCGCTCGGCGCCGGGCTCGGGGCGCCGCTGGCGGCGCGCCTGGTCGACCGCCGCGGCACCGCCTGGCTGCTGCCGCTCGCGGTCGCGCACGGGGCCGCGATTCTCGCGATCTGGGGACTCGGGTCGATCGACGCCTCCACCGCCGCGCTCGTCGCCACCAGCCTCGCGGCGGGCGCCTCGTTCCCGCCCTCGGGCGCCGTCCTGCGCTCGCGGTGGCCGGAGCTCCTCGGCGGTGACCCGGAGCTGGTGCGGGGCGCCTACGCGTTCGACTCCGTCACGATCGAGGTCTCGTTCGTCAGCGGGCCGCTGATCACGGGCGCCCTGGTCGCATTCTCCGGCCCCGAGGCGGCGCTCGCGCTGTCGTCGGTGCTGGTGGTCGCCGGGACCCTGCTCTTCCTCGCGCGGCTGCCGGACAGGCACCGCGCGCTGCCCGCGACCGAGCACACCGCCGGGCTCGGCCCGCTGCGCAGCCCCGCAATCCGGCTGATCGCCCTGACCACGATCCCGGTCGGCTTCTGCATCGGGACTATCGAGGTCACCATTCCCGCCTTCAGCCGGGACGCGGGGGACGCGGCTCTCTCCGGGTTGCTGCTCGCCCTTTGGTCCGCGGCGAGCGGGGTCGGCGGCCTGGTGTTCGGCGCCCGGCAGACCCGGCGCGCGCTCCTCGACACCTACCTGCTGATCGGCCTCGTGTTCCCGCTCGCCTGCCTGCCGCTGATCGCGGCGACCTCGCCCCTGACGATGGGGCTCCTGGTGCTCCTCGCGGGGGCTCCGATCGCGCCTCTGATCGCAACCCGCAACGAGCTGATCTCCGTCGCCGCGCCCGAGGGCACCGGAACCGAGGCGTTCACCTGGCTGATGACCGCGCTGATCGCAGGGCTCTCGCTCGGTACCGCAATCGCCGGCGCGGTGATCGAGGCCACCGGCTGGCCGGAGGCCGTTCTGGTCGGCGTCGCGGTGGCCGGCTCGGGCGCGATCGCGACGTTCGCGCGCCGCGGATCCCTGCGCCCGGCACTGGCCCCCGCCTAGCGGAACGCGCCCCTACACTCGCCCCGATGGACCTCGAGCTGCTGGAGAGGGCCCTCGCGGCGCGCGGCGAGCCGCGATACCGCGCCGACCAGATCTGGGAGTGGACGGCGCGCGGCGCCTCCTCGTACGAGGAGATGACGAACCTGCCGGCCGCGCTCCGCGCCGCGCTCGTCGACGCGGTCCCATACTCGACCCTCGCGCTCGAGCGCGAGGCCCGGTCGAGCGACGGGACCGTCAAGGCGCTCTTCATGACGGCCGACGGGCGGCCGATCGAGGCGGTGCTGATGCGCTACCGCGACGGCCGGCGCTCGATCTGCGTCTCGTCTCAGTCCGGCTGCCCGTTGACCTGCACGTTCTGCGCCACCGGGCAGATGAAGTTCGGGCGCAACCTGACCGCCGCGGAGATCGTCGACCAGGCCCTCCACTTCCGCCGCATCGAGGCGATCGACCACTGCGTGTTCATGGGCATGGGCGAGCCGATGATGAACCTGGACGGC
>Ga0299914_10002217_pt1 | contig 13317 bp, 6 predicted proteins | sample RVTome_10_FD_201361 | JGI IMG/M metagenome (GOLD analysis project Ga0299914, IMG submission 201361) | Soil microbial communities from uranium-contaminated site in the Upper Colorado River Basin, Wyoming, United States - RVT153D57 (version 2) ...
CCGACGCAGCGTCAGCCCCTCGTCTACTTGGTCGAGGTTGGCGGCCACTGTGCAATATCTCGCTGTTCGGCGGGGTCTCCAAGCGGCTGGAGTCGATGCTCGTCCGAACGGTTTCCCGGTCGGCGGCTTCAGCTTTTGGACGACTGCGCTGCCCGTTTGCCGACGAGGCGCTCACCTCGCCGACGGCGCCGAGCCAGCAGCGACCATCGGAGCCGATGGTCGTCGCCTTTATCGAGCCGGAAGATCGCCACCCCGTGCCCCGATCGCCGTAGGCAGCCCGACGTTCGACGCAGCACGGCCGCAGGGGCATGTTCCGCGCGGACGCGATCGTCGGTTGCGATCCCAGCCCGGTGACTGCAGCGGGGGATCGCCTCCGCTCGCTCCCCGTCTCTACGTGTCATCCTCCCCACCCCTGACGTGCGTCCGCGTCCAGGCGAGCAGCCGCGGCCTTATGCCGACGGACGACCTTCCCCTCACGGCTCCGCGAACGAGTCATGACTCCACTAGTGCGGTTGGATGCCTCTTGGCGGGTGAAACCTCGAGTTCGCGGGACCCGGCTGCGGGCGTGAGCGTCCGCTGTGCTCCACAGGTCGCCCACCACGGGAGGCCGGGTCACCGCTGGGGCGAGTGGAGGTCCGGCCGCACAGCGTCGTAGGTGGCCGCGTCAGCGTCCGGAGGTGCGCCCGCCCCCGACGGATGATTCGCGCAGGTTCGCACGTACTCGGGTTCGAATCCGATCCTGGCGTGCCACTCGGCGAGCGACAGGTTCCGACTCACGGTCTCGCAGGCGATCCCGATCCATGTGACCGGATCGCTCGGCAGCACGCGCAACGAGCCATCATCGGCGGCGGTGGCCGCATGGCCGCCGCTCAGGTTGAAGGCCGCCGCCGATAGCCAGGCTTCCTGCCCCGTCTCGATCTTGCCGCGTGACTCGCCCGTGACGGCGTCCCACAAACGCAGGGTGCCGTCCCAGTGGATCGACACGAGCCGGTCTTCGTGGAGCGCGACGGTCGAGACATCCAGGGTCTCCTCCGGCGAGACCATCAGTTCGAGGACGCGCTCACCGGAGGCGGCCTCCCAGACGTGCACGGCGCCGTCCCACCCCCAGGCGAGGATCCGCTGGCCGTCCGCGGTGAAGGCCACGCCCTCCGTGCCGCCCGCGACCAACGCCTCGCCCTGCGGGCTGAACGCCATCGCGGAAGACTCGAACACGATGTCGGTCAACAGCTCCTCGAGCGCTTCACCGCTGTCGAGGTCCCACAGTTGCAGATCGCCCCCTGCGATGGCGACGAGCCCGGTCCCGTCCGGAGCGAGGGCCACGAGCTCGTCAATGGCGGGTCCTGCCCCGGCCTCGTCGTGCGGTCGGAGCGTTTTGCGCAGCTCACCGCTGGCGACGTCCCAGAGTCGTACCCTGCTGTCCTCGCTCAATGTGACGACCAGGGAACCGTCCGGGCTGACCACCGTCGACGATGGGGCCACCTCACCGGGCAGTAGCTCCCCGCGAGGTTTTCCAGTGGCGACGTCCCACAGGCTGACGGGTTCGTCGTCACCCCATGACACGATGGATGCACCGTCGGCGGTGAACGTCACCGACGACACGGGTCCGCCGCCGGCCTCGTCGGTCAGCAGCTCGCCGCGCGGGTCCCCGCTGACGGCATCCCAGAGGCGGGCCGTGCCGTCGCTGACGGAGACGGCCAACGACCCATCGGGGCTAAGGGCGAGACCCGTCACGAACTCGGGCTCTATCACGCCCTCGTCACGGTCGACCAGCTCGCCACGAAGGTCACCGGTCGTCACGTCCCACAGCCGAACGACGCCGTCGCCACCAGCGGCGGCGACCAGCGACCCGTCGGGGCTGAACCCCACCGTCCACACCGATGTCGCCTCGTCGGCACGGAGCTCTCCGCGTGGTTCGCCGCTAGCGACGTCCCACAATTGCACCGTGCCGGCCTCGTCGTCGCCGGCTGCGAGCAGGGTGCCATCGGGGCTGAACGCCAGCGCCGACACCCACGTCCCCTCGTCGCGCAACTCCCCGCGTGGTTCGCCGCTGGCGACGTCCAGCAGAACGACACCGTCATCACCAGCGGCGGCGACCAGCGACCCATCGGGGCTGAACGCCAGCGCCGACACCCACGTCCCCTCGTCGCGCAGCTCCCCGCGTGGTTCGCCGCTGGCGACGTCCCAGAGCCGTACCGTGCCAGCCTCGTCGTCGATGGTGGCGAGAAGGGAACCGTCCGGGCTGAACGCAAGTCCCGACACCCAGGTCCCCTCGTCGGCGCGCAGTTCACCGCGTGCTTCTCCCCTGACGACGTCCCACAGGCGTACCGCGCCGTCCTCACCGCCGGAGGCGGCCAGGGACCCATCCGTGCTGAGCAACACCGAGGTTCCGTCGTCTGTCGGCCCGAGGAGCGGATCGGGGTCGGTGGCCACCTCGCCAAGGTCCCATCGCAGCACCGCTCCCTCCCAGCCGGCGGCGGCCACGAGCTGGGCCCCAGCTGGGCTGAACGCGACCGAGGAGATCCCCTCACTGTGGCCGGTGAGCGGCTCGCCGTACGGGTCGCCGCTCGCGACCTCCCACAGCCTCACCGTGCCGTCATCGCGGCCGGAGGCGACCAGGCTCCCGTCCGGACTGAATGCCATGCTCATCACCATCGGCGGTACGAGACCCTCGAGCGCGAGCAGCGCATCGCCCAGTGGTTGCTCAATCTCGACGATCTCCCAGAGCCGGAGCGCACCGTCCGCGTCCACCCCGGCGACGAAGTCCCCGTCGGGAGCGACCGCCACCCACATCCCCCCGTCGACGGAGCCGGACAGCAGTGCCTGCGTGGCCACGTCCCACAACCGTGCGGCGCCATCCTCGTCACCGGAGACGAGGACCTCCCCGTCCCGGCTGAACGCCAGCGACGTGACCGAGACCCCGCGGCTCCCGGGCAGCTCCCCGCGTCCTTGACCGGTCGCCACGTCCCACAGCCGGATGACGCCGTCGTCACCGCCGGTCGCAAGCAGGGTCCCGTCAGAGCTGAACGCCACCTCGAAGACCCACGTGCCCTCGGCGAGCGGGAGCGTCCGTCGTGATCTCCCGCTGGCCACGTCCCACAGCTGCACCGCCTCGTCGTCGACGGTCGCGAGCAGGGTTGCGTCCGGGTTGAACGCCAAGCCCGAGACCCCCATCTCCCGCTCGACGACGAGCTGCCCACGTGGTGCCCCGCTGGCCACGTCCCAGAGCTGCACCGTACCGTCGTCCCTGGCGGCGGCGAGCAGGCTCTCGTCCGGGCTGAACGCCATCGCCGAGACCCATGTGCCCGATCCTGATGGCTGCCCTCGTAGTTCCCCGCTGGTCGCGTCCCACACACGGATCGTGCCGTCCTCGCTGGCGGTGGCGAGCAGGCGGCCCGCGGGACTCAGGACGAACATGTCGACATCGCCGTCGTGTCCCGTCAGCGGATCGCCGCGGGGTGCCCCATCCGCGAGGTCCCAATGTCGGATCGAGCCGTCGTCGCCGAGGGTGGCGAGGCTGCCGGCCGGGCCGAACGTGAGGTCGAAAGCATCCACCCCCTCCCGGGCCCAGCGCTCCCGGACCTGGATGGACGGGCGTGTGAGGCCCATGGCCAGGGCGCTCAACGCCTCGTCGGTGGGAGCGGCCCGGACACCCTCCAGCGCGAGGAGCAGGGCGGGCTCCGACCGCTCGTCGACCAGGGTGGTCGCGACGACCGCTAGCTGCCGGGAGCGTGCGACGTCGGCCAGCCGGTCGGCGGCCTGGCGCTCACCGATGGCGAAGATCGCCGCGGCGATAGCGCCGGCCAGCGCGATGGCCAGGACGATGGACACGAACATCACGGTCACGGCACGTTGTTGACGACGGCGGGCGCGGCGAGCCTCGACGGACGCCGTCCAGAACTCCCGCTCGCCGTCCGTGAGATCGTCGTTGTGCTGCGCCACCCACGTGGCTGCGGCGTCAAGGGCGCCACCGGCCAGCAGCAGTTCGTTCCTGCGGCCCTCCGCCTGCCACCGTGCGGCCTGCCGTTGCAGGTCGCTGAGGTGCTCGTCGCGCCAGCGGGCGTTGTCGCTGCGCACCGGTTCGACGAGACGGTCGTGCGACAGCTCCACCCACCGCGTGCCGCGTCGGTGCTCGGCACGGACGAGGTGAGCGTCCTCGAGCATCCCGACCACGAGCGCTTCGGCCTCGCCGGTGGCGCGTGGCCCGTGAGGGAGCTGGGACCGGAAGCCGGTGGGGGTGATCAGTTCGTCGTCGAACCAGTCCCGGATCAGCCGTTCCGGCACACACGTGTCTGCGGCGACGGTCGCCACCCGTTCGGCGTAGTAGTCACCGAGGGTGCGCTCGACGTCGCCGAGGTCATCGACGTGCCTGACGTCGATCCGGTCGACCTCGGGTCCCACCGCCTGCCAAAGCCGGGAGCAGACGACCTGGAGCTGCACCGGCTCGACGAACGGTCCCGGCACCTGGACGCGCTCGGCGCCGCGCTGGACGTTGACGAGCCGCAGTTCGTCGACGAGCCGACGAGCCGCCGCGTCGCTGATCTCGCGTCCGGCGGCCGTCGCGGGCTTCTGGATCGCGGGCAGCGCGGCGTCCGCGTGCAACAGTTCGAGCCGGATCCGCGTCCGCAGCTTGGTCGGGAGCAGCGGCAGGTAGGGGTCGAGGCCGGCGACGAACTCCTCCCGCATGGCCAACAGGGCCCACCGTCCGCGGTCCCGCAACGCGTCGCCGAGTTCGGCGAAGAACCGGCGACGGCCGACTTCGTCCGTGGGATCCGAGGTGAGGATTTCCTCGAACTGGTCGAAGACGAGCAGCTCGTTACCCGCACCGCCCGCGTCGAGCAGCGCCCAGTCGTGCAGGTAGTCGTCAAGCGTGAGCGAGACGAGCTGCGCAACGTCGCGTTGCTGCTGCGCCGGCACGCTCTCCTCCAGCGACATGAGCGTGCTCAGCAGGTAGCGGTTCCCTGGCCGCTCGACCTCGGGGTTCGCTTCGCCGACCATGCCCACGCGGACGACCGGGGAGACCTGGAACCGTTCGGCCTGCAGTTCCGGGACGAGCGCCGCGTTGATCAGGGAGGTCTTCCCCGCGCCGGAGGGGGAGTAGAGCAGAACGATGCGCTCGGCGATGAGCAGGTCGACGATCCGCTGGGTCTCCCGACCGCGCCCGTACAGCCGTTCACCCGTGCGGAAGGCTCGCGGTCCGACGAACGGGTTGCCTGTCGCGGTCGGCAGCACGGCGCTCATCGCACGTCCCCTTCGAGCCGTTCACGGAGCGTCTCCATGAACGAGTCGACGCTGCCCCAGTAGAGGCTGACGTCGTGCGGCTGGCGGAAGTAGCTCTCGAAGTACCGCCGAGCCCCCTCGGGCTCCGAGGTGAGACCCGTCTCGGGATCGAGCTGGGCGGCGACGTGCGAGTGCGACTTCCTGCGCGAGCCGCCCTCCTGCTGCATGATGCTGTGGAAAAGCACCCGGAAGTCCCAGTCCTCAGCGCGGAACCCGAGGAACAGCAGCGCGCTGTTGACGAACGCCCGACGGACGACCTGAGGTATCGCGTCGCGATCGCTCGAGACCGACGTGAGGAACTCGAAGTAGTCGTCCTCTCGGATGACCACCGATCTCCGCGTCTGCAGGTGACCGAAGATGTGGAAGATCAGCGGTTCCTCCGGCGACGGCCGGTAGTCGGGATCGAGGTCGAGCACCGACGGCGGACAGTCCTCGTTCCAGCGGCTGATCTCCACCCGAGGACGCTTCCCCTCGGCCTCGAGCGCGACGGCCAGGAGGCTCGCGGGCTGGGTGGTCACGTACAGCGGCAGCGGGAGCTGGGCGAGGACGACGAACGGGTCCGCGACGTCGGCGTGGAGCCGACGCCACACCTCGGTGATGAGTTCATCCAACAGGCCGCCGGTCCGGTGGAACCTCGAGATCTTCCGGAAGCGGTCGGGGACGGGCTCATCGTCCCGGTCGGCGAGCTCGAGGAGCCGCTCGTGGAGCGCGTCGATGAGGTGGTCGCGCAGCTCGGTCACCGGAAGGCTGACCGACTGGTCGATGGCGAGGAACTGGGCGACCTGGGGGAGGTCCTCGCGAGCGTTCGGGGCGAGGGGGAAGTGGTAGCGGTCGGCAAGGTTCCGGGCCAGTTCCTGGCGCGGACCGAGCAGGGAGTCGGTCATGCCCGGTCCCAGCAGCGGCAGGCAGGTGCCCTCGTAGATGTCGCTGAGGAGGGCAGGCCACTTGTTGAACCCGCTGCCGCCGAAGCCGGCTGCGTACCACAACCGCCCGCTGCGCAGACGCATGAAGAGCACGGGCGACCACCAGTCGTGGCGCTCTCGGATCTCGCCGCGCGCTTCGGTGGTCGCCTGATCGATGTGGCCGTGCTCTCGCAACCGCTGGAAGAACGTCGGGATGAAGGCCTCGACCGTCGTCATCGTGACGTCACCCTGCATGGCGACGACCGCCGGGACGCCGATCTCGACCAGCTGCGGGCCCAGCGCCGTCGCAGCGCCACCGTCCTTGGCGAGCGCGACCCCCTCATGCCCGGCGGATCGGCACGACGCCAGGACCATGAGGCGGGGGACGTGCTGGAGCTCGCGGAGGCGCTGGACCAAGGAGCGGCCATGGACAACGTCCGTGGTCCCGTCGGCCTTCTCGAGCAGGAGTTGCGGCTCGTCGTTGACGATGAAGCCGTGACAGACCAGGTAGACCACGTCGAAGCCCGAACGCAGCTCCGTGACGATGTTCGACAGGGTCGCCTGCCCCCGCTCGGTCAGCGCGACGGTCCGGATGGGATCGAGGCCGCGCCGCGCCCGCGCCGACTCGCCGGCCACATCGATGGGGGCGAACCCGTCGTCGTTCGAAGGCCGCCCGGGGTCGCGGTAGTCGGCGAGGTCGGAAGGGTCGGCGACTACCAGCAACGCACGGAGCTCGCTCCGCATCGGGAGGCGGACGGGTCGCCAGTCCGTGGATGTCAGGTAGCGCGAGAACAGCACGTTGCTGCCCATCAGCAGCGGCGTCCGGCTCTCCGGGTCGAGCAAGGTCTCCCAACGCAGCCGGTGGAGTTCGTAGGCGCTCGGCGCGATGAGGAGGCGGATCCGCAGCGGAGGGCCGGCGGTCGCCGCGGCGGCACGTGCCACAGCGAAGCCCGTCCGTACGTCAGGATCGCAGAACAGACCATCGGTGAGGAGGTCCGCGTAGTCGGCGGTTGCTGCGGGACCGCCGTGAAGGAGGTGGTCGAGGGCACCGAGGTCGAAGGTGGCACGGCCGTGCGTCAGCACATCCGCGGCGGACTCGCCGCGGACGCTGGACGTGTAACGCAGTTCGACCTCCCACCACTCGGTTTGCTGGGCCCGCAAGGCCAGCTCGAGGTCGGCGGCCGCGAGCGTCGTGGTCTCGACCTGCGCCTGGTCGCTCATGGTCCTGGCTCGCGGACGGTCGGCTCGACGAACCGTCGGATGAAGCGCCACGCCAGCGGCAGCGCCAGCAGCGGTCCGCCGGGAAGACCGAGCCGCGCGGCGATGGAGACCGCCGCGCGGACCGTCACGGCGGTGGTCTGCAGCGCCGTGATGCGGGTCTCGGTCGTGAGCAGGAGCGTCTGCTGATGCTGGGCGACCCAGCGCAGTTCGTCCGCGAGAACGACCGTGGAGACCGCGCCCGAGAGGGACGTCCGGGACCTCGCGACCAGGCGCTCGCCGCAGCGCGTCTCGACCCACGCCGTCGGGCTGCTGGCGCGGACGAGGCGACGGATGCCCTCGACCGCTGGGGCGACGAAGCGGCTCGGCTCCGTCGCGGCGGTGTCGAAGGCGACCCCCGCTTCGGGTCCGTGGACGCCTCGAGCGTCGCTGGCCAGCCACTCGGCGAGGTGGTCGGGGACGCCCGCGAGCCGACCGCGGGTGCTCTGAAGGCCCTCCTGCGCCTTGGTCAGCGCCCGGGATGCCACGGCAGCGTCATCCGGGAGGTGGACCTGCCACACCACCTCCTCGTCGGGCGTGCTGGTCAGATCGGTGTCGGAGAACGCCACATCCCCGGAGACCATCCAGTCCGCCCACAGACCGAGCAGACGATCGGACGCCCCGGGGTCGAGAGTGAGCTGCACGACCACCGTCATCCCCCCGGCCGAAGCGCGTCCCACAGGCCCGTTACCACCGTGCCGGCGCTCCGGAACAGCTCCATGCGGGTGCGCTGCGCCTGCTCGACCATGGCGACGTGACACGCCCACAGCCGATCGTCGAGCGCGTCGTCTTCGTCGACGAGGAGTTGGAGGTCGCCGCCGACACTCGCACGCGAGAGCGCCCGCAGGCGTGCGCCGTCGAAGCGTCTACGCGACCGGTCGTACACGGCGCTCGAGGGATCGTCGCTCGTGTACGTGGCGACCTCGACCACCGCCACGGACTCCGCGGCCCGCTCCATCGCGGAGGCGAGCGTGTCGGCGAGATGCTGGACGGCGACCGCGAGCCGGTCGCCCGTCTGCCGCAGGCCTTCTCGCAGGCCGTAGTCGAGTTCGACGTCGGCGAGCGAGCCAGTCACCGCCTCGTGTTCGTCACGCGGTCCCCGGTCGCCCTCCGATGACGGGGGCAGTCCGGTGGGTGGTACGGACGGCGACTCCTGCACCTCCGGACCGGCCGTCGGACGGGGAGCTGGCGGCGGGAACGGGTGGGATGGCTCAGCCGACACGTCGATCCCTGTGCGGTGGGCCACCGGCGAAGCGACCGCCGGCAGTCGCACCGCCGGGTCCCCGAGGACCATGAACCCCCGCGCATCGTTGCTGGCTGTCCACATCGTGGCGAGGGCCCGGTCGTCCGGGCGCTTGCCGTAGGAGATGTCCTCGAGAGCAACGGAGAGGTCCGACGCGAGCTCGGCGTACCGCTCGTTGAGGTACTCGAACGCCGATCCGATCGGATGTCCCGTGAGCAACCGCTCGATGCTGCTGCGGAAGACCTCGGTCTGTCGGCCGGCACCGGGCCAGACGAAGGAGTAGCCCCATGCTCGATCCACGTGGCCGGCGACTGCCAATGCCCCCCCACGCTCGTGTCCGAGCAGCCGTTGCGGTAGAGCGGCGACAAATGGCTTCGGCGCGAGCGGGCGTCGGGATCCTCCGTCCCGGTGCCCGTAGTCGTCGAAGGCCGGTGTCCCTGCCCCGAAACAGGCGAAGTGGAACGCCACGAGCCCTCGGAGCGACGCGTCTCTTCCGACGTCCTCGCCGCTGACGTAGGCGTCCTCGTCGATGCCCCGCCCCGGGCCACCCCACTCCTGGCAGACCAGCGCCCCCTGCCGCCGGCGCTGGTCCGGGTGGTCGAGTGGGAACCCCGCGCCGTGGGTGGCAGTGAACAGCAGTGAGGGGGTGGTCTGTCCACCGAGCAGATCGACGAGGGCGGGCTTGTCCGCCGCGTCGCCGATGACGCGCTTCACGGTCCAATCTGGATGATCGGTGGCGAGCCGCTCGGAGAGAGGCGTCACGAGCTCGGCCACGCTTAGCGCAGTCGCGGGGTCGTCGGGGTTGCTGGGGGCGAAAAACGCGGCGGAGGTCGTGTTGGTCGCTGCGGTGGTCTCTGCGGTCACGACCGCAGAGGCGTAGCGTGCGTACTCGTCAAGGGTGTCGAAACAGATCCGTCCCACGGCGTACTGCACGTCGAGCTGGTACTGGAACGAGTACGGGATCGCCTCGGGGTCGCCGACGAGTAGAAGGTAGTACGGCATGCGGTCGGGGTCCGCCGGTCCCGGGCCCGCACCGTTGCGAGCGAGGAACATCTGTTTCGTCTCCCCCGGGCGGTAGGCGTGCTCCCCGGTTAGCTGCCGGAAGCGGCGCTCGTGCCGCAGCGTCGCCTGCCGGCGTCGATGCTCCAAGAGCGGACCCAGGGCCTCCAGCACACCGTCCTCGGTGCCAGCAGCGACGATCACGCCCCACCCGGCGTCCCCGATGTCGCGGGGATCGACCCCCTCCGCCGTACCGAAGGTGGCCTCGGTGGCCCGCGCATGCCGGTAGCGAAGCTCGTCGATGTGGGCGGCATCGAGCTTCTCGCCACGCGCCAGCCGTGACACGGCGCCGATCGGCAGGGGCGGGAGCAAATAGGAACCGGTTGTCGCATCGACCCCGTTGAAAAAGAACAGCTCGTCGTCCCCCATGGCCCCTCCACTCTGAGAGGTCTCGGGCTGAGAGGTCTCTGAGCCGACGAGCCCGCGGTACGTCGGCCGAACGGGTTCCGCACCCCTCACGACCCGGGACGTCGTCCCGCGGTTCCGGTGGCCAGGGCAATCTCCCGACGATCTGCCCCGGAGAACCGTGTTCTCATTGAATCCTACTTCCGGAGCGGCGTCAGGACCTCGCTCGCGGCCTCGGCCAGCGCCGAGATGTCCAGCGCTTCCGTCCCTGTCGCCCTGCCTCGCGCCTGTTCGTGGATTCGGGCGGAGATCGAAGCCGCACCCGCCTCGAAAGCGGCCGGCGTGCCGGGGTCGCTGCGATCCGGTCCGGCGACAGTGGGCGTGCGACCCGGACGACGGCACCGTGTCAAAGCGATCGTCGGCGGCCGTATGGACGCGCCCTGGCAGGGTCAGTGCAGAGGGAGCTAGACGATTGGGTACCCGGTGGGCGGAGGTCCGGGATGGCCGGGGCGCGAAGGGAGGTCCTCGACGCCCGGAATCAGCAGGTGTCCCAGACGACACGCCCCGTCCCTTTGATCGCGCAGAGTGAACAGGGCGGCGATGGTGCGGCGGCACGTCGACCTGGGTGAGCCAGCCGTGGATGGTGAGCCCGACATCGCCTACGGGTGCCGCGTGTGGATCGGGGGACTTGGCAGGGTGGTCATCGCTGCCGTACCGGGCACGTGCCTCCCGGACGCGGTGAGCCGAGGTGGACCCGTCATGCCACGTCGTTGTCAGTCGCCGAGCCGCGACCGTGGAGCGCGTCCAGGAGCGGGCCCGTGAACTGGGAGTCGGTGACATCATCGAACAGGCCATCGACACCGCGCCAAATGTGGCTCGCGATCGAAGGGGATGCTTGTGCCAGCCATGAAGGCGGCTCGTTAACGGTCGATGTCCGACCAGCACAAGAAGGCGCTGTTCGGAAGGACGCGCTCAGGGCAAGGCGGTCCGTGACTACCTCGGCGCCTTGCAGGCTGGCAGGCAACGGCCGGGCCGGCGGCCGACCCTTACCCCGCAGGAGATCCAGCAACGCCTCGAGGCCGAGCCCGACCCGGCCAAGCGGCTCGAGTTGATCCAACGCCGGCTCGATGCTCAAGAGCGGCTGGCGGCGGCAGATTCCGACGAGCCCGACGTCGAGACCCTCGAGAAGGCGTTCATCAAAGTCGCCCAGGGCTACGCGCAACGCAAGCGCATGTCCTACACGGCCTTTCGCGAGCTCGGTGTTCCGGCCGCGGCGCTAAAGCAGGCCGGCATCGCACGGACGCGTGGCACCAGCTGACATCCGCGGGTCCGGGCCATCGTCGGCGGACGTCGTTGACCAGTCCGGGCGTGAGGCCGACCTCTCCACGGCTCGGAGGTTCAGCTGTTGCTCCTGCCGCTTTCCACAGGCGGCGGCCTGCTCATCGGAAGGTTGTCCGGTCGGGATGCGAGGCTTGGGTAGCTGTCCAGGCTTGGAGCCGGAGTGACCGATCTGGAGCGGATCGTTGACATCGTGATGGCTGTTGGCGCCGCATCGTCAGCGCATGGTCCTCGCGACGGCCGTTTGCGCTCCTGGAGCTACAGGCGTAGGTCGACGGGGTTGCTGGCAGCGACGAGTTGTAGCTTGCTCATCCTGAACCGGGCGTCCGGGACGGCGATGCAATCGATCGTCACAGCGGCCGAATATCGGGACCCTCTACGGCCACCCGGGATCGCGCGGCACCGTGATCGCCGCGCGTCGTCGACCTCCGATACCGTCAAGTTCTGACCGGACCGTGCACTCACGTGGGTGCTGGACAGATGTGGGACCGGCAGCGCACTCCCAACGGATGGTTGGCCCGATCCGTGCTGCATGCGCCGCGCAGGTGACAACATCGTGACAAGGGCCCCGAGGCCAAGGCAGGGCGGATCGCAGCAGTCGCCGAAGGCCTTCGTGAACTTGTCGCGTCTACAGCTGGTCACCTGGGAAGACGTCGATGCGCGTCACGAACGCGTTGGTCCGCCGCGGATGTGCCGTAGCGGTTGAGCATCTGTCCGGACCGCCAGCCGGCGAGTCGCATGAGGTCGCCTTCTGTGCCGCCAGCTTGGTGGACCACTCGTTGGCGAAGCTGTGCCGGGACTGGTGGGGGTGGAGGCCGTCAATGCCCGCTTGGTGGCCACGACGTCGGATCCTGTTCCCTTGCACGCCTTCAGCAGGGCTCGCAGCTGGTCATGGGTGAGCACGGGCACCGGCGGCTCTCGAACGATCGGCGGTCTCATACCTACCCAGGGATCGGGCGCGAGCTCGTCCTCCTCGACCAGCCACTTGAACCACTGCTCAAGTGCGCGGTAGCGGGGGTGACGGTGGAGGGTTTGAGGCGAGGCAGCCTGATCCGCGAGGTACTTTTCGATCGCTTGACGTCCGAGCGGATCCAGCCCCCGCGCCGCGGCGAAGTCCGCCAGCTGCCGCGCCGAGTCGAGGTAGCGCGCGATCGTCTTCGGGGCGAGGTTGCGGGCCCGCATGGCGCGCTCCCAGGACGCCAGCAGGACCTCGATGGGGAGATGCACAGGGGCGCTCATTGCCGAAGGTCATTCGCTCGCTGAGCGCTGTGCTACTCGTCCCTATGGCGATGATGCGATGAACAATGCAAGTCAGCGTGGGTTTGGTGCCCCCGGCAGGAGTCGAACCTGCGACCTACCGCTTAGGAGGCGGTTGCTCTATCCGCTGAGCTACAGGGGCTGGTCCACCGCGGCAGCGCCGGCTCATTGTGGAGCACCCTGCCTGTCGCGGTGCCGGCACCGAGGTGGCGCCGCCACGGATGGTGCGGGCAGCCTATCCACGGCCGTGGGCGCTGCTGATGCACGATTGGGGAGGCCGGAGTCAGGGCGACGACAGCAGACCCGGCCCCGCCTTTGGACAGCGTGCGCGAGCGGCAAGCATTCGCGGCGGGACGAGGCGATACCTCGGCTCAGGCGTCGAGGCGGAGGACGACACCGCCCTCGTCCCAAGCCAGGGGGGTGATGCTCACGCCGCGCAGCTGGCGATGCGAGCCGCCGCGGCGCAGCGCCCGACGCAGCGCCTCATCGAGAGCCCCGGCGTTCGCGTCGCCTTCGAGCGCGGCCCGCTGCGCCAGGCGGAGCACGTCGTCGCCGACGTCCGCGTGAACCACGGCACCAAGCGGCGTGTCAGCTGCGCAGGTGCGCCAGGCTGCGTTGACGGCAACGACGGTGCCGGTG
>Ga0299914_10002218_pt1 | contig 13315 bp, 11 predicted proteins | sample RVTome_10_FD_201361 | JGI IMG/M metagenome (GOLD analysis project Ga0299914, IMG submission 201361) | Soil microbial communities from uranium-contaminated site in the Upper Colorado River Basin, Wyoming, United States - RVT153D57 (version 2) ...
GACGATCAGCCCGCTCGCCTGCGAGGACTCGAGTCGCGCCGACTCGACCCGCCAGAGCGCGTCGCGCAGATGCTCGGGGAGCGCGAGGGCGTGGTCGAGCTGGCCGCTCGAGTCGACCTCGCGGATCCGCTCGAGAGCCTCGTTCATGCCTGGATCGTCTCCGCCGGCTGCACCCGTGCATCCTCCCCGACCTCGGCTTCGGGCGCAATCCGGGCGCCCGCTCCGATCACCGCGCCGGGACCCACGCGGGCCCGTTCGCCGACCTCGACGCCGGCGGCGAGGATCGAGCCGCGAACGTCCGCCTGCGCGCCGATCCGCACCCCGTCGAGGAGCACCGAGTCGACTACGGCAGCCCCGGGCCCGACGGCGGCGCCCGGCCGGACCACCGCTCGCGGGCCGACGGTCGCGTCAGCCGCGACCTCGGCTCCCGCGGCGATCAGCGGGCCGCTCTCGCCGTGGCGGTCGAGGGCGGTCTCGATCGCGCCGTCGAGGATGTCCCAGGTCGCCTGGAGATAGCGCTCGGGCGTTCCGATGTCGGTCCAGTAGCCCTCGAGCCGGAGCGCGTAGAGCCCGTTTCCGACCAGCCGCGGGAACACCTCGCGCTCGATCGACACCTGGCGACCGGCCGGGATCAGGTCGAGGACCCCGCGCTCGAGGACGTAGGCGCCCGCGTTGACCTCGTCGGTGTCGATCTGCTCGGGCTCGGGCTTCTCGAGGAATCCGGTGACCTCGCCGGCGGGCGTGCGGCGGACGAGTCCGAACGACGAGGGATCGTCGACCGGGTAGAGGGCCAGCGTCGCCGTCGCCTCGTGCCCGGCGTGGGCGGCGATCAGCGCGCTCAGATCGAGATCGGTGAGGACGTCGCCGTTGAGGACGAGGAACCGGTCGCCCAGCAGGCCGCGATCGGCCGCCAGGCGCACCGGCCCCGCGGTGCCGAGCGGCTCGGGCTCGGAGACGTACGCGATCCGCGGCCCGCCCGGGACCGCGTCGCCGAGCGTCGAGCGAAGGTCCTCGGCGCGAAAGCCGCACGCCATCACGACCTCGGTGACGCCGTGGCGCGCGAGCCAGTCGACCGCGTGACGGATCAACGGCCGGTCGACGAGGGTGATCGCGGGCTTCGGCTGGGTGAGCGTGAGCGGTCGCAGGCGCGTTCCCTCGCCGCCGACGAGCACCAGCGCCTGCATCAGCGCGGGGCGTTCTCGGCGTCCGCGGCAGCCGCCACGCCCTGCTGGGCCCGGCCGATGCCCTCGTAGGCGAAGCCCGCCTCCCGCAACGCGTCCGGGTCGAGGAAGTTGCGCCCGTCGACGACCAGCGCGGTCGCCATCGTCGCCGCCAGCGACCGCCAGTCGAGGTCGGCGAACTCGGGCCACTCGGTGACGAGCACCGCGGCGTCGGCGCCCTCGAGCGCCGACTCGACCGAGTCGCGCATCTCGACCGCGGGCAGGAGCTCGCTCGCGGCCCCCGCGGCAACCGGATCGTAGGCGACGACGTCGGCGCCCTCCCCCTGGAGTCGCGTCGCGAGCACCAGGCTCGACGCCTCGCGCATGTCGTCGGTGTTCGGCTTGAAGGCGAGGCCGAGCATCGCGATCCTGCGGCCGGCGAGCGAGCCGAGATGCTTCTCGAGCTTCGCCACCACGCGCCGCTTCTGGAGCTCGTTGACCTCGATCACCGCGGTCAGGAGCTGGAAGTGGTAGCCGGTGTTCCCGGCGAGCTGCTTCAGCGCCTGGGTGTCCTTCGGAAAGCACGAGCCCCCGTAGCCGACGCCGGCCCGCAGGAAGGCATGGCCGATGCGCTTGTCGAGCCCCATGCCCCTCGCGACCTCGGTGACGTCGGCGCCGACCTCCTCGCAGACGTTGGCGATCTCGTTGATGAAGCTGATCTTCGTCGCCAGGAACGCGTTCGAGGCGAGCTTGACCATCTCCGCCGAGGCGACGTCGGTGCGGACGAGCTCGCCGCCGAGCGGCGCGTACAGCTCCTCGACCGCCTCGGCGGCCTGCTCGTCGCCGGGGTCGGCGCCGATCACGACCCGGTCGGGACCGAGGAAGTCTTCGACGGCGGCGCCCTCCTTGAGGAACTCCGGGCACGAGACGTAGGCCAGTCCCGGCCTGTTGCGGCGGATCGCGACCCCGGTTCCCGCGGGCACCGTGCTCTTCATCACCAGGACGTGATCGCCCGCCTCGGGAAGCTCGGCGACGACGGCGTTGACGCGCGAGAGGTCGGCGTCGCCGGAGTAGGTCGGCGGGGTGTCGACGCAGCAGAAGAGCAGCCGCGCGTGATCGAGGGCTTCGCCGATCTCGGTGGTGAAGCGCAGGCGCTCGCGGTTCGCGGCGACGAGCTCGGGCAGCCTCGGCTCGTGGATCGGCACCTCTCCCCGGCTCAGGCGATCGACCTTCTCGGCGTCGATGTCGACGGCAACGATCGGGTGGCCGAGCTCGGCGAAGCAGGCCGCGGTGACGAGGCCCACCCAGCCGACGCCGACGACCCCGACCGGCGCCTTCTCGCCGGCGTCCGGGGCCACTATCCGCCGAGGCGCTGCATCGAGCGCGCGATCGCCATCATCTCCTCGGCGCTCAGCGACTGCAGCAGCGTGCTGTTGACCCAGTAGGAGCGGCCGCCCTGCTTCCAGCCGACGAGGCGCAGCCGGTCGCCGTCGAAGAAGCGCAGGTAATCGCGCCCGTCGACGGTCTTCGTCTCGCTCGGGTTCTCGAGGATCGGCGGGTCCCTCCAGTTGGTGCCCGAGATGCCCCAGTATTCGGTGAACCCCGGCCCGGGGACCCCGAAGACGAGCTTGTAGCCCTCGTAGACCTCGTCTCCCGGGCCGTCGATCGGGAAGGCACGCGACGCCTGGAGCGGCGTCAGGTCGGTTCGCGCGGGGACCTCGGTCGGGTAGAAGACCGGGAAGTCGAGGATCACCCGCTTGCCGCTCGGGCTGGTCGCGTCGGCGACCTGCTGGGCGTAGACCTGCACCTCCTCGGCCACGGGGACCATCGCCGGGCCCGAGTCGGCCTCCTGCTGCTCGGGCTCGTCCTCGGATCCCGAGCCCCGGCCCTTGCCGCCGCCACCTCCGCCGTCGCCGTCGCCCCCGCCGCCATCGCCCGCAGGGCGCGAGCCGCCGGGCTTCGGCCCCGGCGTCCCCTCGGTGCCGCGGAACTGCTCGACGGTCTCCTGGATCTCGCTCTGGTTCGCGGTGACGTAGGGGTCGTTGGGGCCGCCGAGCTCGGCGGGGAAGTGGATCTCGTTCACAGTCGCCCCGCGGGCGGCGAGGAAGGTCTTCATCAGCTCGAGCAGCTGGATCGGGTCGGCCAGGGTCTCGCTCGACGTCGTGTACTCCTGGAAGATGTCGAGCAGCTGCTCGCGATCCGACCACAGCCGCGAGGGCGGGATCTTCTGCCGCGCCTCGCGGAGGAAGTCCTGCTGGCGGGCGGCGCGGACGAGGTCGGTGTCGTCATGGCGGAAGCGAACGTACTGGAGCGCCTTGAGGCCGCAGAGGCGCTGGTAGCCGGCCTCGATCGGCGGGTCGATCGCCGAGTACTCCGAGCCCTCGGGGACGTAGTAGCGGCGGTCGACGTCGATGTAGACGCAGTCGATCGCGTTGACCGCGTCGGCGAAGCCGGTGAAGTTGATGTTGACGACGTGGTTGACGTCGAGCCCGGTGAGCTGCTTGACGGTCTTGAGCGTCAGCTTCGGGCCGCCGTAGGCGTAGGCGGCGTTGAACTTGTCGACGCCGACTCCGGGGATGCTCACCTTCAGGTCGCGCGGGATCGACAGCAGACCGATCGCGTCGCGGTCGGGGTCGACGCGGAGCAGGATCGCAGTGTCCGAGCGCGCGCCCTCCTCATCACCGCCCTCGATCCCCAGCCGCTGGTCGGAGCCGAGGACCAGGACCGTCTGAGGATCGCCTCCCTCGACCGGGTCGAGATCGCGCTCGATGTCGGGGATCCCGCCTAAGCGATCCGCGAATGCGGTCAGCTCGAGCAGGAGCGCGACCGAAGTGGCGGTCGCCATCGAGACCACGATCACGAGCCCCGCCGCGAGGAACCTGGCCCAGAGCGCCCTCGGCCGCGGCGGGTCACCCGCCCCCTGGTTCTCAGCTGCCCCCTCGGTCTCGGCCGCCGCGGGCTCGGCCACGGTCGCCGGGACGGCGGCGGGCGCCTCGGGCGACGCAGCGCCGTCGCCGGACTCCCTGGGTTCCCTGCGGGCCGCACGCTCCCGGAGACCGGCAAGCGCCGCCTCCTCGGCGGCCTCCCGGTCGGCGAGCACGAGGGTGTCGGCCTCCACCGTCTCCTGCGGCTGCCCGCCCTGGACGACGGTCTGCTCGGCTGAGTCGAAATCGTCCGGGGGCTCCTCCGAGCGATCGGCTTCGCCTGAGCCCTCCCCGATCGGCTCCTCATCCGCGGCGCCCTCGTCGGGCTGCTCGTCGGGCGCCTCGTCTGCCTCCGGCTCGACCTCGTCGAACGCCTCGGTGAAGCCCCAGCCTTCGGCGTCGCCCCCGGCGCCGGCCTCGGGCCCGCCGGCGTCGGCGTCGGCCTCCGCGTCCTCGCCGGCCTCGGCTTCCGCGTCGCCCTCGCCTTCCGCCTCGGTGTCGGCCCCCGCCTCCGCCTCAGCGTCAGTCTCGGTCTCCGCCTCCGGCTCCGCTTCGCCCTCTGCCCGGGCCTGGCCGGCCCAGGTCGCCGGGGGCGGAGCCTCGGGCTCGCCCTCGCCCGGCGCGTCGATGCGCTCGTCCTCGCGCTCGCCGTCGGGCGGCGGCATCGAGTCCTCAGGCGTCAAATCCCCGCCCCCCCTCCGGTGGCGCCGTCGAGCCGCGCCGGCAGGGTGCGGACGAAGTCGACGATCGCTCGCCGGTAGCTGGCGAGCGAGGGCACCGAGACCCACTCCTCGGGTCCGTGGTGACCGCCACCGAGCGGCCCGAACTCGACCGCGGGGATCCCCACGCGCAGGAACGAGACCGCGTCGGAGGCGCCATCGCGGCCGACGCTCGTCACCTCGCCGCCGTGGTGCGGCGCGGCCGCGTCGCAGAGCGCGCGCACGAACAGTGACTGCGGGTCGACCATCGCCGGCGGGCGCTTGAAGCTCGAGACGACCTCGGCGCCGCGAATCCCGCGGATCTCCTCGACGATCCGGTCGGGATCCTGCTCGGGCAGGTAGCGAACGTCAACGTCAATGAAGCAAGTGTCGGGCACCTTGTTCAGGGCGTCGCCGCCGAGGATGCGGCCGAGGTTGATCGAAGGCCGGTCGAACAGCTCCGAGCTCTGGGACGCAAACGGTAGCGACTGGATGGCCCGGAACACGTCGACCGCCCGCAGGATCGCGTTCTCGCCCAGCCACGGGGTCGCTCCGTGCGCGGCGCGTCCCTGGATCCGAAGGCGGATCGCGAGGACACCCTTCGCCGCGACCCCGACGTGCATGTCGGTCGGCTCGCCGGTGATCGCGAAGTCGCCGGTGAAGCCCTCGTCGATCAGCAGGTCCCCGCCCCGCTCGACCTCCTCCTCCGACTCCTCGTCGGGAACGATCCCGATCCGCACCCGCACCGCGCTCTGGCTCCGCAATTCGGCGAGCGCCAGCAGCAGCGACGCGAGCGCCCCCTTCATGTCGTATGCCCCCCGACCGAACAGTCGCTCGCCGTCGAGCCGCGGCTCGAACTGATCCGGCGGGGCCGGGACGACGTCGAGGTGCCCGTGGAGCAGCAGCGTCACGCGCGCGTCGGCCGGTCCGACGTCCGCCATCGTCACCGGCAGCCCGCGAATCCCCACCTGCCGGGCGTCGATGTCCCGAGCCTCGAGCCAGCCCTTGATGAACCCGGCGCAGAGCTTGATCCCCTCCGCCCCGGAGGTGTCGTACCCGATCAGCTTCTCGGTCAGGATCCGCTCATCCACGATCGATGAATCCTGGCAGGCCGGGGCCTCGCGGCACCGGCGGCCCCTGACAACGGCAGACGAGTGGTCAATTGTCGACCCCAGGGACTCGAGAAGTGACCGATCGCAGCGCGTCGCGGGCGGGGCTCTCACTCAGGTGCTACTGCGTCGCGCCCTCGGCGATATGGATGAACGCCTCGGCGCGCGCGCGGTCGCGCTCGGCCTGCTCGGCGGCCGCCGAGCCCTCCTCGGCATCGGCGAGGCGAGCCTCGGCGTCGTCGAGCTTCGCGCGCAGATCGGCGACGTCGAGCTGGTCGGGCGGGATCGCCTCGGCGATCAGAACGCGGGCGCGGTTCGCGAACACCTCGAGCCAGCCCTCGCCCTGGGCGTAGCGCTCGACCTCGCTCTCCGAGGTGTGGAGGCGAAGCTCGGCGGGGACGAGGCGGGCGACCATCGGGATGTGGCGGGCGAGGATCCCGACCTCGCCGACCGTGGTCCGGGTCGAGAGCTGGACCAGCTCGCCGCTGAAGACCTCGCCCTCGGGGGTGAGGACCTCGGCCTCGAGCCTGTCGCGTGCGTCGGCCATCGGGACGCCTAGACCTCAGCCGGCTCGCGCTCGGCCTCCTCGGCCTCGGCGCGCTCGGCGGCCTCGGCCCGCTCGCGCTCGACGCCCTCGTCGCGCTCGCCCTTCTCCTCCGTGCCGGCGACCTCGTCGATCGACCCCTTCATGTAGAAGGCGCCCTCGGGGAGCTCGTCGTGGCGGCCGTCGAGGATCTCGCGGAAGCTCCGCACCGTGTCGGCGATCGGGACGTAGACGCCTCCGGTGCCGGTGAACGCCTCGGCGACGAAGAACGGCTGCGACAGGAACCGCTCGATCTTCCGCGCCCGGTTGACCGCGAGCTTGTCCTCGTCGGAGAGCTCGTCGATGCCGAGGATCGCGATGATGTCCTGGAGCTCCTTGTAGCGCTGGAGCACCTCCTGGACCTCGGTCGCGGTGCGGTAGTGGTCCTCGCCGAGGATGTCGGGCTTGAGGATCGTCGACGTCGAGTCGAGCGGGTCGACCGCCGGGTAGATCCCCTTCTCGGAGATCGCCCGCGAGAGTGTCGTGGTCGCGTTGAGGTGGGCGAACACCGACGCCGGCGCCGGGTCGGTGAGGTCGTCGGCGGGGACGTAGATCGCCTGCACCGAGGTCACCGAGCCGCGCTGGGTCGAGGTGATCCGCTCCTGGAGCCCGCCCATCTCGGTCTCGAGCGTCGGCTGGTAGCCGACCGCCGACGGCATCCGCCCGAGCAGCGCCGAGACCTCGGAGCCGGCCTGGACGAAGCGGAAGATGTTGTCGATGAACAGCAGCACGTCCTGACCGCCCGACTCGCGGAAGTACTCCGCCATCGTCAGCCCCGACAGCGCCACCCGCAGCCGCGCTCCCGGCGGCTCGTTCATCTGGCCGAAGACGAGCATCGTCTTGTCGATGACGCCCGACTCCTTCATCTCGAGCCAGAGGTCGTTGCCCTCGCGCGAGCGCTCACCGACACCGCAGAACGCCGACAGGCCCTCGTGCTCCTCGCCGATGTTGCGGATCAGCTCCTGGATCAGGACGGTCTTGCCGACCCCGGCGCCGCCGAACAGGCCGACCTTGCCGCCCTTCGCGTAGGGGGCGAGGAGGTCGACGACCTTGATCCCGGTCTCGAGGATCTCCTGGGTCGGCGTCAGGTCCTCGACGTCGGGCGCCGGGCGGTGGATCGGCCAGCGCTCCTCGGCCTCGATCGGCTCGCCGAGGTCGATCGGCTCGCCGAGCAGGTTGAAGATCCGGCCCAGGGTCTGGCGGCCGACCGGAACCGTGATCGGGCCGCCGGTGTCGACGACGCGGTCGCCGCGCTGGATCCCGTCGGTTGCGTCCATCGCGACCGCGCGGACGCGGTCGTCGCCGAGATGCTGCTGGACCTCGCAGACGAGCTCGATCGCCTCGCGCCCGCCCTGCTCGGGTACCTCGATCTTGAGCGCGTTGTAGATCCCGGGCAGCGGCTCGGGGAAGGCGACGTCGACGACGACGCCCATCACCTGCTCGACGCGCCCGACGTTCGCCGCGCCCTGGTTTTCGTTCGTATCAGCCATCTTGCTCCTTATTCCCGCACTAGCCGAGCGCTTCGGCGCCCGCAACGACTTCCAAGATCTCCTGCGTGATCTCCGCCTGACGCGCCCGGTTCATCTCCAGGGTCAGGTCACCGATCATCTCCTGCGCGTTCTCGGCGGCATTCCGCATCGCGGTCATCCGCGCGCCGTGCTCCGACGCCGCCGACTCGAGCAGCGCCCGGAAGACCGACAGGTCGACGTACTCCTCGAACAGCTGCGGGAGCAGCGTCTCCGGGTCGGGCTCGTAGTCCCAGAACGCGCGCTCGTGCGCCCTCGCCAGCTCCTCGTCGACCGGGCGCTCGTCCTCGGCCACGCCCTCGCCGAAGACCTCGGCCTCCGACAGCGGCAGCAAAGTCTGGCGGCGGACGTACTGGGTCAGCGGCGAGACGTAGCGGTTGTAGACGAGCTCGACCCGGTCGAGCTCGGAGTCGATGAAGTGGGTGACGAGGTCGCGCGAGATCTCGCGCGCGTTGGCGAATGCCGGTCGGTCGGTGAAGCCGATGTACGAGCTCGAGACCGGCTCGCCCCGGAAGCTCATCGTCGAGTTGCCGCGGCGGCCGACGATCGCGAACGTCACCTCCGAGCCCGCCTCGGCGAACTCCTTTCGCAGCCGGATCCCCTCGCGGATGATGTTGGTGTTGAACGACCCCGCTAGACCGCGGTCGCCGGTCACGAGCAGGATCCCGACGTTGCGGGCCTCGGGGCGGTCGGCGAGCAGCGGCACCTGGGCGACGGCCTCCGTCGACGCCGCCGCGACCTGCCGCGTCATCTTGCGGATCGCCGCCGCGTAGGGCCGCATCGCCTCGATCCGCTGCTCGGCGCGGCGCAGCCGCGCCGCCGCCACCATCTCCATCGCCCGGGTGATCTTGTGGATGTTCTTGACCGACCCGATGCGGTTCTTGACTTCCTTCTGGGTGGCTATCGCTGCCTCCTCCCGCGGCGGTGCGTCTCAGCCGGCGAAAACCAAGCCAGGCAAGGACGGAGGGAGCGTGGCGCACTTGAAAAGTGCGCGAGCGACCGAGGACGCCGACTGGCGCCGGTTTGCAGCCGGGTGAGGCGTACCGCAGTGGGGGGAGGGAGCGATCTCATGCCGGAACCTCCTCAGCCTCAGCCGGCTCCTCCGCCTGCTCGGTCTCGCGCTCGGTGCGGACGCGCTCCGACTCGCCCGCCTCGAGCGGGTTGCCCTCGGCGTCGAAGTCGGGGCCGAAGTCGTCGACCATCTCGGCGATCGCCTTGCCGAGCGCCTCCTCGTCTTCGTCCGAGAGCTGGCCGTCGTCGATCCGGCCCATCAGCTCCTGCTGCTCGGCGCGCAGCCGCCCGAGCAGGTCGGCGAGGAAGTCGTGGACGCGCTCGACCTTGATCCGGTCGAGGTAGCCGCCGGTGCCCGAGTAGATCGACGCGACCTGCTCGGCGACCGAGAGCGGCGCCCGCTCGTTCTGCTTCAGCATCTCGACCAGGCGCTGGCCGCGGCCGAGCTGCCGCTGCGTGTCGGGGTCGAGCTCGGAGCCGAACTGCGCGAACGCCTCGAGGTCGCGGTACTGGGAGAGCTCGAGCTTGAGCTTGCCGGCCACCTTCTTCATCGCCTTGGTCTGGGCGTTGCCGCCCACCCGCGAGACCGAGATGCCGACGTTGATCGCGGGCCGCACCCCGGAGTAGAAGAGGTCGGACTCGAGGAAGATCTGGCCGTCGGTGATCGAGATCACGTTCGTCGGGATGTACGCGGAGACGTCGTTGGCCTGCGTCTCGATGATCGGCAGCGCCGTCAGCGAGCCGCCACCGAGGTCGTCGTTGAGGCGGACGGAGCGCTCGAGCAGCCGGGAGTGGAGGTAGAACACGTCGCCCGGGTAGGCCTCGCGGCCCGGCGGCCGGCGCAGCAGCAGCGACATCTGCCGGTACGCGTAGGCGTGCTTGGTGAGGTCGTCGTAGACGCAAAGGGCGTCGCGACCGTTGTAGAGGAAGTGCTCGGCCATCGCGCAACCCGCGTAGGGCGCCATGTACTTGATCGGCGCCGCCTCGTCGGCGGGGGCCGCGACGACGATCGTGTTGTCCATCGCCCCGTGCTCCTCGAGGATCTCGACCACCTGGACGACGGTCGACATCCGCTGCCCGATCGCCACGTAGATGCAGACCAGGTCCTTGTCGCGGTTGTTGATGATCGTGTCGAGCGCGATCGCCGTCTTCCCGGTCTGGCGGTCGCCGATGATCAGCTCGCGCTGGCCGCGGCCGATCGGGATCATCCCGTCGATCGCCTTGAGACCGGTCTGGACCGGGGTCGTGACCGGCTGGCGCTGGACGACGCCCGGCGCCTTGAACTCGGCCGGGCGGGTCTCGGTGGTGTTGACCTCGCCCTTGTCGTCGAGCGGCCGGCCGAGAGGGTCGACGAGCCGGCCGAGAAGCGCCTCACCGACGGGGACGTCGAGCAGGCGACCGGTCCGCTTGACGGTGTCGCCCTCGGCGATCTTGTCCCACTCGCCGAAGAGCACAGCCCCGACGTTGTCCTGCTCGAGGTTGAGCGCCAGACCGGTGACGTCGTGGGGGAGCTCGAGCATCTCGAGCGCCATGCAGTTGTCGAGTCCGTGCACGCGAGCGATGCCGTCGGCGACCGAGAGCACCGTCCCGACCTCCGAGAGGTCGGCGGTCTCGGCCTCGAGGCCCTCGATCCGCTGTCGCAGGATCTTGGAAATCTCGTCGGGCTTAATCTCCACGCTCGTTCAGCTCCTTGAATCTCTTATGCGTCTCGGCTGTTCCTTGAATCTCTTGCGGCCGCCTCCGGCGGCCTTACATGCTGCTTTCGGGGCTTAAGGCCCCTCACCGTCAGACCCTGGCCTGCGTCCCACGACCTGCTTGGTTTTCGCGTCCGTTCGGTTCACGTCGCTAAGCCGCGTGCGCGACTTCCTTCCTCAGTCTCTCCAGCTTCCCCCGAAGGCTGGCGTCGAGGACCATGTTGCCGACCTTCAGCACCAGGCCGCCGAGGATGTCCTCGTCGACGTCGCTCGAGAGCTCGATCCTGCGCTCGGTCTGGCGCTCGATCTCCGCGCCCACCCGCTCGACGATCTGGGGGTCGAGCTCGACCGCGCTCGTGAGCCTGACCTCGAGCCGCATGTTCGCCTTGCCCCACAGCTCCTCGTAGCGCTCGCGAATCCTGAAGATCGCGGGCATCCGGTGCTTCTCGGCGAGCAACTCGAGGAAGTTTACGAGCTCCGGTTCGGCGCCCGAGATCGCCCGCGAGATCCCGTCGCGCTTCTCGGCCGAGGAGAAGTAGGGGCTGAAGAAGAACACCTGGAGGTCGTGGTCGCGAGCGATCTCCTCGGCGACCGCGCCGAGCTGCTCGCGGACGTCGTCGAGCTTGTCGCGCTCGCGCGCGACCTCGAACAGCGACTCCGCGTACACCCGCGCGATCTCCTCCATCAGGCGATCGCCTCCTCGGCGCGGCTCCTGCAAACCTGCGCATCTCGCGGTCCTCGGTCGATCGCCTCACTCACTTGCGTTCTCAGCAAGCTCGTTTCGCCGATCGACCTGCGTCCCACGACCTGCTTGGTTTTCGGGGCCGTTCGGTTCACGACTGATCTCCCGCCAGGGTCGAGAAGTCGACTTCAGCGAGGGCCTCGTCGATCAGGCGCTTGTGGTCGTCGGCGTCGAGCGTCTTGCGGGTGACCTTCTCGGTCGCGAGCACGGTCAGGTCGGCGACCTCCTTGCGGATCCGCTCGAGCGAGCGCCTGGTCTCGGTCTCGATGTCCTTGCGCGCCGCGGCGACGAGCTCCTCGCGCTTCGCGCGGCCGTCGGCGGCCGCCTGGGCCTCGGCGGCCTCGGCGGCCTTGCGGGCCCGGGAGACGATCTCATCGGCCTGCTCGCGCGCCTCGGTGAGCCGCTGGCGGTACTCCTCGAGCAGGCGATCCGCCTCCTCGCGCTGGCGCTCGGAGGCCTCGACGTTCTCGCGGATCATGCTCGCGCGCTTCTCGAGCGCCTTCTGGATCCGCGGGAACGCGAGCTTGCTGAGGACCCACATCGTGAACAGGAAGAGGACGAGGGTCCAGACCATCAGCCCGAGGCCGGGCTCGACGAGGAAGCTGCCCCCCTCTTCCTCGCCGTGGCCGTTCTCGGCCTGGGCGATGAGGACCGGCGCGATGTCTGCGAGCAACGCCACGTTCCTAGAGGAAGAAGGCGATCAGGCCGAAGATGAAGGTGTAGAAGGCGACCGCCTCGGTCAGCGCGAAGCCGAGCCAGCGGATCGCCTGGAGGTCGTCCTTCAGCTCCGGCTGGCGGGCGACCGACTCGATCTCCTTGCCGAAGATGATCCCGATGCCGATCCCGGCGCCGATCGAGCCGAGACCGGCGCCGATGCCGAGCGCGATCGCTCGCAGCCCGTCGTCGGTTACCCCGGCCTGGGCGATCGGTAGCAGTGCGTCCATTTGGTCTTACTCCTTTTCTGTTTGCCTCAGTGGCTCTCGGCGGTGGCGCCACCGAGGTAGATCGCGGTCAAGGTGGCGAAGATGAAGGCCTGCAGGGTGGCGATCAGGCCGACCTCGAGGACGAAGAAGAAGAACGCGAGCGGGAAGGTGATCACGCCGAGCGCCGCGATCCCGAGCAGGACCGCGAGTCCGCCGCCCATGAACAGCAGCAGCAGGTGGCCGGCGAGGATGTTGGCGAACAGTCGCACCGAGAGCGAGATCAGGCGGGCGAAGTGCGAGATCGCCTCGATCCCGAAGATGAACGCCTTGCCGATCGGGTTCATGTTCTCGAGTCCGGGCGGGAGCCAGCTCGCGAGGTACTTGACGAGCCCCTTCGCCCGGATGCCCTCGACGTGGTACGAGAACCAGACGACGAGCGTCAGCACGAGGGGGATCGAGAGGTTGGCGGTCGCCGCGTAGAGCGCCAGCGAGGGAAGCTGGAGGCCGAAGATGTCGACCTTGTGCTCGGTGTTGATCGGCAGCGGCAGGAATCCGATCATGTTCGAGAACCAGATGAAGAAGAAGAGCCCGGCGAGGAACGGGAACCAGCGCGCGGCCATCATCGGATCGAGGTTGCCGCCGGTGATGTTGTTCCGGGTCAGGTCGTAGGCGACCTCGACCACCATCTGGGTCTTGTTCGGGCGCTCGGCGCTCATCCGCCGCGAGACCCAGACCATCGTCAGCGTGGTCAGCGCCCCGGCGAGGACGAGGTAGAGCACCGCCTTGTTGATGCTGAGGTCGAAGGGCCCGATCTCGATCGGCACCCAGGCCTCGAGCTTGAACTCGTTCTGGGGCTGGAACCCCTCGTTCTTGCCCGAATCGCCCGCGACTATGAACAGGATCACGGTGATCCCGAGCCACAGCCCGAGCCCGATCAGCGCCTTG
>Ga0299914_10002219_pt1 | contig 13315 bp, 11 predicted proteins | sample RVTome_10_FD_201361 | JGI IMG/M metagenome (GOLD analysis project Ga0299914, IMG submission 201361) | Soil microbial communities from uranium-contaminated site in the Upper Colorado River Basin, Wyoming, United States - RVT153D57 (version 2) ...
CCGATACCGGAGGCCCGTCGCCGGCCCTGAATAGGGGCGGCTCGGTCACCGCGTAGTAGGAGGCGAAGGTGGACAGGCCCTCGTCGTAGGTGTCCACGCCGTAGAGGAAGTCCGGTCCCCACAGCGTGTCCGGAGCCATGTCGACCAGGCTCTTGATGTGGATCGACGAGACCACCGCTTCACGGGCTCGGTATTGGTCGCCTGATTCGGTTTCGACACCGACGCACTGACCGTCTTCGATGATGAGCGCGGTGACCAGGGTGTCGGTCACCATGACACCCCCACGCGCCTCGATCGCCTCGACCAGGACCCGGGCCAGGCTGCCCGACCCCCCCAACGGGATCGACCAGCTTCGCCGCTGCCGACCACCGACCAGCGAGTAGGCGAGATAGCCCGATCCCGGCGAGTCGAGCGGCTGGGCCGTCTGGAAGGCCATCCAACACATGAATGCCTGGATGTGTCGGCTCTCGTACTCGCGCCGGATCACATCCCAGGCAGACATGACGTTCCGCCGCCGCCAAACCGAGCCCGACGGATGGCCGGCCAACGACTCGTCCAGCGAGGGCCCGTAGCCGATTGGAGTGAACCGGTAGGAGGAGTAGATCCCCTTGACCTCGTCGAACTCGTCGAGGGCACGTTGATAGGCCAGGGCGTCGGCGCTGGAGAACCGTCGTATCTCCTCGAGAGTCCTTTCCAGGTCGAGCCACATCGTGAAGTGCTCGCCGTCGGGGAAGAGGACGTGGGCGACCGGGTCGGGGTCGACGTAGGTGAGACCGTGCTCGGCGACCAGACCCAACTCGTCGCGGGCCAGCACCGGGTTGACCTGGATCAGGGTGTGGCCGGTAGAGCAGGTATCGAACCCATAACCCGGAGTAAGTATCTCCTCGGTGGTGGCGCCGCCTCCCGCCTCGGAACGGGCATCGAGAACCACCACCTCGTACCCTGCTCGAGCCAGGTAGGCAGCAGTTATCAGGCTGTTGTGACCCGCACCTGCCACTACGAAGTCGGCCGTGACGGTCATCGCTGCCGGTTCCGGTCTTGTCTCATGGGCCCGGAGTGTAGAGCGACGTCTGCAATCGATTGCTAGGTAGCTTCGCGACCACGGCAGTCATGGGCGGGATCGGCGCCGGTACGGTTGGCGACATGGCCAACGAACCTGCCCCGTACCCCCTCTCCGACCTCGCCGACCGCTTCTGGCTGATCTACTCCGAGTACAAGCCCACCATCGCCACGATCCGGGGCGAGCACCGATTCGACGACCAGCTGCCCCTGTACAACGAAGAGTGGCTGGGACGTATCTCCACCGAGCTGGCCGCCATCAGAGACGCCGCCGAGGCCGTCGACCCCGCCGGGCTCGAGATCCAAGAGAGAATCACACGTGACCTGCTCGTCCACGAGGCACGGGTCTGGGTAGACGAGATAGAGAGTCGGTTCATGGTCGCGGCCGTCGACCCCTATCTCGGGGCGCACACCCGCCTCCTCTCCGACACCCAGCAGAACACCGTCACCCATCCTGAGCAGGCCGAGGCCCTCCTCTCCCGCTACGCAAAAGTGGGGACCTATCTGGCCAGTGCCCTCGCTTTGATCCGGGCCAACTGCCTCGAGGGTATGACTCCGCCGCGCGCCGCCCTCGACCGTGTGGTCGGTCAGCTCGACGGCTACCTCGCCTCGTCGTCGGACACCGACCCCTTCCTCCAGCTCCAACTTCCGGAAGGGGCCGACCAGGATCGGTGGCTGGAGGAGGCGGAGACGCTGGTCGCGAATGTGATCAAGCCTGCCTTCGCCATCTACCGGGACGGCCTGGTCGAGCACGTCGCTCCCCAGGCCCGGCCCCAGGAGCAGTCGGGTCTTCTCTGGATGAGCAACGGCGAGGAGATCTACCGGCAACTGATCGCCAAGTACACCCAGCTCTCCAGGGCCCCGGTGGAGATCCATCAGGTGGGCCTGGAGTGGGCCACGCACATCCTTCCCGAGGAGTGGACCACCATCGGTGAGCGGGCCCTTGGCCTCGACACCATGGCAGAAATCTTCGAGAAGCTCCACGCCGATCCCTCGTTTCGCTTCGGCTCCGAGGAAGAGATGCTGGAGCACGCCCGGGGGACCATCGCCCGTGCCTGGGCTGCGGTCGACGATTGGTTCGGGGCGCGCCCGGAGACGCCGTGCCAGGTGGTACCGGTCCCGGCGTCGATGGCGCCGGCCATGCCGCCCGCCTATTACATGCAGCCTCCTCCTGACCGCTCCCGGGAGGGCACCTACTTTCTCAACACCTACAAGCCGGAGGAACGGGACCGGTTCGAATACGAGTCGACCCATTTCCACGAGGCGATCCCGGGCCATCACTTCGACCGGTCGCTGGCCAGCGAGCTGGACGGCATACCCATGTTCCGCCGCTACTCCCAGGTCTACGCCCACACCGAGGGTTGGGGTCTCTACGCCGAGCGTCTCGCCGACGAGATGGGCCTCTACTCGAGCGACGTCGACCGGCTGGGGATGCTCACCGCGGACGCGTGGCGGGCGGGCCGCCTCGTCGTCGACACCGGCATCCATGCGCTCGGTTGGTCCCGGGACAAGGCCATCGATTGGCTGCTGGAGTGGACTCCGATCGGGCGGCTCACCGTCGAACAGGAGGTGGACCGCTACATCGGCATGCCGGGTCAGGCCCTCTCCTACAAGTTGGGCCAGCTCGAGATACTCAGGCTGCGGGCCGAAGCCGAGAGACGGCTCGGTGCCGCCTTCGACATCAAGGGCTTTCACGACACCTTGCTCACAAGCGGAGCGATGACGCTGCCCCTGCTGGCAGACATGGTGGAGGACTGGATCGACTCGACAGGGGGGTAGAACCCAGGAGCGGGCACGGACAGATGAAGGTCCACGGTCGAGCTCGCGGGGAGCACGTCGATACCCGATCCCGTGGCAATCGTGACCGATCCCGATCCCAACACCTGCATCGAGCCATCACGCCCTACCAGACCAGTCGACTCGTCGAGCCCGATCACTCCGAGACCGCCCAGATTGTCGATGAACGGAGAGAACCACCGCGCAACCCGGAGACGGTCGAAGTGAGGGGCGGCTATGTATCCATGGAGGAGGCCGAAACCGGGAGTCAGCTGGAACGGGTTGGGTGGATAGAGGCGGATTCTCTGCTCGAACAGGAGGATCGCCCCGGCAGAGGATCCAGTGACTCCCGCTCCGGACCTCCACCGTGTCACGATCTGGTCGAGCACGGGGGACGACCCGAGGGCAGCCATGAGCCGATTGGGCACGCCGCCGGGCAGGACGATCACATCGGCCTCGGACACGGCGTCCACGGCCTTCAGGTCCCAACCCGAGGCGGGGTGCACTACTCGGGCGCTCGCACCCAACCGGGTCCACTGCGCATGAGCCAGTGCACCGGCTGCGGCGGCATGCCGCCGAAAGGAGGCGAGGGGGAGGATGACCACCTCCGGGGCGAATACTCCGACCTCGTCGAGCATCCGGCGATCGATCGGCATGGTCGGCTCGTAATGCTCCAGCCCACCGACGAGCCCGATGGGCCCGAGCATCACGCCGCCACCTGAAGGTCGACGCCTACGCGTGAGGCTGCTGCGGGAACGCGATGGCCCCGGAGCAGGCCCAGGGCAGGCCCGGCACCTGCGGCGACCGGCAGCCAATAGGAGACGAGCCGGTAGCAGAGCACCGCTACCACGGCGACGCCTACCGGGACACCCAGAGCGGCATAGGCGGCAGCCAACGCGCCCTCCATCACGCCGAGCCACCCGGGAGTCAGTTCGGGCAGGGCGTTGATCAGGTTGGCCAGCCCGTAGCCGACGACCAGGACGGCGGGATGGAGACTCACTCCAAACCCGAGGAACATCACCCACAGGGCGGCCGCGTCGGCGACCCAGCCCACGGTCGCCCACCCGAAAACCGGGAGAAGGCGCCCGATCGAGACAGACGACGTCACCACCTCGTCCCAGTCCCGGGTCGACGCCTCCACCCGCAGCCGCGAGCCTGCCTTGGCGAATCCTGAGACGATCCGGGCGCGTGTCTGCTCGTAGCGGAGTGCCACGAGGACGCCCGCACCGAGCAGCACGAGCACACCGCCCACCACGGCGGGGCCGATGACATGGGCGGGAGCGACATGGCCTGTGCGGATTCCGATAGCGGTTCCCAGCCCGACCACGACGACCAGCGTGAGCATGGAGACCCACCAGGAGACGAGCATCGAGGCGATGGTCCTCGTGGCCGGGTTGCCCAAAGAGATCATCTCCTTGGCGGCGAAGACACTGCCCGCCGCACCGCCCCCGGGAAGGATGCGGCTGAGGGAGAAGGCGCCCATCGAGACCCGAATTGCCTGGTGTCGACCCAGTTTTCCCCCGAACGCGAGCAGCGAGGAGCGATATACGTTGGCCAGGCTCAACGTCCACACCACCTCGAAGAGGAGGGCGAGGACCACCATCCACCAACTGCGGGTCAGAATTTCGCTTGCTGCGTGGTGGATCTCGGGGAGGTTGGCCATCCCCATCCGGATCAAGAGCCCGAGGGAGATCACGACCAGCCCGCGACGGAGCCAGCGGGCCACGGCCGAAGCAGACGGGTCTGTGATCTCCTTCGGGCCACAGGCGGGTGGGTGCTGGCTGTGATTCACGGTGATTCCCTGGTCGTCCTGGCCGACCGGGAAGTTCTCCTCGAGCCGGATCGGCTACGACCAATGTCACCGAGGACGAGTGGGCCGACAATCGGGTAAGACCCCGAAGACGTCCCCAGCGGATCAGGGGCGCACTGGGTGGAGTCGTGAGAGCGCTCGGAGACGAGGTGGGCATCCGTGCGCCGCCTCTGCAGGCATCTGCGCTAGACAGGGCGACTACCGCCCGGCAGCGGCGAGATCTTGCGGAGAGGGAGGGATTTGAACCCTCGAGGAGGTTTTACACCCCCTACTCGCTTAGCAGGCGAGCGCCTTCGACCACTCGGCCACCTCTCCGTGGTGCCAAGAAGGACACCGCGTCATACGTTATACAGAGGTCGGCGCCTGCGAATTCCGCCGAGCCGCGCTCAGTCGGAGAGAACCTTGGTCTTCCACTCCAGCGGACGGGGTTTGCCGAACAAATAGCCCTGGCCGTATTGCACCCCGAGCTCGAGGAGCATCTCCTCCTCCTCGGGGGCTTCGATCCCCTCGGCGACCACCATGATTCCCAGATCCTGGGCCATGGACGAGATGCCCCGGATCAGAGCACGGTTGCGGGGCGTCGTCTCGATGTCCCGCACCAGGCACATGTCGACCTTGATCACCGACGGCTCGAGGCGGAGGATGTGCCATAGGTCGATCTCGCCGGCTCCCACGTCGTCGACGGCGAGCCTGATGCCCCGGTCCCGTAGCGAGTCGACGAAGCGCTTGGTCACTTCGTAGCTCTTGATCACGGCGACTTCCGACAGTTCCAGGACGATACGCCCGGGGTCGAGCTCGGACAGGGCGTCGACCAGCTTGGAGGAGGTCAGGCTGGAGTCGGAGAGATTGAGGGCGAGAAAACCGTCGTGATTTGCCGGAGAGAATCCGGTGATTGCGTTCCGCATCGCCGCCAGCTCCAGGTCGAGTCGGACCCCGGCGGAGCCTGCTACCTCGAACCACTCCGGCGGGGCGGCGTAAGGAAATCGCGCCAGGGCCTCGTAGCCGACGACACGCTCCTCTCCCCGGCGATGGGCTCTCATGTCGACCAGCTGCTGGTAGACCATCTCCGGGCCTCCCGCCGCGAGAACCTCCCCGATTGCCTCTTTGGTGGGCCGACCCTGCATCGGGTCGATGATCACATCTGGAAGGTCGCCGAAGCTGTCGTACTCGAGGCTCAAGCGGGGTAGGGAGAGTTCGAAGACCGTCTCTTCGTCCTCCCGGGTGTAGCGGACATCACCGCCCATGGAACGAGCGAGCCGTCTCGCCACGGAAAGGCCCAGGCCCAACGAGGGGGTGAGCCGATCCGACTGTCGGCTCGAGTGATACGGCTCGAAGATCGCCTCAACATCCTCCGGTGGAACGCCCTCCCCGTCGTCCACGACGTCGACCACGACCTTGTTGAACCCTTCGGTGATACGGACCCGGATGTTGCCTTTGCCGAAGGCGGCAGCATTCCTGAGCAGGTTGCGCACGATGTGAGTCACCCAGTGACCGTCGGCACGGGCCACGGCATTGCCCGAAACCTCGAGACGCGATCGCTGGTTGCTCGCCCAGTCGTGGGTGGCGGTCTCCACGACGGCGCGGAGGTCGACGGCAGCTGAGTCGAGTTCCATCTCGTCGAGGTCGAAACGGGCAGCGATGAGAAGGTCGTCGACGACATGGGAGGTCTCGAGGGCCTGTATGGCGAGCAGTTCGATGATCTCGTTCCTGACGCCCGCGCTGAAGTCCCGGGTCCGATCCCGGAGCAACTCGGAGAATCCGACTACGGCCGCCAGCGGGTTGTTTATGTGGTGGGACGCCGCGTCGAGGAAGGCGTCCTTCTGGCGGCGCAATTCCTTTTCTTGTTCCAAGTCTTCTGTCAGGTCGCGTTGCTGTTGTCGGCGGTCGGTATTCGCTTGAAACATTGACACGAATCAATATCGTCCGCCAGAGGTCAAATCTGGATGGGTCGTTAGACCTCTGGCGCACCACAGCAGAACCCGGCAATCTCCCCGCCTGCGATCCTGCGCCGAGCGGGACGGCCGTGCGCGTCCACCCGACTCAAGTTTTTAGGGGCCGCTGTCGATGACCGTGGGGTGAGCACGGCCACGGTCCATCCACACCACGTCAGGGCCTCTCAAAGCGACCTCCTGGCACTTGCCCGATATTGGGAATGGGAACGGACCGTCGAGAGGGAGCTCCCCCGGGTAATCGACGAGCAAGACATCCGGATCCTGTTCCAGCCCATCTACCGACTCGTCGAAGATGTGCCCGTCGCGCGAGGTTTCGAGGCCCTCTCCCGGTTCCCCGTCGCACCGCGGATCCCGGTTGGCCTCTGGTTTCGCATGGCTCGCGCCGCCGGTCTGACCCGCGAGCTGGAGCTGACTGCGATCAATGCCGCGATCCGTGCACTGGAGCGTGTATCCAACGAAGCTTTCCTTTGCGTCAATGCATCGCTGGACACGGTTTCGGACCTGATCGCGCTGGTCCCGGGCGGGCTCCACGATCGGCTGATGGTCGATGTCCCGTACTCAGCGATGCGCGACCCGCGCGGAGAAACGCTGTTCCACCTACTCAGGGACGGAGGCGCCGGGATCGCGGTCGACGACGTGCCGCTGGAAGACCTCCATATCCTTCGCCCCATCCTGCTTCAGCTCCGACCCGACTTCATCAAAGTGGACGTCCTCACCGGTCTAGCCGAGAGCACGATGGCCCGATTCAATCTCGCCGAAGGGTCGGCCTGGTGTCAGGACGCGGGGATCAGGCTCATCGCCGAGCGGGTGGAGCGGCTGACCGACCTGGTGGTCCTCGATGAGGTTGGCGTGGAGTGGGCCCAGGGCTACTGCCTGTCGCGACCGGTTGATCTGTAGCGGCCGTCGCCGCTGCGGAGACGAGAACCATTCAGCGCCTTCCCTACCCAAACCCTCCAACGCCGCTTTCGATAGGCGAGACGATCACGGGGCGCGGATTGTCCTTCGGTTTGCCCGCAGCCCGCTCATCCCAACTGGCCTTCATCTCCTTGGCCCCTTCTGATAGCCCAGCGTCAAGTAGGGCCCTCAGCTCTTCGTGACGTCGGTGGAGGGCGGATCGGTGAGCGAAGTCATACCGGGGCAGTGTGTTTAGCCGATCGAGGATCCCACCGATCTCCTCGAGAATCTCCTCTTGTGTCATCGGCCAGTCACCTCGGACTCAATATTGAAGAATGCTATCTCGCCTGTCGGGCCGGCACATGTTGCAGCGGCTTCAGCGACGGCGGAGCCTGACAGTTCCTCAACACGACCTCGGGAGAGGTAGCCACCACCTCCGTGCACCGTCATGCCGGGTTCCACATTCTCGCCGTCCTTCAACACGACCGCTGGGGGGTCGTCCTGCCACTTGTGCCGGCAGGCCAGACGATCGGATACTGAATGCCTTCCAACTCCATCAGCAGGCAGCCGGAGGACTCGTCGAACACCAGCACGCCCTTTACTTCGGCATCCATTCCACCGGAGAGGCCAAACAGCTGCGCCGGCGAGGTGAGCACCGGTCCGTCGACTGTGCCTTCTGACGAGCACCCCACGATGACCAGGGCCAAGGTCACGAGAAGGGCAATACGAGGCTTGATGTCCATTCGACGTCTCCGGGAAGGGAACCGTCCTGCTCCGCTCCGACCCGGCCTGCGGGTACTACTAACCGAACAGATCCGCATGACTCTCGCGAAAACGTGGCGGCGGAGGGGGTGGGATTCGAACCCACGAGACCCGGATCGGGTCCAACGGTTTTCAAGACCGTCTCCTTAGACCACTCGGACACCCCTCCGGGATGGCGCGTCTTCGACGCACAGTCTTACGTTATACCTCACACGTTCTACGGCTCCGGAGGCCCAAACCGAGTTGCTGACCGATAGGGACCACCTCTCACCGCCTCGTGTCCGCAGAAACGCCCCTTTTCGGTGGCATGCTGGACGGTGCACGTGGGGAACCCCAATCGAGGTGCTCCGAACAAACCCTGTTCAGGACCGGGACCTGCGGAGGTAACTCGGCAGGTGGCCCAACGGAGAGACAACGCAGATGACCAAGTACGACATCAAACGTGACCTGAAGCAGTGCTACGGCGTCAAGAACACCGCCTGGCAGCTCGTCGAGATACCCAGGCAGCAGTTCATAGCCATCAAAGGGCAAGGTGACCCCAACACGAGCGCCGAATATGCCGAAGCCGTCGAGAGTCTCTTCGCCATGGCCTACACGATCAAGTTCGCAAGCAAAGGCGATCTGGATCGTGACTTCGTGGTGGGCCCGTTGGAGGGGCTCTGGTGGGCAGACGATCCAGCTGCGTTCAGAACCCGGGAGAAGGACGTGTGGTCCTGGCGGTTGCTCGTTGCTCAGCCGGATTGGATAAGCGAGACCATGATCGAGGGCGCTCGACAATCTGCCATTGCCAAGAAGGCGCTGTCGTCCATCGCGAACATCCACCACCACGTCCTCGAGGAAGGGACCAGCGCACAGCTGCTCCACGTCGGCTCCTACGACGACGAAGGTCCAGTCTTGGAGCGCCTTCACCGCGAGTACCTGCCGAACAACGGCCTCCGGCTGGCCGGGCTCCACCACGAGATCTACCTCAGTGACGCCCGTAGGACCGAACCGGCCAAGCTCCGAACCATCCTCCGCCAACCGGTAGAACCAGAAGTCGGATAGCACCCGACGAGCTCTCCCAAACGCGAAACCCACCCCGGGGCTGGGAAACGGTGCTTTCGTGAACGGTCACCGAGACTTCGGTGAGACATGTTCGGCGGAGGGGGAGGGATTCGAACCCTCGAGGAGGCGTCAGCCCCCTACGGCATTTCGAGTGCCGCGCACTAGACCGGACTATGCGACCCCTCCGTGCGACGCCCCTGGCGCCGTCGGACAAAGCCTAAGGCCTATAGCCTGAGGCGGCGCCGCTACCGGCGGCGCATCGCGGAGGGAGAGGGATTTGAACCCTCGAGGGGGCGTAAACCCCCAACGGCATTTCCAGTGCCGCGCACTAGACCGGACTATGCGATCCCTCCGGAGCTCCTGCCGGGACCGGCAGGAAACTGAAGGATAATCCACCCCATGACAGAGCCGACTTCGCCCGATCAGTACATCGATGCGATGCGTCGGGCGCTGAAGGCTGCGGCCGAAGCGGCCGCGGCCGGCGATGTCCCGGTGGGTGCGGTCCTGCTCGACGCCTCCGGTGACACGGTTGCGGTGGATCGGAACCGGCGCGAGGAACTCACCGATCCCACAGCTCACGCCGAGATCCTGGTGATCTCGGCTCGGGCTCGGGCGATCGGGGATTGGCGGCTGACCGGCCACACTCTGGTGGTGACCCTCGAGCCATGTGCCATGTGCGCCGGGGCGTCAGTGCTGGCGCGTCTCGATCGGATCGTCTACGGGGCGGCCGATCTCAAGGCAGGCGCTGCTTGGTCGCTGTACAACATTCCCCAGGACCGACGGCTCAACCATCGGGTCGACTTACTCGACGGTGTCCTCGCCGAAGAGGCCGGGGCTCTCCTCAACGGGTTCTTCGCCAAGCGCCGCTGATTCAGGCCGGAGCTGGCACTTCGGAGGCGACCAGACGCCGGTCCCAGAAGGCGTACACCACAGCACCGACCACGAGAGCCAAGGACACCGTGGCGAATGCGACCCGATAGCTGAAACCATCGATGAGCAGCCCCACCGCCGGGGCCGACAGGAGCAACGCTATGTCGAAGATCGAGGTGAAAGTCGACATCGCCGATCCCCTCTCCGCAGTCCTGGCACGGTTGACCACCTGGCTGGTGAGAATCGGGAAGATCGCACCGTGGGCGAGTCCCCCGGAGGTGGCGGCGATGACCATGATCGGCTCGGAGCCGGCCAGTGCGAGCAAAACCAGGCAGATCCCGTAGGCGAGGAGAGCGCCGACCACGAACGGCCGCTGCGGTATCCGGTCGTAATGCCGGCCCCCGAAAATCCGCATCGAGGCCGCAGCGACGCCGTAGACCCCGAAGAAGAGCCCGGTCGATCCCACCCCGCGGTCGGCGACAAAGGTCCTGGTGAACGTGAACAGGGTCTCGAGACCGATGCTGAACGACAGCGTCACCCACCACAAGGGCAGCAGGTTTCGCTGGGCCAGGGCGGCCCAGAAGCCGCGTCGGGGGCGACGGCCCAGAATGGGGAGGACGGGCAGACGCCACACCAGAGCCCACGACGAGACGCTCGCAGCCGCGGCCAGGACGAAGAGACCGGAGAATCCGAAACCGTCGATGACCAGATCGCCGGCCACCCCGCCAACCGCGATGGGGAGCAGACCGGAGAGACCGAGCAGAGCCAGACCCTGGGTGCGGTGCTCCGCCGGGACCGAATCCGCCCCGTAGGTGAGCATGGTGGTGAACAGGGCGATCTGCAGGACTCGTTGCGAGAGGAAGAGCACCCACAGCAACGGCCCCCAGACGCTGGTCATGACCAGACCGAGGACCACGGCCGCGTTGAGCAACCCGGTGACGAGGAGAACAGTGCGGCGGTGGGTCAGATCGAGGATGCGGCCGAGGGCGGGGCGAAAGACCAGCCCGAGCACAGCCGCCGCGGCGTAGAGAGCCCCGATCAGGGATTCGGTGACGCCGAGGCCGTCCAGATAGCCGGGAAAGTGGACCATGAGGACGAACGACACTTCTTGGAGGATGGCGGCGGCGAACACCTTGGCGAAGTTCGGGCCGAATCGGGCGGTGGACATCAGCCGATGCAAGGTAACAGCCCACGAGGCCCGGGCAGGTGGCCTAGTCAACCGGCCTCGGTACGCTTCGCGTCGATCGTGATAGGCGGGGCGCTAGGGGTGCCCTGAACCCGAAATCCTCTCCATGCGGGGCTGAGTTCCCCGCCCGAGGGGCGACGTGACGTCGGGGCTCAGGCCCTGACGATGGAAACGAGACGTTGACGGCCGGGTCCTGCGCGGCGGAGCACCACGAACCGGGTCAGATCCGGAAGGAAGCAGCCCTAAGTGGACCGCTCCGGGTGCCGCAGGGAAACCTGACCCGAGTCGACGCCCATCGTCGACGACGCCCACGCCGCTTCGACGGCGGGGGCACGATCAACCCCAGGGTTTCCTCAACCGGGCCCCGTAGACGAAGCCGAACAGGCCCATGCGCCAGACCTGTTCGAGCTCGAGGGCGTGGCCCTGGAACAGGGTTTCGGGCGGGGGGAGGGAGTCGAGGGAGCGGTGCAGGTACCAGTACTCGCGGGGGGCGCCGGCGAAGACCAGACCGACCAGGGGAAGGAGGATGGAGGTCCCGATCCGGTGCAGCAGCCTCAACACCCGGACTCTGGGTCGGGTCAGGTCGACCACGACCACCGCGGCCCCGGGGCGAAGCACACGATGGACTTCACTCAGGGTCGACTTGACCGAGGCGAGATTGCGAAAAACGAACCCGCTGAACACACCGTCGAGAGACCCGGAACGGAACGGGAGCGCCTCCGCCACCCCGACCACCCGGTCTCTCACCGGGCTCAGGGCGAGCATCTCGATCACCGGGTCCAAACCCACCACCGTCCTCCCCGCGAAGTCGGTGGTCCCGGTGCCGCAGCCCAGGTCGAGCAAGGTCCCGGGCTCCAGCATGCCGATACCTCTCGCCCGCCACTTCCTCTCCTGGCCCAGGGAGAGGATCCGGTTGATCAGGTCGTATCGGGCTGCGATACGGGCGAAGATCGGATCGGATACATCACTCACGGTTCGATGAGGTCGAACCCGGTGTAGGGACGCAGGGCCTCTGGGATGACGACCGTGCCGTCCGGCTGCTGATGGTTCTCGATCAGGGCCAGGATGGTCCGGCCCACAGCGCAGGCGGTGCCGTTCAAGGTGTGCACCACCTCGTTGCCCCGCTCGGTCTTCGTCCTGATCTTGAGTCGGCGCGCCTGGTAGTCGGTGGTGTTGGAGCAGGAAGTGATCTCCCGGTAGTTCTGCTCACCGGGGAACCAGGCCTCGATGTCGTACTTCTTGGCCGCTGACGCACCGAGATCGCCCGCCGCCACGTTGACCACCCGGTAGGGGATGTCCAGGTCGCCAACCAGCTTCTCCTCCACGGCCAGCAGTCGATCGTGCTCCACCGCCGAGTCCTCCGGTGCGATGAAGACGAACATCTCCACCTTGTCGAACTGGTGGACCCGGAAGATGCCTGCCGTGTCCTTGCCGTAGGTCCCGGCCTCTCGCCGGAAGCAGGTGGAGAAGCCGGCATAGCGCAAGGGCATCTCCCCAGTGGAGAAGATCTCGTCGCTGTGATAGGCGGCCAGTGGCACCTCGGCCGTGCCCACCAGGAACAACTCGTCGCGGGGGATCTCGTAGACCTGCTCTCTCGCCTCGGGGAAGAACCCGGTGCCGGTGAGGGCCTCCTCGCGGACGAGCACCGGAGGGACCATCGGAGTGAAACCTTCGGCGACCAGATGGTCCATCGCCCAGCGGACGAGGGAGAACTCCAGCATCGCCCCTTTGCCCTTCAGGTAGCCAAACCGGCTCCCGGAGACCTTGGCGCCCCGGGCCGTGTCGATGATGCCGAGCCGCTCCCCGAGGGTGGCGTGGTCGGTGCCTTCGCTCAGCGGCTCGCCCACCCGTTTGATCTCGACGTTGTCCTCCTCTGTGAACCCGTCCGCGGCGTCCACGGCGACGAGGTTCGGCACTTCGAGAAGGGCGGTGGAGAAACCCGCTTCCAAGCTGTCCACGGTG
>Ga0299914_10002220_pt1 | contig 13315 bp, 15 predicted proteins | sample RVTome_10_FD_201361 | JGI IMG/M metagenome (GOLD analysis project Ga0299914, IMG submission 201361) | Soil microbial communities from uranium-contaminated site in the Upper Colorado River Basin, Wyoming, United States - RVT153D57 (version 2) ...
GATGGAGACCGGTCTGACCATCTCGCGCAGGTGGTCGCGCCAGGCCGCCTCGATGTCGCCAATGCGCGCCTCGAAGGCGGCTTCCAGAGTCGCGGTCGCGCCCCCCGGCAGCAGTCGCAGGGCCAGCCGTTCGCAGGCCTCGGGCCCGCGCTCGTTCTCCAGCAGGTCGAAGATCGTGCCGCCGAGGATCACGGCGTCGCGGCGGGAGGGCGGAAAGGAGGGGCGGGCGCTCTCGCGCAGGCGGCGGATGGTCGCCGCCCGGTAGAGGCCCACCTGACGGGCGAAGTACTGGGCGCCGCCCTCCGCCAGCCACGCCCAGCCGAGGTAGCGGGCGAAGCGGCGCGGCGTCCAGGAGGGAGGGAGGTCGGGATTGTTGGCGGCGATCACCAGTTGCGCGTAGAGGCGCTCGGCGGTGCCGCGCAGCGCCTCGCGCGAGTCCTCGCCGGCCGCGCGGCGCTCCATATGGGGGTCGTTGAGGACGTGCAATTCAGTCGCCATCGCCCAGCCGGCGAGGTAGCGGCGCCCGGCTGGAGCGGCCGACCAGCGCGCCGCCGGGAGGAAGGGGTGGGCGAGTGAGAGCCAGGCGGGGTTGGTGTGGACGACGACCGTGACGTCGCCGGGGACGACCTCGAAGCGATCCTCCAGCCGCAGGCGCAGGTCCTCCATCCGGTCCAGCGTCCGCTCGGCGAAGGCGGTGTCCCCGCTGTCGTGCCGAGCCGTAAAGGAGAGTGACTCGGTCTCCACCCAAGGCACCTAAGGCCACCTGACCGGCGCATATCGGCGTCCTCGGTCGCTCGCGTGCAGAGCACGCCACGCTCCCTGCGTCCTTGATCTGCTTGGCCAGGCGACCTTAGGCCAAGGCCAGTTCAGCGTCACCGGCGCAGACCTCACGGATCTCGGCGCGTGCGCGATCGAACTCCTCGTCGGCCATCACCGGGGTGCCCTCGAAGGGCAGGTCGCGGTCGATCTCGACCCAGGAGCGGCAGCCGTGGTACTCCTCGCGGACCCTCACCGTCACGGGGCGGGGGATGCGATGGACCCGCAGCAGCAGCAGGTGCAGCGGGTGGCGCCGCTTCCATCTGAGCCGCTTCTCGGCGTAGTCGGGAGTCCAGACGTAGAAGGGGGAGAGGGAGTCGACGACGCGTGGGTCGGTGATCGTCACGTGGTCGGTCACCTCGGCCCAAGCGCGCAGCCTCACGCGGTCGGGCTGGGCGATGCCGCCGTCCTGGAGCAGCGCCCGGGGGGGCGGCTCCTCGTCGGGCCAGACGCCCTCCTCAAGAGCGCGGCGCAGCTCCGGGTGGTGGGACTCGCGGACGAGGTCGTTGTGCTGGTGGTCGAAGGTGGGGTAGAGGAAGAAGCGCTCGTGGTCGAGCTCGAAGTGCTTGTTCTCCTCGCGGATGCCGCCCTTGCGCATCGTCAGCAGCTGCTCTCCTTCGGAGAGCGCGCGGACCGTTACGGCCCATTCCTTGAAAGCGATCGGCATTTGGAAGCTGTACCTGAGAAGGTGGTGACTCTGACTGGGAGAGGACGCCTCGGACCCTGTCTGGGCGACGGTTGCCGCCCGAATCGGGCAGTTTAGACGAGGCGGGCCGAATCGCCAAATTAATCCTCCTTTGAGCCGGCTCCGCCCCCTCCTGGAGTTTCGATCCGCAGCCTGTCGCCGGGCGCCAGGTCGCCTTCGGCCTTGCTCGGGAGGGGGCTGCCGTTGAGGAGATTGCGCCCTGGGGCGCCATTGGCGCCGCCGTCGCGGCCGCCCGGGGCATGGGCCCGGCGCTCGGTGATCAGCGTGAAGCGCATCGGCGCCAGGGCCTCGATCTCGCGGACGATCCCGTCGCCGCCGCGCCACCTTCCCTCGCCGCCGCTGCCCCGCCGCACCGACAGCTCCCGCACGCGCAGCGGGAACTCGGCCTCCAGGGCCTCGATCGGCGTGTTGAGGGTGTTCGACATCGCCACGTGGACGGCGCTCGGCCCGTCGGCGTCGGGGCAGGCCCCCTGGCCGCCGCCCAGCGTTTCGTAGTAGGTGAACCCCTCTCCGGCGAGCGTCAGGTTGTTCATCGTTCCCTGACCCTGGGCGGGGGCCGGGCGCGCGCCGCCGAGGGCGGAGATGACCAGGTCGGCGACGCGGCTGGAGGTTTCGACGTTGCCCGCCGCGACCGCGGCCGGGGGCTGGGCGTTTAGCAGGCAGCCTTCGGGAGCGATCACCTCGATCGGCCGGTAGGCGCCCGCTGAGGGCGGCGCGTCGGGATCGGTCAGCGCCCGCACCGCGAAGAAGGCAGCCGACTTGGTCACGGAGAGAGGGCAGTTGAGGTTGCCCGCGACCTGCGGGTCGGTTCCGGTGAAGTCGAGCGTCAACCGACCCCCCGCAATCGTCGCCGCAACCCGCAGTCGCACCTCCCTCGACGCTCCGCTGTTCCTTTTGTCCGCATACGACACAAAAGGAACAGCGGAATCGGAGTCGACGGGGTCGAAGTCGTTTTCGAGGACGTCCTCGGCTGTGTAGGTGCCGTCGGGCAGGGCGGCGATGGCGGCGCGGGTGCGGCGCTCGGCGTAGGCGAGGGTCTCGGCCATTCCGCCGTGCAGCTCGGCGGGGCCGTGGCGCTCGGCAAGCTCGACGAGGCGCTGAGCGCCGACCCGGTTGGCGGCGGCCTGGGCGCGCAGGTCGGCGAGGCGCTGATGCGGATGTCGCATTTGTCCGGCCAGCTCGCGCAGCGTCTCATCGTCTGCTCGGGTCGGCGGGATCACCACCCCTTCTTCGTCCAGGCGTGTCGAGCCGGCGGGCATTCCGCCCGGAGTCGGGCCGCCGACGTCCGCGTGGTGAGCGCGACTCGCGGCGAATCCGAGCAGCGAGCCGCCGGCGAAGATCGGGTCGATGAGGGTGATGTCGGGAAGGTGGGTCCCGCCCCGGTAGGGGTCGTTGAGAATCCACGCCTCGCCCGGCCGCTGCTCCCGATCGAGGATTGCCCCCACCGCATCCGGCATCGAGCCGAGGTGGACGGGAATGTGCTCGGCCTGCATGACCAACTCGCCCGCGGCATCGAAGAGGGCGGTCGAGCAGTCGCGGCGCTCCTTGATGTTGGCCGAGTGCGACGCGCGGATCAAGACGGCGCCCATCTCCTCGCAAGCCGCGCGCAGGCCGCCGACCATCACCTGGAGAGCGATTGGATCGAGCGCGCTCATGACGCAGCCCCTTGGGGCGACTTACTCTCGTATAGCGAGAGGAAGTCGCCCCACCGGCTCATTTCTCGGCCTCCGCTCGGATCGTGCCGGCGTCGTCGACCTCGGCGCTCCAACCCCGGGGGAGCACGAAGGTCGCCTCCGGCAGCTCGAAGATCGCAGGCCCCTCGGTGCCGGCGCCGGCAGGCGGCTCTCCGCGCAGGACTCGGGCATCCAGCCACTCGCCGGCGAAGCGGGCGGGGCGGGCGCTCTCGCTCAACCGTCCCTCAGGGGCTGAAGGGCGCGGGCGTGGGCCGGGAACGACCATCGCCAGGCGGATGTCGACGAGCTCGATGTCGCCATCGGAATCTCGGTAGCCGTAGCGTTCCTCGTGAACGGCGGCGAAGCGCTCGGCCAGGTCGGCGGGATCGGGGTCGACAGGCCCGGGAACCGTCAACTCGAAGGCCTGGCCGCGGTAGCGCATCTCGTAGGCGACCTCCGGCTCGGCGCCAGGCAGGCCGTGCTCCTCCCGGGCGATCAGTTCCCTGACTTCGCTCGCGATCCGCTCCCCGGTCAGCTCCGAGCCGCTCAGCATCACGGTTTGGGCCGTGTCTCGGCGGCGATCCGAAGCGCATAGGCCAAGCGCCGAAAGGACGCCTCCGGCGCGCGGGCAGAGGATCCGCCCGACTCCCAGCTCGGCGGCAATCGCAGCCGCATGCATCGGGCCGGCGCCGCCGAACGGCAGCAACGCGAAGCGGCGCGGGTCGACGCCGCGATCCACCGTGACCACTCGCAACGCCCGCACCATCTCCTGGTTGGCAACGCGGACGATCCCTTCCGCGGCTTCCAGCTCGCCCAGCCCGAGCGAACCGCCGAGCCGGCCCACCGCGGCACGCGCCGCATCGATGTCGAGGGCGATCCCGCCGGCCAACTCCGAATCGGCGGCCAGGTAGCCGAGCAGCAGGTTGGCGTCGGTCACCGTTGGCTCCGCCCCACCCTTGCCGTAGCAGGCGGGCCCGGGGTCGGCGCCCGCCGAGCGCGGTCCCACTCGTAGTGCCCCGCCCGGGTCGCGCCAACCGATCGAGCCGCCGCCCGCGCCGACCGTGTGCACGTCGACCATCGGCAGCTGGATCACGCGGCCGCCGATCGTTCGCGAGTCGGTGCGTCGCACGTCTCCGTCCTCGACCACGCACACGTCGCACGAGGTCCCACCCATGTCGAAGCCGAGGGCGTTGCCGTCGCCGGAGACGCGAGCCAGCAGGCTCGCGCCCACCGCGCCGCCGGCGGGCCCGGAGAGCACGCTCCAGGCGCCTGCGCGAGCCGCCTCCTCGGCGCTCGCCACGCCGCCCGAGGATCGCATCACCAACGGCTGTGGAAGGCCGGCGCCGGTTGCCGCATCGCGGAGCCGGGTCAGGTAGCGGCCGAGAAGGGGGGAGAGGTAGGCGTCGATCGCAGTTGTCGAGCAGCGCTCGTACTCGCGGAATCGCGGCAGCACCTCATGCGACGCGGAGACGTGGACGCCGGGCAGCTCCCGCCGCAAGCGCTCGGCGAGGCGCCGTTCGTGTGCCGGGTCTACGTAGGAGAAGAGCAGGCAGATCGCGACCGACTCGGCGCCGGACTTGCGTAGCGCCCGCGCCAGCCGCTCCGGCTCGCCGCCGCCGAGAGACTCGATTACCCCTTCCGGCCCGGTTCGCTCCGCGGCTTCGAAACGCAGCCCCGGCTCGACCAGCGGCGCGGGCTTCGGCGAGCAGAGCCGGTAGAGCTCCGGCCGGTTCTGGCGGCCGATCTCCAGCATGTCGGCGAAGCCGCGGGTGGCGATCAGCGCCGTGCGGGCGCCGCGCTCTTCGAGCAGCGCGTTGGTGCCGACGGTCATCCCGTGAGAGAGGGCCTCGACCTCCACTGCGCCCGCGCCGGCGCGCCGCAGCACCTCCTCGATCGCCGCCATCGTCCCCGCCGACTCGTCCCCCGGCGTGGTCGGCGCCTTCGCGGTGTGGATCTCCGCGCCGTCGAAGAGGACGGCGTCGGTGAAAGTCCCGCCTACGTCGACTCCGAGCAGCATGCGCCGACGCTACCGCCTCGACTCGTGCGAACTCGGCGTCAGGGCCACGCTTCGCGGCGGGTTGTTCCGTCGGGGGCGCGGACTATGTGGACGCCGTCCAGGGCGGGGTCGATCTCGGGGAAGTCGGTGCGCAGGTGGCCGCCTCGGGACTCGCGCCGCTCCAGCGCGCAGGCGGCGATCGCGCCGGCCAGGGGGTAGGGGTCCTCGAGCAGCTTCCGCAATTGCTCGGGGCGTCGCACCGGCCCGGCGAGGCGCCAGACGGCGTCCCGGGTCGCTTCGGTCGGCGGCTGGAAGCGCCACTCCGGCAGCGCCGGCCGCTCCGCCGCGCCGGTCTCTCCCAGGGCGGCAACCGCCGCGCGCCCCCCAAACACGAAGCACTCGCTGAGGGAGTTGGAGGCGAGGCGGTTGGCGCCGTGCAGACCCGTGCAGGCGCACTCGCCTACGGCATAGAGGCCGGGAAGGGACGAGCGCCCGTCGAGGTCGACCGCGATCCCTCCCATCACGTAGTGGGAGGCGGGGGAGACCGGCACCGGCGCCGAGCGTGCGTCCAGCCCGGCCTCGGCGAGCGAGTCGAAGACGCTGGGGAAGCGCGCAGGATCGACCGGCCGCAGGTCGAGCTGGACGTGGGAAGAGCCGTCGGCCTCCATTCGCGCGAGGATCGCCGCGGTGACCGCGTCGCGCGCCGCCAGCTCGTCGGTGAAGCGCCGCCCGGAGGAGTCGAGCAGCAGCGCGCCTTCTCCGCGCACGGCCTCGGTGATCAGCACCCCGTCGAAGCGGGTGCCGGGCAGGGCCAGGGCGGTGGGGTGAAACTGGCAGAACTCGAGGTCGGCCAGGTCGGCGCCGGCCGCCGCGGCGAGCACCGGCCCGGCGCCGATCGCGCCCCAGGGGTTGGTCGTCCGCCTCCACAGCGCGGCGGCGCCGCCGGTCGCCAGCGCGCTTGCCGCGGCGGCGATCGGGCCGTCCTCGGTCAGCAGGCCGTGGCAGCGCTCGCCGTCGCTCCACAGCGCCAGCGCCGAGGTCTTCTCCCGCACCTCGATCCGCGGCTCGGCGGCGACCATCGCCGCCAGCTTCGAGGTGATCTCATGCCCCGTCTGGCTCCCTCCCGAATGGACGATGCGCCGTCGCGTGTGCCCGCCCTCGAGGCCGAGCGAAAGCTCCCCGCCGGGCCCGCGATCGAAGACGACGCCGCGCTCGATCAGCTCCTCGACCCCTCCGGGCGCCTCCTCGGCGAGGACTCTGACGGCGGAGGGACGGCAGAGGCCGCGTCCGGCGGCGATCGTGTCCGCGGCGTGGCGCTCGGGTGAGTCGCCCGCCTCCAGCGCGGCGGCCAGCCCGCCCTGCGCCCAGAAGCTGGCGCTCTGGGAAAGCGGCGTGCGGGACACCAGGCAGACCGAGCCGCCCGCCTCGGCCGCGCGCAGGGCCGTCCAGAGGCCCGCGGCGCCGCCGCCGACGACGGCGACGTCGAACTCTGGGGCTGCGGCTATTGCCGCGCCTCTCTGCGGATCGCCTCGACCTGCCCGCGCAGCCACTCGGCGGCGGACTCGCGGGCGCGGGCGCTCTCATCGGCGACCGCCGCCTCCGCGTCGGCGGCGCGGCGCTCGGCTTCCTCGACCCGCCGCACTGCTTCATCGGTCTGCCTCTCGATCTCCCCGAGGCGGCTCTCGGCGGCGGCGATCGCACGCTCTTTCGCTTCGCGCTCGCTTCTCAGCTCCTTCTCGTGGGCCGAGCCCAGCTCCTCCAGCGCGTCGGCGGCGCGGTAGCGCTCCCGCTCGAGACGGTCGCTCAACTCCTCAATGCTCGGCTTGCCGGTTTCCTCGCTCAAGGACGCCCAATCTATTACGGGGCGCCGAGAACGTCACGGTAGGCCTCGACGACCCTCTCGCCCATCCGCTCCGCCGAGAAGGAGGCGGCGCGCGCGGCGCCCGCCAGGCGCGGGTCCGGCTGATCGAGGTGGGGCTGGGCGGCGACGCTCCAGACGTCGACGTCGAAGGGCGCGCAGAAAGCCCCGGAGACGCCGGCCAGGGCGAAGGGGGCGATCCCGACCGGGGTGGAGAGGACCGGCACGTCGCAGGCGAGCGCCTCGACACAGACCATGCCGAACCCCTCGTAGTCGGAGGTGACGAGGACCGCATTGGCGGCGTTGACCCAGAGCGGCATCCGCTCGGGCTCGATCGCGCCGCCCGTCAGCAGATCCGCGCCGCAGGCCGCTGCCAGCTCCCGCGCCCGGTCGGCGCGCTTCTCCGGTCGCTGCGGGTTGGCAGGGAAGAGGAGGTAGCGGCCTTCGGGGTCCAGCCCCAGCTCCCGCCGGGCGCCGGCGCGCGGCAGCGGCCGGAAGCGCCGCAGATCGGGACCGCAGGGCAGCACTGCCGATCCCGGCACGCGGGGAAGGCCCTGGCTGCCGTTCTCGGAGGCGAAGAGCGCGCGCGAGACTCCGGCGACCAGATCGACCCGCCAGGCCAGGCGGCGGGACATCGGCCCGACCAGGCCGTGGCGCACGTCGGTGCCGTGGAAGGTGACGATCAGCGGCCGCGCCCCGGCCAGTCGCGCGCACCAACCGGGCAGGCCGTAGTGGGCATGGACGAGGTCGAAGCGCTCGCGGCGAAGCAGCGCGCGCAGGCGTCGGGTCGCCGGGATGTACTCACGCGAGCCGGGTGGGAACTCAAAGACCTCGACCTCTACACCGTGGCGGCGGACCGCCTCGATCTGGTCGCGCACCCAGCGGCCCCGCTGGGGCGCGGCGGCGTCGGGCACGAAGTTGGTCACGACGAGGACGCGCACGCGGTGAGCGTATCCCGCATTCGCGGCGTCCACCGGCGGACATTTCACTTTTTTGACGCTTTTGGGAGGAAGTCGGCACTCCCGCGTCTGGATCGGTCACGCGCGGCCTCCGAGCATCGGTGGGGCAAAACCGCGACAGGAGGATTCGATGATCTACACGTTGATGGGTTACCTGCACGCCGCCGCCGAGCAGAGGGTGCGGGCGATCCGCGACCTCGCCGAGCGCGAGCGGGGGCAGGGCACGGTCGAGTACGTCGGCCTGATCCTGCTCGTATCGCTGCTGATGGTGGGCATGGTGGCTGCGATGAAAGGGTTTAACGGCAAACAGGGCACCGAGCTGGCGGATGTGATCGTCAACAAGATCAAGGAGTCCGTCGACAAGGTCACCTTCAAATGAGCATGGGAGGGCGGTTCGAGTTCGGGCCGCCCCTCCCATTCCCCAGCGACTCCGCCCGATGACCCGACCCGATGTCCCGACTTCCATGATTCCATCGCCTGGGGCGCGTATGCTGTATTACAGCATGAAGCACCGAACCCAGCTATATCTGAGCGAGGCACAGCACCGGTGGCTGAAGGGGCGTGCCGGCAAGTCGGGCAGCATCGCCGCTGTCGTCCGGGAGCTGATCGACGCCGAGCGCCTGCGGCGAACCGATCCGGTCGCCGACCCGATGCTCAGTTATCTGGTGACGGAGCCGCCGGGCGAGGGACGCGAGAGAACCAGCGTCACCACCCTGGATCGCGACCTCTACGGCTCGTGAGGACCGTCTTCGTCGACACCAGCGCCTTCGTCGCCCTGCGCAACGAGTCGGAGGCCGAGCACGAGCGGGCGCGGGCGGCGCTGGCGAGAATGATCTCCGAAGGGGTGAGTCTCTTCACTTCCAACTACGTCTTCGCCGAGACCTACACGGCGTTGATGGTGCGAGTGGGCCGGGGGGAGGCGATCGAGTGGGGTCGTCGATTTCGCGCCGGTGGGGCGATCGGCCTGGTCCGCCTCGACCAGGAGATCGAGGATGAGGCCTGGGAAATCCTCGAGCGGCATGCCGACAAGGGCTGGAGCTACGTCGACGCGACCTCTTTCGCCCTGATCGAGCGCGATGGCACCAGCGAGGCCTTCGCCCTCGACACCCATTTTGCCCAGCGAGGGCTGCGCGTCGTTCCTGAGGATTGAGCACCGGCAAGGTTGGATCTGGCGAGTATTTGGCGCGGCTCTGAGAGACTGCCGTGCCGATGCCCGCCTCTCGCAGCTATGACCGCGCCTCCGCCGACATCCGGCCGGTGACGATCGACCCCGGGTTCGTGGCCACCGCCGACGGCTCGGCGCTGATCTCGATTGGCGGCACGCGGGTGATCTGCACGGCGTCGGTCAGCGACAAGGTGCCGCGCTGGATGCAGGGGCGCGGCAGCGGCTGGGTCACCGCCGAGTACGCGATGCTGCCGGCATCCACCGGCGACCGCAAGGCGCGCGACATCTCGCGCGGCAAGCAGGATGGGCGCGGGGTGGAGATCCAGCGGCTGATCGGGCGGGCGCTGCGGGTGGTCGTCGACTTCGAGGCGATGGGCGAGCGCAGCGTCTACGTCGACTGCGACGTGCTCGAGGCCGACGGCGGCACCCGCTGCGCGGCAATCACCGGCGGCTACGTGGCGCTGCGTCAGGCCTTCCAGAAGCTGCTCGACAAGCGCGAGCTCGAGGCGATGCCGCTGACCGGCTCGGTGGCGGCGATCAGCGTCGGCATGGTCGACGGCCGGGCGCTCTGCGACCTCGATTACGTCGAGGACTCGGCCGCCGAGGTCGACGCCAATGTGGTGATGACCGGCGAGGGTGGGCTGGTCGAAGTGCAGACGACGGCGGAGCGGACGCCGCTCTCGCGCGCTTCGCTCGACGAGCTGCTCGGCCTCGCCGAGGGCGGGATCGCCCGCCTGCGGGAGGTGCAGGAGGGCGTCTCGTGATTCTGGCCAGCCGCAACGAGCACAAGTTGCGCGAGCTGGCCGAGATCCTGCCCGGGGTGGACTTGCGCCCGCTGCCGCCCGAGGTCGAGATGCCGCCCGAGGACGGGGCCGGCTTCGCCGCCAACGCGCTGATCAAGGCGCGCGCGGCGCACGCCGCGACCGGCGAGGCGGCGGTCGCCGACGACTCCGGGATTTCCGCGTCGGCGCTGGGCGGGCGGCCCGGCATCCACTCCGCCCGTTACGCGGGCGAGGGCGCGAGCGACGAAGAGAACCTGGCCAAGCTGCTGCGCGAGGTCGCGGCCGCGGGGGCGGAGCGCACCGCGGCCTATGTTTGCGTCATCGCCCTCGTCGGCGCTGACGGCGTGGAGGAAACTTTCGAAGGTCGCTGCGAGGGCCGGCTGACCCTGGAGCCGCGCGGAGAAGAGGGCTTCGGCTACGACCCCGCCTTCGTCCCCGACGACACCGGTCCCGGCGACGAGCGCACTATGGCCGAGCTGAGCCCGGCGGAGAAGCATGCGATCAGCCACCGCGGCCGCGCCGCCCGGCTGCTCGCCGCCCGTCTCGAGGCAGCGTCGTGATCCGCACCAAAAGCGGCGCGGCGGGGCTCTCGATCGCCTCCAACTCGATCCTGATCGCGTTGAAGGTGGCCGCGGGGGCGATCACCGGCTCGATCGCGATCCTCACCGAGGCGGTCCATTCGCTGATCGACCTGGTCGCCTCTGTGGTTGCCTTCGTCTCCGTCCGCAAGGCCGGAGAGCCGGCTGACGCCGAGCACCCTTACGGTCACGAGAAGGTCGAGAGCCTGGCGGCGACGATCGAGGGGATGCTGATCCTGGTCGGCGCCGGGATCATCGTCTACGAAGCCACCCGCCGGCTGGTGATCGGCGGCGAGGTGGAGGTGCTGGGGGTCGGGATCGGGGTGATGGCATTCTCGGTACTGGCCAACCTCGTCGTCTCCACTTTCCTCTACAGGCAGGCGAAGGCGCATGACTCCCCGGCGCTGGAAGGGGACGCCGCCCACCTGCGCACCGACGCGATGACCTCCGCCGGGGTGATGGTCGGCCTCGCCCTGGTCGAGATCACCGGCGACGCCGCCTTCGACTCGATCACGGCGCTGCTGGTCGCGGTGGCGATCGTCACCGCCGGGATCCGCATCATCCGCCGCTCTTCCGGGGTGCTGGTCGACGAGGCGCTGCCGGCGGGGGAGATGGACCGGATAGAGGCCGCGATCTCCGCCGCCCGCACGCCGGAGGTGGCCGGCTATCACAAGCTGCGCGCCCGCCGGGCGGGAAGCCGCCGCCACATCGACTTCCACGTCCAGTACCGCTCCGGCACCAGCCTCGAGCGCGCCCACGAGCTGGCCCACGCGATGCGCGCCGAGATCGAGGCGGCGATCCCGCGCGCCGAAGTCCTGATCCACGCCGAGCCGGAGACGTCGTTCCACGACCCGGACCGCGACAGAAGCCCCTATCGCGCCGGCTGACCCAGGCCGACGGGCCGATTCCGTCGTCTATATCGACGTTTTCGGCCCGTCGGCCCGGAGTTAAGGGCTGGGGAGGAGGTTTACTGCTGCGGCGAGGCCTACGGCGGCTACGGTGATCGCGTAGCCCGTGTAACTACCGACCGCGAAGAGGACGGCTGCGATCGCGCAGACGCCGACGACGGTCATCCAGGAGGCTCGAGCCAGGGACACGGATCGGTATTTTCACTCAAATGCCCGACGGTGCCGCAGCAGAGGTCGTTTCCGGCGATGCCGCCACGCATGCGCTGGCCTTCCTGACGGAGATGTCGCCCGACCTGCGCGGCGGCGCGATCCTCGACTCGGCCGGCTCAGTGCTGGCGGCCAGCGGCGATGCCGGCCGCTGGGGCGAGGACGCCGCGGCGCTGCTCGGCGTCGCCGACCGGGCGGGGGACGAGCCGGTCGAGCAGGTCCACATCGCCACCGAGCAGGGTGAGGTCTTCGCCCTGCGCCACGCCGGGCTGGCCGCGATCGTGGTGACCGACCGCTTCGCCCTCGCCTCGCTGCTCTTCTTCGACATGCGCGCCGCCCTGCGCGATCTCGCCGCGCCGCTTTCGACTTTTTCGTCGCCCCAGGCACCAAAAAGTCGAAAGCGCTCCGGAGAGGCGGGCTGATGCCGCCCAAGCCGCACCGGGTGTTGCTCGACCGCTTCTCCGGCTACGCCGATGAGGCCGCCGCCTACATGCGCCGCCGCCGCGTCTCCCGCCGCCCCTTCGCCCGCCTCTACTACGGGGGCGGGCGCGCCTCCGACCACGCGGCGGACTCGGTCGCCGGCGGCGAGCTTTTCGTCGCCGCCGGTCGCCTGATCGAGGTCGCCGGAAAGAGGTCGAGATGAGGTTTCGCTGTGCCTTAACCCCATATAAGGGGGTCAAGGAACAGCGCGGGAGGGGGGTGTGAGCGAATTGCTCGAGCCGGAGGTTGCCGAGCGCGTCCTCGCCCGGGCGCTTGCCCACGGGGGCGAGTTCGCCGAGGTCTTCGCCGAGCGCCGCGGCGGCCTGGCGATGTCGATCGACGAGTCGCGGATCGAGTCGGTCCAGTCGGGAGCCGAGGAGGGCGCCGGGGTCCGCGTGGTCGGCGACGGCACCACCTACTTCGCCCACGTCGATGGGCTCGACCCCGACGACCTCGAGCACGCCGCCGCCGAGGCGGCCTCCGCCCTGCGCGCCGAGCGCGCCGAGCCGCGCCCGCTGCAGGCGGTCGCCACCTCCCCGCAGCCGATCGAGCGCCGCCCCGAAGACGTTCCGGCCGAGCGCAAGGCCGAGCTGCTGCGCGAGCTGGACGAGCGCGGCCGCGCCCAGGGCGGCGAGGTCACCCAGTTCTCCGCCTCCTACAGCGAGGCGCGCCGCGAGGTCGCAGTCGCCAACTCCGACGGCCTCATCACCGGCGACGACCGCACCCGCGTGCGGCTCGGCGCCCAGGCCGTGGCGCGCCGCGGCGAGGCGGTCGAGACCGGGATGGAGACGCTTGGCGCCCACTGCGGCTTCGAGCTTCTCGAGGACGACCCGGCGGCGATCGCCGAGCAGGCGGCCCGCAAGGCGCTGACCCTGCTCGACGCCGACCCCGCCCCGGCCGGCACGATGCCCGTCGTGGTCAGCGGCGGCTTCGGTGGCGTCCTCTTCCACGAGATGACCGGCCACGGGCTGGAGGCCGACCACGTGCAGAAGGGGGCCAGCGTCTACGCCGGCAAGCTCGGCGAGACGGTCGCCCGGCCGCTGCTCAGCGCCTATGACGACGGCCGCCTGCCCGGCGAGTGGGGAACCGAGGCGATCGACGACGAGGGGACGGCGACGCAGAAGACGCTGGTGGTCGAGGACGGTCGCCTCGCCTCCTTCCTCTACGACCGCCTGCGGGCGCGGAGA
>Ga0299914_10002221_pt1 | contig 13313 bp, 11 predicted proteins | sample RVTome_10_FD_201361 | JGI IMG/M metagenome (GOLD analysis project Ga0299914, IMG submission 201361) | Soil microbial communities from uranium-contaminated site in the Upper Colorado River Basin, Wyoming, United States - RVT153D57 (version 2) ...
TGCTCGACCGGATGCTCCGTCACCTCTATCGGCCGGCAGGCGCAGAGAGCCACCTGGTCCGGGGTCCTGCCCATGTCGCCGGCACGTCTTCTCACGTCCGCGTGATCCGCAGCCAGCTGGTCAACTGTGATCTCGACGTGATACGGGAACCACGCATCCCCGAATTGGGCCGCTCGACGTCGCGCCGCGGCGCCCTCTCCACCGACCCACAGCGGGATGCGATCTCCGTCGGACTTCGGCTCGAATGCAATGTCATCGAACCGGTAGAACGTCCCATCGAAACTCGCATGCTGATCGGTGAGAAGCTGTTGCCAGAGCGCGAGCTGCTCATCGGTCACGACACCGCGTCGGTGATAATCAGCCCCCAAAGCTTCGAATTCCTCCCTCATCCACCCGACTCCCACCCCCAGGATGAATCGGCCCTTCGATAGGCGATCGATCGTCGTCACGACCTTTCCCCAGTAGACGGGGTGCCGGTAAGGAAGCACGAGAACACTGACACCGAGCTCGATCGACTTGGTCTGTCCGCTCAGATAGGAGAGAACCGTGAGTGTTTCCAGAAACGGGCGATCTGGGGGGACGATGAATTCATCCCCTTCGGCGTATGGATACGGTGTCTCGATGTTCCAGGGGATAATCAAACGGTCCGCCGCCCAAATGGAGCCAAAGCCCCAGGATTCCATCGCTGAGGCCGCCTCTGACAAGGTGTCGGGCCCAGCCGCTCGACCGGAGATCGGGAGAAAGGCCCCGATCCTCATCTCGTCCGTCCCATAGCCTCACGTTACGTTCCAGTGACGATCGATGCAGGATCGCGGGCCGACGTCATCGAGAACCACCGCAGGCGGAGAGCGATGCCAGTGGCGAGGTCGGGCTCTCGTTCGGCTACCTTCTCAGTGAGTCCGCCGGGGTGAGAGCCTCAGCTTCGCGGTTGCGCGGTGTCATGCAGACACGAAAGGAGCGCCGTTGCGGGTCCTCAAATCGAAGTCGCTGATCCTGGATGTCTACGGCGCGTTCGTGCGAGGTCTCGGAGGATGGATAGCGGTGTCACATCTGATCGAGTTGATGGGCGCACTCGGATCCGACGAGCAAGTAGTCCGTTCGTCGGTCTCCCGGTTCATGCGCAAAGGCCTCCTGGCCCGGCGGAGGGTGGGGGACGCAATCGGGTACGAGTTGACCGATTCCGCCCTGAGCATCCTCACCGAGGGCGACGATCGCATCTACAACCGCCTGGAGCCTGGTCGTATCGAAGATGGATGGACCCTGGCCACCTTCTCGATCCCTGAGGAGAATCGCGCGAGGCGACACCAGCTTCGAAGTCGTCTGAACTGGCTTGGCTTCGGCTCACTTGGCGGCGGCGCATGGATTGCCCCGCGGCGAATGCTCGAAGACACCCAGAGCATGGTCGAAGAGCTCGGACTGGAGAGGTACGTGGACATCTTCGAAGCCCAGTACACGGCTTTCGCCGACCTGAGCGATCTCGTACATCGATGCTGGGATATCCCCGCTCTTCGCAAGACATATCAGGAGTACATCGACGAAATGGCGCCGGTGATCGATGAGTACGAGAACGTCGAGGCCGACGATGTGAGACACAAGGCTTTCGCTGACTACGTCTACGCCATCCACGAGTGGCGGAAGCTGCCCTTCGTCGATCCGGGCCTGCCGCCGGACCTACTTCCCGACGATTGGGAGGGAAGAGCCGGCGCAGCCCTCTTCAACAGATTTCGTCGGGAACTAGAGCCCGCAGCACGCAGGTATGTGATCGACGTCGTCCGCGGCTAGTGCTCCGGCCAGAGGTGACTGCCCCTGTCCCTGTATGTTGAGCGCTATCCCAGAGGAGGACACGTCGTGCCGGCAACAACCCCCGCGGAGATCCATCGTGAGTTCGAGAAGGCGTTCAACATCGGGGACCTCGATGCGCTCCTCGCTCTCTATGAGCCCGACGCCGCGCTGATACCCCAGCCGGGCGTCGTGGCCGTCGGGCTCGAACAGATCGGCCCGGCTCTTCAGGGGTTCCTCGACCTCGGGGGCAAGATCAAGCTCGACACCAAAGAGGTTGTGACGGTCGGCGAGCTTGCATACCTGACCAACCGATGGTCCCTCACCGGCACCAACCCCGACGGGACGCCTCTCGAGATGGGAGCCGTCACCGCGGAGGTGGCGCGCAGGCAAGACGACGGCTCATGGCTCTATGTGATCGACAACGCAGTCGGCGACGCCGCAGCCGGTGAGTGAGCGGAGAGGCCCTCTCGCCCTCAGGTGAGTCGGTTCGCCACCATGAATCCGGAGTTGCCACCCAGACCGGGACCCGGGTGGGTCGATGCCCCGATGTGATAGAGCTTCTCGATAGGCGTCTCGTGGTTCTTGGAGCCGGGGAACGGACGCCAGACCAGGAACTGGTCGATGGTGCACGCCCCCGAATAGGGGTCTCCTCCGACGAGATTGACGTTGAGACTCTCGAGATCGCTCGGGGTGAACACTTTTCGTCCCACGATGGAAGAGACGAGGTTGGGGATCTGCCGGCCGAGCCGAGCCTGGATCCGGTCGGCGTACGCCTCGCCGATCTCAGTGGTCCACGACCCGTCGGCGCCAACGTCGATGCGACCGGCAGCGTCACCTTTGATCCTCCTGGGTAGCTCCTGGAGCTGAATCCAGAGAAGAGATTTTCCGTCGGGAACACGGGTCGGATCGAGGACCGCCTGCTGACCGACCACGATGGTCGCGGTTTCCGGGAGCAGACCCCGTTCGGCCTCGTTGACCGCCTTGGACACTCCGTCGAGGCCAGGCGTCAGATGGATCATCGCGGTGGTAGCGAGCTCGTCATCCGGCCACTCGGGTGGTGAGTCGAGGGCGTAGTGGATCTGCATGTCGGCCCGTCCGTAGCGGTAACGGTCGGCCCGAGCCTTGGTGTCCTCGGGCACCTCCCCTTCGAGCAGCCGACCATAGAGCTGAGTCGGCGTGACATTGCAGATGACGCCCCTATCCGCTGGATAGGAAGTGCCGTCGGTGGTGCGGACGCCGGTTGCCTCGCCGCCGTGGACGATGATCGCCTCGACGTCGGCATCGGTGACGATCGTGCCGCCGTTGGCGTCGATGACAGCGCGAAAAGCGTCGACGATGACCCGGCTGCCCCCCGTGACCACGGGGATGTTGGTCATACCGATGGCTCCCATGATCACCTTGGCCATGAGGCCCGAGTAGGTATCGTCAGGCCCGAGACCTGCATGCAGCACCCAAGGGGCGATCAGTGCCCTCGTCAGCTCCGACTCGAAATCGCGCTCGAGCCATGTCCGACACGACTCGAGCGACTCGCCGAAGAACTCGAATGTCCCGCGGATCCCGCGCCTGCGCGACTCGGTGAACATGAGCTTCGCGGTCTGCGCACTCCATAGAGGGTTGCCGAGCAGTCCGAAGGTGAGATCGGCGTTCTCGGAGAAGAAGTCCCCGAGCGCTAACGAGTACCGCTCTCCGTCTCCCTCTGCCACCGCTTCGAGACGCTCCACCGTGGTCTTCTCGCTCGTGTGGAGCACGAGGCTCTGCCCCTCGTCGGTGAGCACACCCGTGTAGTTGTCCGTCGTCGAGAACTCGAGACCGGCGGCATGGAGGTCAGGTCCCAGCGCCTCGTAGGAAGGCGAAGCAACGAAGAGCGGATACCACGACGAGAGGATGTCATGGGTGTACCCGGGAAAGAGCTCCTCGGTGCGGATGCAACCCCCGACTTGGTCATTGCGCTCCAGGACCAAAACCCGCTTTCCCGCTTTGGCGAGAATGGCCGCGCAGACAAGTGAGTTGATTCCGCTGCCGACGATGACGAACTCGTGGGTCATATCCTGCGTGCCGGCCGCTTTCGAAGCATCGAAAAAACCTAACAAGGTCAATGGCAGTTCCTCAACGTCCGTCACGACGATGTGATAGCGTCCTCGGGCGTCGACCCGCTGCGAGGAGGCTCCCCAAAATGCGACTGAGAACTCGAATGACGTGGATGATCGCAGCGATAGCCCTGGTCGTCACCGCCTGTGCAGACACGGGTGGTGGGGATACCACTACCACCGGCGAACCAGAGCCCACGACCACGGCGGCGGCCGATCCCACGACGACCACAGGTGGAGAGCCAACGACCACGGCCTCGGAGAGCGGAGACCCCATCATCATCGGTGCTGCCGTCGACCTCACGAGCGACATGTCCTTCTTCGACGGGCCCGCGATCGCGGCTGCTCAGATCCAGGTCGACAACATCAATGCAGCAGGCGGCGTTCTGGGGCGTCAGCTCGAGCTTCGGGTCATCGACACCGAGCTCGATCCTGACCAGACGGCAGCGGCGGCCATCGACCTGATCGACGGCGGTGCCGAGATCCTGCTGGTGACGTGCGATGTCGACTTTGCGACACCGGCCATCACCGAGGGGATCAACGCCGGAATTCTCACTCTGGCGACGTGCATCGGCACCGACCAGATGGGCCCGAACCGATTCGGCGAAGCCGGCAGGCTGGCTTTCAGCCTGGGCAACGTCGCTCAGGACGAAGGCGCGGCAATGGCCGAGTACGCCTATGACCAGGGATGGCGTACCGCGACCGTCGTGACGGACAATCTCCTCGTCTACTTCCAGGATGTCACCGCGGCCTTCACGACCAGGTGGGAGGAGTTGGGAGGCCAGGTCGTGGCCGAAGAGAGCTTCACCAGTTTCGACGGCACCATCGAGAGTGTCGTGTCGGGAGTCGACGGCGTCGAGGCGGACGTGATAGCCACGTCGTCGGCGTTTCAGGACCTGCCTGCGACTTTCACCCAATCATTGCGCGCCCTGGGCAACGAGACGCCGATCATCTGCTCGTGGGCGTGTGACGGCAACTTCTGGGTGCCAGAAGGTCTCAACGACTTCTACTACGTGACGTTCGCCTCGGCGTTCGGCGACGATCCGGAAGCTGAAGTCAACGAGCTCGCCGAAGCAGTGGCAGAGGCGACCGGCCAGCCACCGCTGACTGGTGGATTCGTCACCGGAGCAGCCGCCATCGATGCGATCGTTGCCGGCATCGAGGAGACCGGTGGAACCGACGGTGCCGCTCTGGCTGACGCGTTCGAGTCGTTCGACGGTCTGCCCACGATCTCCGGACCGATCTCCTACTCGCCGGAGCAGCACACCGTGTTCGGTCGGCCCTATCGGGTGATAGAGATCAGCGACGGTGCCAACTCGTTCGCGACGCTGTGGACGGCGAGTTCCCCCGCAGAGATTCGGTAGCGAGCAGATCCGGAGGAGAGATGGCGGCGGCGCAACGGCCCGAAGCGTCGTTGCGAGCCGTTGCCGTCTCTCGTGCCTTTGCCGGCGTGGTGGCGCTGGCAGATGTCACTCTCGAGATGGCGGGCCACGAAGTGGTAGGGCTGATCGGTCCCAACGGCGCCGGCAAGTCGACTCTGGTGAACGTGATCAGCGGCTTCGATCGTCCTTCGAGCGGCCGAGTGCTGCTGGACGGCGCAGACATCAACGGCTGGCCTCCCCATCGCCGTGCCCGGGTCGGCCTGGCCAGGACCTTCCAGCACGCCAGGTCCTACGCCGGACTGTCCGTGCGGGAGAACATAGAGGTCAGCGGGCTCGGCATCGGTGCTTCCGCAGCTGACGCCCGCACCACCGCAGATCACCTCCTCGAGCTGCTCGATCTCAGCGACGTCCAAGACTCGCCGGCGTCGATCCTTCCACACGGAGCCGAGCGCAAGCTCGGGGTCGCCCGGGCTCTGGCGGTCGGACCAAAGTTCGTGCTCATGGACGAGCCGGCGGCCGGGCTCAACGAAGGTGAGATTCCCGAGTTCGCCGACGTGATCCGGGCCGTACGAGACCATCACGGTGCCGGTGTGTTGCTGATCGATCACAACATGACGTTGGTCATGTCCGTCTCCGATCGAGTACACGTGCTCGACGAAGGACACACGATTGCCGAGGGCACTGCGGAGGAAGTTCGCTCCGACGCCTCGGTTGCATCCGCCTACCTGGGAGCGCAGTGAAAAAGGACGACCAGGGTGAGTGAACCCCTCCTGGCTCTCGAAGGGCTCTTCGTCGACTACGTCGGGGTTCCCGCGGTCCGGGACGTGACGCTGGGAGTGGGAGCCGGCGAGATCGTCGGTCTCGTCGGCCCGAACGGTGCGGGCAAGTCGACGACGTTGCTATCGATCATGGGAGTGCAACGACCGGCATCCGGGGATGTACGCCTCGACGGGCGTTCGATCGTCGGTGAGTCCCCCGATGTCATAGCCCGGCGTGGCATCGGTCTCGTCCCGGAAGGTCGTCACATCTTCCCGGAGTTCTCCGTAGCCGAGAACATGAAACTAGGCACGCTGGGCCGCCCTGATGATGCGAGCGAGGTCGACATCGAATGGGTCGAGAGTCTCTTCCCGGTAGTGAGTCATTTTGGCTCGCGCCCCGCGGGTGCTCTGTCGGGAGGCCAGCAACAGCAGGTGGCGATCGCCCGCGCTCTGGTCGGGGCGCCGCGAGTGCTCCTCCTCGACGAGCCGTCGCTCGGCCTCGCCCCCAAGTTGGTCGAAACCCTGTTCGAGACCCTCTCCGTGGTCAGAGGTCGGGGCGTCGCCATACTCCTGGTCGAGCAGCGAGCCCGGCTAACGGTCAGCTTCGCCGACCGCACCCACGTCATGCGCAACGGAGAGCTGGTGGAGACTCTCGGGCCAGAGGATGCTGGAGACATCGAGCGAATGCGGCACGCGTACTTCGGGTGATGGATCTCGTCCAGACCCTCATCGACGCCACCGCTCTGGGCGTGCTCTATGCACTGGTGGCGATGGGAATCGGCCTCATCTTCGGTGTCATGCGCTTGGTCAACTTCGCCCAGGGAGAGTTGATCGCCGTTGGTGCCTATACCCTCTTCGTGACCAAGCAGTACCCCGAAACGGTGCGAGTCGTGGCCGCCATCTCAGTCGTGGTCGTGCTGGGGCTGGTCATGGAGCTCATCTATCGCCCACTCCGCCGCGCCACTGCCGCCACCATGCTCGTCGCCACCTTCGCCGTCAGCTTTCTGCTGCAGAACGCTCTCCTCCTCATCTTTGGCCCCCAGGGCGAATCGATCGAATTCCTCCCCGAGCTCAACCAAGCGATCGGCCTCGGTGAGCTCCGAGTTCGCTGGATCACAATGGTCTCCATCGTCCTCGGGGGCGCCATTCTGGCTGCGATGTCATGGCTCCTCGCAAGGACGTCCATTGGCCTCCAGATGCGAGCGGCAGCAGCGGACTTCCGCACAGCACAGATACTCGGCGTGCGTGCCGGACATGTCATAAGGATGGCCTTCCTGATCGGCGGCCTCCTCACCGCCGTGGTGTCGGTCCTGCTCGCGGTACAACGACCTCTCGCCACCCCTACCTATGGATTCCTGGTCCTGGTGCCGGCGCTGGTCGGCGTCGTAGTTGGCGGGCTCCGGCGGTTGGTCCCGGCGACCCTCGGTGGGTTCACGATTGGGTTTGCCACCGTGGTTCTCAATGACCTCTTGCCTTCGGGCAGCAGGGTCTTCCTCAATAGCTTGCTGTTCGGAATCGTCATCGTTGTTCTCTTGGTTCACCCTGATGGACTGTTCACCGGACGGGCCCGCGTCGAGGAACGGGTATGAGGATGTTGCGCCGGTGGTGGCCGTTGATTGCCCCTTCGCTGCTGATAGTCGCCATCTCGGTGGTGTCACAACTGGCGTCAGCGGCTGCGCAGCGGCAAATCCTCTCTGTGCTCGTGACTGCTGCGATCGTCGTCGCCCTCTATGTGTTCATTGGCAACTCCGGGGTGATCTCCTTCGGGCACGTCAGCTTCGTGGCAGTGGGAGCCCTCACCGCCGGGCTGGCGACGGCGCCGGCCGACGTAAAGCCAACGACCTTCCCCGACCTGCTCCCGATCCTGGCCGAACTCGAGATCGGGAACATTCCCTCGTTGCTTCTCGCCGCGGTCGTAGGCGGACTATTCGCACTTCTCACCGGAATCCCATTGATGCGCCTGTCCGGTCTCTCTGCAGGCATCGCGACATTCGCGGTGCTGATCGTCACCAACAACGTCTTCCGTAACTGGGAAGCCATCGGCCCCGGAGCCAAGACACTGTCGCTGATTCCGCAGACGACTGGCTTCATCCAGGCAACCATCGGTCTGATACTGGTCATGGCGATCGCGTTTGCCCACCAGCTCAGTCCCCCGGGACGACGTCTCCGGGCGACACGAGAGGACGCACTCGTCGCCGGGAGCAGCGGCATCGACGTTCACCGCGAGCGTCTGTGGGCGTTCACCCTGAGTGGCGTGCTGGCGGGGTTCGGGGGCGGGCTGCTCGTGCACCTCCTGGGAAGCATTACAACCGATCAGGTGTTTCTCGACTTGACCTTCATCACCCTGGCGATGCTCGTCGTCGGTGGGGTCGGGAGCCTGTGGGGAGCTTTGCTCGGCGCCCTCACCATCGCCGGGCTCAACTCGGTGCTCGCCGAAGCCACCCGTGGGATCACGATAGGATCACTCGACTTGGAGCTGCCGGGGGGTATCCGCCTTCTGGTGCTCGGACTGTTGATGCTGCTGGTGCTCCTGCTCAAACCAGCCGGCCTCACCAATAGCCGCGAGCTCCGCTGGCCCTTCCGCTAGTGCTCTGGCCACTGACGGTCCCGCCCGAGCAGAATCGCACGCAACGGAGCAATGATCATCCGCCTCGAGGCATGCGCAGCCTGGCTCGCGTCAGCTTCTTTCCCAACATGTATCCGGAGCCGGCTCCGACCCCTGCCCCGGGCCAGGTCGAGGCACCGCACATGTAGAGACGGTCGATCGGTGTTCTGTACCTGGTCCAGCCGGGAAACGGGCGAAGCCCGGCGAATTGCATCGGGTGATGACTCCCTCCGAGCGAGTCGCCTCCGATCAGGTTCGGGTCATATCCCTCGAGGTCGTCGGGTGACAGCACCTTTCGTGCCAGCACCTTTTCGGAGGTGCCCGGGGCATACTCGTCGACGATGGCCATCACGCGGTCGGCATAGGCATGTTTGACAGATTCCCACCCCCGGCCCTCGATCTCCCCGGCAGCATCTCCCCGGATCTGGCTCGGCACCACCCGCACCTGGACCCAGAGCACGTGGTTGCCCTCGGGAGCACGAGTTGAGTCGATCGCAGTGGGTTGGCCGACGACCAGCATCGGCCGCTCCGGGAGCAAACCACCTACTGCACGCTGATAGGCCAGCGTCATGTCCTCCATGTACGGTCCGATGTGGACGTAGGCCCACTGCTTGACATGGTCGCCGGCCTGCCAGCCAGGTTGCCCGTCCAGGGCCAGGTGCACCATCAACCCCCCGGGAGCGTGGGCGTAGGCGTCGACCTGTTCGACGAAGCGAGACGGCAGCGCCGACCTGGGGACAAGCGGGCCGAACAGGATCTTGGGAGTCAGGTTGGCGACCACGGCACGGTCAGCGGCAATCTGCTCCCCGGACTCCACCTCGACGCCAACCGCCTCGCCGGCTTCGACGAGCACTTGGGTGACCGAGGTACCCAGCTCGACTTCCCCCCCACGTGCCTTCAGGGCCGCGACCAGGGCATCGATCATTGCACTTGCTCCTCCCTCGGCCAGAACCATCCCGTTCGCATTCGAGGCAAACGTCTCGAGGAACGAGAACAGAGCGCCTCCGGGAGCATCAGGGGGGAAGTCGAGGTGCATGCCCCAGGACGCGCAAAGGGCTTGCATCTCCCGCGACGAGAAGTGCTCCTCGGCGAAGTGCCGCGACGACTGCAACATGAGACGCGCCAGGTCGAATGTCCAACTGGTGCCGAGGGCACGACTGCCTTTGAAGAGGGCCCTCGCCGCCTTCAGCGACGGAATCGGCGCTCCCAAGAGGGGGAAGATGTGCGGGGCGATGGCGTTGAAACGATTGGCGGCAGTGGTCCAGGGGTCGACGTCTCCGGGGGCAACCGATGCGATCGCCCGGTGCGTCTCGGCCTGGTCGGTGCTCACCCCGATGAACCCACCGTCCGGAAAGACCGAGCCGAACGGCTTGTCACTGGGAACAAACCTCAAGCCGTGTGACGTGAGCTCCTCACCGAACTCCGCGAAGAAGGGAGAGCCGGCAAACAGATTCATGTTGGTTGCGAAAAGGTCGTGCCGAAATCCGGGGAGCGTCACCTCTTCGGTGCGGACAGCACCGCCAGCTGCGTGGTTTCGCTCCAAGACGAGGACACTCCACCCGGCCGATGCCAGGACGACCGCAGCTGCCAAGCCGTTGTGCCCGGCACCAACGACCACCGCGTCGTACCTCCTCATGGCGTCGACCCAACTACTCGCCTTCCGTCATCGAGGCGGGGGAAGCGGCCTTCTGTAAGCAAGTTTCTCCTCCTCGAGCTGGCGAAATCCGAGGCCACGCTAGTGGCGGGACTCTTCCCCGCTTGGGGAGGATGTCTGCCCCGCGGCCCGAGGGAGCTCGAGATCTCTAACGTGTTCTCCCGTGGAGTTTCGCAATCTGGGTCGAACTGGTCTGATGGTCTCCGGCTTCGGGATGGGTTGCGGGAACTTCGGCGGGATCGGAAGCGCCCCCGCCTTCTTCGGGCAGGGTGAGTCCGAGGAAGAGGCATTCGCCCTCCTCGACCGCGCCGTGGACCTGGGGATCAACTACCTCGACACCGCCAATGCGTACGGCGGCGGCCGGAGCGAGACGACCATCGGCAAGTGGCTGGCTACCAAGGACCGGACGGTGCGGGACGATCTCCTCATCAGCTCCAAGGTGGCCAACCCGGTGGGAGACGGCCCCAACCAGCGAGGATTGTCGCGCCGTCACATCCTCGACCAGATCGACGCCAGCCTGGGGCGGCTCGGCGTGGACCATCTCGACATGTACATCGTCCACGAGCCCGACCCCACCACCCCTCTCGAGGAGACGCTCGACGCCCTCGACTCGCTGGTGGTGGCCGGGAAGGTCCGTTACATCGGGGCATCGAACTTCCCGGCGTGGTTGATGGCCAAGTCTCTGTGGCTGAGTGACATGGCCGGTGGTCACCGATTCGACTGGGTCCAGAACTCATTCAATCTCGTCGACCAGGCCGAGCAGTCCGAGATGCTCGACCTCTGCCGTGACCAGGGTCTCGGGTTCACCAACTTCAGCCCGCTGTGCGGGGGCCTGCTCACCGGCAAGTATCGCCTCGACGAGGCCTATCCGGAGGAGTCGCGGATGACGAAGCGGCCCGAGCCCTACATGGAGTATTGGAACGAAGAGACCTTCGCCGCCATCGACCGGCTCGGCGCGACCGCCGCCGCCACCGGGGTGAGCGTGGCGGGGCTCGCGCTCGGATGGCTCTATCGCCATCCCGACGTGACCTCTTCCATCGTCGGCCCGCGTCGGCCGGCACATTTCGAGCCCGTCGAGGAAGCCATGACTCTGGAGCTGTCAGACCGGGAGTGGGAAGAGGTCGGCGGCCTGTTCCGGAGCGACGGCGGCTGATGTCCACCCTCTTCATCAGCCAGGACGAGGTGCGCGATCTGCTGCCGATGTCCGAGTGCATCGACGCGGTCCGGGCTGCACTCGCCGACCTGGCCCGAGGTGAGGGGATCCAGCCACTGCGCCCGGTGATGTGGCTGCCGGAGAAGGTCGGCGCCCTGGGGATGATGCCCGGGTACCTGGGATCGATAGACACCATGGGGATCAAGACCGTCACCGTCTTCCCCGGCAACGCCGGCACCGAGTACGACTCCCACCAGGGGACGGTCATGCTGTTCGACGCCGGCAACGGACGACTCGAAGCAGTGATCGACGCCTCCGAGATCACCGCGATTCGGACGGCCGCGGCCTCGGCAGTCGCGACGGACTGTCTCGCCCGGCCCGACGCATCGATCCTGGCCATCCTGGGCGCGGGAGTGCAAGGAGCCACCCACGCCCGGTCGATCCCCCTGGTCCGCGACATCACCGAGATCCGGGTGTGGAACAGGACCCGGGAGAGCGCCGATCGATTGGTGGAGAGCGCAGCCGGCAACGGTGCGAAAGTCCGTGCGGTGGACTCGGTGGCCGAAGCCGTCGCCGGGGCCGACGTGGTCTGCACCACCACCGCCGCTCCTGACCCCGTCCTCGACGGTGATCTCCTCGAGCCCGGGATGCACGTCAACGCAGTCGGGTCGAGTGTTCCCTTCGCCCGCGAGCTCGATGCCAGTGCCATGGCCAGGGCGAGAGTCTTCGTGGACAGACGGGAGTCGACGCTCAACGAGTCGGGCGACTTCCTGATGGCAAAGGCCGAGGGTGCGGTGGATGACGGTGACATCGTCGCTGAGATCGGAGAGCTGGTCATCGGCAGTCATCCCGGCCGGGCGACCGACGACGAGATCACACTCTTCGTCTCGCTCGGGCTCGCCGTCGAGGACATCGCTGCAGGCGAAGTCGTCTACCGCAAGGCCATCGAAGAAGGCAAGGGAGTCAGCATCGAGTTCGGGGGTACACGTCATGACTGAGCCGATCCCCCTAACCGAGATCGAGGCGGCCCGCGGTCGTCTCGCAGGCCTGGCGCTGCGGACCCCGCTCATCCGTTACAACGTCGACACCGGCCCGGTCGAGATCTACCTGAAGCTGGAGAACCTCCAGCCAATCGGAGCATTCAAGATCCGCGGGGCCGGCAACGCCATGGCGATCGCCGGGGAGGATGCCCTGAGATCAGGTGGGGTGTGGACGGCCAGTGCGGGGAACATGGCCCAGGGGGTGGCCTGGAACGCCGCCCGCCTCGGGGTGTCCTGCTCGGTGGTGGTCCCCGACCACGCCCCCGTGGCCAAGCTCGAGGCCCTGGAGCGTCTCGGCGCCGAGATAGTGAAGGTCCCCTTCGACGAATGGTGGGAGATCATCGTCACCCACGAGCACGAGGGCCAGAGCGGGGTCTTCGTCCATCCGGTCAGCGATCCGGCGGTCATGGCCGGCAACGGCACCATCGGTCTCGAGCTGGTCGAGGACCTACCCGATCTCGACGCGGTCGTGGTCCCCTACGGTGGCGGCGGTCTCAGCTCAGGGATTGCCTCGGCGCTGCGGCACTTGCGTCCCGACGTCCCCGTGTACGGGGCCGAGGTGGCCACCTCGGCCGCCCTCGACGCCGCCTTCCGCGCCGGTGAGCCAACAGAGATCGAGTACGTCGCATCGTTCGTCGACGGCATCGGGTCCTCCCGTGTGCTCGACGACATGTGGCCCATGGTGAAAGAGCTTTTGGCCGGCTCCCTCGTGGCGTCTCTGGCGGAGGTGGAGTCCGCCGTCAGACTCCTGGCCACCCGCAACCACGTGATCGCCGAAGGGGCCGGTGCCGCCTCGGTGGCCAACGCCGCCGCAGGCCGGGCCGGCGAGGGGAAGGTGGTGTGCATCGTCTC
>Ga0299914_10002222_pt1 | contig 13308 bp, 14 predicted proteins | sample RVTome_10_FD_201361 | JGI IMG/M metagenome (GOLD analysis project Ga0299914, IMG submission 201361) | Soil microbial communities from uranium-contaminated site in the Upper Colorado River Basin, Wyoming, United States - RVT153D57 (version 2) ...
CCAACCCGTGGGCCAAGGCGGGGGTCATGATCCGCGACGGCTTCGGCGCCGGCGCACGTCACGCCATGCTCGCGCTCACGCCCGGCAACGGCGTGGCCATGCAGCGGCGCACGACCACCGGCGGCGCCTCACAGCACCAGGCGGGACCGGCCGCCCAGGCACCGCAGTGGCTGCGGTTGACCCGCGTCGGTGACCTGTTCACCGGCTACGTGTCAGCCGATGGGGCCTCGTGGTCGATCGTGGGAAGCACCACCGTGGCGATGGGCGACGACGTCCGCATCGGCCTCTCCGTGACCAGCCACAACACCTTCCAGCGATCGACGGCGGTCTTTGATGGGCTGGCCATCGAGAACGCCGCGCCACCGCCACGGTGCGCGACCGGCCAGTGGGCGGTCGACTACTTCGACGGCACCGCGCTGGCGGGCGCACCGCTCGCGCAGGGCTGTGAGGACGCCATCGACCACACGTGGGGCAGTGGCGGGCCCGACGGCGTGCCCACCAACCGGTTCTCGGCGCGGTGGACCGGCACGATCGACGTGCCGGCCGGCACGTACGTGCTCACGGCACGGGCGGATGACGGTGTCCGCGTCTGGGTCGACGGCGACCTGGTCATCAACGCGTGGCGCGACCAGTCGGCGACGACCTACACGGCGAACCGCCAACTGTCGGGCGAGCACGCCGTGGTCGTGGAGTACTACGAGAACGGCGGCCAGGCGGTGGCGCAGTTCGGTTGGGAGCAGGCGGATCCCTAGACCACGAGACGGCTGACCCGGGACCGCGGCTTGCCGGACGCCGTTCGCACCGGATACCGTGTGGCACGGCGGTGCTTCGCGCCCAACCTCCACCCGGCCACCCACGCTGGCCGGCACAGCGGAGGCAAAGGGGATCGATGTCCTCGAAGCGGCTCGGACGTGACCGTGTCGACGGTGGCGACGGGCCCGGTCCGCACGGTGCGTGGGTCCGTCGGCCGGGCGCCACCGACAGGACACGACCATGACCGCCAACAAGCATCTCAAGCAACTCATCCGCGCCCGCATGGCCAGGACGGGTGAGTCCTACGCGGCCGCCCGCCGGCACGTGATCGGTCAGCCGTCGAGCGTTGCGCTTGCGGACGCCTACACGATCGACGCGCACGGCCGTCACGGACAGACGGTGACCTTCTCGCCCGACGGTGCGCTGCTCGCCTCCGGCGGCCAGGATGCCGCCGTGCGCTTCTGGAACCCTGCGGACGGTGCTGCCGCGTTCGCGCTCGAAGGTCACGACAAGATCGTGAACGACGTGCTGCTGCTCGACGGCGACACCACCGTCTCGGCGTCCAGTGACCGGACGGTCCGCGTGTGGGACACCCGGGCGCGCGCTCCGCGCCTGACGCTCGACGGGCATCGCGACGCCGTCACCGCGCTGGCCGGGGTGCCGGGCCGGCACATCGTGGTGTCCGGCGGCTACGACGGCAGGCTGCGCTGGTGGGATGTCAGCGCAGGCGCGTGCCTGCACGAGATCCGCACCGGGTTGCGCCGCATCGCCGATCTGGCGGCGGTGCCGTCGACCAACCACGTGCTGGCGGCGGGATCCGGTGGTGAGGTCGTGGTGCACGACCTCGCGACGGGTGACGACGCCGGCCGCTTCGACACCGGCGCGCCCGGCGTCGTCGGTCTCGCGGTCTCACCGGACGGCGCGGTGGTCGCGGCCGCAGGCTACGACGGCGCGGTGACGCTGTGGGCCGCACCCGGCTGGGAACCGCTGCGCCGCATCGACGTCGGCGCACGGGCATCCGCGGTCGACATCTCAGCCGACGGCCGGCTCCTCGCCGCGGCGTGGGATCACCACGTCGGCGTGTGGACCCTTGACACCGACGCACCGGCCGTCACCGAGAAGCTGCCCATCAAGGGCGTCTACGCGGTGGCGTTCTCGCCGGACGGAGGTCGTCTGGCGCAGACCGGCGCCGACGGCAGGGTGCGCTGCTGGCGGCTGGGCTGATCAGGCACGCTGGGTGTGGCGGCGCGCCACCTGCTCGCGCGCCCACTCGGCCATGGGCGTCACGAGGCCGGGCAGATCGACCAGGCGCTCGGCCTCGTGCCGGTCCCGGCGGTGGATGCGGTGCGCATCGGACACCGTCACACCGTGGTCCGGGCGGTCGAGGACCACGATCTCGTCGCCGCCGCGCACCTTGCCGGGCGTGACCACACGCAGGTAGGCGCCCGTGCGGTCGCGGGCGGCGAACCGCCGCACCCAGCCCTTCTCGTCCAGGTGTGCGGCGAACACCACGCACGGGATGCGCGGTCCGGTGACCTGCACGGTGATGGCGCCGACCCGCCACTGCTCGCCGATGCGCGCGGCGTTGACATCGATGCCACGGGTCGTCAGGTTCTCACCGAACTGGCCGGGCGCCAGCGGACGCCCGAGCTGCTCGATCCAGTGGTCGTAGTCCTCGACCGCGAACGCGTAGAGCGCCTGCTCGGGACCACCGTGGTACTTGCGATCCGCCTGCTCGTCGGGCACCAGTCCCAGATGGTCGACGTCGACCGCGCCGGCGAGCGGTCGCTTGTCGATCGCGGTGTCCCGCACGCGGTTGCCGACGGCCTGCGGGCGGATCCGCCCGGCGTTGACGCTGACGATCTCGGCGCTCACGTTCCCTCCGCCATCTGCGCGGCCACGTCGAACGCGGCGTCGACCGTCGCCGACAGGTCATCGTCGGTCTGGGCCAGGCTGAAGAAGAACGCCTCGTAGCCCGACGGCGGCAGGTAGATGCCGCGCGCGAGCATGCCGTGGAAGAAGCGTGCGTAGCGGTCGTGGTCGGCCGCCCTGGCGCCGTCGAAGTCGACCACGGGCGCATCTGCGAAGAACAACCCGGCCAGCGAACGGACGCGCTGGATCTGGACCGGGACGGCGTGCTCGGCGAACGCCTTGGCGAAGCCGTCCAGCACGTGGTCGGCGCGGCGCTGGAGGCCCTCGTACGCCGCGTCGTCGAGCAGGCGCAGTTGCGCGAGGCCGGCGGCGACCGCCACCGGGTTCCCCGACAGGGTGCCCGCCTGGTACACCGGACCCGACGGTGCGAGCTGCGCCATGACGTCAGCGCGCCCGCCGAACGCCGCCAGCGGGAACCCGCCTCCGACCACCTTGCCCAGCGCCAGCAGGTCGGGCGTGATCCCGAACACCTCGCACGCACCCCCGCGTGCCAGACGGAAGCCGGTCATCACCTCGTCGAACAGCAGCAGGGCGCCATGGGCGGCCGTGCGTTCGCGCAGGTGCTCCAGGAACCCGGGCACCGCGGGGACGACACCCATGTTCGCGGCGACGGGCTCGCAGATGACCACGGCGACCTGATCGCCCATGTGATCGAAGACCTCGTCGACGGCCGCCGGATCGTTCCAGGGCAGCACGATGGTGTCGGCCACGGCCCCGGGCGGAACGCCCGGCGAGTCCGGCAGCCCGAACGTCGCCACACCGCTGCCCGCGGACACCAGCAGGGCGTCGGCGTGCCCATGGTAGTGACCGGCGAACTTGATGAGCTTGGGACGGCCGGTGAACCCACGGGCCAGGCGGATGGCGCTCATGGTCGCTTCGGTGCCACTGGACACGCAGCGCACCTGCGCGATGGCGGGCATCCGGCGCGTGATCTCCTCGGCGAGCTCAACCTCGGCGGCCGTCGGCGCGCCGTAGCTGGAACCCAGGTCGAGTGCGGCATGCGCGGCGGCGAGGACCTCCTGACGGGCGTGCCCGAAGATCAGCGGACCCCAGCTGTTGACGTAGTCGATGTAGGTGTTGCCGTCGACGTCTTCGAGATGGGCGCCGTGGGCGCGCGCGATGAACCGCGGCGTGCCACCGACGCTGCGGAAGGCCCGGACCGGCGAGTTGACCCCACCCGGGATGACCCGCTCGGCGCGCGCGTAGAGCTCCTGCGATGCGGACGTGCCGGTGCTCACGCGTTGACCTTGGTGACCTGATCGGTCACCGGCGAGACGCCGAAGTTGTCGTCGTAGAGGTGCCGGACCCGCCGCAGTTCGTCGTCGGTCAGGTCCGCGACGTCGGAGGCGCCCGCGAACTCGAGGATCTGCTCGCGCCCGTAGATGTTGGGCAGCGTGGTCGCCACCTGCTCGTCGGCAAGGACCCAGCGCAGCGCCGCCTGCCCCAGCGTGCGGCGCGGCGCCCCACCCTCGCCCTCCAGGAGGAAGTCCAGCGTGGCGACCTTCTGCACCCCCTCGAGCAGCCAGCTGCGGGGGCGGTGGCGGCGGTGGTCATGCTTGGGGAAGACCGTGTCGGCCGTCAGGTTGCCCTCGAGCATGCCGCTGGAGTGGGGGACGCGGACCGCCATCCTGGTGCCGGTCTCGCGCGCGGTCGCCAGCAGTTCGCGGCCCGGCTCCTGCTCCAGGAGGTTGTAGATCATCTGCATCGCCGGGATCCTGCGGGTGCTCATGGCGTGCAGGCCCTCCTCGAGCCAGCCGATCTTGGGTCCCAGCGCCACGCCGTAGCTGCGGATCTTGCCGGAGGTGACCGCCTCTTCGAGCAGTTCGAACAGGCCGTCGTCGTCGATGTGGGGCATGCGCGGGTTGTGCAGCTGCCACAGGTCGATGTGGTCGACGCCCAGCCGGCTCAGGCTCGCGTCGAGCGCCGCGCGGACCGCATCGAGTGAGAAGTCCTTGGCCCGTTCCTGCTGGCCGCGACGGCTGGCGGTCGACTCGTCGGAGATGTCGTAGCCGAATTTGGTGGCGATGACGACCTCGTCGCGCACGTCGGCCAGCGCCCTGCCGAGCACCTGCTCCCCGTAGCCCTCGGCGTACGCGTCGGCGGTGTCGAAGAACGTGATGCCCGCTTCGAACGCTGCGCGGTGCAGCGCGATCGCCTCGTCCTCGGAGTATGTGCCCCACCAGCCGGTGGTCACCGTCCAGTTGCCGAACCCGACCTCGCTGACCTGGATCTCGGGCGTGAGCTGGCGGTACCGCATGACATGCACTCCTCGCAGACGTCATTGCCCACGAGCCTAGTGCCGCCGTCGAGGACGTGCCCGACCGCCGCCGCTGGATCGCCATCGGCGCCGCCGTCGGCGCGGCGACCGGCGCCGGCCTGCAGAACCGGCGGGGCGGTTAGCCCACCAGGTCTCGGTAGATGCGCACGCGGGCGATGCGTCCTGCCCGGACCGTGTAGAACGCTGCGACCTCGAGGACATGCTCAACGCCCTCGGCCACGATCTGCTCGGACAGCTCGCAGCCGACGGTGTCGCCGTCGACCACAGCCCGCTGCAGCGCCAGGCGCGCCGAGGCGGGCGCGTCGAAGCTCTCGGCGAACAGCCGGCTGATCGCCCGGGACCCCACCGCGAGCTGGTCGGCGGTCGAGAAGACCGCATCGTCGTCGAACCCGGCCATCACGGCACCGAGGTCCGCGGCGTTGAACGCGCGGATGTGCGCCTCGACGACGTCCAGCGGACCCGTGGCGGTGTCGCTCACGTGCCGCCGGCCAGCCGCCGGGCCATCCAGCCGGCCGCGTAGGTGATGACCATGTCGGCGCCGGCGCGGCGGATGCCGGTCAGCACCTCCGACATCACACGGTCCCCGTCGATCCACCCCTGCGCGGCGGCGGCGTGCACCATCGCGTACTCGCCGGACACGTGGTACGCGGCCAGCGGCAGGCCGGTCGCCTGCTTGACCCGCCATACCAGGTCGAGGTAGGCGACCGCCGGCTTGACCAGAAGCGCGTCGGCGCCCTCGGCGACGTCGGTCAGCGCCTCGCGGAGACCTTCGTCTGCGTTGGCCGGGTCCAGTTGATAGGTCGTCCGGTCCCCGAACTGGGGCGCGCACTCGGCGGCGTCGCGGAACGGCCCGTAGAGCGCGCTCGCGTACTTGGTGCAGTAGGCCATGACGCCGGTGTGCTCGGCGAAGCCGGCCGCGTCGAGCGCGTCGCGGATGGCCGCGACCTGACCGTCCATCATCCCCGATGGCGCCACCATGTCGACGCCTGCCTCGGCCTGGCTGACCGCGGCGCGGGCGTACGAGCGGTTGGCCGCGTCGTTGTCGACGGTGCCGTCGTTGCGCAGCGGTCCGCAGTGCCCGTGTGACGTGTATTCGTCGAGGCATGTGTCGGCGATGACGACCAGGCCGTCACCGTGGTCGTCACGCAGCGCGCGGATGCCCTGCTGCACCACGCCGTCCCGGTTCCACGCCTGCGAACCCTCGGGGTCCTTGGAGGCGGGCACGCCGAACAGCAGGACCGCGTTGACGCCGGCGGCGCGCAACTCCTTGACCTCGTGGCGGAGGCTGGCGACGTTGTGCTGCACGACGCCAGGCATGGACGCTACGGGATCCGGCTCGTCGATGCCCTCCTTGACGAACAGGGGGGCGATCAGGTCATCCGGCGTCAGCGCTGCCTCACGGACCAGGGTCCGCAACGCTGCGGTCCGCCGAAGCCGTCTGGGACGTGCGGAAGGATACGAGGCAGGTTGCATGCCATCGAGGCTAGTCGCTCCCCTGGGGTTCGGGCTACCGCACCGTCACGGTACCTGGCTTTTCGAACCCCCGGTGGGCTCATGTCAGAAGACCGCGGATTCCGTCAACCCTCGTCGTCTTCTTCGTCGAGTTCTTCCTGCACCTCGTCGACGTTCTGGTTGGTGTCCTCCTCGAGCCCCTCGACGGTGTTCGAGCAGGCCGGCACCAGCAGGAGCGCGCCGGCCAGCAACAACGTGATGAGATGTTTACGCATAGCAACCCCCGTTACGGGATAGCGAACAGTGACTTGTCGATGCCCGCGCCGCCGTCCGACTACACCTCGCACCAAGTTCGGGGTGGTGGTCGGAAGCCGGGGGTGTCAGGCGGGCAGGGCGGGTCCGCCGGCCGACACGACCGCCGCGACCAGGCCGTCGACGTCGTGCGGTGACGCCTCGGCGTCGACCCGCAGGCCCAGTTGCCGGCAGGTGTCGCTGGTGACCGGACCGATCGAGGCCACGCGGACGCTGTCGTGCAACGGGCGACCGAGCAGATCGACCAGGTTGCGCACGGTCGACGACGACGCGAACGCGACCACGTCGATGCCTCCGTCGCGCAACTGGGAGGCGACCGGGTCGGGCAGCGACGCCACCTTGACGGTGCGGTACGCCTCCACGTCGACGACGTCCCACGACGCGTTCCGCAGCAACTCCGCCAGGACCGGCGTCGCGATGTCCGCTCTGGGCAGCAGGATGCGTCCGGGCGCCCCGGTCCGTATCAGCGCGTCGGCCAGACCCCGCGTGGTGTAGTGCTCGGGCACCAGGTCGGGCTCCAGTCCGTGCTCGCGCAGCGCCCCGGCCGTGCCGGAACCGACCGCCGCCAACCGGACGCGCGCCATGCCGCGGGCGTCGAAGCCCTGCGCCGTCAACGCGTCCCACAGCGCCGCCACCCCGTTGACGCTGGTCAGCGCCAGCCAGTCGAAGTCGCCGCCGGCGGCCTCGGCGACGCGCTTGCCCAGCGCGTCGGGCTCCCGCGTCCGCTCGATCGCGATCGTTGGGGCTTCGACGGGTTCGGCACCCAGCGCGCGCAGCCGCAGCGACAACTCGCTGGCCTGCTGGCGCGTCCTCGGGACCAGCACCCGCCTGCCATGCAGTGGGCGGCGCTGCGCGGCCAGGTCGCCCGCACCCTCGAACCACGCCAGTTGCCCATGCAGCGCGGCGACGTCTCCGACGACGAGGACGGCAGGCGACGTCATGCCGGTCGCGGCGACCCGCTCGGCGACCGTGTCCAGCGTCGCGACCAGCGTCCGTTGCCGGGGCGTGGAGGCCCACCCGACCAGCGCCACAGGGGTGGTTCCGGCGCGGCCCGCCGCGCGCAGGGCGTCGGCGATGCGACCGATCCGCCCGACGCCCATCAGCAGCACAAGGGTGCCGGGGAACGCGGCGAGCGCCCGGTAGTCGACCTGGCTGTCCTCCTTGGTGGGATCCTCGTGGCCGGTGACCACGGCGAACGCCGGGGCCACGCCGCGGTGGGTCACCGGGATCCCGGCATAGGCTGGTCCCGCGATCGCCGACGTGATGCCGGGCACCACCTCGAAGGCGATGCCCGCAGCGCGGCAGGCCTGGGCCTCCTCGGACCCGCGTCCCAGCACGAAGGGGTCGCCGCCCTTGAACCTGACCACGGCCTCGCCCGCGCTCGCCTCCGCCACGAGCAGGTCGTTGATCTCCTCCTGTGACAGCGCGTGCCGGTCGGGCGACTTGCCCACGTACACGGTGCGCGCATCGCCACGGCACAGCCGCAGCGCGTCCTGCGGCGCCAACCGGTCGTAGGCCACGACGGTCGCGGTGCGCAGCAGCAGTGCGGCTCGCAGGGTCAGCAGTGTGGGATCACCAGGGCCGCCGCCGACCAGGTAGACCACACCGGCTTCTGCGGGGCGGCCACCCAACGCGGCGAGGTCAAGCTCCATGCGTCGCCCGGGTCTGGGCGGCGATGTGCTCCAGCATGATGTCGCCGCCCATCTCGCGGATGCGCGCAGCGAGATCCCCGGCGACCTGATCGGGCGCCGCGGCCGGTCCCGACGCGGTCTGGCGCACCACACGTCGGTGCACCGGGTCGGCGAGCATGCCCGCCAGTTCCAGGGTCCCGCCCGATACCGTCGCCAGCGCGCCGATCGGAGTCAGGCAGCCGCCGCCGAGGCGTCGCTGGAAGCCGCGTTCGGCACGTACGGCAACGCGGGTGGCTGGATCATCCACCGCGCGGAGGACGCCCGCGGTGGCGGCATCGTCAGTGCGGCACTCGACGGCCAGCGCACCCTGCGCCGGGGCGGGCAGGCACTCCCCAGGTTCGAGCGTCACCGCGCGCAGCGGCAGGCCGAGCGGGCCCACACCGCCGGACTCCTCCGAGGTGTAGAGACGGCGCAGGCCGGCCAGCGCCACGACCACACCGGCGAACTCGCCGTCGGCGACCTTGCGCAGGCGCGTGTCGATGTTGCCGCGGATGGGCAGCACCTGCAGGTCGGGACGGATGCGCAGCACCTGCAACCTCCGGCGCCCGCTCGATGTGCCGATGGTCGCCAGCGACGGCAGCGAGCCGATGGTGTGACCCTCACGGGTGATGAGCACGTCGCGTGGGTCCTCCCGCGGCGGGTATGCGCCGATGGTCAGATCGGGCACCTCTTCGCCGGGCAGGTCCTTGGCGGAGTGCACCGCGAGGTGGCAGTCCCCCGCCAGCACCGCTTTCCGGATCGAGTCGACGAACAGACCCTTGCTGTCGAACGACTCGACCGCGCGGTCCGGGTGCAGATCACCGGTGGTCGCCATGGGCACCAGTTCGAACGGCACACCGAGGGCCTGTCCGAGCTGGGTGGCCTGTGCCCGTGCCAACGCCGAACGTCGGGTCGCGATGCGCAAGGTCACGAAGGGTCCCGTTCAGGTGTTCGAAGTGGGATCGTCCAGGCTGAACAGGTCGCGGACGACCTCCGCCTGCCAACCACCACGATCGTCGCGCGACGCGGCCTTGAGGCGGACGGTCGGCTCGTGCAGCAGCGTGTTGAGGATGCCGCGGCTGAGCTGCTCGACCGCCGCCCGCTGGCGGTCGTCGAGCCCGGCCAGCCTGGACGACATGCGCTCGAGCTCGGCCACGCGGATGCGCTCGGCGCGTGTGCGCAGCGCGGCGATGGTCGGCTCGATCCGCCGCGCGTGCTGCCATGTCATGTAGGCCGAGACCTCTTCGGTGACCAGCTCGCGGGCCTGCGCCAGCTCACCGGCGGCCGGCTTGTCGGCGACCGTCGCCGCCACGGCGTCGACGTCGAGCACACGCACGCCCGGCAGATCCCGGCATGCGGGCGCGACGTCGCGTGGCACCGCCAGGTCGAGCAGCACCAGCCCGCGGTCGGGACGGCGCGCCATGATCGGCCGCAACCGCTCGGGTGCGATCAGCGGATCCCTGGACGCGGTTGAGGCGATCACCAGGTCGGCGCGTTCGATGGCCTCGTCGAGACGCTCCATGGGCAGCGCCATCGCCCCATGCCCGGCGAGGCGCTGGGCTCGGTCGAACGTGCGGTTGACCACCAGCACCTGCTGCGCGGTGTCGAGCAGCCGCCGCGACGCCAGCGTGCCGATCTTCCCGGCGCCCAGGAGCAGCACCGTCCGCCCCGCGATCGGGCCGAACTCGACCTCCGCGGCTTCAAGCCCCGCGTCGAGCATCGACGAAGCGGCCTGGTCGACCTGGGTCAGCGTCCGCACCTGTCGCGCGACCCGCAGGGCGCGCTGGAAGACACCACCGAGGTTGGCGCCGCACGCGCCCTCGCGTTCGGCGTCGAGGTAGGCCTGCTTGACCTGGCGAGCGACCTGCTGCTCACCCACGACGACGGAGTCCAGGCCGCACGTCACCGTGAACAGATGGGCCGCGGCCCGCTCGTCGTGATACTCGTAGGTCAGGTCGGACAGTTCCTCAGGCGCGAACCCAGCCCACTCGCAGAAGAACTGCCGGATGTCGGAGATGCCGCCGTGGAAGCGGTGCACCCGGGCGTAGACCTCGACCCGGTTGCAGGTCGACAGGACGACGGCCTCGCTGATGTGCGAGCGCTGCGTCAGCCAGAGCAGCGCCTTGGGAGCCTGCTCCGGCGACACCGCCAGACGCTCGAGTTGATCGAGCGAGGCGTGCCGGTGGTTCAGTCCGACGACGACAAAAGACACGCGAGCGCTGCTTCCTTCGCTTCAGCAAGCTTTCCGGCGCGAATGGAGTCGAGGATATCGGGGCGGTAGATGGCCCGCCAGCGTCCACGCAGGGCCGCTTGGTCGAGGCCCACAAGCGCCTCCGCCACCCGGGGATCGGCCCGCAACTGGCCCCAGAGCTCCGCGAACAGGCCGAGTTCAGGGCCGTACCGTTGTTCCAGTTCGCGGCGCAGCACGCGCGACAACCCGGGCGCCACACCCGAGGTCGAGACGCCGAGCAGCACCGGGTCGCGGCGCACCGCGCCCATGAACGCCGCGGTGCCACCCGCGGCGGCGTCAACGCGCACGCACAACCGGCCGGCCGCGTCGGCATCGGCGGCGACCGCCGCGTTGACCACGGGATCAGCGGTGCCGGCGACCACCAGATGGGCGTCGCCGAGGTCGTCGGAGTGGTAGGGACGGCGGACCCATTCCAGGCGCCCCTCGCCGGCCGCATGCCGCAGTTCGGCACAGGCGTCGGGTGCGACCATGCGCACCACCGCTCCACCGTCCATCAGGTTCTTGACCTTCCGCGCCGCAACCTGGCCTCCACCGACACAGAGCACGCGCACCCGTTCCGGATACACAAGAACCGGCACCCCAGAGGTTGGCGCGTTCACGCGTTGGGGTCGCTGGCCCGCTCGACCTCCGCCAGGCGCTGGCGCGCGGTGCCGCGTCGCACCGACTCCTGAGCGACCTTGCGTTGCTCGTAGAAGGACAGGATCTGCAACTCGATCGACAGATCGACCTTGCGCAGGCTGATGTGCTCCGGCACGTGCAGCACGACGGGCGCGAAGTTGAGGATCGACGAGATGCCCGCCGCGACCATGCGGTCGGCGACGTCCTGGGCGTTGCGCGCCGGCACGGCCACGATGCCGATGGTGATCTCCTCTTCCTTGATCACCCGGTCCATGTCGCCGATGTGGAGGATGTCGAGCCCGGCGATCTTCTGACCGACTCTCGCGGGATCGGCGTCGAAGAGGGCGGCGATGCGGAACCCGCGCTGCCGGAACCCGCCGTAGTTGGACAGCGCCTGGCCGAGGTTGCCGATGCCAACGATGCAGGTCGGCCAGTCCTGCTCGAGCCCGAGCTCACGGCTGATCTGATGGATCAGGTACTCGACGTCGTAGCCAACCCCGCGTGTGCCGTACGACCCCAGATAGGACAGGTCCTTGCGGATCTTCGCCGAGTTGACCCCGGCAGCATCCGCCAACGCCACGCTCGACACGGTGTGCAGGCCGCGCTCCGAGAGATCGACAAGCGCGCGCAGGTACAGCGGGAGACGCGAGACGCTTGCCTCAGGAATCTGTCGGGGCGACAACCCATTGACCTTTCCGCGCTGCAACCGCACCACCTATGGTCGCACCAGCGTAAGCCCAGCATCCCACGCCGACAAAGCGGCGCGTGAGCGCGATCACGCAGCGAGCGCCGCTGCGAGCTGTTCCGCCGCGATGTGGTACTCGGCGATCTCCACACCATCGACGGCGATGACGGGGACCCTGACGGTGTAACGCTCGACCAGGTCGGGGTCGGCGTCGATGTCGATCAACTCGATCCGCGCCCGCCCGGTTGCGACGTTCCGCACCACGGCGATGGCATCGTCACACAGGTGGCAGCCCTGCCGCGTGTACACGGTGACCGTGTGCAGAACCGTCATGTCGGGACCCCGTGCCCTCTCATCACCGCGCGCTGCCACCGCAGGTGTTCGACCGACCGTCACGGGCGCGACCAAACGAGGTTACACAGGTTCGCTAGCCTGGCATGCAATGAAGACTCCATCACGTCCCGTGCTGCTCGGCGCGACGGGCCCGTTCATGTTCAACCCGCTGGGGTGGACCATGAACGTGTTCGCCGACGCCGGCTTCAGCGCGGTCGAAGTGCTGTTCGCGCACGGCATCGAGACGCGCGACAGCGACAAGATCTGCGGGTATGCGCGCGCCGCGGGCCTGAGCGTGCCGGTGGTGCACGGGCCCTACATGCTGTTCCTGCGCAACGTGTTCAGCGCGCACTACGCCGAGAAGACCCGGCGCTCGATCGCCCTGGCGTCCGAGATCGGGGCCGACACGCTGGTCGCACACGCGCCGCTGCGCTGGGAGCGCACGCACACCGACTGGGCCCGCGACGAGGCGACCGCCGAGGCCGCCGAGCACCACGTCCGCTTCGCGATGGAGAACCTGTACCCGGTGTGGGGCATGCACTTCTCCTCGATGGTGCTGCCCGAGGAGCTGGCGACGTTCGACAACGTCGTGTTCGACACCAGCCACTTCGCGGTGACCGGCATCGACCTGTTCGAAGCCTGGCACGCCCTGAGCGACCGGGTCGCGCACCTGCACGTGTCCAACAACCTCGGCAACGGCAAGGACAGCCACGCCCCGCTCGAGAACGGCGTCCTTCCCATCGACCGCTTCCTCGCGCACGTCGGACGCAGCGGCTACACGGGCACCATCACGCTCGAGCTCGACGTGCGCCCCCACGCTGACAACCGCGACGAACTGGTGGAGTTCCTGTCCAACGAACGGCAGACCGCCGAACGCTGGTTGCGCGGCGACCTCACACCGTCGGAGAACCGTCGGGCGACAGCCGTCGCCGACGAGCTGCTCATCGATGAGACCGGCATCGCGACACCGACCGAGGACCGGGCGGTGCAGACGCTGGGCAGCAGCCGCTCCGAGGGGCACTGA
>Ga0299914_10002223_pt1 | contig 13308 bp, 7 predicted proteins | sample RVTome_10_FD_201361 | JGI IMG/M metagenome (GOLD analysis project Ga0299914, IMG submission 201361) | Soil microbial communities from uranium-contaminated site in the Upper Colorado River Basin, Wyoming, United States - RVT153D57 (version 2) ...
GTAATGTTGTTATAAACATCCAGCTCCGTGGTGTAAGCAGCGCCCAGCCGGAAGTTTGTCGGCAAAAAATCCTTGTTATTATTATCCGTGTATGAAATCTTAGCGCCGATATTAGAGATCTGGCCACCCAGCGACAGGCTTGAATTTCGCGTGCCTTGCAGCTGCTTGGTGTAAAAAACGCCGATGTCAGCAGCAACGCTGTTTCCCGCCTGCGCATCAGAACCCGTGAAAGCGCCTGTAAGGTTTGAAAAAATATAACGCGCTGAAAGACCGATGCTGAAGTTATCGGTGAGCATACGGGAATAGGTCGCATCAAAAGCCGCCTCCTTCGGATTGAAATCACCCAAAGGTTCATTGTTGTTTCCTCTGAAGCTGATTTCACCCAGGTCAAAATATTTGAGTGACACGGCCACGGCCTGTTCACGGTTTATCTTGTAAAAGCCGGTCAGTGAAGAGATCCACATGTCGTTTACGATCTTGCCCAGCCACGGAGTATAGGAAAAGCTTCCGCCGTATTCACTGTCGATAAAAACCAGTTTACCCGCATTCCAATAGGCAGCGTTGGCATCAGGTGAAGTGGCAGCACCGACATCTCCAAGCGCAGCGTGCCGCGCATCGGGAGTAATGCCGACAAAAGGTACGGCAGTGGTAATGGCCCGCTGCTGACCTATTAGTTGTCCGGGTTGTGGGTTACCCGAACCATTTTGAGAAAAAACGTGCAAAGCCGAACTTGCGAATACCAGGAGGAGAAATGCTTCTCTGAGCTTCATCAATATTAATTTCAGGGGTTAAAGATAATCAATTCAATACAATAAGTTTTGTAACCTTCTCATTTTTAGAACCATTGGTACTTGAACGAACAATAAGACGCGCCAAGTATAAGCCAGGCGGCAGTTTTTTCCCAGATTCATCCCAGGCGCTTAATTCCAACAAATTAGTGTGATATTCGCTCGCCGCGATAGAAATTTCAGCCGATCTGATCAGTTCTCCTGCCAGTCCAAATATAAACAATTGTGCCCTCAGGTCATCTCCGGACCGGTTATGTGTGAAAAACAATGTGCTTTTTTCCTGAAAAGGATTGGGATAGTTGCCGAATTCTTCGATTACCAGTTCCAGGCCATCCGTAACGAGAAAGGTTATGGTGGCCTCCGACGGGTTGTTGTGAACATCCCAGGCGCTAAGGGTAATACGATGTTCCCCCGGCGTTAATCCCAGCATGGGAAACCGGATAAAACCCTTTTTGTGGGTATCAGTATCACTTACATAATAATCGTTCAGCACAAAGGTGGCCACATCGTCATCCAGTTGTGCAATGATGCTGTTGCCGATCCCGTAGCCGGAAATATTGATACCATTCTCATCCTCCAGCTGCGCGATCAGGTAGGTATCTGGCGTCGTCACGCCGCCATTCACAAAGGTAGTGTCACCCATAAACAACCGAAGCTCAGGCGGTGATGCGTCGCCGGGAACATTTTTTTCGCTGCCACCGATCCGTAGAGCCTTGTTCACACCCTTTGCATCCACACCTGTGTCAGGGTCAAAAGCATACAAGCTGAATTTCCCCTCACCAACCTGGTAAGCAATATTTTTAGGCATTACAAATGTGAACTCGAACGCACCATCTTTTACAGTTGCCCTTCCGCGAAACACAGCATTGTCCCACTGCCTGTACTGAAAGGGCGGATCATTTTTTCCAATCGTGACAAACTCTTTTTCCTTATCGAAAAGCGTGGCCTCCACCAACCCGTTAAAGGATTCTGCCTTTGTGCCGCCGGGTCCTCGGATCTCTCCTTTTGCGGTTACCGTCGAGAGCGCCTTCAGCGTGTCTGAACCATACTGCGTTTTAACGGATGTAACCTGAATGGAATGTTCCGGAAGGGCAAGTACCATAGAAGGATCGCCGATCAGTGAAAAATTTCTGTTTGCAACGCCACTGGTACTATTGTTCTTGGTTTTTTGAAAAACCTCGCCGATGGTGGAATAGCCGTCTGCGGTTTGTTCAAAAAGTGCTTCGTAAAACGCTTCGTTGAGATTAAAATTGGTGGTGGCGTTTACAGGTCTTGATGTGGTCACCAATCCGATAGAACCTGCATCTTTTCGGATGACAGATCGTTCCGCAGTCGAGATCTGCAGGGGGTCATCCTGCCTGCCAAACTCGCAGGTGGCCGTAACCAAAAAAGGGTAAAGATCATTGGACAGTTCGGCGATGGTTTTCTCAGTGAGAACTCTCTCGTCTGTCCAAACGAGTTCAGAGCCATGGCCTGTAAAATTGATGATCAGTGCGCCGGGATCGAAAGCGCGTTTTATATCGTTCGCCATTTCCGGAACAGTCTCTCCATTGGGTTGTACCTGCTTCTTGTAGGTACCCATAAAGATCCGGCGCGTATCAAATTCAGGAAAATTCTCTTCAATGGATGTTGCTAGCTGGTCGGCCTGGTATTGATGCAGGCTTGTAAAGTTATCTTCACTGTTCCCGTCATCAGCTACAAAAACAATCTTTTTTCTCCAAACCCCCAGTGATTTTTTGTTGGTGTCGTACGCGATGATCTTGTCTACTACATTGCGCGCTTCTTCGGAAGTCGTGACAGGCAGGCGGCCAACGCCGGCATCGAGTGTATGGTGTTGTGCGGGCGATTCGTTCCATACGCCCTCGTTATCTTCCAGGAAGACGAAGTAATCATCCGATGAATAGGTCTGCAGCGGATGCAGGGAGTTTCGCGACTGATAGGTGGGCACGAAGTTGGTATTGCCTACAATACGGTCTTTGTAATCATAAGACCCTTTTCCAAAGAGCAGAATGGCTTTTAAGGCAGATGGATTTTTATCACGCAGATTTTTTGCGAAGTCCCGCAGGGCGGTAACATCCTGCCGGCCTCCGGAAAACTGGTTATATATTTCATCCGTGGTGGCTACGGCCACAGACCAGTTGTTGAAGGTTTCACGGTGAGAAGCGAGTCTTTCAGCTTCTGACCTGAAGAGTGGATGGGCGATGATGAGCAGGTTCGGCGCGGGCATCGTTGAAAGATCCTGGTTTGGTACTTTCGACACAAACTCCGGTTCCGGGAATGCGCTGTTGAAGACTACCCATTCTTTAAGCTGCCCTGTGTTGGCTGAAAAGGTCCCGACTGTCTCGGTTAAGGCAAATTCCTGGGATTGAACATTGTAATGATCTGTAATGTCCCAGACGCCTACTGTATTTGGTAAGCGCGTGATCTGGAAAGTTGACACCGGATTCGCAAGGGAAGTTGCGGATAAAAAGAATGTCTGGTTAAAGTAGAGTGAAAGGTCGCGAGTAACATTGACCAACAGGAAATCCAGGTATCCCTGCGAGAAACCTGTGCCTTTCTGGAAATCGTAGCGCACTTCCTGTGCAGTCTGGTCAGATGCGCCGACATCGGCAGCTGCAATTACAAGCGTATCCCTTTCATGCAGGCCTTTCACCGAATACCTGCCGTTCGGTATAGGAGAAAAGTTTTGCTCCGCAACGGAGACGCTGTTGTACAATAACTTAAAAGAAGCCTCCGTATAGGACTGGCCCATGACATCGGAAACAATTTTTATGTTTGAACCTGGCGTGATGCCGGGAAGGTGGAAGGTAATCGTTTGCGAATTTACCAGGCCAAATTTTTCTCCGAACCATTCTCGTCCTGATCGCTCCGCATTATACTCGTCTTTTTCATGGAAAGCGAAGTCGTTAAAGTTAGTGATCAGGGGAAAAGTGCCGGGAATGTTTTCCACAACCCCGATGCGTTTTCCCGGATCGGGGCCGATTGTCAGGAAATAAAAATTCTGATCGCTGTAAAGATTGTTTTCATAACGAAAAATTTCACGTGTCACGTCGTAATCGTACCCGTCCGGACCCTCACCATAGAAAAGTATAAAGTCGTTTTTGTCAAATCTGCCGTCTGCCTCCCCGCTTACCATGATTGAACATTCAATAAGGTCTGCCGGCCGGGCAATCTCGTTGGATTGAGGCAACATACCGCCTTCTCGGCCGAATATTCTGACGTTTTGGGGATTTATTTTCCCGGGATCGATTCCCATTTTCTTTAAAAGATCAAAAGAAACTCTGTAGACCCCGGCTTTTTCCACAGCAAGTTTATACCAGTGTCCGTTTTGCAAAACGGATGGTTGGGCGGAAAGTGACAGCCAACAGCACCACAAGACCGGAAACAGCCAGATTTTTCTTAAATGTTTCAAGGGTTTCTCACCGATTTTCTCTCCGATAACGTATTCTCCAGGAACGACAAAACAATGTAAAGTATTATAATGATGGGAATAGCCACTAACTTTAGTATGATCAACAGTAATACGGCCAGGATCAGGAAGGTAAACCGTATTCGGTTATCCTGCCATCGAAAGTTTTTGAATTTGAACGCAAAGAATTCGATTCTGGAGACGAGCAGGACGGAGAATACAAGGGTGATGGCGACCAGGACCCACGATTGGTATAACCATCTTCCTACTTCGTTGTAAAGCAAAGGTAATGCGGTAATAAAAAGCGTGTTGGCGGGTGTGTTTAGACCGCGGAAAGAGTCGCGCTGGGTCTCATCAACATTAAAAATGGCGAGCCTGAGCGCCGAAAAGACTGCGATCGTGAACGCAATAAAAGGCAAGACCGGCGATTCTGTTGCGTTGCTGATCATTTTGTACATCACAAGCGAAGGCAAAACACCAAAACTGATGACATCGGCCAGCGAGTCGAGTTCTTTGCCTATGGGGGATGTCACCTTCAGCATCCTGGCCGCAAATCCGTCAAAAAAATCAAAGAGGCCGGCAAGCCACACGAGGTACGCGGCTGGAATATCGCGGCCTTCGAGTACGAAGACAATACCCAGACAACCGCAAACAAGGTTGCAACAAGTGAGGAAGTTTGGCAGATATCTGATCATAACGTTTATAACCCCTTATGCCGCAGACGGGCTATTATTCAATATTGATATTATTTACCGCGCAAAAAGGATTCGTTTTTTTCTCGAAACCAATGGTGGTTTCCGGCCCGTGTCCGGGGTAGACTCTCACCGAGTCCGGCAGGGTAAAAAATTTTGTGTGGATACTGTTGATAAGTTGATCATGGTTTCCCCCCGGGAGGTCCGTCCGGCCTATGCTGTTATAAAACAACACATCGCCGCCGATAACTATTCCGTTTTTTTCACTGAAAAAGGCAACGTGGCCCGGCGAATGTCCCGGAACGGACAAAACGACCAAACTCTGGTTGCCGACTTTTAAAGAATCGCCTTCCTCCAGGTATGCATCGGGAGGTTGATGCTGATAAAGGTGAAAGCCATAACTGGGAGCGTATACTTCAGCCGCTTTAAGGACCGATTCTTCATTAACTGGGATCAGTAAGTTGACTTTAAAACTTTCCCTGACAAATCTGTTCCCCAGCACGTGGTCGATGTGGCAGTGGGTATTGACCAGAAGCTTTACCTTTAACCGGTGCTCGTCAATGAATGTTTTGAGTTGTCGATTCTCGGTCTCATCGGAGCAACCCGGATCAACGATGATACATTCTTTTGTTTCATCAAACAAAACAAACGTGTTTTTCTGGAAAGGATTGAAAACGAAAGATTGTATCTGCAACATTAAAAGAAGATTTTCATCAAAAATAGGTGGGTTTTTTGCACCGGCCCAATTATTTGTTTCATTTTTAAATCTGTGAACAATGCTACCGAGGTTGATTTTCTCATCGTTGGGCAGGGCCTTGCGGGATCTGCAATCGCTATGCGGGCCGTTGCGCGCGACTATAAAATTCTCGTTCTCGACGAGCCGTTACAAAATCGTTCCTCTCTTGTAGCCGCCGGTTTGTTTAATCCCGTGACGGGGCGAAACATGGTTAAAACATGGCTTGCCGATAAGATCTTTCCAGCTTTATTTGCGTACTACACCGCGGTGGAGCGTCAGACCAAACGTAAGTTCTTTTATTCGATGCCACTTTACAGGCCCTTTGGCAGCATTGCGGAACAAAATGAGTGGATGGGAAAAAGTGCTGACGTCTTTTACAGAAATTATATTTCCGGCATCTTTGCTGCCGGTGGTTTCGATGGAAAAGTCAACGATCCTTATGGGGGCATCACCCTGAAGCAATCCGGGTTCCTTGACACGAGATCATATCTGGAAGCGGTTCGCGACTATCTCGAAGCCCGGGCTGCATTTCAGACCGGGTTCTTTGATGCCGACAAACTGGAGGTCGGACAAACCGCGGTGCGGTATGCAGGGGTGAGGGCAAAAAGAATAATTTTTTGTCAGGGGTACGAAAACGGCTCAAATCCATGGTTTAAAACCTTTCCACTGATACCGCTGAAGGGGGAGTTTCTGACCGTGCAATCTGCGTGGGAAAAAGACGTTATTTTAAATCGCGGGGTCTATATGGTGCCCGGTACCCGAAGGGGCGAATGGCGCGTGGGGGCAACCTACAACCGGAACGATCAAAGCCCGGAAATTACCTCCGGGGCAAGAGGCGAATTAACGCAGAAACTGGAGGACCTAATCTGTATGCCATACACCATTACCGGGCAGCAATGGGGCATCAGACCTACTACCCCCGACCGAAAACCGGTCATTGGCGGGCATCCCCGACACAAATCCCTGATTATTTTTAACGGGTTCGGGACAAAAGGGGTGAGTCTGGCACCTTATTTTTCTGAAATATTAATCCGTTGGATGGAAAATAAGGGAACGATAGATAGAGAGGCGGATGTTACTCGTTTTAATTGATTATATTGGATTTCCCTAATGATTATGGCCTTTAAGAGTGCATTTTTGCCTGCAGTGGCGTTGATTTTCATGAGCTCGCTTCAAGTGGCTGCCCAGTACATACCCGAAAGTTTTGGAAAAAACAGGATACAATACCGCCAGTTTAACTGGCAATACCTCAGCAGCGAAAATTTTGACGTTTACTATTATGACGCCCGCAAGGCCGTGGCACAGAACGCCATCGAGTTTCTGGAGGCCGAATTTGACCGGATCACAGACCTGATCGGGTATCCCCCCTATTTCAAGACTAAGGTGTTTCTCTATAATTCCCTGGCTGACCTCCGGCAAAGTAATGTGGGTCTGAACCGCAATGTGTTTACGGCAAACGGCGAAACGGAATTCATAAAACCTTATGTGGAGGTCGCCAATGTGGGTACTGCCCAGGAATTCAAAGAAGAATTGCTTTTCCAGATCTCCGACCTCATGGTCAACGAAATGATGTTCGGGGGCAGTCTAAAGGATATCTTCCAGAGTTCGATCCTGATGAATTTACCGGACTGGTTTGTCGATGGAGCGTCCCTGTACGTGTCCAAAGGGTGGAGTGCTGAAATGGATGATTTTATCCGGCAGCTTATCACAACCCGCAAACCAAAAAAGATCACAAGGCTGAGTGGCCGGGAGGCCGGGCTTGCTGGCCAGTCTGTGTGGAATTTTATTGCCGAAAAGTACGGCAAGAGCAGTGTGGGGAACATTCTCAATTATACCCGGATCACACGGAACGAAGAAAAAAGCGTGCTCATAACCCTCGGGGTGACCTTTAAACAGCTCATGAATGAGTGGTACCAGTATTACTTCGATATGCAGGGAAAGGTGGCCCAGTCATACGTGACCCCTCCTGACTCGGCGCACGTGACCCGTCAACATAATAAAACCACCATCTATACCACCGTTAAGGTCAGCCCCGATGGCCGTTATATTGCCTTTGCGGAAAACGACCGTGGCCGTTACATTGTCAAGGTACGGTCACTGGAAAGTGGTCGGGAGAGGATTATTATTTCAGGAGGTAGTAAGGTACTCAATCAGCGGATTGATTATAATCTGCCGCTGATCAGTTGGGCGGATGCAAACACGCTGGGTGTAATCGGTTTGAAATACGGCGAATATGTCTTCTGGCTTTATGACCTGAGCACCCGCTCAAAATTGCCCCGTGAACTCGACCGGTTCAGCAACATCCGGAGTCTCAATTTTTCCGATAACGGAAGACTTGCTATTATCAGTGCTGACTTTGAAGGGCGCAATGATTTGTTCTTGCTCAGTGCCCGGCGCGATCGCGTGAGGAGGTTAACAAATGATCTCTTTGACGATCTTGACCCGAGCTTCATACCGGGATCAAACCGAATCGTTTTTAGTTCAAACCGGACGTCAGACACCTTGCGCACTTTGTCTTCTCCTGATTTCACGGAGTTGTCCAGTACCTACAATCTATTTGTTTTTGACCTGGACACCACAAAAAATTTACTTAAACGAATTACAAACACCCTGAGTAAAGATTTTGGTCCGCTCGCGTCTGATGACAATAATTTTTACTACCTCAGCGATCAACGCGGAATTGTGAACCTTTTTAAATACAATCGTTCAACGGGTATTTATTCTCAGATCACCAATTTTACTGCCAGCCTGAAAGACTTTGACGCGAATTTTGACACCAACACGCTTGCCTATGTGACCACAAGAGATCGCAAACAGGATATTTTTGTCAACCGCAACTTTAATTACAGCCGGCAGATCTTTACGCCCGCAACCCGGCGGAAGGAACTTCAACAAGCCCGGGTGATACGCGAAAGAAGAAAACAGGAAGATAACAAAAATATGAGCATTAAAGACCTGCTCAATGCCAGGTTAAAGGAAGCGCAGCCTGAGAACGATTCACTCGATACACTTCCGGTCTTGCGCGATACCCTCACAATTAATATCGACCCCCCTGAAACCACTCAGCCGGATACGGTGCAAACTGACGGCAATGAGATCAACACTGATAATTATCAGTTTGAGGTCCCTGCCCAGGGAGAGGTAGAAGTGCGAACGGATAATTACAAGTTTGAAGATGAAGCGGTAAAAGAAAATCAACCCAGCGAGTCTTTCCTCAGCCGCTACATGAAGGCGCGCGAGAAAAGCAGAGTCACCGGGCCTTTTCCTTATGAATCCAAATTCAGCGCTGACAACCTGATAGCCTCGATCGTGATTGACCCCATGCGTGGAATGGGAGTATTGCTGGAAACTCAGATGAACGATATGCTGGAAAACTATCGCTTCAATGGCGGAATTATGTCAACGCTGGATCTCCGGCAGGGCGATGTTTTTGCCGAGTTTGAATACCTCCCGTATTTTATGGATTTCAGCGCGAGGTTTGACCGCAAAGCCATCCGCTGGGATCCATATACAAATGACAACGTTTACAAGTACACGCTCCATAAGTTTGAGCTGGGTGCCTCATTGCCTTTTACAGATCGTTTTCGTATTTCCCTGAAGCCGTTCGGAGCAGTGGCCACATCGGTGGATCTGGGGGAGCAACCCTTTCCTATGAATCCGCCTTCGGCACTAACAACCAACCGCTATTACACCGGGGCGAAGGCAGAGCTGGTTTACGATAATTCGATAAGCACGGGTATGAACCTGATGGAAGGAACCCGCGGGAAGATTAGCCTTACGCACCATCAGGGCCTGAGTGACCAGCAACACAGCTTTAGCAGGGCTTCTGTTGATGTCCGTCACTACCAAAAGGTTTACCGCGAAATTGTGTTCGCTGTCAGGGGTTTTGCAGGTACCTTCTTTGGGCCTTCTCCTAAGAAGTTTTTGCTGGGCGGAATGAACAACTGGCTCTTCAATCAAACTGAATTGGGCGGTAACACCGGCGAAGGTCAACCCAATCCATTGGGGATACGCGGCGAGACGCAGGATATTCTGTTTGTGGAGTACGCGACGAACCTGAGAGGTTTTGATTACGCTACACTTTTTGGGAACAGTGTCATGCTGATGAATGCCGAACTTCGTGTTCCCTTGATCCGTGCCCTGACAAACGGGCCGATCGCTTCTAATTTCTTCAGAAATTTGCAGTTTACTGCGTTTTACGATGTCGGAACCAGTTGGTCTGGTAAGCCGCCTTTTACCTCGGAAACCAGTGTCAGCTATAACGTGATCAAAGACGGTCCTTTTGAAGCCCAGATTAAAAACTATATCAATCCATGGTTGTACAGCTATGGCGTGGGAGTCAGAACGGTGGTTTTCAGTTATTATGTGAAGTTTGATTTCGCCTGGCCTGTGGAAGATTATGAAGTGGGTGAACCCCGTGCCTACCTGACGCTCGGTTTTGATTTCTGATTTATCCGGACAATTATCGACCTTGCAGCCCATTAACTGGTGGGTATTTCAAAATTTTTTGCCATGATTAAATCGATGACAGGATTCGGACAGGCATCTGCCGATGACGGCCAATCCAGGATATACATTGAAGTTAAAAGTCTTAACTCCAAATTTCTTGATCTGAATCTGCGGTTGCCGAAAATGTTTTCCGATAAAGAACTCGAAGTAAGAAACCTGGTGAGTGAAAAACTGGAGCGCGGAAAAGTATCGCTTTCAATAGAGTATGAAAAGATTTCAGATGGCACCATCAAGCAGACTTACAATGAAAAGCTTTTTGTGGCTTACTATGCGGAATTAAAAAAGCTGGCAGACAAAGTTTACGCCCCCTATGAAGGCCTCTTCGGGCTGGCGCTCAATTCCCCGGAAGTCATCCAGGGCAATCTCCGTGAAGAAGTGGGCGAAGAAGTGTGGGCCAGGGTCAAAGGGTTGCTGACGGATGCGCTGAAACAATGCGGCGACTTCCGGCAGGACGAGGGAAAAGTACTTGGGTCAATGCTGGGAGATTGCTGCCGCCTGATAGAAGAGAGCCTTGAGGAGGTGAAAGCGCTGGACCCGAAAAGAGTAACCCGAATCCGCGAACGTCTTAAGAACAACGTCGTTTCCTTTTTTGGAGAGGAAGGTTTTGATAACAACCGCCTCGAGCAGGAAATTATTTTTTATGTTGAGAAGCTTGATATCAACGAGGAAAAAGTGCGGTTGAAAGCCCATATCGATTACTTTATGGATGCTTTGCGCGAACCGCAATCGAACGGAAAGAAGTTGGGTTTCATTGCTCAGGAATTGGGCCGTGAAATCAACACGATAGGCTCCAAATCCAATGATGCTGAAATTCAAAAGCACGTAGTGGTAATGAAAGAGGAACTTGAAAAAATCAAGGAACAACTTAACAATATCGTCTAGCAGGGCATACGTTGTCTCTGGTCTTGCCGCTCGGTCCCTCAGATCAGTTTGCCCAATGTATTAATATACCGTTCAGGCACCTCACCCTTCACGGCTGTTTGATAGTCTGAATAGCTGCAGGGTACAATGCTGTTTCTTGAATATTTTTCTCTTCCTCCCGGGTACGGAACTTCCATCCACCATTTTTCACTGAACTTGCTCTTGTAGAACGAGAGCGTTTCCGGCTCAACGGGCATGGAGACGGTGTATTTGAGGAAATCATTGCTTCGAAAGTTCTGTTCATTCTTTCGGAAATAATACCCTTCAATGAAATACCAGATCATGGTAGCAATTACAGAAGCGGTCTTATTTTGTTCGTCATCCCATCTTGGATTGTACTCATAGAAGCCAATGGAACTTAATTTCTCATTTTGGCCTGCGTACCAGCAGATCTGGCAGGCCTCCTCGCCGGTAAGCCCAAACGGCTGGGCATTGGCATTGCCGGGAGCATCCGAAGAACGAATCGATGTAATGTCGAAAGACAAAAGGTCGGCGTTCCTCACGGCGGGCTCAATTTCCTGGATGTTGGTCCGCAACTGCCCGACCCTGAAAGCCTCAAAGTAAAGTTTTTCCAGAATGGCTACCGACAGAGGATCGATCAGGTAACTCTGGTAGGCGAGGTGGGTATAACTGAACAGGTAGTTTGGCTCATGCAACAAAACTTTGTGAATGTGTTTTCGGTTTTCAGGCGCGTGTTCGTGATCCTCAAGATCCAGAAAAGCATCTACGTTGAGAAAATTCACTAACTTTTCCAGGGTTTCGTAACCGCAAAACTGACCGAAATCCAGGTCGTGGGTCCCGCCGATCAATATTGGAAGCACGTTGTTCTCCAATAAGATGCGGCAAACTTCGCTGACTCGAACGTAGCTTTCGTTGAGGTCATGACCAATATTGAGGTTTCCGAGGTCAACAATCCTGTATGACCCGTTACCCCGTTTTAGATTGTACAACTTCTTCCGGACCTCGTCAGGTCCCTGGGCCGCTCCGACATTTTCGAGGTTGCCGCGCTCCTCCTTGATCCCGACAAGGGCTATATGGGCATCCCGATAATCTGGCATCTTATCACCAAAAAGCCGGATGCTTTTGTAAAAGCTTGTAGGGGAGGCAATGTTTGCGAAAACAGACTCATCTACAGGAGAAAAAAGGATTGTCAGATCCATATCAACATGATTCGGGCTTCAATATACATTTTACAGCCTCAAAATCATGGAAACCTGTTGGATCAATGGCAAAACTTACATGGGCCTCGGCAGCTTAACCGGCTATTCGACGACCTGCCGGCAATAAGCTATATATGAAAGTCTTATTTTAGCTTACTGCCGGTATAATTGAAATATTTGCCTGAGTATTAGCCTATTACCTATGAAACTGAAACCTGAGCTTAAAAACAACCGCGATTTTCAGATTATTTTCAGCGGGCTGTCATATTATGTTTTTGCATGCCTTGGTTATTCTCTGACCTTTGAAAATACCAATGCGCTTCCCACATGGCCTCCTTCCGGTATCGCATTCGCCCTTATCCTGATCCTGGGAAGACAGGCATGGCCCGGAATTACCATCGGATCTTTGATTGCGAGCATTATGTCGCACTGGAACGATCCCTCTTTTCCGCCGAACACGCTCATCGCGATTTCGAGCTTTACAGCCGCCGCTCACACGCTAGAAGCCCTGATTGGAAACTGGCTTGTGAAAAACTGGATTCGCGATGACTACCCCTTTAAAACTTCGAGGGGGGCGTTTCAGTTTTTGTTTGTAACGGTTCTGATGTGCCTGGCGGGAGCACTTCTTGCCACTTTTGTTTTGTACAGCAGCCAGGTGATCACCGCTGACAGTCTGCTAAAGACATGCATTTCATGGTTGGTGGGAAATGTGGTGGGGATATTGTTGTTCACTCCCCTGATTCTTTCTTTTGCCCGCCGCAATCCACTGAAATTTTCTTCCGAAAAAGCACTGGAGGTGAGCCTGTTTCTGATCGGTACAATCGGAATTGTGTTCCTGCTTCAGGTGGAATACTTCAGTGCCACGATCCAGCGCGCGCTACCCTTCCTCATCCTTCCGTTTTTTATGTGGCTGGCCTTCCGCTTTGAATTGCGCGTTGCCACTGCGGGTGTCCTCGTCGTCTCCCTTCTTGCCATTTATTTCACCGTCGAAAACCAGGGGCCGTTCGTTTCGTCCGAACCCTATTACGCGATGTTATTATTACAGATTTTTATAGGAGTAATGAGTATCTCCACGCTGGTACTCTCTGCGACC